>Ga0082335_1003020_pt1 | contig 28973 bp, 26 predicted proteins | sample Subgrocontami58m_FD_72375 | JGI IMG/M metagenome (GOLD analysis project Ga0082335, IMG submission 72375) | Subsurface groundwater microbial communities from S. Glens Falls, New York, USA - GMW37 contaminated, 5.8 m (SPADES assembly) (version 2) ...
TTTTTCTCCTTGGGGAAGGAGTAAACAAATAAACATGTATACATGTAAACAAGGCGCATCAAGTAGCACTTGTCTACCTGTTTACTTGTCTACCTGTTTACTTACCCACCATTTTCACCAACTCTTCAAATTCCTCATCAGGCATTCCGAAATAATTTTCCTGCATGGGAAATTGTCCGCCGATGACTTCATCGTGATATCCTTTCAAGCCGTTGAGAATGACCTCGCTAGCATTGCCATAGACTTTTGCCATCTTTGGTTTAAATTTGGGATACAACCCAAACATATCGTGATAAATTAAAAGTTGACCATGCGCATCGGGTCCAGAGCCAAGACTCATGATGATGCAATTCTCTGCGCGTTCAGTGATGAGTTTACATAAGCGGTCAGGTACAAGCTCGAGCAATATGCAGAATGCCCCCGCTTCTTCAAGCGCTTTCGCATCGTCCACGATCTTTTTTGCCAGCGTGGCGGATTTCCCCTGTAACCGGAAGCCGCCCAAGGCGGAGACAGACTGCGGTGTGAGTCCCAGATGACCGATGGCGGGAATGCCTGCGTCCACGATCCCCTTGATTCGGTCAGCCATCGCCGCGCCGCCTTCGAGTTTGATCGCGTCGCAGCCTGCCTCAGCCATGAATCTGCCCGCGTTGCGGATCGCATCCTCCACCGAAGTTTGATACGTCATGTAGGGCATGTCACCCACCACAAAGGCAGTTGGCGCGCCTCGTCTCACAGCCTGCGAGTGGCGGATCATGTCCTCCATTGTTACGGGCAGGGTTGAGTCGAAACCGAGCATGGTCATGCCGAGGCTGTCGCCTACCAAAATCATCTCAATGCCCGCCTGCTCCTGCAGGAAAGCCGTCGGGTAATCGTAGCAGGTCAGCCAGGTGATCGGCTCTTTCTCCGCGACCTTTTTGAACAAATACGGCAATGTGATTTTCTTGCGTGCTTCTGTCATTCTTGCTCCTTTTGATAGAGGTATAAAATCAGTATAGATGGAAATATTGTTTGATTCAATTGACGAAAATCACTAATTTCTTGTGGTATCCTAAAGACCCCGCTTATGAAAAATTTACTACGCATCTCTACTTTTCTCAAACCGTATACGGGACAGGTGATCGCTTCGCTCGTGATGCTGTTGACGCTCACTGGACTCAACCTGCTCGTGCCGCGGATCATCCAATCCGTGATCGACGATGGACTCGTCGGCGGGCAGACGAATAACCTCATCCGTTCCGCGCTTCTTTTGTTCGCGCTTGGGCTTGGTTCGGCAATACTGAATCTTTTTCACCGTTACATTTCCGAGTGGATCGCCGTAGCCGTGGGTTATGACCTGCGTAACCGCATGTATGACCATATTCAGCATCTGCCGTTCACCTATCACGACCACATCCAAAGCGGACAATTGATCTCGCGTTGTATCGAAGATGTACGTTCGATCGAAAAATTCGCGGGTTCGTCCATCGCCGAACTTGTGCGTTTTGTGTTCCTGTCATTCGGTATTTTGTTTGTGATGTTTTCCGTGAATCCAAAACTGGCAATTATTTCCCTGCTGCCGATCATCCCATTGATCATTATGACTTCCAGTTTTGGAACGAAGATCAGCGCATTATTCTTTGCAGTGGACAATGCCATTGGCGACGTTTCAAATCGTTTACAGGAAAATGTGACAGGTGTGCAAGTGGTGCGTGCCTTTGCGCGCGAGAATTATGAAATTGACCGTTTTGAAAAAGCCAATAAAAAAGTTTTTCGCACATGGATCAAGGTCATTGACGAGTGGGCGAAGATTATGCCAACCACCAACTGGCTGACCCTGATCAGCACAATGTTGATCCTGTGGTTTGGCGGACAAATGGTCATGGATGGGGTTCTTACCATCGGCACACTTGCCGCGTTCAATGCTTATATCCTGATGATGGCAGAACCCGCGCAGGGGTTGACTGGTCTTGTCAACGCGGGCGGAGAAGCTGCGGCAGGCGCTCAGCGTGTGCTTGAAGTATTGGATGTTGAACCGGAAATTCAGTCACCTGTGAATGCTGTCAAGCTGGAGATATTGCGCGGCGAAGTTGAGTTTCGGGGAGTGGGGTTGAAATATCATAACGAACGTACAGTCTCTTTGAATGATATTAATTTGCGAATTGAGCCAAATCGTTTGGTTGCATTGATCGGCCCGACAGGGTCGGGAAAAACGTCGCTGGTCAATCTCATTCCGCGCTTTTACGATGTCAGTGAAGGCGCGCTGTTCGTGGATGGGCACGATGTCCGCGAGGTGGACTTGGTGACCTTACGAAAACAAATTGGTATTGTTCTACAATCCTCGTTGTTGTTCTCGGATTCGATAAAAAATAATATTGCCTATGGCAGACCCGACGCGAGGCTGGACGAAGTCATCACGGCGGCAAGAGCCGCGCAGGCGCATGAATTCATCGAAGGCTTTCCGCATGGATATGAAACCGTCGTGGGCGAGCGCGGTGTAACGCTCTCAGGCGGACAACGTCAACGGGTGGCGATTGCGCGCGCATTGTTGATGAATCCGCGCATTTTGATCCTGGACGATTCACTTTCAAGTGTGGATACTCAAACTGAAAAACTCATCCAAGCCGCATTGGATACATTGATGGAGGGCAGGACTACTTTTGTGATCGCTCATCGCCTGTCCACAGTGCGCCGCGCGGACATGATTTTAGTAATGGATAAAGGCCGCATCGTCCAACGCGGCACGCATGAGGGATTGTTGCGTGAGGGCGGTCTGTATAAAGAGATCCATGATCTGCAATTAGTAGGCCATGCAACATTCTCGGAAGAGATGGAAGCCTTGATGGAGACTGTTGAGGCAAACCCAAATCATGAAGAGCATGAGAATACATTGATGCAGAGGAGATCGAATACATAAAACCCTCCTCGCTGAGCGGAGTGAGGACAGTACTACCGTCCGAACGCAGCGGTCCCTGAGCTTGTCGAAGGGTCGAAGCGCGCGGGGTAACTTGGAAAGTTAAACTTATTATGAAACTTGTCCTTCGACTGCGGGCTTCGCAAAGAACAAGTGAGCTCAGCCCTCCGCTCACATCGTCCCGATGTTCTTGCAGGAGGACGAAAAGGTATTATGTCTAAAATCATTCCTCCTACATTTATCACCCAAACAGAAGAAGCCCTCGATAAAGGCTATGACCCCAAAGTGGCGCGTGGACTTTTGCAATTTGTGAAGCCTTATACGGGGCAAATGCTCGTTGCTTTGTTATTTATGATCCTCGTTTCGGCGGCTTCGGTTTCAGGTCCGTATTTTGTGAAACTGGCTATTGACGATGGGGTCAGAGCCAATGATCCAGTGGCGTTGAAGAAGATCGTGCTGATCTTCTTCGCGGTATCTGTCGTGCAGTTAGGCGTGAACTATTTGCGCGTGCGGATCATGTCACGGGTGGGACAGCATGTGCTGTATGACGTGCGCACGGCGATGTTCAATCATTTGCAAAAACTCTCGCTGGGATTCTATAACCGTTACAGCGTGGGACGTGTCATCACACGCGTGATCAATGACGTGGGCACGCTGCGCGAGTTCATCACCTGGGCGGTGTTGGCTATTGTTCGCAATGCGCTTGGCCTTATCGGCACGATCATTGCGATGCTGACATTGAATCTGAAATTGTCCCTGCTTACGTTTGCAGTATTGCCCATCATGGTATTCGCGACGATTGCGTTTAGAAATATTGCGCGCAAGAATTATCGCAAGGTGCGCGCGGCGGTTTCGTGGGCAAACTCAACACTGGCGGAAAATATCAACGGGGTGCGCGTAGTGCAGGCATTTTCGCGCCAGGAACATAATTACTTGAATTTTCAAAATTATGTCAATCGTTATTTTTATGAGACCAGTCTCGATGCGGCGAAGGTAGCTTCAGTTTACACGCCTATTGTGGATGTGCTTGGCGCAATTGCAACGGCGCTGGTCGTTTATGTAGGCGGCACGGCGGTACTGGGCGAGTCGATCACGCCGGGTGTATTGATCGCGTTCGTGTTGTATGTTGACCGCTTCTTCGAGCCAATCCGCGATCTCAGCCGCCGCTTTGATACTTTGCAATCCACGATGGCGGGCGGGGAGCGCATCCTCGATTTGCTCAATACTGAGGTGGAGGTTCGGGATGCAGAGAATGCCAAAGAATTGGGAGCAGTTATCGGCGGAGTCAGATTCGAGAATGTCTCTTTCCATTATTCCGATGACCCGACCTTGGTCCTCGATCAAATTGATCTGGATGTGGATACGGGCGAGACTGTCGCGTTTGTAGGGGAGACGGGCGCTGGCAAGACGACGATCGTGAAGCTGTTGACGCGCTTCCATGACCCAACCGACGGCTGCGTGCGCGTGGACGGTTTTGATTTGCGGACGGTGACCCAGCAATCGCTGCGCAAACAAATGGGCATTGTTCTGCAGGATCCGTTCCTGTTTAATGGAAGTGTGAAGGAAAATATTTTGTTCGGTCGTTTGAATGCCAGTGACGAAGATGTCATTGCGGCAGCGAAAGCTGTGGGCGCACATGATTTTATTATGGAACTGAGAAACGGTTACGATACTTCCGTGGAGGAAGGCGGCGTTTTGTTGAGCGTGGGACAGAGACAGTTGATCTCGTTTGCGCGCGCCCTGCTGGCCGACCCGCGTATTTTGATTTTGGATGAAGCCACGTCATCTGTGGATATCCAAACCGAGCAGATTATTCAAGCCGCGCTGGCGAAGTTGTTGAAGGGACGCACATCCTTCGTGATCGCGCACAGGTTATCCACCATAACGAATGCGGATCGGATCGTGGTCATTCACGATGGAAAGATAGTGGAAGAAGGCAAACACAGCGAGTTGCTGGGGAAGCAGGGGATGTATTATGAGTTGTATAAGACGGGTTTTCAGGAGTGATTGCATGTGCAATCCGTTTGAGTAGCCCCGTGCTCTTCGGGGCGTATCGAAACCATCCGGGTATCATCAACTCGTCGAAATTTACTTTGATTTCAACGCATCCCAGCCTGCATATTTTGCTTCGCTTCCCAACTCTGCTTCAATTCGCAAAAGTTGATTGTATTTTGCCACTCTATCTGAGCGGGCGGGCGCTCCGGTCTTGATCTGTCCGGTGTTAAGCGCAACCGCCAGGTCCGCGATGGTGGCGTCTTCAGTTTCACCGGAGCGGTGGGATACGACTGCGCGCCAACCGGCACGCTGGCAAAGGTCTACCGCTTCAATGGTTTCGCTCAACGAGCCGATCTGATTCACTTTAACCAGTAAGGCATTCGCCGCATTTTCTGTGATCGCCTTGCGCACGCGTTCGGGATTCGTCACGAGCAAATCATCGCCCACGATTTGAACTCTGTCGCCCAATTCCCTGGTCATCAAACTCCATGAACCCCAATCATCCTGTGCAAGTCCATCTTCAATGGAGACGATCGGATAATCCTTTACCCACTTCTTCCAAAACTGAATCATCTGTTCGCCTGTAAACTCTTTTCCCTCTTTACGCAGTTTATATTTCTTTGTCTTCTCATCAAAGAATTCGGAAGCGGCGGGGTCTAGTGCAATCGCTGCATCCTTGCCGCGCCCTGCTTTGAATCCGGCCTTTTCAATCGCAGCGAGGATCAATTCAATCGCTTCGCTGTTTGCCTTGAGCGCCGGCGCATACCCGCCTTCATCTCCGACAAGCGTACCGTATCCTTTTTCTTTCAACACAGATTTGAGGGCGTGATAAATTTCCGCGCCCCAGCGAACGCCTTCGGCGAAGGAAGGCGCGCCGAAAGGCATGACCATGAATTCCTGCATGTCCGTGCTTTGCCAGCCGGTATGTGCGCCGCCGTTCATAATGTTCATCATTGGCACAGGCAGGACATGGGCATAGACACCGCCGAGATAGCGGTACAAAGGCATTCCAAAGGAGTTCGCGGCAGCTTTGGCAACCGCAAGACTGACGCCCAGGATCGCATTTGCGCCCAGTTTGGATTTGTTCGGTGTGCCGTCCATGGAAAGCAGTTCAGCATCAATCGCTTTTTGTTCGGAGGCATCCCAGCCGAAAAGCGATTCGGAGATTACGCCATTTACATTGGCAACCGCTTTCAAGACGCCTTTGCCGAGATAACGTTTCTTATCACCATCACGCAGTTCCAACGCTTCATGCTCGCCCGTGGATGCACCGGAGGGCACTGCCGCGCGTCCCCATGCGCCGTCCATTAAAACCACTTCCACTTCGATGGTCGGGTTGCCGCGTGAATCAAGAATTTCCAGCGCGGAGATGCTTTCAATTGTCGTGTCCATTTTGATCTCCTGGAGTTGTTATCTAAAACCAGATCCTAAAGGTCTCTGCGAAATCAGCAAATACCCATTTTGCATGAGAGTTTGGTTTTGAAAGTTAATTCAGATGGAACAGACCTATAGGGTCTCCATGCCTTGTTTCAAGTATAATCCCAAACATTGAGAGGCGTCATCTTGACAGAAATCACTATTTTTGACCCTCGCGATAGGACACGATTTGTATTCCGTGCTACCCCTTTTGGGTAAACTTTATTTCTTTGCTCTCTCCTTCGCCGCCTTGAGTAGCCCTACAAACAACGGATGCGGTTTCATTGGGCGGGACAAGAACTCAGGGTGAAATTGACTCGCCACCATGTATGGATGATCCGCCAACTCAACGATCTCAACCAATCTGCCATCAGGGGATAAACCGGAAAAGACCATGCCGTGTTGCTTGAAGGCTTCAAGATAGGCGTTATTGAATTCAAAGCGGTGACGATGCCTCTCGTCCACGCGAGGGACTGCATAGGCGGCAGCGGCCTTCGTCCCTTTTTGGAGTATGCACGGGTAGAGTCCGAGGCGCATGGTTCCGCCCAGATCCGTGATGGAGCGCTGGTCGAGCATCAAGTCAATCACCGGATGTTCCGTGCCGCGATCAAATTCAGACGAATTGGCATCTTCAAGGTCAAGCACCTGCCTGGCGAAATCAATGCACATGACCTGCATCCCCAAACACAACCCGAGATACGGCACTTTATTCTCGCGCGCGAAACGCGCCGCTAATATTTTGCCTTCAATGCCGCGTGAGCCAAAGCCGCCTGGCACGAGAATGGCATCCGCTTTTTTGACAATATCCCAGCCCTTGTTTTTTTCAAGGTCAGCCGAATGTACCCAATTGATTTCAACCTCAACGCTGTTTGCGAGCGCGGCATGTTTAAGCGCCTCGCGGACAGACATGTAGGCATCCTGCAATTCGACATACTTCCCGACCAGCGCGACCTGGATGGTGGGTTTCGGCTTGCGGACCTCTTCGACAAGTTTTTTCCAGGGACGCATATTTGGCTTTTGTTTTGATTTCAACCCAAGCTTGCCAAGCATCAATTCACCTACGCCCAGTTTTTCCAAAAGCAAGGGGACTTCGTAGAGAACTTCTGCGGTTTTCATTGGTATGACTGAGTCTTTTTCCACATCGCAGAAGAGCGCGATTTTTTCGCACAGGCTTTTATCCACATCCTGGTCTGCGCGGGCAATAATGATATTAGGCGAAATACCAATTGAGCGCAACGCGGCCACAGAATGTTGTGTGGGTTTGGTCTTTATCTCGCCGGTTGCGCCGATGGTGGGCAGCCAGGTTACATGCACGAAAAGACAGTTCTCACGTCCCACCTCATTGCGGAGTTGACGCAAGGCCTCCAGAAATGGCTGTGACTCAATATCGCCGACAGTGCCGCCCACTTCAAGGATGACGATCTCTGCGCCCGTTTCCTTTGCGACCAGACCGATCCGGCGTTTGATCTCGTTGGTGATATGCGGGATCACCTGGATTGTCCCGCCCAGGTAATCACCGCGCCGTTCATTCGCGATGATCTCAGCGTATACCTGCCCCGTTGTGAAATTGCTGACCCTGGTCAGGCGGTTGTCAATAAACCTTTCGTAGTGACCCAAATCCAGGTCCGTCTCTGCGCCGTCATCCAGCACATACACCTCGCCGTGCTGGTAGGGCGACATTGTACCGGGGTCAACATTGATGTATGGGTCAAGTTTTTGCACGGCAACTTTGAACCCACGCTCCTTGAGCAATAGTCCCATTGCGGCGGCGGTCACGCCCTTGCCAACCGATGAAACAACTCCGCCAGTGAAAAATAAATATTTTGTGGTCATATGGAATCTCCTCGTCATTGCAAGGAGGGTGTTCTCCCCGACGAAGCAATCTCCTCAACGTGCTGGGGATTGTGTCGCCACGGCGCCACGGCGACGCTTCGGGCAGGAGAGCACTACCCTCGCAATGACAGTATTTAACAAAAGAGAATGGGGAGGGCGTTTAAGCCCTCCCCATTTGGGGTCGTGTACTTTGCAGGTTGTGGATCTTGTTCATATTCATCCGACCAGTTTAACCAGATCTTCAATGGCGCGTCGCATCTCGAGGAAGATCATACCGAGTTTGCCATCCTGACGGGACATCGCGGTTAATACGGCCTCTTCGCCAATGGCGGTCAATACAATTGCGCCTTTATGGCCTTTGATATAAACCTGTTCAAGACTGCCGCGCCCTAGTTCGCCGGAAATACGTTCACCGAGGCTGAGCATCGCCGCAGACATGGCTGAGACGCGGTCTTCTTCCACGTCCCTTTGCAATGCAGAGGCCATGATCAAACCGTCCACAGAAACGACAGCTGAGGCTTCAATGTCAGGTGCCGCGGCTTGCATACTGCGCAGGCGTTCGACCATTTGGTCTGAGCGGGATACTGCCATAACTCGGTCTCCTAAGGAAGCGGGTGCCTTGTGGTTAAGCATGATAGATCGGCTAGAGTTTACCAGAAATTTAATCATTCGAGTAATTCCTGTATTTTCAATTCCTTTACAACCTGCCAATAATTGACCCTCCCTCCCCTTCATGTTAGACTCAATAGTTGCCATGCTGAAATTTCTCTTCACTTTTTTTATTATTCTTGCTCAGGAAACGTCTGTAAATATCTCGTCCCCGCAAACCGGCGAGACGGTACGCGGGCAGGTGGAGATCACTGGCGATATGGATGCGCCGAATTTCTTGTCAGCTGAACTGGATTTTTCATATGCATTTCCAAAAGGAAACGAATCGAACCTCGCCGAAACCTGGTTCAGCATCCAAACATTTCCTCAGCCCGTAGTTGGTCCCGCCATAGCTGTCTGGGATACCACCTCCATCACAGACGGTGATTACACCTTGCGTCTGCGGGTCAATCTTCAGGATGGCTCCTTTCAAGACGCACTTGTTTCGGGGTTGAAAATTCGCAATGAGTCTCCCCTGCCAGCGGAAATTATCTCAACCCAGACACCGTTTCCAAGTTTTATCGGCACACTTCCGCCTCTTACGTTGACCAGCCTGCCGGCCACTGCCGCGAAAATCTATCCCTCGCAAACACCCTTGCCTGCCAACCCTGCATCTGTGACCATGGCATCCATTTATTCAACTTTTGGTCGCGGCGCATTAATTGTTCTGGCTGTATTCATTTTCTTTTCCTTGATACTTCGTCTTCGCAAAAACTGATCACTAATCACTGATTACTAATCACTTATATTTGATAACTGGTAACCAATCACTATGACAAACACCTATCTTCTCATCGGACTTGGCAACCCCGGTCGTGAATACCGAGAAACCCGCCATAATATTGGCTTTAAGTTGATTGACCGACTCACAGTCCGTTTGAATGCAGGCGGCATGAAATTGCATTCCAATGCCATTGTTATCTCAGCGCGATACGAAGAGCGGAAAATAATCCTTGCGAAGCCGCAGACTTACATGAATCTTTCCGGCCAATCTGTCCAGGGATTGTTGCATTTTTATAAAATCCCTGTTGAAAACCTGCTTGTTGCGCACGATGACCTTGACCTGCCTTTCGGCACCATTCGCATTCGTCCAGGAGGCGGGCCGGGCGGTCAACGCGGCATGGCTTCCACCATTGACCATCTTGGCACAAAAGATTTTCCGCGCCTGCGTCTTGGCATTGGCCGTCCGCCCGGCCGTATGGACCCGAAGGATTATGTTCTACAGGATTTCTCAAAAGATGACTTAAAACTCCTGCCCGAAATATTAGATCGCGCCGCAGATGCCGCGCTTGAATTTGTGATGAATGGTTTGAATATTGCCATGAATAAGTTCAATGGTGATATTCGGGATGCGTAAAAAGAAAATCGTAATTTATAAATCGTAAATCGTAAATCGTAATCGTAATGCCTACACTACATATTCTTTCTTCAATTCAAAAACTGACAGAGTATAAAAAACTTCTGGCAGAAATTAGTGCGGGCAAACCCATCTTTGGACTTGGCTTGCCGCGCTCTGCGCGTTTACCGGTCCTGGCCTTGCTTCAAGCAGATATTAATCTTCCGATCCTGCTCATCACTGACAGAGCAGACCATGCTTTGGCATTATTCGATGAGCTTGGCTTTTGGGTGAAAACTCCGCGCTTTCTATTTGCAGAACCGAACCCATTATTTTATGAAGAGGCTGCGTGGGGAATTACAACCCGCCGCGAACGATTACAAGTGCTTACCGCGCTATCCGCCTACCATTTGCCTTTCGTAAAAAAGCCCGAAAACCCGGCGATCATTGTTGCGTCCGCCCGCTCGTTGATGACGCGCACATTGCCGAGGCGTGACTTTCTCAAAGCGTGCAAAAAACTTTCAGTAAACCAGAGCATTCAACCCGATCGTCTGATCCGTGAATGGGCGGGGATCGGCTACCAGCGTGTGAACACTGTCCTTGAGCCGGGTCAATTCTCGCATCGTGGAGGTTTGCTCGATGTTTGGCCTGCCACAGAAGGACATCCTGTCCGTCTTGATTTTTTTGGTGATGAAATCGAAACCATCCGTCTTTTTGACCCCGCTACACAACGCACGATTGAAAAACTGGAAAACATTCTCATTACACCTGCGCGCGAGTTTTTGGCGGATACTGGTGACGAAGGCATACAGTTTTCGGAATTCCATATCCCGCTCTTGCATAAACAACCTGCCTCCTTATTGGATTACCTCCCGCAGAAATCCATCATAGTTGTAGATGATCAGAGCCTGGTTGAGATTATGGCAAATGAATTGGAAGAGCAAGCCGTCAAATTTAGGCAGGAGAGCATAACCGAAGGCACGCTGTCTGCTGATTTCCCAACGCCATATCTTTCCTGGTCTGAGTTGAAAGATAACATGAGTGAGTTTCTATTTCTTGAGTTGGGTCACGCTGCGCGAACGGAGATGGTGAGCGCTGAACAGTCACCTGCCCTGAGCCATGTCGAAGGATCTGTAAATAGTCTGGCTGAACAGTTTGGTCACGATGAAAGATTCGGCGGCAGGCTTAAACCATTTATTGATTATCTCGCACATATCGTGGAAAAAGGCGAGCAGGTATTCATTGTCTCGCGCCAATCCCCGCGCTTGCATGAACTTTGGAATGAGCATTACCCAAACTCCGATTTCCCCAACCTCGAATTTATCGAAGCCTCATTGTCCGAAGGTTTTACCCTAATCCCTAATCCACTAATTCCTAATCCCTGCCTCCCTGTTCACTTAATTACAGACTCCGAAGTCTTTGGGTGGGCGAGACCCCAACAGCGCACGCGCCAGAGACAGGTTGCCGATACGCCCGAATCTCTCTATTCAGATTTGCATGTCGGGGATTATGTTGTCCATATTGATCATGGCATTGGACGCTTCGCAGGACTGTTCCAGCGACAGTTGGACGGCTACGAAAGAGAGTACCTCGCTGTTGAATATGATCGCAGTGACAATCTCTACGTTCCCGTCCATCAAGCGGACAGGCTTACGCGCTATGTCGGTGCAGATGGCGGCAAGCCGTCACTTGATCATCTTGGCGGACAGGCGTGGGCTGAGACGAAATCCCGTGTAAAAGCGGCAGTACAGCAGGTGGCAGGAGACCTGCTCGACCTGTATGCGCGTCGTCAGGTGGTGCGAGGTTTTGCATTTGCTTCGGATACCCAATGGCAAAAGGAATTGGAAGATAGTTTCCCCTATGTTGAAACTGAGGATCAAAAACGTGCCATTGAAGATATCAAGCGTGACATGGAACGCGCGCGCCCCATGGATCGTTTGTTGTGCGGCGATGTGGGCTATGGAAAAACAGAAGTCGCACTACGCGCCGCCTTCAAAGCAGTGATGAGCGGTAAGCAGGCAGCTGTGCTTGTGCCGACAACGGTGTTGGCGCAGCAGCATTTTGACACCTTTTCACAACGGCTGGCTGCATATCCGATAAAAGTGGAAATGCTTTCACGATTCCGCACGCCGCGGGAGCAGACCGAAATCCTGCATAAACTTGCCATCGGTGAAGTAGACATCATCATCGGCACACATCGATTGATTTCATCCGATGTGCATTTCAAGGATCTGGGATTGGCAGTGATAGACGAGGAACAGCGTTTCGGTGTTACTCATAAGGAGCATCTCAAAAAACTCCGCACCGAAGTGGATGTGCTGACGCTGACTGCCACCCCAATTCCACGCACGCTTTATATGGCTTTAACTGGTGTGCGCGATATTTCCAATTTGAATACGCCGCCCGAAGAGCGTTTGCCGATCATCACTCATGTTGGGCCGTATTCTCCGCGGCTTGTGCGCCAGGCGATCCTGCGTGAACTCGAACGCGGCGGGCAGATCTTCTTCGTTCACAACCGGGTGCAAACCATTGAGGCCATGAAAGCGCATCTCAACAAACTTGTCCCCGAAGCGCAGGTAGATATTGGTCATGGGCAGATGCCAGAGGGGCAGTTGGCAAATGTGATGCACCGATTTAATGCAGGCGAGATTGATATTTTGCTTTCGACCACCATCATCGAATCTGGTTTGGATATTCCGAATGCGAACACACTGGTTGTTGACCGTGCGGATACTTTTGGTCTTGCTCAGCTTTATCAACTGCGCGGACGTGTGGGGCGCGGCGCGATGCGTGCGTATGCATACTTCTTCCGCCATAACAAGATGTCGCCCACGCAGGAAGGTCAACAGCGGCTTGAAGTGATCGCAGAGAACAGCCAGCTTGGCGCGGGTTATTCGATTGCCATGCGTGATCTTGAAATTCGCGGCGCTGGTGAAATGCTCGGCACACGCCAGCATGGATACATTCAATCGGTCGGCTTTCATCTTTATACAAGAATGCTCTCGGATGCAGTGAGAAGGCTGCGCCGAAGAGACGGTCAAAGGTCAAAGGTCGAAGGTCTGAATGAAGCGACTTTTGACCTTCGACCTTCGACCTTTAACTTGCCTTTGAGCCTGCCCGTGAATGTGGATTTACCTCTCCCAGTTAGTATTCCAGCAGAATATATTTCCGACAAGGATTTGCGCCTGCGTTTATACCGCCGCATTGCAGATTTGCGCGATGAGACCGAGTTGGATGCGCTCGGTTCGGAGTTCCGTGATCGCTTTGGTCTCATGCCGGAGATGACTCAAAACCTGCTTTATCAGATGCGCGTGAAATTGCGCGCCGAAAAAGCAGGGCTGGTTGCAGTCAACATGGAAGCGGGGCAGCTCCTGCTCAAATACGCCGCACCAGCCGAAGGGTCGGAAGTGAGGCGTTTGCCTGATCTTGGCAATGGTGTCCGCGGCGGCCGTTCCGCTTATTGGGTCATGGTGGCAAAAGATGAAGTCTGGACTGTGAAGCTTTTGGATGTATTATCGCAAATTGCGGAGGGTAAACAGGTAAATATGTAAACAGCTATACAAGTAAATAGGTTCTCCGTGTTTCCGTGTTTATCTGTCTACGTATCTACTTGATTCCGTTCACTGATAATTTCCACACTTCAAATCATCTTTTAACTTGCTGATTGTCTGATCACGTAATTGTGATGCGGGCGCATTGGCCGCAAGCCGATCCAATGCAGTGCACAGGCTGGGTTCCAATCCTGCTGTGATTTGTTTTGCAAACTTGGTCAGCGCCAGCACTTGCTCCCAATCTTCTGTATGACCAAAGCCTTCGATAAAGGGGATGTACTCAAAGCCATTATCCGCCCGCTCGCCAGCAGATTGGGCTGCATCCCATAGTTTGACCACTTGATCCCATTGCTCGTACTGGCGCGCCAGGTCTGCTTTTTGGAAGTAATAGCACCATGATCCAGTATTTTGTTTTCCATAAATATCCTCAGGCAATGTTGGGCCTTCGCCATCTGCCTGCTTGATCAGGGTGATATCCGAGCCTGCGCTTAGTTGGCGCATGTCATCGCTGACCAGACGCAGGTTTGTATCCTGTGGTTGAAGTATCCATAAACAGCGATTCAATTCAGGGTTGAATGAAAGCAGGAGCATTTGTTTGCTGTTGCCGGCAAAGTCCATGCTTAATTTACTGGATTCAAGCGGAGCGCCTTGTAAAAGCTCATTCACGTTTGGATTGGTGTAATAGAACGGGAAATACCAATAGGGAGGGGTATTTACAATATTTTTCACCTGATAAGTAGTGTTGATGGAAAACGAGACGGCATACTCTCCCATGATTCCCAACACCTCCTCATCAGTTAGAATGGCTGTGCCCGCATCTATCTCAGGTGCGCGCCACAGAAGTTGTTGCGCCAGTCGGACTTGCTTTTCCCATGAATAGCTGAATTCCTTTGTGTTGTCCAAATGAAAGTTGACTGCCAATGCCAGCGCGAATGAAAAAACGAGGATTTTTTTGTTTTTTTCGTTTATAAAATAATCCAGCGCTAAGAAGCTCAGCACAGCCGCGCCAAACATGGCTGGAATCCCAAAGCGCGAGGCAGATAACAGATTCTTGCTATCAACAATGGATCTGCCAATCAACCAGATCGGCAATCCGCCTGTTAGCAACCCTGCCAATGCCAGGGTTAAGCTTCCTGCCGTCCAATCGTCGTTTATTTCTGCGCGGTTGGGGAGTAATCGCCGCAAGTAGAAATTGGCAAACCCAAAGCTGATCAGACAAATGCCGAGCTTGAATTGAACGAATGGGGAATTGAAATCCAAATTACTTACATCCGTTGCTTTTTGCCAGCCAATCGTCAATACCGAGATGGCATCTTTTAAGGATACGCTGATCAAAAATCCAACCGCCTTGATCGGCTCACTAAATAATTGCATCAATATCACGGGCTCATTCCGAGTAACATCCGGTGGGTTTTCATAAACGACAACGCGCCAGTAAAAAAACATTCCCAATATGATCACGTATGGAAACCAGTTGAAAAAAACTTTCAGCGCTCTTTTTGAAAAAAGTGCTTCCGAACGCGAAACCAGTATCAATAAGATGAATACGCGGAGCAGTTCAAGCCCTGAAAAATATTCGCTGGTGAATAGATGCGCGGCTTCGAGCATCATAGCCAGTGTTGTGAAGATCATCCTTTTGGCAGGCCTTGAGCGGACCGCATAGACCATCAATAAGAGGGAAAGGGTGAACGCAAGAAATCCAAACCAATGATGCGTTGATCCGACTGCAAAAGGCTGGAGCATGAAGAAAGGAAAGACTGCAAATAATAACGCTATATAGATGGCCTCATTTTTACGCTCAGGCCAGACTGCACGGAAGACCATCCAAAACAATACAACCGTTCCCCAACGCATAAGCAGTGCGGCAATATGCCAGGCCATTGGCTTGAATCCAAGCAGGCTGAACCCGAGTATGTAAAGCCATGCGGCGTTAGGTCTGCTATCGAAAGCCAGCATTTCGTGCAGGCTGTCGCCCCCTTTTAGTTTTGCATAAAAAACATAAGGCCAGTCATCCATATAAAAACCCAGCCTGGGGATGAGCAATCCAAAACTAAAAATGCAAATCACTAAAAACGCCAGCGGCGCACTTTTTTCAGAAATGGTTAATCGTTGAAAAAATGACAGGACTTTTTTCATACTGCCCGTGATTATACCTTGACGTTTCGACGTTGCACTTGCTTCGTCTCTGACCCGTTGCTTGACAATATCCACAGATTTGCACAGACAATATCACCCTGTTCATCTTTGCTCATTTGTGGTTAATTAACCCTGTGAAACTTGTCAATGTCACCCAAATGATCGCCATCGAAAAAGAAGCCGATGCGAACGGACTCTCTTATGCTGAAATGATGGAAAATGCCGGGCGCGGGCTGGCGGAACTTGTCCATGCGCTGGGGCAGGAGCATGGCTGGGATGAAGTCACTGGTTTGGTGGGGTCAGGCAATAATGGCGGTGATACCCTCGTTGCGCTCGCCTGGCTTGCAAATGCAGGCTGGCGCACGCATGCCTATCTCTTCAACCGCAGATCAAAGGATGATGATGAACTCATCACGCGTTATTTGTCTGCGGGCGGCGAGTTGTTTGAATCCGCGCGCGATACCAATGATAAAACCCTCAATGCCTTTCTGGATCAGTCAGATGTCCTCCTCGATGGACTGCTTGGGACGGGCATCAAGCTCCCGTTAAAGAAAGAGGCGGCGCAGGTTCTCGCAAAGATAAATTTCAACCTGTCCGAAATGGACCTGCCCGCTTTCGTTGTCGCAGTGGATTGTCCCTCGGGCGTGGATTGCGATATGGGCGCAACCGCCGATGAAACCATCCCGGCCGACCTGACCGTTACGATGGCGGCGGTCAAGCAGGGCTTGTTGAAACTACCCGCCTTTGAATTTGTCGGTGACTTGCAGGTGGTTGATATCGGCTTGCCGGAAAATTTGGATTCGTGGAATGCGATCAAAACCGAGGTTGCGGATTGGGATAGGGTCTCTGCGCTCTTGCCTGAGCGGACACCCGCTTCGCACAAAGGGACATTTGGTACGGCCTTCGTTGTAGCTGGTTCGATCTCTTACACAGGGGCGGCCTTGCTGGCTGGCACAGCCGCCTACCGCATCGGCGCAGGTTTGGTGACAATGGCTGTGTCTGAGCCCTTACACGCCGCGCTCGCAGGTCATCTGCCCGAAGCCACCTGGGTTTTGCTCCCCCACGAAAATGGATTTATATCTGATAACGCCTCGGACGATGTATTGGAAAATTTGGAACGCGCCACCGCATTTTTAGTAGGCCCTGGTCTCGGCGACAAACACACAACCAGAACATTTATTGAAAATATAATTCCCTCCATAAAAATCCCCATGGTCATAGATGCTGATGCCTTGCGCCATCTGATCCCTCTCTCCCCCAGAGAGAGGCCCGGGGCGAGGGAAAGCTGGTATAAAAAACTCTTCGCCCCCGCCGTATTAACCCCGCATCCCGGTGAAATGTCCCTCTTAACTGGTTTATCGAAAGAAGAGATTCAATCCAACCGAGAAATGACGGCAGGCAGATATGCAAAAGAATGGGGCCACGTCGTCGTCTTGAAAGGTGCCTTCACCGTCATCGCCTCCCCGGACGGGCGTATGACCATCATCCCTGTTGCCACTCCCGCCTTGGCTCGCGCTGGCACAGGCGATGTGCTGGCTGGTCTGATCGTCGGTCTTTGTGCGCAAGGATTGGATGCCTATGATGCCGCTATTGCAGGCGCATTTATCCACGCCCAGGCCGGTCTGCTCGCCGCAGAAATCCTTGGCACAACCGCCTCTGTCCTGGCAAGTGATGTATTGGACGCAATTCCAGATGTAATCGCCGAATTGGGATAAAAGGAATAAAGCTGGTGGTCGAGTAGTCCTGAGCGTTTTTTTCTGCCAAGGACGTATCGAGACCACCAATAAAAAAGAGACTCTCCACTCGGAAAGCCTCTTTACCAATTACAAATCATCAATCACCTAGATTGTTACAGTTCACGCCGGTCGACAATTTGCTACTTCGCCTTCTTCTCGATCTTTGCCCAAGCATCTTTGAGATTCACTGTCAGATTAAAAACAGGCTTCTCAGATGTGGTATCCACATCAGCGCAGAAGTATCCCTGGCGTTCAAACTGGAAACGGTCACCAGCTTTGGGCGATGCGAGAGACGGTTCCACATATCCTGTTGAAATGGTCAGTGAATTCGGATTGATGCAAGAAAGGAATCCTTCATCGCCTTCCTCGGGGTCTTCCTTGGTGAAGAGGCGGTCATAGAGTCTTATCTCCGCTTCCTTGGCGTGTTGAGCCGAGACCCAATGAATGGTTGATTTGACTTTGCGTCCATCGGCAGAATCGCCGCCGCGAGTGGTGGGATCGTAGATTGCATGGACTTCGATCACTTCGCCCTTGTCATCTTTAACAACGTGCGTGCATTTGATGAAGTATGCATAGCGCAAACGGACTTCATTGCCCGGGAACAGGCGATAATATTTCGGCGGAGGTGTCTCGCGGAAGTCATCCCGTTCGATGTAAAGCACCTTTGAGAATGGAACTTTGCGCGTACCCGCATTCGGGTCTTCGGGATTGTTGACCGCGTCCATCTCCTCAGTTTGACCTTCAGGATAATTGTCGATCACCACTTTGAGCGGCTTCAACACAACCATGCGGCGCAGTGAAGTTTTATTCAAATCTTCACGTACACACGATTCAAGCAGCGATACATCGCTAACGCTGTAATTCTTTGCCACGCCCACGCGCCGAATAAAATCGAGGATTGCTTCGGCGGTATATCCACGGCGGCGCATGGCGCGCAAAGTAGGCATGCGCGGATCGTCCCAGCCAGCCACGTGTTTTTCTTCAACAAGCCGTCGCAGCTTGCGCTTGCTCATTACGGTGTAACTTAAGTTAAGGCGGGCAAACTCGATCTGTCGCGGCTTGAATACACCGAGCTGCTCAGGAAACCATTCATATAACGGACGATGGTTTTCGTATTCAAGCGAACACAACGAATGGGTGATGCCTTCCATTGAATCATTCTGCCCATGCGCCCAATCGTACATTGGGTAAATCTTCCACTTATCGCCTGTGCGATGATGTGGAGGCTCATGAATAATGCGATACATGGCAGGGTCACGCATGTTGGTGTTGGGGTGAGCCATGTCAATTTTTGCGCGCAGAATCCGCGAGCCGTCAGGGAACTCGCCATTCTTCATGCGCTCAAGTAAATCCATGTTTTCTTCCACATCACGGTCGCGGTATGGAGAATTTTTTCCTGGTGTTGTCAACGTGCCACGGTTCGCGCTCACTTCTTCAGGAGTCTGGTCATCCACATAAGCCTTGCCCATCAGCACAAGTTTCTTTGCCCACTCATACAACTCGTCAAAATAATCAGAAGCATAGGTTACCTTGACCCATTCAATGCCCAGCCAGCGCGCATCATCTTCGATGGCTTCAACATATTCAGTCTCTTCCTTCGCAGGGTTCGTGTCATCGAACCGCAAGATCAACTCACCGTTATTTTCTTTCGCGATGAGATAATCGATCATGAATGCCTTCACGTGTCCGATATGCAAATAGCCATTCGGTTCGGGAGGTAAACGCGTGCGGACATAATTGAAGCGTCCACTCTTCAAATCTTCAGCAACTGCTTCGCGGATAAAATCGGTGGACTTGGTTTCTTCGTCACTCATGGATGGATTGCCTTCAAAATGGATTTCAGGGAGATGTGGAGCCGCCTCTTTCTTAACCGTTGGTTTGGTACGCTAAAGAGGAGTATTCCCCACCCTGATAGTTGGTGTGTGAATTTCCGCAATTATAACAAACCGCGAGGATGATTTATAATCAAAGGTGGAGATTAATATGAGCGAATCAAAAGAATCAAAAACAAACTTTGCCGGCCTCTACTTTGACTGTGACAGGATTTTGAAATTATCCCGCATTGCCGGTATGTTAGCATGGATCGTACTTGGGATATATTTGTTTACATCATTGGTTTCCTTTACCCAATTTATGATCCAGTTTACAAGCGGGTTGTTTTACCAAAAGGGTATGTCCGGTTTAGATGTTTTGGGTTTCTTCACCCCCTACCTGCTTCAACCTATTCCAGGTTTACTTTATTTCGCAAGCTTGAAATTTATTCAGTATGTCTTGTTGATCCTCCTGGATATGGAAGACAACACCCGCCGCGCCGCGCGAAAATGAGAGGTTAGCCTTAAAGTGGAGATTTGGGCGTTATCTAAGTTTCTTCAACAACCGTATTGTTAGACGCATCCTAAAATGGTGAATTTCCTGCGATTCCTAATGAGTTGGTTAGCGAACCCATCGGGAAACATTTTACTTGACGAAATTCCCTCATCCGTATAAAATCCAAGCCGTTGTCCGCTTTGCGCCTCCGTGAGGGGGCGTATTTTCTGCCCAGAGCATGAGACGACCTAAAACAATTTAAATGTTCAGCGGCGCGGCCGCTTTGCAGAAGATCATTTTACAGGGTGAAGGTAACCGTGTGATCGCGGTGAGAGGCGCCCAAGGAGTAACGATGGAAAAAGTTGTACTTAAGGCTAATAAACGGGACATAACCGGCAAGCATGTGAAGGCCATGCGTCGAGCGGGTCAATTGCCTGCTGTGATCTATGGTCGTCATGTGCAGCCGATTGCTATTTCACTGGAAGCACATACTGCCAGTCTCGCATTGGCAAAGCTGACATCCTCCAGCCTGGTAACGCTCGACGTGGACGGCACAAAATTCACTGCGATTGTGCGTGAGAGACAACGCAATTACATCAAAGGTGTTCTTACGCATATTGATTTTCTTGCATTGGATCTGACCGAAAAGATCCGCACGAAGGTACGCCTTACTTATGTGGGCGTTTCTCCCGCTGTGAAGGATTACAGCGCCGTGCTTGTGCATCGTTTGGATGCGCTTGAAGTGGAGTGTTTGCCTGCCGATCTGCCGGAACGCATTACCGTTGATATTTCCTCTCTTAAGGAGATCGGCAATAGTATTCATGTGCGCGAGATCGTTGTTCCCAACGCGGAGCGTATCCTGGTGTTGGATGATGGTGATGAAATAGCAATCATTGCCACTCTTGTCATTGTCAAGGAAGAGGCCGCGGAGGTTGCCGCTGCCGCTGTGGTTCCTGAGGCTGAAGCCGTCACACCTGATATTAGCGTGGAGCGCGGCAAGAAAGAAGAAGAAGCCGCACCCAAGAAGTAAGATTTGTGAAGACCAAAAACCCGTCATCACTTCGATGGCGGTTTTTTATTTTAATATATCAATGGTTTTCAAAAAATTCACAGTCATTCTCGCGGTTACACCCCAGAGCAATTCACCGTCGTAAGGATGATAGGCGATCAACGAGCTTTCAGATTCGCGCAGTGAAAATTCCCAATAATTACTTTTATTTGCAAGCCACAATAAGGGAATGGTAAACACACGCGCCACCTCGATACCAGCAACTTTAAAAGTATAGGGCCATGGGACAACACCCACGATCGGACTCACCCGAAAATTACTGATGGTTATCATGTGGCTGAGTCGCCCGAGGATTTTTACCTCGGCGGGCTTGATACCGATCTCCTCCTCGGCTTCGCGCAAGGCGGTTTGTTCGGGCGTCGTCTCGCCTTCGTCACATGCGCCGCCGGGGAAAGAGACCTGTCCTTTGTGTGATTCGACATGGTCAGTACGGCGGGTGAAGAGCATATGCCATTCCTCTTTGTAAAAGGTTAGGGGTATTAGCACAGCTGCGCATTTTAGAACCGTACCTGGTTTTACAGGGATTTCTGCATAACCATTCGAGTCGGCTGCGTTCTGTTGGGCAGTGAGGAGTTTTTGCGTGAACTGTTCTTCAGTTAAATTCATTGAATATACTTCGCTTCGTATTGGATTTCCGCAATAGTTACATTCGGCAGTGACTTCATTAAGCTGCTCAATTTCATTCATCCGTTCCATTCCATTCCATGCGAGTCGGAACCCGAGTAAAATCTGTGGTTATTATACGCCTGATTGATTTACGGGAAAGCATCGCGCTTCACAACACGTTTTGAATTATGATGGTAAAAAATCATTCCTGAGAATGTGGCATATAATTACATAAAGGAGATTCTCATGGCAAAACTCATCCCCGCCGCCGAACGCCTCATCCGCGCTCGAAAGCTGATTCAACAAGCCCGTGATGTCCCTCTCCCTGAGGGTGGAATGGGCAAACGGGATTTCTCCTACATTGCCGCAGTCAAGGACCTCCTGCGGCAGGCCAAGGATATGATCAAATTCATTTCCATGACCCCGACTGCTACAACTGAAGTGAAAGCGGAAGTGAAAAAAATTTACGCTGAAATTGAACAAGCCGATGAAGAAATACTGAGGTGAAAATATTTTTCAAGACATGGAATCAAAAAGCGGACGATACATTCGTCCGCTTTTTTTAATTTCCCTGGCAACTATTGATAATACTAAGGAGTGGGCGTTGCAGAAGGCGTGCCTGGCGTGGCAGTCCCCCCGCCGACGATGATCACAAGATAAACTTCGTCGCCAAAAAACTGCCCTGTTGCGGTGGACATACGCCAGTTTCCGCGAATTGCCCCGGCTGTACTTGGGGCGGTCATATTTACAGAGACTTCGATCTCTGTATTTGCAGGCACACTTTGCAGCAGGGTATAGGTTGTGCCGTTCATGGCGTCCCCGCCGGTGAAGGCGAAATTAAAGCCCGTATCCCATGCGCAGGTGCCGCTGTTTTTTATTTTCCATGTTTTGGTAAAAGTCTGCCCTGGTGTCATGGGCGTATTGTCGGGAATACTCACGTCATTTACGTAAGACATACTGTAACACCCGGCTGTTGGCTTGGGAGCCACAAAGCTGGTGCCAAATGGTGTAACATTTGCAAGGGTGGCAATCACCAGCGGGGTGACCGTGCTGGTCGGTGTCGGCGTATCCGTCGGAGCGGCGAGAGCGGTCTGTGTCAGCCCGCTTGAAAAAGTCGCAACCGCCATGGTTTGTATTTCCTGCGCGGCCATGGTCGGCATTGCTTCGGCGTCACTGCCGCCGCACGCACTTATAAGCAAGCCAGCGATCATCAGGGCTGTCATCAAGGCAGTGGTTTTCATTTTCATTTTATTTCCTTTCCTTTCTTTCACTACAAGCCTTCATAATTGAGAAGGTTACCATTCTACCAGCCCTCTGATTTTCAAAACCTACGATTTCCATACTATTACCCTACTTTAGTTAAAATCTTTAATTTCAACAGGACTTTTGCTCAACTTTGTTTTTACATGTCAGCCTGCCGAAAGACATACCGGCACTAGCGCCTGGCGCAAATTTCGCGGAGATCCTGAAATGTTTTGCGTGCGTACAGGCGGGAAGATTTAATGGGATACATATCAAAACGAAGTAAAATGGAAGTGAAAGAGATATTCAAATCCCGCATAAGGTCGAAAGGAATATTTCCCCATGAAAAATAATAAAATCCGTGAACTCTTTGAACAACTGCAAGATGAGCTGGAACGCATTGGGCCTCTGGATGAAAAAGGGCGCGACCTGGTGGATCATATTACTGTAGACATTACCAACCTGTTGGATGATTCCGGTAAACAGCCCGATGAAACCATCCTGCAGAGTTTGCAGGACACGATTGACCATTTCAAGATCGAACATCCCAAATTGACCATGGCGCTCTCGGAAATGATGTCCATCCTGAGCAACGCCGGGATTTAGTCAAACAGGCGGCACTGAACATTTAGAGCCAATTCGACAAACCCTGCGAATGCGGACTTGTACAAAGCTGTCTTTATAGAGTTCGTGAAATAACAGTATCCTCCTTAACTTCGTTCATTTAATCCTCGAAGGAATCTACCATGTTCGATACTATTCTCGTCCCATTGGACGGTTCTCAATTGGCTGATTGCGTTTTACCGCATGTCCTTGCCATTGCCCGTTCTTTTGAAGCAGAAATCACGTTGCTGCGCATGCTGGAAAAAAATCATGCAGGTACATCAGCGCAATTGTTTGACTTACTTAACTGGCGAATCAATAAAACACGGGCAGCCCTTTATCTGGAAAAGACAAAGGTGCGTTTTCAGGAATCGAAGATTCGGGTGCGGACGGCAGTACTGGAAGGGCTGGGCGCGACTGTCCATGCGGCGGATTCTGGATTTCGGCGGGTGTGTCTGTAGGGGAAAAGAAAGGATGAAGGATAAAATATGAAGGATGAATGGGTGGAAGGCATGCAGTGGTCTCTCGAATGAGCGTATAATCAGGGCAGAGTGAAAGGTAATGTCAAATGGTTGTCGCTAATCCCCAAACCGTTTTAAAAATGCTTCGTCAACTTCCACCAAGTGAGCAGTTGAAGGTCATTTCACTCGCTCTGCCCGAGATCGAGAAAAGCCTTGGCGAGAAACAAGTCCGTGCTCGCAAGTCTCTGCGCGGGTTATGGGCTGGCGCGAACATCACTTCCAAAGATATTTCCGATGTGCGCAAGGAAATGATGCGTAACTTTCCGCGGAGCGACATTTGATGACCGATTACATTGCCAATACTCACGCCCTGATCTGGTACTTGGAAAATAGTCCTCGCCTTGGTTCACAAGCCCGCGCCGCATTCGATGCCTGTGACCGAGGCGAGATTCGCATTTACGTGCCAACGATCTGCCTGGTTGAAATTGTTTACTTGATGGAAAAGGGACGCGTTTCCCCCGATATGAAATACATGTTGGATGAGTAATTGAAATCAGGCGAAAGCGGGCTTGTGTTGGCAGACCTGAATGCGGATGTCACTGATCAAACCATCAACGTCCTGCGTGACGGCATTCCCGACCTGCCAGACCGTGTCATTGCCGCACTGCGCTGGCTTTGAACTTACCGTTAATCAGCCGTGACAGAAAAATCGTCTTGAGCGGTTTGGAGACAGTTTGGTGAGTATTTTCTATTCTACGGATTACAAGACCTCCGAGGCGAATTCGGAGGTCTTGTGTTTTTCAGCGACGTTTCCAAATTATATTCCTCTACCTTATTATGACTTCCGATGAATGAGAGATGCCTGTGTACTAGCCTTTCCCTCGTCTTTAAAGTAAAATAGAACACACGTTCCCATAATTAATACTCAAATAAAAACTATGGAATTCAAACTTCAAGCACCTTTCATCCCCATGGGCGACCAGCCTGAAGCCATCCGCGGACTTGTGGATGGCGTAAAAAAAGGATTCAAGCACCAGGTTTTGCTCGGCGCCACGGGCACGGGCAAAACCTTTACGATCGCATCCGTCATCCAGGAATTGCAGAAGCCGGCATTGATCATGGCACACAACAAGACTCTTGCCGCTCAGTTATACGCCGAGTTCAAAGAGTTCTTCCCGGAAAATGCGGTATCCTATTTTGTCTCCTACTATGATTATTACCAGCCTGAAGCCTACGTACCGCGTCATGACCTGTTTATTGAAAAAGAGACCCAGATCAATGAAGAGATCGAGCGCCTGCGCCTCTCCGCAACCACTGCCTTGATCTCGCGGCGCGATGTCATTATCGTGGCTTCCGTTTCCTGCATCTACGGTTTGGGATCGCCCGAAGAATTTGGCAAAGGGACGGTCACCCTTAAAGTGGGCGAGATCTATCGGCGCAATGCATTACTTCGGCAGTTGATCGAGAGTCAATACCAGCGCAATGACATGGAATTGCGTCCTGGCACATTCCGCGTGCGCGGCGATACTTTGGAGATTATCCCCGCCTACGAAGATAAGCGCGGATACCGTATCACTTTCTTTGGGGATGAAGTGGAACGCATTATGCAGTTTAGCCCCGTCAGCGGTGAAATATTTGACGAACCGAAAGAAGCGTCCATTTTTCCGGCAAAACAATTTCTAACCGATGCTGATCGTTTGAAAGAATCGATTGGATATATTGAGGCGGAACTTGATGAACGGCTGAAGTTCTATAAGGATTCTGGAAAATTTCTTGAAGCCCAGCGGATTGAACAGCGCACTCGTTACGACCTTGAGATGTTGAAGGAAGTGGGATATTGCTCTGGAATTGAGAATTATTCCCGCCACCTCGACGGGCGCGCGCCCGGCTCCCACCCATGGACGATGATTGATTTTCTGCCGAGCGATTACCTGATGGTCATTGACGAGAGTCACATGACGGTGCCGCAGATCCGCGGCATGTATAACGGCGACCGCTCGCGCAAAGAAACGCTTGTGGAATATGGCTTCCGCCTGCCTTCCGCATTGGATAATCGTCCGCTGAAATTTGAGGAGTTTGAGCGGGTAATGGGAGCGACAATTTACACATCAGCGACTCCATCCACCTACGAAATGGAACATGCCGAGCAGGTTGTTGAACAGATCATCCGTCCAACGGGATTGGTCGATCCTGAGGTGGATGTGCGTCCTACCAAAGGGCAGGTGGATAATCTGGTCGGAGAGATCAGCCAAAGGGTGGAAAGAGGCGAGCGGATTTTAATCACAACACTGACCAAGCGCATGTCTGAAGATTTAACGACTTATCTAAAAGAACTGGGAATCAAGGTTAATTATTTACATTCGGAAGTGGAGACGCTTGAACGCGTCAGCATTCTGCGTGATTTACGTTTAGGTGTGTTTGATGTTCTTGTGGGAATTAACTTGCTGCGCGAAGGCTTGGATTTGCCTGAGGTTTCCCTCATTGCGATTTTGGACGCAGACAAAGAAGGCTTCCTGCGCTCGGACACGGCGCTGATCCAGACGATCGGGCGCGCGGCGCGTAACGTGAATGGGCGCGTGATCATGTACGCCGATCGCATGACCGATTCGATGAAGCGCGCGATTGACGAAACGAACCGCCGTCGCGCCAAGCAGGTGAAATTTAACCAGGAAAATGGCATAACGCCGATCAGTATTCACAAGGAAATCCACGATCTGACGGAGGGCATGTCTGCGAAGGCTGTGTCCGAGATGAAGGGTGAATACAAAGTGAAAGGCGCGGGCGCGCAGGGGATGCCGCGCACCGAACTGCGCAAGATTATTGCCGAGTTGGAAAAGCACATGAAGGAAGCCGCGAAGAACCTTGAATTCGAGCGCGCCGCAGCATTGCGAGATGAATTGTATAGCCTGAAAAATCTACTGGCTGAAGATGAAAGTTTGAAGCCGTGGGAACGCATCAAGTTGATGACCGGCGAGGAAAATTAATCCATGGAAACTGACCCTGCCTCCCTCGACCCTGAAGAGCGCACCAATAAATTTTATGCTCTCGCTTCTGCTGCGCTGGGTGCATTGAGTTTGTGCGGCGGACTTATTCCGATTTTTGGCACGATTCTTGGAATCCTCGGGATCGTGTTGGGCGTCCTTGGAAGAAGGTCTGAAAATAAAAGGGCTGCAATTGTGGGGATTACACTTTCCATTATTGGGCTGTTGACGGCGATCATTTATTCGGTGTTGTTATATAATGCGCGGTATTGAATCATCTTTTTCCACTCTTTGTGCTTTCTTTATGAGAACTTTACATTGCGGTTGTATCCTTTGAGCGTAATCAGGAATAAGCCTGAAATATCACTCAAAGGAGTATAAAATGAAAAAGACAATTTTGATCGTTGCTTTGGTAGTATTCGCTCTTGGTGTGTTCGGTGTGGGCGCGGCGTTCGCACAGGATGGCACACCTCCATTCACTGGACATGGCCCCATGATGCAGAATGGCGAAACAGGTCCCCTGCACACCTTTATGACAATTGAGTTCGCAAAACAACTTGACCTGAATGTTAATGATGTCAATACCCGCCTTGCTGCTGGCGAGAACATGTACGAGATCGCCCTCTCGGCTGGTGTCAGCGCTGAAGAATTCCCCGCAGTGATGACGGAAGTCCGTGCGAATGCGCTGACGGCGGCTGTGAAAGCCAATGTCGTTACCCAGGAGCAGGCAGATTGGATGCTCTCCCGTGGATTTGGACGCGGCGGCATGGGCACTGGCGATTGCACAGGCGCTGGCCCGCAAGGCAACTATGGTAATAACATGATGGGCAATGGCTATGGCCGCGGCATGATGAACAGCTGGGGCGCAGGTCAACAGACGAACCCGTAGGTTTGGAAAGATAACAAGTAACAAGGCTGGCGGTCGTTTGACCGCCAGTTTTTGATTGAGTGTAGGTGGTTATCTGCCTAGTCGATGGGGGGTGCAGAAAACGTTTGCGAAGTTTTTTCTCTCTTCTCTTTTTCCATGTTGCGATGATATCCTAATAGTGTCACTCTGAGCGGAGCGAATAGTCATTCAGCTTCCAAGATGTCAATGAATTCACGAGCTGTGATGATCGGGATTGATTTGTATTCTCTGAGTTCAAGGCTCTCCACTCATCGTTTATTTTGCCAACCTGTCCGCCCATTTCCAGGGACACAAAAATATTCGTGTCGAGGACGACTCTTTTTCTCCCTGCGCCACCGCGAACATCGTCACCTCAATCTGCCGCTTCGGCAGGGACCTCACCCCTAGCCTATCTCCTGAAGGGAGAGGGGGATTCGTTGCTTTTGAAAGAGGAGGGTGGGTTGTCTAAACCAATCCTGAAAAATCCACTGCCCTATCCGACCAATCTTTTACCTGCACTGAAAGTAAAAGTCTTTGTTTTGGATTCTGGCTGGCATCTGTCCATGCGCGTTGCCAGAGAGAAATCATCGTTTGAATTCGGACAAGTTCTGCGGCGGTTTCAGGCTCGGCCTCGGCGGCTGTCCATTCGATGAGGTGTTTGGCTTCATCGAGTAAATTGGATACGATGTTTGGGTCAGTTGATTTTATCGCGGAGGATGAAATACGTCCGAACGTGGCGGCAAGTCCACCCAGGCGGCGGGGGAGAGGGTCGCGCAAAAAGCGTTCGCGGAGTTTTTCTTTATTTGTCATTGGACATCTCCAAGCAATTCTCTTGTCACAGTCTCAACTTGTTTACGGAGATTCTCGTCTTGAATCACAATGTTTCTGTTTCCCAACCGCGGACGGATATTGATCAATGATTCAAATTCGATGCGCTGTTCGCTCGGATACCAGTTTGCGCCCCAGAGGTCATCCTGCTCACTGCCATCTTCCAGCAGAACCGATTCGCAATCAGCGTGCATTTCTCCGCCACCCGATAAATAACGGCGTCGAACTTCAGCCCTTCGACACTCCTTGCAGTCGCAGGGCAAGCCCTTCCAATGTTCCAACGCCTGCCGCAAACATCGTCACCTCAATTTGTCTCTTCGTCAACTTCATCATCTCAACTACATTTTCTCTTGAAATCGCAGCGGCTTTCAAAAATTTCCCCGCCATGCCTCCAAGCGTTGCACCTAATGCAATGCACTTGGCGATATCGAGTCCGTCTTTAATGCCGC
>Ga0082335_1003023_pt1 | contig 28926 bp, 27 predicted proteins | sample Subgrocontami58m_FD_72375 | JGI IMG/M metagenome (GOLD analysis project Ga0082335, IMG submission 72375) | Subsurface groundwater microbial communities from S. Glens Falls, New York, USA - GMW37 contaminated, 5.8 m (SPADES assembly) (version 2) ...
TTCCACGATCCGAGAAGATGGGCGAGAGATTTCTGAGTCGAATCAGCCGCAGAGACCGCCTGTGTTGTTGGTGTCGCGTCTGTTTCTTGAAACAGGTCGAGCAATGAACGCAACTGCACGCTTACTTCTCTCAGACCTGGTGATGACATCGTTGCCGCCCGTCGTGTCCGGCGTATCCTCGTCGTTCCTTCAATCGTGCCTGCTATGCTGTCCAACTCATCAATGGTGTTCGCGATTGCATTCTTTCCGATACGCTCTTTGGTTTCTTTCAACTGAGAGCGTAGATTCTGCAACTCGTCTAATGCTGCACGTGCTTGATTTATACCCTCAAACGCTTTCATCGAAATCTCAAACTGCAGTTTCAAACCTGATGCGGATGTTTTGACACGAGGATCCATCTTCACTGTGAGGTTCTGTGTGTATGTCTTGCCATCAACAGAGAGTTTGATGACGTAATCATCCGGAAGTATCCACGGACCGAGGGGGTGTCTTCGCGTGTCGCGATAGATTGCCGCCATTGGATATTCTGCGGAGAAACCTATGGGAGGAGCGTAGTGCATATCCCATAGGAACCGTTGCATTCCGGGTTCTGCTGAAAGGATTTGAGCGGGCCGAATCCAATACGTTGGTATGTTCAGCTCATTCTCGTTGATTGGTTCCGGTTTATCTGCGCTCGAAAATCGTCGCACCGTTCTGTTCTCTGAATCAACGATTTCAAGGATGACGGGCGAAGATGGTTTCGCTTTCAGATAATAATTGATGATTGCACCATCGGGAGGATTCTTTCCGGCCGGTTCTTCAGGTGGGAGTGGCGTATCGGTATTGGTATTCCATCGCACGCGGTACGCCACTTGTGGTTTGAACAAGAATGCTCTGGATGTTGCGACCTGCTCATTGATTTGTCGCAGCAGTGTTATGTCATCCAGAATCCAAAAACTTCTTCCGTGAGTACCAACAACAATGTCATCGTCATGGATGACGAGATCACGTATTGATGTCGCAGGCATGTTGAGACGCAACGGCTGCCAGTCTTCACCATCGTTGAACGAAAAATACACTGCTCGTTCTGTTCCACAGAACAATAGTCCCTTTCGTTGCGGGTCTTCTCGCACTACATTGACCGGCGCATTGTTCGGCAGTCCGCGGACAATTTCTTTCCAGGTCTTCCCGCCATCGTGGGTCCGATAAATATGCGGACGGAGATCGTCAAGACGAAACCGATTGATCGCAGCGTACGCTGTTTGCGTCTCGAAATGAGAAGCATCTATGATTGAGACTTTGCTCCACGATGTTAACGCCGGCGGCGTGATGTTTTTCCAGTTCTTGCCGCCATCATGTGTTATATGAATCAATCCGTCATCCGTGCCTGCCCATAGAACATTGAGATCTTTGTGCGAGGGTGCTACGGTGTAAATCACTCCTCGTCGCGGCTGCTGTGACATTTCGGGAGAACGAAAGATGCCGATGTTTGCAGGAACCTCCGGCGCTTCACGCGAAAGATCCGGACTCATGATGTCCCAGCTATGCCCTTCATTCGTTGTCTTGAACAGGACGTTCCCCGCGAAATACAGGAGATGGGGATCGATTGGAGAAAAGAGGACAGGGGCTGTACGAATGAATCGATATTTCCCACTCGCCAGTGCTTCGGGAGCAATATTCTGAGTTTGCCCGGTCGTCTTATCATAGCGCGTAATCTTCCCGCCGTAGATAATGTTCGGGTTCAGCGGATCGGGGGCGACGTACCCGTACTCTTCAACGCCAACGGAATGCCACTCACGAAATGTAATCTGGCCATCATTGCCGCGGCTCGCGATTCCAATAGAGCCGCTCTCTTGTTGTCCGCCATAAACCCAGTATGGGAATTGGTTGTCTGTGATGACATGATAGAACTGCGCCGTCGGTTGATTGTACCATGAACTCCACGTTTGTCCGCCGTTGACAGAAATGGTAGCGCCTTGATCACTCGCAAGCAAGATTATCTCCGGGTTGTCCGGATTGATCCAGATTGTATGATAGTCGTCTCCGCCAGGGGCGCCTTTGATGCCGGCGAATGTTTGTCCCGCATCAGTCGAGCGCCACGTAACAATATTGGCAACATAGATGATGTCGGGATTCCTCGGGTCAACCTTCACTTCGGCAAAATCGCTGCCGCGTCCCCAAATGCGCTCATCGCCATTGATGCGCCGCCAACTTTCTCCTGCATCATCTGAACGATAGAGTCCGCCGAATTGCGATGACGCGTCAACAAGAGCAGACATCTGATTTGGATTACTCTGCGAAATACCAAAACCTATTCGTCCTAAACCTTGCTCGTAAGAAGGCAAGCCTTTAGTGAGTTGTCTCCATGTCGTCCCGCCGTCTGTTGATTTGTAGAGACCGCTGCCTGGACCTTGCCATGATCCATTCTCCCATGGTCCTTGTCGAGATGACCAAAGATCAGCATAGATGATTTGTGCGTTTGTCGGATCGAATGCCAGAGCGATCGCTCCTGTGTTTTCATCTCTGTAAAGAACCTTTCGCCAAGATATTCCGCCGTCAATTGAGCGATAGATCCCGCGTTCTTCGTTTGCGCCATAAGGGTGACCAAGCACTGCAACGAATACCCGGTTTAGATCTTGTGGGTCAACTATCATGGCGCCGATCTGTTGTCCATCATTCAGCCCGCAATGCTTCCACGTCTTCCCTCCATCGGTAGATTTATACACACCATCACCAACGGAAAGATCGGGACGCTGCAGTCCTTCACCGCTTCCTACGTACATAATGTTAGGGTCGGATGGAGCTATCGCAAGTGCGCCGATTGAGCCAGTCGGCTGATCATCGAATATGGGCGCCCACGTGTGCCCGAAGTCGCTCGTCTTCCATACGCCTCCGTTGTTTACACCGATGAAGAACACGTTAGGCTGTCCAGGAATTCCCGTTGCGCCAACTGTGCGTCCACCACGATGTGGTCCAATCATTCTCCATCGAAGGTTCTGATAAAGAACGGGATCATATTGTTGCGCGTGGGCAAGTGAAAAGAGCCCGGCATTGAATGCAAATGCAATGAAAAGAAAGAACACGCGGCGTTTCCAAATCATGTTGTTGACCTCAAGATGTGTGTTATGATATATTTCACGAGAACGAGTTTGGCATCTCGACAGCTACTATTCGACCAGACGGTTTGAATATACTCAAATCTGACGCTTAACTTCCAACATATTTCAAGATGCGGGGCGCAGGAATTTGACACTGCTCTTCTTCTCTAGAAACGTGGCTGAAAACCGTGAGGAAGAATTGAAACCGCAGAGGGCGCAGAGAACGCGGAGAACTCTTTCCAATAAAAATTCATTTTGAAGGCTTTTTCCCTCTGCTATCTCCGCGTTCTCTGCGGTTATTGTTTTGAAGAGGGTTTTCGACCGAGCTTCAAGAAAGCGTCAAGCGTCGTTCACTATCACATGATTCCTCCGGGCGGTTGAGAGTGAGTCGCATCTTTCGTATGTTTAGTCACATTTTTTCTCCGTACAGGAATGAGTAACACGATGCCCAAACAAATTCTGCTGTTTGTTGCACTCCAAGATCAGCTCGCAGGCGTGGAATATCTGAAGCCGTTGCCGTATATTGATTCGAGCCGCATCATGAATTGGGGAAAGAGTTACGGCGGGTTCATGACGTGCATGGCGATGTTCACGACAAATGCGTTCAAGCTTGGCATCGCCGTTGCGCCGGTAACTGATTGGAAGAATTATGACACGCACTATACCGAGCGGTTCCTTGAACGAGCCCAAGAAAATCCAGAAGCCTACAAGCGCAGCGCGTCCGTGAACGTGGCGTCAGGGTTGACAGGAGAATTTCTGTTGATTCACGGTGTCGTTGACGATAATGTGCATTTGCAGGATTCGATGATATTGTGTGAGGAACTTCAGAAGGCAAACAAGCAGTTTGGTTTTATGGCGTACCGAAAAACGACGCAGAACCTTACGGGACGCGGCGTTGGCACGCATTAGTACAATTTGATGACTCGATACATTCAAGATTATTTATAGCTCGACTCTTAACCCTGAGCGGAGCGTCCGTAGGACTCCTACGGAGAAGGGTCTCGTTGCTCTAATCATGCAGTGAGGTTCTCCCGAAGGGATGCCTTCGGCATTCGCTCCGCTCAGAACTTTGAACCAACTTATTCTCAAGAGGAGATTCCATGCCCGATACGCTGACGGTTATTGACAATCGCACAGGAAAGAAATACGAAGTTCCCGTTACCAACGACACCATTAAAGCGGTAGACTTACGGCAAATCAAAGTGAAGGATGACGATTTTGGTTTAATGACCTACGACCCCGCGTTCATGAACACTGCGTCGTGTAAAAGCAAGATAACCTATATTGACGGCGATAAAGGAATTCTTCGTTACCGCGGATATCCGATTGAGCAGCTTGCGGAGAAAAGTAATTTTCTCGAAACATCGTACCTGCTTCTCTACGGTGAGCTTCCGTCGAAGGCGCAGTACGAGCAATGGGTGCACGACATTACGTACCACACAATGATTCACGAGAACATCAAGAAATTGATTGACAGCTTTCATTATGATGCGCATCCGATGGGGATGTTGATTAGCACGGTTGGGGCGCTTTCAACTTTTTATCGGGATGGAAAAGATATTCACAACCCTGCTTCCCGCCAGAAACAAATCTTCCGTTTGATTGGAAAGATGCCCACGATAGCAGCGTTTGCGTATCGCCACAGTCAAGGCAGACCGTACATTCATCCCGACAACGCTCTCGGCTACGTCGCAAATTTTTTGGCCATGTTGTGGAAGATGACGGAGCCGAAGTACGAAGCGCATCCCACGTTAGTGAAGGCACTCGATATTCTCTTCATCTTGCACGCAGATCATGAGCAGAATTGCAGTACGAATGCTATGCGCGGCATCGGCAGTTCTTACGTTGACCCGTATTCGGCAATGGCTGGTGCTGCGGCGGCGTTGTACGGTCCGTTGCACGGCGGCGCGAACGAACAGGTGTTGCGTATGCTCGATGAGATCGGTTCGAAGGAGGAAGTGCCCGAGTTTATGAAGAGCGTGAAGAACGGAAGCGGACGCTTGATGGGCTTCGGTCATCGTGTGTACAAAAACTACGACCCGCGTGCGAAGGTCATTAAGCAACTCGCCGATGAAGTGTTTGAAGTAACCGGACGCAATCCTAAGCTCGACGTTGCGCTTGAGCTTGAGCGTATCGCTCTTGAGGACGAATACTTCATAAAGCGGAAATTGTACCCGAACGTTGACTTCTACTCAGGATTGATTTACCAAGCGATGGGGTTTCCGGTTGAAATGTTCCCCGTGCTCTTCTCGATTCCGCGCACAGTGGGCTGGCTTGCACAGTGGGAAGAGATGCTGATGGATGCAGAGCAAAAGATTGCACGTCCACGGCAGATTTATCTCGGGCATGATACGCGGGATTATGTGGTGATGAGCAAGCGCGGATAAGATGCGATGCCCGCAGTCAAGAATATCTCAGGTCCTTATCGCTTTTTCTTTTACAGTTTTGACTGCAATGAGCCGAAGCATGTTCATGTACGACGCAAAAGAATGACGTGCAAATTCCGGATAGAACCCATTGCTTTGAGTAAGAACAACGGGTTCTCGGCAAGAGAACTGACGGAGATTCGGAAACATATTCAATCGAACTTGGAAAAGATTCATGAGGCATGGGATGAACATTGCGAGCTATAGCGAACCTCGAATCCAAAACGTAACGGTGAGCGACGAGTTCATTACTGCCACACTCAAAGACGGGAGAGTGATTAGCGTTCCTCTTGCATGGTCGTGGAGATTATCGGATGCGACGCCAACCCAGAGAGCTAACTTTGAAATCATCGGCGATGGCGAAGGTGTTCATTGGGAAGATGTTGATGAGGACATTAGTGCGGGGGGCATGTTGAGTGGAATCCCCGCCCGACCCCCGAAGAAACTTGTAGAGACTTGACCAATGAATCCGAGAGTCAAAGATGAAGGGCGAGAACCGCCACACATTCACGTGAGAACCCCCGACGGCGAATGCAAATTCTGGTTGACGTATGTGCGGCTTGCGAAGAACAGAGGTATTCCGAACCATGAGTTGCGACAAATTGAAAAACACGTAAGCGAGCATCGAGACTTATTCATAGAAAAGTACAATGAGTTCCACAGTAAGAGAAGAAATTGAACCGGTCGGCTTGCACGCGTGGGCTGAAGGTAGGATGATTTTCGTCGAGTTGACGGACGGAAGATTGATTGGGTTTCCAGCAGACCGCTACAGTCTTTTGAGGGATGCCACCAACGAGCAGTTGAAGGAAGTTACTCTTGAAGTGAATGGTTTTGCTCTTCGTTGGGAGAATCTGGATGAGGACATAACCGTGCCCGGCGTTGTCGCAGGCCGATTCGAATTGCCTTTACCTAAGAAGTACGAATTGGCAAAGCCTCTTCGTGTTCAATACAAAGTGAAACCAGACATGTCCACGGTGAGCGAGCCGAAGACTCAACCGTATCGCAAGAAGCACGCGAAGAGGTCGAGGGTTTCGAAGTGAGAGCTGGATACGCCGTGATTCAGTGAAGCGCAATCAAATGTAGTACAAGTGGTTTGACGACAGCAAGGAAGTCTGTCTAACCGAAGCTTAACCAAGTTTGTTCTTTTACAATGCCTATTCTTCTTTTTCTTCATTTCGATGAAGAGGAATAGGCTTTTTCTTTTTCCCCAACATTACATAAAGGAGTTACCAATGGAGCACACGACGAATCACATACTGAATCACAACGAGCTCTACCGCCTGCCATGGACATTGCCCGACAACGCCATCAGTTGGTTAGAGCCGACCGCCGCGTGCAATTTGTATTGCGACGGATGTTATCGCAAGAATGACCCGAAGGCGCACAAGTCGCTCGAGCAAATCCGACGAGAGCTTGATACGTTCAAACGGCTGAGAAAGACTGACGGTGTCTCCATTGCGGGCGGCGATCCGCTCACACATCCTGAGATTGAAAAGATCGTGGAGATGATTGCGAAGGATGGACAGAAGCCCATTCTTAACACGAACGGGCTTGCCCTGACGATGGAAAAACTTCGTGCGCTGAAAGACGCAGGCGTCGAGGGCTTCACGTTTCATATTGATAGCGGACAGCAACGCCCGCACATGAAAGGGAAGACGGAGCTTGAGCTGAACGATTTGCGGCTCTACTATGCACAGATGCTTAACCTCGTCGGCGGCATTTCGTGTGCGTTCAACGCGACGGTGTACGAACACACGCTGAAGGATGTTCCCGCAATTGTTGAGTGGGGCCAGAAGCATATCGACATTGTGAACATTCTCGTCTTCATCGCGTATCGCGCCGCACCGGTTCACAAAGGCTACGAGTATTATGTCGGCGGAAATAAGGTCGACATGTCGCCGATTGCGTATGCCATCGACACAGAAAGAAAGATCTCCATCATGTCAACAGACATCGTTGAGATGATTCGCACGAAGTATCCCGATTTCCAGCCCTGTGCATACTTGAACGGCACCGAACGTCCCGATCATTTCAAGTGGCTGCTCACGATGCGCATCGGCACAAAGGACAAAATCTATGGCTATGCTGGAGCGAAGTTTATGGAATTGTCGCAGTCGCTGCATCATCTTGTGAACGGCTCGTATCTGGCGTACACGAAACCAAAAGTTCTTGGAAGAGCGAAATCAATGCTTGCGCTTGCGCCGCTCGATAAAGGCTTGAAGCAAACTGCATCTGCATACTTCCACGATCTCGTTCGAAAGCCGCAGTTGCTCTTCAAGAAGTTGCACATGCAATCCGTAATGATTATTCAGCCGGCGGACTTCATGCAGAACGGTGCGCTGAGCATGTGCGATGGTTGTCCTGATATTACTGTGTGGGATGACAAGCTCGTCTGGTCTTGCCGAATGGAAGAACTCTCCAACTTCGGCGATTGGGTAAGGGCGGTGCCGGAAACTAAGACTGCTGACGTTCAGTAGTGGCATCTTCGCACTAATTGGCTTCAACACCCCTCTACGAGTCTACGACTCTTAGAGCTGTAGACCTAACCCCCTCCCACCAAAATCGTGAGGAGGGGGAATTCGTTTGACAATCTCTTCCGAAATCACAATCTTACTTCCGGTTTACCGCAACAACCAGTCGTTTAGGAAATCATGGTCACGATTCTTTATTACGTCAACAAAGAAATAAAACGCCTCAGCATCAAAGAGCTGGCGCAGGCGCTTCAACAGCCATCGGGAACGATCTGGGTTGATTTAGAAAACCCAAGCGATGCGGAAGAAGAAACGCTGATGGTCTCGTTGCTCGACTTCCACCCGCTGGCGATTGAGGATTGCCAACGGGGAACGGACGAGGAAGGACATTTGCCGAAGGTCGAAGATTTCGGTCAGTATCTGTTCATCATTTTCAATCCCCTCGAGAACGTGAAGAGTCAGGAGACTGAAAAGGCGAAAACCAAAATCGAAATCACGACGACGCAGTTGAGTGCATTTCTCTCGAAGCGAGTGCTCGTAACGCATCATTACAAGCCGCTCCGCTCGATTGCGTATGCATTGCAGATGTGCAGCAAGAATGTGCAAGTGATGGGCAAAGGCCCCGATTTTCTCTTCCATCTCATTATTGACGACATCGTTGACAATTACTCGCCGATTCTCGACCAGCTTGATGTGGCAATAGACACGATGGAAGACGAAGTGTTTAAGCGCCCCTCACAGCGAACGATGATGAGGATCCTGCAGCTCAAGAAAGACGTTATGACGATGCGGAAGATTGCGTCGTACCAAAAAGAAATGTTGAGCAGGCTTTCACGCGGCGAGTTTTCCCTTATTACAACCGACGAAATGATTTACTACCGCAACGTGTACGACCATCTCGTGCGCATGGCAGATCTTGCCGATTCGTATCGCGATGTGGTGACGGGGTTGTTGGACGCGTATCTCTCCGTTACATCCAACAACTTGAATCAAGTGGTGAAGGTGCTGACGATTATCTCCACGATTTTTCTGCCGTTGAGTGTGATAACGGGTTTCTTTGGGATGAACTTTGATTTCATTCCGGGCTTGCACTGGGAATATGGGCACACCGCGGCAACTATCTTTATGGTGTTCGTTGCGGTGGGGATGTTGTGGTTCTTTAGAAGGAAGAAGTGGATTTAATCTGATTGCGGAGTGCGAATTGACGATTGCGGATTGAGGATTGCCGAAGGAGTCCTATGGACCTCCGGAGCGGATTGAATCCAGCATTAGCTTGATTGCATACGAGTGAGGGAAGACTTAACTTAAAGAAGCGAAAAAGGAGAAGAGAGTATGAGCACGACATATCGCTTGAAAGCGTCTGAGCTTGGTGAAAATTTTTTGCAAAGCATCAAAGCTCTCTATGGAAACAAACAAGTTGAGATTTATGTAGCAGAAGTGAATGAAGAGGATGAAGACGAAACGGAGTATTTGATGAGTTCCCCTGAAAACAAAAGAAGGCTGTTGGAATCGATCAATGATATCAAGAACAATCGCAATATCATCATACCTGACCAAAGCCAGTTTCAATGAGGTCAGGTCATTTCGGGTCCATGCAAGAAAGAAGAATTGCCTTAATGTCAGAAGGGAAAAAATATGAGCACAACCTACACCTTACGAACGTCGGAGCTCGACGAGAAATTTCTGGAAAGGGTGAGAACTTTCTTTGGAGAGACTACACTGAACATTACCATAGAAGAGGCTGTGGATGACAGTGAGGATGAAGGGGAATTTCGGATGACTCCAGAGACCGAACGAGAATTATTGGAACGGATTGACGACGTCAGGAATAATCGCAATATCATTGTTCCCGACCAGAAGCAATTTCAATGAGGTCCGTCGAGTTCCATTCAAAGGCGTACGACGAATTTGTCAACTGGGCGATGGAAAACCCCAAGCTGTTTCAGCGTCTGACGAGACTCATCGCTGAATCTCTGCGAACGCCGTTCGAAGGAACGGGCAAACCAGAGCCGATGAAACATCAATTTTCGGGACGCTGGTCGCGCAGGATTACTGATGAGCATCGCTTGGTCTATGAAGTTCATGAGGAGAAAATTGTAGTTATTTCTTGCAAAGCTCACTACAATAATAGATGAGTCTCATTTCGATTTTCTCAACACCGCTACATGCTTCAACATCGGCGACTCTGCAACATCCCCCGGCGTCATAAACCTATCGCTCACGCCTCGCTTCAAATCTCTTCCAATCGAATTGAGTTACGGATGGCATCGTATTGTTGGACAGGCGGTTTTGTTTCTCGTTTGAATGATGGAGTTGATTGTTGTGCAGGTGTTGTGAAAGCCACGTAGTGGCGATAAGATTTTAGCCACAGGCGTGAGCCTGTGGATGAGAATTTAAGAAATGTCATTTGGAGCTACGGAGTAGCGAAAGAAATTCTTCAGGCGTGTACAATGCACCACCCCCTAATCCCCTCCTCACCAAAAACGTGGGGAGGGGGAATGAGTTTCTTGAGCTGAAATCTTTAACATCAGCAACGATTGAAACGAGGGAAATTTTTTCGCCAACAGAATCTTGACGCTAAGTCGCATCTCACGTATGTTTGTTGCCATAGCCCACACAGGCGCAAGCGACATTGCGCAGTACACAAAGCAGGCAGATATCGTTGTTGCAGCAATTGGCAGAGCGGATGCGATTACGGGCGCAATGTTGAAGCCCGGCTGTGTGGTGATTGATGTTGGCATGAATCGCGAGATGCCCGCCTGCCGCCGTGCCTGCCGGCAGGCAGGGACGGGCAGGCTTCGGCGAAGAATGGGTACAAGATTGTTGGAGACGTGGACTATGCCTCAGCAGTTGGCGTTGCCAGCGCAATCACGCCCGTTCCTGGCGGCGTTGGACCTATGACGATTGCGATGCTGATGAGGAATACGCTGGAGTCGGCAAAACGGCAAAATAAGTTGGCGTAGGTTCACACTCTACCCTCGAATAAAAAAATCATGAACGAAGTACAGTCCACGTCTCACATGGATCTTTGCCGGCGCAGGAGTTATCTGGCTCTTGATTATGTTTACGCTAACGATCAGTGATTACTTAACGAGGTAATTAGTATGAAATTCCTCAACGGTCTGGCAATATGCTTCCTTTTTCTCTGCGGATGCAGTAACCAACAGACACGACTCTCTGAACGCAAGGTCATTGATCTTACGTATCCTTTCGACAGCACCACAATCTATTGGCCCACCGAAAAAGGTTTCGTCTTTGAAAAAGGATTTGAAGGCGTAACGCCCGGTGGTTTCTACTACACCGCAAATCGTTTCTGGACGCCGGAACATGGCGGCACCCACATAGATGCGCCAATTCATTTTTCTCAAGGCAAAAAAACGGTCGACCTCATTCCTGTTGATCAGTTGGTTGGCGAAGGCGTACTGATTGATATAGCGGGAAAGTGCTCTTCAAACAGAGACTACCAGGTTCAAAGTGATGACTTTTTAGAATGGGAGAAGAAGCACGGCGAAGTTCCGAAAGGATGCATCGTGCTGCTTCGTACTGGATTCGGGAAGTTCTGGCCCGACCGTGTCCGCTACATGGGAACCGATGAGCGCGGACAAGAGGCAGTTGCAAAGCTCCACTTCCCCGGCTTGCATCCTGATGCCGCGAAGTGGCTCGTGACAAATCGTTCCATCAAAGCTATCGGACTTGACACCCCAAGCATTGACTACGGACAGTCAACGCAGTTTGAAAGTCACCAAACACTCTTTGCCGCCAACATCCCCGCGTTTGAAAATGTTGCCAACCTCGACGCACTTCCCGAAAAAGACTTCATAGTTATTGCTCTTCCAATGAAGATCAAAGGGGGGAGCGGAGGACCGCTAAGAATTATTGCGCTGCCGAATTGAGCCTTCTGCTGCTTTGCTTTTCAAGCCTGTTTCTGTTAGATTGCAAGTGAACTCTGGATTACTTTTCTTTTTTGAACAGACTTTATGACCAACGAAGAGAAATGGATTCACCAACACTTTGAGGAGTTGGTGGACAAATACGCGGGGCGCTACGTGGCGGTTGCCAATGACGAGGTCTTTGTCTCTGATTCGCCGAAAGACGCCCATTTGAGAGCTCTCGAGAAGTATCCGACGATTAGTCCTTCCGTGCTTCGTGTGCCGCGACCAGAAGATTTTGTATGCGCAGTATAGAGTTCCCTTACACCTACTACAAGGGGCTTTACATTCCGATTATACCACTTCATCTTCAGCATCGTGACGAGTGGTTCTGCCTTTGTTTTGCATTTCAAGAGTGATTGTCTTAGATTTTGTCAGTGTTCTGTTCGAATAGCCTATTCAAAAGGTCACGCTCATGACAAAAGACCAAAATTGGATTCACCAACACTTTGAAGAGTTGGTAGATAAGTATGCAGGGCAATATGTGGCAGTTGCCAATGAAGAACCGTTTCTCGGCGAATCACCCAAAGAGGCTCGCAGGAAAGCCTTGAGTAAGTATCCCACTGTGAATCCTTCTGTCCTCCGAGTACCGCGCCCAGAAGATTTCGTATGCGCTCTATAGAGTTCGCCTATACTTACTACAAGGGATTGTACATTCCTGTTGTACCGCTTCAGTTGAACCATAGGAGCGAATGGTTTGAGCATTGGGCTTTTGTGGATTCGGGTGCTACCTATTCTGTCTTCCATGCCCGCGAGGCATCGAACATGGAGCTCGATTTGGATTCATCAATGCAACGTATGATTGTTGTTGGAGATGGGAGTTTTATTCCGGCCGCATTTGTGAAGATGCCTACGCGAATTGGCGATGTTGAATTGGAGATTGAAATCGGATTCTCGGAAAGGCTCGGCGTGGGTTTCAATCTTCTGGGAAGAAAAGATCTCTTTGAAAAGTTTCAAGTTTGTTTCAGCGATTCAAAGCGCACCATCAGTTTCCATTTCGATGAGAGCATAACTCAGTAACCTCCAACTCTCCTTGGCTAATTCACTTCTGAATTTTTTCGCTTGACATCGTCTCATGAACGAAGTTCACACAAAACAGCTTCGTGCGAAATCTTTTCGAGTTGCCAGGAAGCTTGAGAAGTTTCTTGGAACCCCTCAACAGCCTTCCAAGCTGCCATCTCCATTAGAAATGCTCGTTGCAACAATCCTCTCTCAAAACACAAACGACAAGAACAGTCATCGGGCGTATACGAACTTGAGAGAGAAGTTTCCACGCTGGGAAGATGCTGCGAACGCTTCACTGCGAAGTCTGGTTACGACAATCAGAGTTGGCGGAATGGCGAACCAGAAGTCCGCCCGAATCAAAGAGACTCTCTCGGCAGTAAAAGAACGCTACGGTAGATATGACCTCTCTGCGCTTAGGCGAAAGACGAACGACGAAGTGATTGAAGAACTAACCACGCTCAACGGGGTCGGCCTCAAGACTGCTTCATGCGTTCTGTTGTTTTCGATGGGAAGAGATGTGTTTCCGGTAGACACGCATGTCCATCGCATCTGCAACAGGTTAGGTTTGGTCGCGAACAGCAAAACTCCAGAAAAGACGTTCGAGCTAATGAAGGCATTGGTCCCGAACGGGAGAGGGTATTCCTTCCATACTAATCTTATTCGTTTTGGGAGAAAGGTTTGTCGCTCTTCTCATCCGGCTTGCGACATCTGTCCCCTGTACGATGAATGCGTGTTTGAAGGAAAGAAGCCACAACGCGCAACCAAACTACGTGTACCTTCTACTGCCGACCACGATTTCATGTTGCTCGATAATGTGAATTGATGATCCCTCGAGACTCTATAAAGAAAATCCTCATCATAAAACTTGGCGGACTCGGAGACGTTTTTCTCTCAACAATTGTCATTGACAGTTTGAAGAATCACTTCTCGTTAGCAAAGATTGATTACTTTGTTGAAAATGCCGGTAAAGAAGCTATCGTTCATGATGAAAGAGTGAACTCCGTGTTCGTGCTTGAAAAAGGCACGATGAGTCCGCTTTCGGTGATTCAACACGTGCGTCAGCAGAAGTATGATATGGTGATTGACTTGTTCGGAAATCCGCGCTCAGCGATTGTTACATTCCTGAGCGGAGCGAAATACAAAGTCGGATTGGATTATGGTTGGAGAAAGCATTTATATTCGATCGTTGGCAAAGCACAGCGGGAAAGACTGCACGGTGCAGAGGTGAACCTTCAAGCGCTCAAAGCAATCGGAGTCCCGGTCATCAACCCGAAGTTGCAGTACCCGCTATCAAGTGATGATATTGCGCATGCTGATGAGGGTTGGAAATCAAACAACCTAAACGGTGAATTCGTCATCGGGATTCTTCCGGCAGGAAGCTGGCCATCGAAACGCTGCGAGCCGGAGAAGTTTGCGGAAATCGCCTCGACGTTAGCAGCGAAGTACAACGCGAAAGTGCTTGTTGTCTGGGGTCCATCGGATGAAGCTGATGCGAAGGAGATTCAACGCCGGTGCGGCAACGCAGCAATCCTTTCCCCGCCGGCTTCGCTCTCAAAGAATCTGTCGCTGCTCTCGCGCTGCACAGCCATTGTCGCGAACGATTCCGGTCCGATGCATATCGCGTCGGCGTTCAATGTTCCGACTCTCTGTTTGTATGGGCCGACATACCCTGAAGGACCGTATGGCAAAATTCACGAGTGGGTAAGAAATGAAAGTTTGGATTGCTTGGTGTGCAACCATCTGCACTGCCCCATTCAACATCAGTGCATGAGGGAGTTGCCGCTTGAGGCTGTTGTAGAGAAGTTTGAGAGGATGCTTGAGAAAAACCAAATCTCACGCAAAGGCGCCAAGACGCAAAGGCAAATATCTTGATATTGCTTTAGAACTTTCTTTGCGTCTTTGCGTGAAACCATAAGCGAGTTCTCTCTACGCTGCTAATTCTTGTTACTCTCGTAATCCTGAAACTTCTTCGTGAGGTAGTGGTCTTCGGCGATAAAGGAAAGTACCTGCTTAAACGTTTGCGCATCAGCAAAACCGGGATAGATCGTAATCGGTTCGCCATCAGATTTCAGAAACAGCGTGCTTGGATAGCCGGTAATGCCGAAGGCTCCCGCTAATTCTCTCTCGGTGTATTGTTTGTCTTTGTAATAAAGCTTCTTGTCCGATTCCGCATTCAACTTGATAAGAACGTAACGTTGGCTCAAGTACTTCGCAACGTCCTTGTCGCTGTACGTTGACGCATCCATCTTCTTGCACCAGCTACACCAATTAGTGTACACGTCAATCAGGACCTTCTTGTTCGTCTTTTTCGCTTCAGCAATGCCTTCGTTAAAGGTGTTCCATCTCAAGACGGAGCCTTCGCCTGCGAGGAGGTAAGATGTTGATAGTGCGACAACAGTTGCCGCCAAGAATATTTTGTCTAATCTATGAATTCGAAGCATATTGCTTTCTCACCGTTGATGGATTCTTGTCCGCCGTTGGCGGACTTCCTCAGAATGACAGGCCCAAAGAGAACGTATGCCCGCTGCCGAGATTTGACGAGAGCGGCACGAAGCCGTAATCGAGATTGAACATCCCATACTGCATCCCAACGCCTGCACTGAAACCACGACCGTTTGAGCCGAGTTGATAGCCAACCCGTGCTGCGACAACTTTGTTAAAGAGTAATTCGCCGCCAACATTGAGGTATGCTTTCTTCTCAGGAAAAATGTAGAGCAGGTCGGAAGCGACAGTGAGTTGTGATGAAATGCCTTCCAGTTCCTCAGTGTACGCAGGGCCGACTCGAAGCAACGAGGGAAGGGTGATCTTCTCGTTGCGAAGGTCATTCGTGGTTCCGAGATTCGCCAGTGCGAGTCCGACACTCAAGTTGTCGACTGGCGTTTTGTATTGAGCACCAAGGTCAAATGCGAAACCGTTCGATTCATCAACAAAGATCTTCTCGTATAAGAATTTAGCAGTGACACCGACTTTCAAATCATCGGAGAAGCTTCGGGCATACGATAAGCCGAGCGAATAGTCGCGTGATGAGAACGTGCCTTCAGCAGTGCCGGGTCGTGTGCGAATCTCAATATCGGAGACAGTTGCCGTGTTAACGGAGAAACCCAGAGCGCTTTCGTCATTCAGTTGAACACTTGCGCCGAGGAATTGCGAACGGACATCTTGAATCCATTCTTTGTGCATCAACAAAAACTCCGTTGACGTTTCGCCGTTGTTGAACACTCCCGCCGGATTGTAATGCGTCGCCGCCGCGCCATACACGCTTGCGCTCATCGCATCGCCCATCGAAACGCTACGACCCGACACACCGAGTTTGAGAAACGATAAGCCAGAGGTGCCAACTTGAGCGTAAGAAAGAAAAGGCAAAAGGCAAAAGGCAAAAAGAAAAAATATAGTCGTTCGAGTGAATCGAATCATAATCTCCTCAGAAAATCATGGAAAGAGAAATCATGTGCATCCCCGACGTTGCAAACGGCTCGACGATGAATGCGTAGTTAATTGCCGGAGTCAACTCGTCGAAGCTTTTGCGAGCAGTGAAGCCGAATGTTGGACGGACGCCGTTTCCTTTTTCTTTCAAATCAATCCTATCCATGCCCGCACGGACGCTCAATTCGGGGATGATGGGAACCTCAACGCCCAGCTTCAACGTAATTGTTGACTGGTTGCTGAACTCAACATCCATCGCGGCGAGACCGAGACCATCGGGCAGTTTGTAGGATGTGCCAACGGTGTAAATCTGGGGGAACTTATCGTCGGTCTGTGTTCCGCTTTGGCCATAGAGCGAGTTTGTATTCCATGAATACTTTGAGATCAAGTCACGCACCGTTGCACCAACTGTGATTGTGTTGCTGATGGGAAAGAGTGCTCCTATATCGATGCCGAACGTGCTCGAGTTTACATCCGTATAGAGATGATGATAGAGATACTTTACGTTAAAACCGATAGCAAGTCCATTTTTCAATTGTGTGCCGAAGCCGAGAAAAATCTGATTCTCAGAAGTTTTCAATGGTCCCGTCGGTTCGCCATCGCTATCTCGTCCATCGATGTTACTCACGCCGGAGTTGATGATGCCTGCTGAGATGCCGGCGTTGCCCTTGAGCGGCTGTGCGAAACTCAAGAAATTCAGCTTACGATCGAATGCAAGAATGCCGAACGATGCGGAAACATTTCGATACTCTGCAAACGGGAGCGCTGCCGGATTGTAATAGCCAACTGCATCGCCTGATGTTACGGCAGTAAGTGCGTTGCCCATTCCCATGCCGCGTGCGCCGAAGCCGAGTCGGCTGTATGCGCCAGCTTTTCCGCCGATTTGTGCAAAGGATACAGATGCCCCAATTGCGCAAAGTGCAACGAACAACGTTACACGCAGAGCAAGTGAACGTCGAACTTTATCATTCATTATTCGGTGTTCCTTGTTCGACATTCGAGTTGAATGACGAATACTGTCCGAAGGACTCCTGTTGGAGAACAAGGAATTCTGAATGCTGAAGTTTTTTCGTGACAACTGCGGATAGAGTCGAATCATTGCAGCACCATCACCTTTCCCCATGATGGCTCGCCGCTATCAAGAGTGACGCGGTAAAAGTAGACGCCGTTAGCAACTTGCCGCTTGCTGTCGTCAAATCCGTCCCAGATTTCATCATGCTCGTTAGCGCCTGAACGCTGCGCATCTTTGATGATTGTGCGAACGCGGTTCATGCCGAAGTCGAACACTTCAACCGTAACGGAAGCGGTTTTGCCGCCGGTACTGTAATGCACGCGGGCAATTTCTTGTTTGGGCGAAAATGGATTGGGATATATGTATGTGGTCGATGTGTTGTTGACGGGTCGATACGCTCGCAGCACCTGCCATGTTTGTCCGAACGGGGATGCGGCATTGTCGGTCGTCTTCACCAAACCATCACCGCTGCCGCAGAAGATCGTGTCGGCAGCTGCGCCGACAGCGAAAAATCTTTTTGAAGTGATTCTGAATCCGTTGGACTTGTCAATGATTGTCCCCGACTGCGTCCACGACACGCCACCATCGGCGGTGCGGAAAACGCCTTCGTCAGTGGCAACGTATGTGATCGAATCTTTGAATGCGATATCATACGCTTTGATGCCGTAGAGGAAATTTTTCCAGATGCGTCCGCCGTCGTCGGTGTAGCTCACGCCATACTGTTCGGTATTGTCTGATGCTTTCCAGTTTGTACACCATATACGTTTTGTGGCGCCAAGCTGTTGTCCTGCAATTGCAATTACCCAGTTGCCGAGAATGTGCGAGACTTGGTTTTGTGCTGAGAACTTCGTCCAGCTCACACCGCGGTCGGTTGATTTGTTAATGCCTCCTGCTGTGCCGCACCAAACTGTTGAGTCATCCTCAACATATACGGAGAAGCCGAGAAAGTTGTTGCTCTTGCGCGGATCGATTCTGTAATCAGAGAGAGGGTCTGATGGTGAAATTGAATTTCTGGCGTCACTCGGTAGTATGATCCTCTGCCATGTCTGTCCGCGATTACTCGACTTCCGTATGCCGCCGGACCAGCTTGCAATCCACACAAGGCTGTCGGTGATAGCGAGATCGAACGTCACGTTTTGTTCCGGCACGATGATGGGGAGAATATAGATGCGATTGTTGCCATAGCTCATTGTGCTGTCGCTTGCTGCATCAAGCGGCTGGGGAACATGCGTCCACGTCGATCCGTTGTCGAGCGAGTATGTATAGCCGGAACCTGTTTGAACAGTGCTGTTCTCATCGTTGGGAGATTGTTTGTTGAAGCCTGTTGCTGTCCAAATTGTGCTGCCTCGAACACCGAGAGAGAAGATTCCATCGTTCACGAACTGGGGAATTGAACGGAAACTTTCCCACGAAGCTCCACCGTCATTCGTTCGCGCAAGACCTTTACTCGTGCCGATATACACTGTTGTGCCTTGCGATGCGATGTGCGAGATGGAGTTGTTGGGGGGAAGATTTGATGTCCCGATTTGTATCGTGCCGAGTTTTGGAGAATCAATCTCGAAAATTTGTGCAAATGCAGAACTTAAAATGAGAAAGAAGGGCAAAAGTAACTTTGTTGTTTTCAGCATGACTCAGTTGATCGTTATAATTTTAATAAGCGAGTCTCTCGCACCAAATCTATCAATTACATAGAAATGAAATTCTTTTGGTCCGGTACTATTAGTAGCGTCAATACTGACCAGCCGCGAGTATTCACCATTGTTTGCTACCGAATCACCGTGTGCAATAATGTCGCCATCATCATACATCAGGATGTTGATTGGATTTGTTGATGAGAAATTTCTGAAAAATACCGAGTCAATGTCGCCTAATCCATCTGAGTCTGCTACAGTTTGATAGAATGGTACTAACCGTGAACCGCTAGGTGGGCGTTGAATTGTTGTGGGAACATTTAGATTTAAGATGATCGGCGAGTGGTTTGCGTACAATCGTCTGACTTCATTGCTCAATGCATTGTGTTTGTCGGACGATGTAAAAACAAATTCGACATTTTGAAGAGTGGTGATTGGCTTAATCCACACGAGCGCGGAGTAGATTCCGTCTCCAGCGACTTGGTCTCCGTTTGGTAAGTCCCCATTGTCGAGCAAAGCCTTGGCTGAAGTATTCGTCGTATTGAGAGGTTGAACAGAAACTCTACGTAAGTCACCAATTCCATCTGAATCGGAAGCGGTGATTGTTAAGAGAACCCGTGTAGAGTCGGAACCGGAACCGGGTGGAGTGCTCGGTTTTATTCCCGCATTGCTCAGACTAGGCGCCGAGTTGGCGCGAGCAAGAATCAAAGTTTGCTCAAGTGTATTGCTCTGTACGCCGCCCGCATTTCTGCTTACAAACCGAACGCGATAACGTCCGAATGAAGTTCTTTGAATACTGAACTGAATTTGCCCGCTGAAAATGCTGTCTTTAGCTGTTTGGTCGGGAGTAATGCCGTCATCCCGAAGAGCAATACTGGCTACTTCTTGTGAAGTGGTTGGCCGCAAAACACTCGCTGTGAGCGATTGATCTCCGCCTCGAAAACTCATCTTTACTTTCACCGTTGTGTTGATAGAGTATAGTCCATTTACCGGGGTCAAATTGTCAATGTAGATGCTGTCCGGAGTTGTCGATGCATTGCTTAAGAGCGGGGCTTCTGTTTGGACATCAACGGTTCCCAAGTTGCTTTTCTCGCAGCTTAGCATCGCAACTGAAAGAGCAGCTACTGTTATGAATTCTGAAAGCTTCATAATTGTCTTTGCTTTATTCCTATCAACAAAAAAGCCGTGCTTCGATTGTCGTGATGGTGACAATGAATGCCCGGCTTGTACGAATTTCGTTTGTGAGAATATCGAGTGCTGGCACCGTCTGGTAGAATCGTCAATTCTGAAAATGTACCAACACTGCGATATGTTTTTCCGATGTTGTGAGCGAAATTAACTTGTGAAAAGTTATCCAAATCGGCTCCGAATGTCAAGAAGATTTCTTACTGCAAAGGAATCGTCATAGGCACAATTGAAAAACAACCGATGAAGATAATCATGCAGAGCCCTCCAAGCGCTGTGCGTATTGGGTCGAGCGGTGTTTCATCCACAATTGGTGGTCTATGAAGATTGAATTTGCGAATCATGAAAATGAGTATCATCGCGAAGAAAAACCATCCGAACCAACCGTACTCGAAGTTTATCCCGATAATAGGAAGCAAACTCGAAAGCCCAAGTACGACAAGGATGACAAGACAAATTTGTGCGATAGTGTGATAACGGTTGCCAAATAACGAATAGCTGATATGTCCACCATCGAGCTGTCCGATCGGGACGAGGTTCATTGCTGTGATGAACATGCCGAACCAACCGACGCAGAGAAAAGGATAATGGTAAACCTCATTCATCGGAGGGATAAATGCATTGTTCGGTGCGAAGAGCTTAGCAAATAAAGAGAAGAACAGGGTATTTCCAAATCTCAGACCCCCCTCAGGAATTATTGCCATCTGAGCGTATTCTGGATGAATCGAGTAGAGATATTCCTTCGCCGGCAATGCATGAAAGCCGAGTGCTAAAACTGCTGCAGATACAATGAATCCTGCTATCGGTCCCGCTGCACCAATGTCGAACAAAACTTTTCTCGATGGAATTGCCGAGCGGAGACGAATGACCGCGCCAAGAGTTCCAAATTGATTGAAAAGATTGAACGGAAAGAAGGGGGGGTACGGAATAAAAAAAGGAAGAGTAGTTTCTACTGCATGGTATCTTGCCGCGAAGTAATGACCAAATTCATGAGCGGTCAGCATTCCCAACAAGAGTACTGCGTATGTCAGTCCCGATGAAAAATTTGAAAGCTCATAAACATCCTTTACCGCCCAATCAACACCAGCGAAAGTTGTTGTAAGGAACGTAAGAACAAAAAGGGAGAAGTGTACGAAGTACCGTTTCCAGTGTTGAGCAGGCTGTTGCTCATCAGCAAAACCTTGATCCATTTTTCACAAGATAGAAATCTATGAGGAAAGTCGTTTGCAATGCCTGGCTAAAATATACTGAAAAAGGGGAGAACAAACTAAGCAGATGTGCAAGAATCAAAAAACAAAAAGCCATCCAACGGTTGGTCAGATGGCTCTGCACTACACGATAATAATCTCCTACGGACGCGGAGAGTCCGGGATATTGGCAACGCCGCTCTTTGGACGCGGTGAGTCTGGTATATTTGCTACGCCGCTTTTCGGGCGTGGAGAATCTGGAATATTAGCAACGCCACTTTTTGGTTGTGATGAATCGGGCATGTTTGCGACGTCACTCTTGTTGCTGGCATTTGAGATTGCAATATTTGTTGCTGCAATGATCGCAAGAGTTATTGCAAGCGAACGAAAACGTTTTGCGGTGTTTGACATGGTTAGCTCCCCCAATAATTGTTGTGGTTGATTGTGGTTGATTAAGTTATCGGTAGTTTACAGAAAATCTTTAGCGTTTGCTATAAGCAAACCAACGTATTCTGAGGCTGAAAGTTTAGTAGAGAGAGGGTAGGGTGTGCAGTGAAGCGATTGAGAAGTGTGCCCGATAATGGTGAAATGATTCGGTTGGTAACACACTTCGAAGGTTTCCCCCGATTCCTCTAAGCGTATTCTGTAACTGGCGCTGCGGAAATATATTGAACACACATCGGAGAATCAATGTTTTATTTCAGTTAGTTGTAACTCATGTCCCAGAGCAAGCTTTCACAAAGAATGACGGAAGTTTTGAAATAAATAGCGTTTTCTCTTGACTTGATCGTATACGTTCGATATATTTCACTCACATTTCAATGAGGTGCTGGCTGTATGAGTCTCTCAAGAAGAATACTACTAATCTGGGCTGTTACCATTGTTACATTTCTTGCGTCTTTTATTCTGCCGCACCGGGAAGTAACAATAGCCGGCTTCTTGACGTACTCTTTGCAGTCGTTACTCTTCTTCATTTCGCTTTATCTCATCAAACATGAGACAGTGAAGAAAACAAAGGTCATCTTTGTAAACTTTGCGGCGTTCTTTAGTACCTCGTTTCTTTTTCATTTGTATAATTTCGTCGGAACAGTTTTTTTCAACAATGAGCTGCTGGCACGGCATTTCTATTTCCAATATGTCTCTCACGGCTTGTATTTTTTCCTTCTGGCATTTTCGATCTGCTACATAACGATCGATGTACTTTTTAGGGATTTCAAAACATTTCAGAAATACCTTCTCACTTTTGCAATTGTCGGCGGCTTCTTCGCGTACTACTATCAGCCCTATTTCTCCAATGCAAGATACCTGTATACGACGAGTGAGATTTCAGAGTTTAGGGAACTTGATAAAGCGTCGTCAGCCTTCGAAAAACAGTATGGTGCGGTGCCGACCGGTGGAGAACTCACAGGCTACCTTCCTCACAGTGAGGCGGCAATTCTGAATCACCTAAGTGAGACGGAGAGAATTCAAAGGGTTGAAGATCTCTATCCGTATCTCTCAGGCTCAAACTATATGACCTTGTTGCTCAAGCCGATATATCTGAACGCAATCTATATGTGCCTATTGGGTGTTGGTTTGATTCTCTTATTCTTCGGCTATCAGTACAAGAAAGATCCTCCGCAAGGGGCATACATCGAGAAGATGATGTTTTTCTTCTTGATGTTCTGCACGTTGGAGGTTTTTCATGCATGGAGTTTTATCAAGACAATAGAGTGGCAGTCATCTCTACAGATTTTTGAGATTGGACAATTCTTGTCAGCGGTTGTATTGGCAATTATTGCAATATTCTTCGCCTTGCGATTACGTTTCATCACATCGCCATCCGGCGAGTTTTACGAACATGAAATTGTTGAAAGTCCGTCAAGTGTCACTCGGTGGAGAGATGCGCTGGATAATTTGGTGATCGCGCATTTCTTCAGACGGAATGAACTCGTAGGAAGATTTTTTGTCGATCCGAAATTAAGAACTAAGTAAACGCATGGCGAACTTCTCTGTGAGATTCCCCTGAATAACAGACAGAGAACTTCGGCGAAAACCATCATCAGTCAGGAAGGTTCTATGGAAGCAAAAACAGTCCAGGGAGAAAAGAAAGCTGGGGGCGCTCTCGAGTATCCGATTGTTGGCAAAAGCAAGTCAACAGAGCAACTGATTCGCTTGATTCAAAAGCTTGCAAAGATTCGTCGCGATGTAGTCATTGTTGGCGAGGCAGGCGTTGGCAAGGGTGCGGTGGCGAAGAACATCTACCACCTGAGCAAGAGCGAATCGAAGAACGGAAATTCAGATCTACCGTTCATGTCCATCAACTTGTCCGTTGTTGATGACCGGGAATTGGAGGCAATGCTTTTTGGCTTCGACCGCGGTGTTGAAGGCTTGCCGTACACATCAAAGAGAGGATTGTTTGAGCAGGCGAACGGCGGAACGGTTTTGATTGAAGAGATTGAAGAAGCGAGCTTTCGAAACCAAATGAAGATTCTGAACTTCATCAACGAGCGAAAGACGCGTCGTATCGGCGGTGAGACGAAAGAGAATGTTGACATTCGCCTCATCATCACGATTAAGGAGGACCCGGCTCAGCTGGTTGAAAAACGCAAGTTGCTCGAAGATTTGTACGCGAAGATTCTTGAGTTCGAGAAAATCGAGATTCATGCATTGCGTGAACGACCGGAAGACATTCCTCTTCTCGTCAAGCACTTTACAAGTGAGATTTGTCGAGAGCTTGGAATTGGGGAGCTGGTTATTGACATCAACGCAATTGATGTTCTCGTTCGGCAGCCGTGGAAAGAAAATATCCGCGAATTGAAAGCTGTCGTTGATAAATCTGTTCTCTTCTCCAATGAGGGCCGTTTCTCGTTGCCTCCTGAGCTGGTTGATGAGAAGACCGAAGTCGTGAAGATGATCAACAACATCATGGCTGGTCAGGAATTCGTTCTTGACAAATCGCTTGATGTAATCGAGAAAGGAATTATCGAGCGCTCACTGGATCGGTTCGGTTTCAACCAGTCGAAGGCTGCGCAATTTCTTGGCATGACGGAGCAGACTTTCCGTTACAAGCTGAAGCGTCTTGGTATTGCGAGCGCTCGTTCACGAGGATAGCGGAAACGATACTCCTAATTTCGAGAAGCCTTCTGAGATTTTAGAAGGCTTCTTCATTTCTCTCTTCTACTTAAACCGTCTTTCTTTCCACAGAACATTTCTATTGAAGAGAACAATTGGTGGGAAGAGCACGACATAAATTATGTAATAAAGCTCGAACGGTATGAAATAGAGTAAGAGGTCAGTGCGTTTGAATGTTGTGAATGCCGGTCGAACAAGGAAGTAGTCTGAAACCAGCTTCAACAGGAGAGCATAAAAAATCGGACCTATGCCGTATAATAAGAAATTGAGAATGAGCAACGCTTTGAAGATGTACCCGGTGGCGAACAAGGCAATACTTTTCAAATCCATACCAGCACCGCCTGTGAACCAGCGCCTTTTTTGGCTGAACAAGCTCTCCCAGGAATCGCACGGCAGACTTTGTACGAGTGTGTTCGGATCAACGGGGAACTTCGCCTTGTACGTTTTTGTCGATGTCACAGCATGAAACAAAGCGTAATCTTCAGTGATGCTAAAAGGTATAGTTCTGTATCCGCCGACTGCATCGTACGCCTTTCTTCTCACCGAAAGATTATTGCCAACTGCTGTAACGGGAAAATGCAAACGAATGGTGGCGGCAGCAATCGAAAACAAAACAAACCAATCAATGGCTTGAATCGCCTCGAACATCGTTTTTGAACGCAGCGATGTAAACCCTGCCACGACGCCCACATTCTCTTCATTGTAATACTTCACCGTTTCTTCAACCCAGCCTTCAGGAACAATGCAATCAGCATCGGTGAAGAGAATGACCTCGCCCCTCGTTACATCGATACCTTGTGTTACAGCGTTTGTTTTGCCCTTAAGATGTGAGGAATTGTCTTCTGTCGCGTTGTGAAGTTTGATAAAGTGGAACTTGTCCGAAAACTCCCGTATGATTGCTTGTGTCTTGTCGGTCGAGCGGTCGTTCACGACGACAATTTCCAGCAAATCTTTGGGATAAGTCAGTCGAGAAACTGATTCGAGACATGGGCGAATGTTCTGCTCTTCATTTCGTGCGGCGATGACGATGGCGACGGTTGGACGGTAGGCAGGGTTGTTGGGGTATTGCGCTTTGTGCGCGCCTATTGCAAAAATACAAATCTGAATTGCATAGAGGACAGCGAAGACGACAACGAGTTCTGCAAGCATTGAAAAGGAAAATTGATGGGAAGAATTTGTTGCTAACTTCAACGTAGTTAAAAAAAAATCGTTAATCAATTTCAGGTATCATGAGATTCAAGAATGTATCCTGTGCTGATGAGGTTTTCCAGCTTCTTGCTTTTCACACATTCATTCAATAAGTTGTCATCGTTCAAAAATTCATTCTTCCCTATGAAGCGAACACGTTCTGTTGTAGCGCTTTTCACATTACTCATACTCGGTTACTCAGGCTGCGACAAAGGACTGGAGCCGGAGCCTTCCGGTTTCAGCGGCGTCATTCGTTTCAAGAATTGGCCACCCCCCGATAGCGTTGATATACTCGTTCAGGAACTCCGTCTTGTTGCCTTCAAGAATCCTCCCATTGATACGACGGGTCTCTTGATTGAGTTTATTAAGGGCAACGTCGTGATTTATCCTCCAGTGGGAACTACCGCATTTAGCAAGCGCGATAGCACCGGACGTCTTCGAGACTCGATCCACTACACTATTTTGTTTAGCTTACCCGTAGACGAGCCGCCGTTTACATATTCTTATATCGCGATGGCTTGGCGCTATGGTTCAAATCCTTTTGCGGATTGGCGGCCTGCTGGACTCTACACAACGCAACCAAATACTTTCAATCCGGCAAGCATCACCATCTCAAAGCATGTATTCATTCCGAACGTTGACATTGATTGTGACTTCCGTAATCCACCACCCAGACCATGGCGATGAGACTCAACATTGTTTGTTTCAGTCTATTCTTTGTGTTCTACTCGAATGCATTTGCTGCAGGCGGATCAATTTCAGGTCGGGTAGTTGCTAAAGGAGACAATGAAGGCGAACCGCTCGTTGGCGCATCGGTTTCATTACAAGGCACTGTCCGCGGAACGACGACAAACTCCAAGGGCGAGTTTCGTATTGCAGACATTTCGGCGGGGAAGTACACACTCATTTTTTCAATGGTCGGCTATCAGCGAGAGACACGTTCCGATGTTCTCGTGGAGGAAGCACGAGAGACCGTCGTGAATGTTGCGATGATTCAAACTCCCATTCAAACCGAGCAAATTGTCGTCACTGCCAGCAAGCGGGAACAATCGCTGCAAGAAGTTCCGGTGAGCATCTCCGTTGCCGACGCGACCGAGATGCGATTCCGAAATTCCCAAACACTCGAGGATGCTGTGCGATATGTTCCGGGAGTCAATATCACCGGAGGGCAGATAAACATACGCGGTTCCAGCGGATACAGCCGCGGCGTCGGAAGTCGGGTGATGCTGCTGTTGGACGGCGTTCCGTTTATCGCTGGTGACACGGGCGAGTTGGTCTTCGAATCAATTCCTGTCGGTCAGGTAGATCGAATTGAAGTTGTAAAAGGTGCAAGCTCGGCGCTGTATGGTTCCAGCGCTCTGGGGGGTGTAGTAAATGTTATTACGAAATCCATCCCTGAGATTCCGGAAACGGATATTCGAACGTATGTCGGTCTTTACAATAAGCCTTCGTTCGATAAGTGGAAGTGGTCGGACAAGGATCGGTTCTTCAACGGTTTCTCCATCAGTCATGCGCGCAGGGTTGGCGACCTTGGTGTGGCGTTGTTCTTCTCCCGTCAGTTTGATGATGGCTATCGCCAGAACGATTATCGTAGACGGTACAACTTCTACCTCAAAATGAAAGAAGATCTCTCTTCCACCAATTCACTGACATTGAACTTCGGCTTATTGCATCAATATGGCGGTCAGTATGTGTACTGGCGGAGTCTTGAACAGGCGTTGCTTCCTCCGGTCATACAAGTGAAGGATAATGTCAGATCCGTGCGCTACTATGTGAGTGGTTTATACCATGATGCACTTACGGAGAATCTGCTGTTCACGGCAAAACTGATCTGGAACCATAATGATTGGGGATATGAAACCTTCAATGCCAACGGGGAAAGCGTTAACAGAGTAGGCAGGACGGAATCTTCTTCCGAAAGCTTTCGCACTGAAGCGGGCGCGACGTGGCTTGTTGACAAAGACCACTCCCTGACGTTCGGTTTCAACGGTCAATTGGATTTGGTCAGTTCTGATCTGTTCGACGATCGGAGCGGTAGGGGCATTGGGTTGTATGGGCAGGATGAGTGGAAGATTACTGACCAGATCACTGCCACGCTTGGTGCTCGGTTTGATCTTCAATCACTTGGCCTGACGGAAACTGGTCCACAGTTCAATCCCAAACTGGCTTTTGCCTACACACCGATTGAAGGAACAACTTTACGCACATCGTTTGGCCGCGGCTTCAGAATTCCGTCGATAGCGGAGTCGTTTATTTCTGCTGAGGTGACCGGTTTGGCTACGTTGCCGAACAAGGATCTGGAACCGGAACGGAGTTACTCGTACGAGGTCGGCGTGTCGCAGCTCTTGGGCGACTTCGGAACGTTGGATGTTGCAGCGTTCCGTTCCGATTATGATAACTTGATCGAGCCGAAGCTTTTCGTCAACACTGCCGGAGACACTCTCTACGTCCAATGGCAGAACATCACAAAAGCGCGCATACAGGGATTTGAAACATCGCTAAAGCTGGGTCTTTTTGATGGGAACTTGCTGTACAATCTGGGTTACACATATGTTTATCCCGAAGATCAAAGCCCGATTGACTCGCTGGTACCGCGTCCTAATAATATTCTCCCGTATCGTCCACGGCATATCTTCTACACAAATCTTCTCGGACGGTTTGGCGTTCTGCGTGCTGGCGTGGACTTCAGATACATTAGCCGTATCGACAGGGTATATGATCAATTTCTGAGGCTTATTCCCGACGCCGACGAACGTGTTGAAATAGTTGTGACTGACTTTAGAATAGGTGCGGACTTTACATCGTTAGGCGTACCGCTTTCGGCGATGTTGAATATCAATAACGCTTTTCGTTACAATTACCTTGAGTTAACTGCCAACGTTTCACCGCCGCGCAATTTTGTTCTCGTGTTGGAAGCAAGACTGTAAACAAAATCACCCTTCAAGAAAAAATCTCTTGCCTCAGAGTGAAAGAGAGTTATATTATGAACAGTTCTTTGCTCTTCGCCGTCAACACAGGCGGGTACCAAGGAGCGAAGTTGGGGGACAATTCGATTACCTGTTGAGTTCGATCCAACATCACAACCAACAACTAATCATAAACGAGGAGGAGAGATGAAAACTTTTCTACGACACATCGTAGCTGCATGTGCGTTTGTTGTACCCTTTGGGTCGGCGGTTGCACAGATTACGATTTCCCAGGGCGACGTGAATCGCATTTTTGCGGCGGGGAATGTTGTTCTCAATCGTACCGATACCGTTACAACGTCGGTGAACATT
>Ga0082335_1003025_pt1 | contig 28921 bp, 31 predicted proteins | sample Subgrocontami58m_FD_72375 | JGI IMG/M metagenome (GOLD analysis project Ga0082335, IMG submission 72375) | Subsurface groundwater microbial communities from S. Glens Falls, New York, USA - GMW37 contaminated, 5.8 m (SPADES assembly) (version 2) ...
TGATCCAAAACTTAAACCAGTCCTCAGCTACGTCCACATGTCAAAAACTTTATGTTTTTGAGCACTTGAAAATTGCACGAATAAGAAAGAGCAATTTTCATGCCATAAATGGTGTGGTTTAAGTTTATGGACATTATATCTTTAGATAGTATAAAAAATTTGTTTTGGTAATTCCATAGGTATATTCGCAGGATTGACAGTGATTTATGGTATTATGGTTGGTGATGAGTTTTAATTGGTTGAAAGGTAAGTCATAAAATTTATTGGTCTCTTTAAAAACATTTTTATAGTATATTTTCTTAGGTAATTTATGAAAAAGAGTGCGGCACTAAAGATTATACTCTGGATATCCATAGCAGGAATGCTGTTTTCAGGATATCTCAGCTATGGAGAGCTTTTTGCTAAATCTTGTTATGCAACCCAATTAGGCATGGGAAGCTGCACTAATGTTGCTGGAATTCCTGCTTGTATTTATGGATTTGTCATGTATCTCGTTGTTTTTGTTATTTCTATACTCGGATTAAAAGGAAAAAACTGAATTTTTTAAATATGGATATAAAATCTTCATTATCGTCTCTTGCAGAAACAGGGCAGAAAATCTCAGATAGTTGTTTAAAGCTTATGGATACTTTAAGCAAACCAAAGTTAAAGATTGCTTTAACAACATATTACTACGGGAATCCTTCTATCTGCGGAGTTGCTATTCATGTGCAAAATCTCGCAAAGTACCTCGTAAAACATAACTGCGAGGTTCATGTATTTTGCAGCGGCATTGAGGATTCTGTATACAAGGATGGCAAGATAACAGTTCATACAATTGGAAAAATATTAAATCCCCTATCATGGAATATTTCCAAAACAAGGCTCGAATACGACTTTTTTGAAGCAGAGGTTATAAAAGCGATTATAAGAGAGAGTTATAGAAAAAAATTTGATGTTATTCACACTCATGGGGAGCTAATAAAAGCCGCGTTTATACTAAAAAAATCAATGGGTATAAAATGGGTTCATACATTCCATGCTATAGAAAGATTAAGAGTTGACCAACTTAGCGAAGAAGAAAAGCAGTTTGCTGATTTAATCTCTTGGATAGAAAGCACAGCTAATTATTGCGATGGCGCTATTTTTGTTTCTAAAGATTTAATGAAAGAGGGAATTAAATATTATAAACTTAAATCGAAGATAGTTATTCCTAACGGTGTTGAACTCAAATTATTCGGCTATACCCCTATAACTAACAAAAATGTGCTGTTCATCGGGAGATTCAGCAAAGATAAGGGGATACATCTAATGCCTGAAATAATCAAAAATGTTCTTTCTGTAAAAGATGCTACTTTTACAATGGTATGCCCTTATGAAACCATAACGGGGGAGTTGGAAAAAATTAAAAAGAAAATAGAAAAAGAGAAAGAAAAATTTAAAGACAGATTGACTATGATAGACACCCCCCAAAGCCCCGAAGTTATCAAGGATTTATATAAAAAATGTCAGGTTTATATTCAGCCCTCAAAATATGAATCTTTTGGCTTATGCATAATAGAAGCGATGGCAACAGGAAGACCTGTTGTTGCATTTAATGTTGGCGGAATACCTGAAGTTATTGGAAATGCAGGATTTACTGTTAAAAATAATAACGAATTAATTTATAAAGTTAAAAGTCTACTTGAAAATACAAAAGAGTGTATCGATATTGGGAAAAAAGCTAGTGAGAGGGCTAGAAAGTTTGACTGGGATATAATAGCAAAAGAAACTATTAAATATTACAAAAAAGTGAAAAATGAATGAACAAATAATTTATCCATTGTTGTTAGTTATTGGTGGAATTCTATTATCCACTGTAGTTATAATAATTTTAACGAGATTTTCCAATAAGATAGTAAAGCTTTTTGAGCTATATCCTGAATCCAAAGGCATACTTAATCTTTCCCTGAAGTTCATATCCTGGTTTGTTGGGCTAATTATTTTGCTTGTTTTTGTGAGATGGGCCTTAGACTTTTTAAATCTGGAATTCACAAAAACTATAACTGAACAAGTTATAACACTGGCTCCGAGATATATTCTTGCAGTGTTTTTAATTCTTGCTGGATTTTATACGAGCAGATTAATAAGAGAAAGGTCAAAGGATTATAGATTTGAGTTCAAAGAAAGAGTGCTTTTAGTTATTGACTTCATAGTTCATATGACTTTTGTCTTTACTGCTCTCTATACTGTGGGCATAGATGTAACTTTCTTTTTGCAATTCTACCAGATTATCCTATGGGTTATTGGCGCAATTATAGCGTTAATCGTAAGCATGACAATAGGAATTCCTTTGGGAATAAGTATTTATGATAAGATGAAGAAAGATAAGAAAAAAATAAAGAGGTAAACCGTAAAAACTGATAAAAATGGGAAAAGTTAGCGAATGGATAAAAGAGGCGAGCAGGGATACTCTAGCTTTAGGCGGAATAGCGTTTTGCATAATAGTCGTGGCTAGAGCTTCCTTAGGGCAGTATTTGGATTTTGTATACCAAATTCTTCTTGCGCTGGGCATATCTTTTCTATTAACTATCTTTATCAAAAACCTTGAGGCAAGAATCGCGAGAGGAATAATACTTGTTTTCTTTACGATTCTCTTTTATAATGAAAAGATATTCACTATATTTGCGCTAGTACTTCTTATTTTAATGATTGCTTCTGCAGTTTATCTTAAAATCGGCAAAAAGGCCATAGCCCTAGGTGTTTTGATTGGAGTGATAAGTTCAGCAATAAGCTATTATCTGCTAAATTACTTAAATCTCGGATAAAAAATGAAAATTAAGTATCCTAAGTTTCTTATACTTATATGCACTTTTGTCATTGCATATCTTATTTTTGCTGGTAGAGAGCTTCCTTGGATTAACGATTCACTTTCCACACTGGGATATTTTGGAAGCTTTCTTGTTGGAACCTTCTTTACTTATGGGTTCACAACAGGTCCTGCAATCGCTGTTTTTCTTATTCTCGGAAAGACACAGAATATTTTCATTGCTGCAATGTTTGGGGGATTAGGAGCATTGTTAGGTGATTTAATAATCTTCAAGCTGATAAGAAACTGCTTTGACGATGAGATTAAATTGCTCGAAAAAGAGCGCGCGATTAGGTTTATTGACCACAAAACCCCTAAAAAATTAAAGCATTATTTAGCGCCGTTTATTGGGGGATTAATTATTGCTTCACCTCTACCAGACGAGATTGGAGTTAGCATTATTGCCGCTTCGCGGCATGTTTCACAAAGAACGTTTATCGCTATTTCGTATGTGATGAATACCCTGGGAATTCTGTTTTTTCTCTGGGTTGGAAGCATGATCTAGTTGTGTTTGCGTGTTATCTACGATATTCCGACGATAAATAGATAAGCGCATAGGGCGGAGTTTCGAAACATTTATAAACCCCTCAAATTATAACCTTTTATGGCAGAAAAGAAACCAAATATTAATGTCGTATTTGTGGGACATGTTGACCATGGAAAATCCACAACTATAGGTAGACTTATGTATGACGCTGGAATAATTCCAGAACAGGAATTGCAAAAGCTTAAGGAAGAGGCCCAAAAAGTTGGAAAAGTAGGATTCGAGTTCGCTTTCGTTATGGACAGGTTTAAGGAAGAGAGAGAACGAGGAGTTACGATTGATTTATCTTATAAGAAACTTGTTACTAAGAAATACTCTGTTACAATCATTGATGCGCCTGGACACAAGGATTTCGTTAAAAACATGATTACTGGAGCTTCACAGGCAGATGCTGCTTTCTTAACTGTAGCTGCTAAAGAAGGAGTTCAGCCACAGACAAAAGAGCATCTTTGGCTTTTAAGAACAATGGGAGTTCAACAGGTTAATGTTAATATCAATAAGATGGATGCTGTTGATTTTAAAGAAGAAGCTTATAACAAAACTAAGGCTGATGTTTCTGTTATCCTAAAACAAGTTGGAATAAACCCTGAAAAAGTTACATTCCTTGCGATATCTGCTTTTAAAGGCGATAATATTGTAAAGAGATCTGCGAACATGCCTTGGTATAAAGGACCTACTTTAATGGAAATGTTTGATTTACTTGAAACTCCTAAGAAACCTACAACTTTACCAATGAGAATGCCTTTACAGGATGTTTACGAAATAACTGGAATCGGAGTAGTTCCTGTTGGAAAAATTGAAACAGGCATCATGAAAGTTGGACAAAAAGTTATAATCTTGCCTGGAAGATCTGGAAAAGGAGTTCCTGGAGAAATTAAGACTATTGAAATGCATCATGAATCAATGACAGAAGCAATTGCTGGAGATAATGTTGGTATTAACATAAAAGGAATCGGAAAGAAAGATGTTGCTAGAGGAGATGTAGTTTGCGATGCAGCTAAACCTGCAACAATCGCAGAAGAATTTACAGCTCAAATTGCGGTAATCAATCACCCTACTGTTATTGCTAAAGGCTATACGCCAGTATTCCATGTTCATACAGCTCAAGTTCCATGCCAGTTTATGGAAATAATTAAGAAAATTGATCCTAAGACAGGACAAGCTTCTACAGAGAAAGTTGATTTCCTTAAGAACGGCGATGTTGCTGTAGTTAAGTTAAAACCAATGGGCAACCTAGTTATAGAAAAACAAGCAGACAATCCTAATATGTCACGATTTGCAATAAGAGATGCAGGAGCTACAGTTGCAGCTGGAGTTTGCATTGACTTAGTTCCTAAAAAGATATTATAATTCTATTTATAGGTATAGCCTAAAAATAAAACCCAAACTAAACATTCTAAAACTTAAAATGAAACCCTTACTTAAAACTCATGAATTTATAGGAGAACTCTTAGAAGCTGGAAAAATAATTCCTGCTCTGTTAATTATTTCATTTATTCTAATGGTAATTATTGAAAAGATCTGATACTAAACAAAATAAAAATTCTAAAACTTACACAATGATAAATTATACTATTGAAACCTTCAAGGATTATATGCAGGAGCTCCATCAAACTGCTCCGCATAATTTCATGATTCCTGTTGTAGTCGTGATTCTTACGGGAATTATTCTGATGAAAACCAGTATGATGAGATAGAAGTTTTTATTTGGCTTCGCTTATTTTAACATTAGTAATTCTATAAATTTCGGAAGCCGAAGTTTCAAGCAGGTAAAGCGAAGAAAGGTTGAACAACCCCACCAGAATTTTATTACATTCTTAATAATATTTTAACATTGTGCGAAGCGTCTCTATCTATTTGGGGATTGAAGTTTGGAGTAAGCGAGCTGGAGATTGAACCGGTCGTTTTGAGGTTATGCATTATTACTACAGATTTTAAAATAGGGTTTGAGAAACTGAAAACATGCACGGCTTTTTACTTCGTTAACTTGAAGAAATTTGGACTAGTTTTATATAAATCCGCGATGCAATTATAATTAGGATAACAAATTCTAGGGGAAATGCCTTTCGGGTTTAGTAAAATTGGATGATGCTCTTTTACATAATTAGCTATAGACTCTAAGAAAACATGCTTTGGCTTTGGAGTCTGAGAGTTGTATCTAATCAAAAGCTCATTCGCAGGGATCCATTGCTGCCTTAATACTAAATCGGAAAATAAGAATCCATTTAGCTTATCAAAAATATAATCTGTTCCGGATTGTGCTTTAACGAACATACGTGAAAGAGGCAATAATTCAGAGGATGCAGGTCTTTGACCTTGAGAAAAATAAATATCAAAAACAGCATTTCTTATACTGCTATATTTTGCTTTAGAAACTTCTTTTTCGGGTTTTAGAGAAATCCATTTTGAAAATAAAAAAGAATCTAATTTTTTCATTGCTTTTAATTTGGCCTCTAATTCTGAAACAGCGGAGTTATGGACTTCTCTTGGCACATATTCTCTTACTTCTTCTAATGTAGCTAGGGGCTCAAAAGTAGCATAATTTGATGTCTTTGCTTTTTGAAAGGCGTTCTGGATATATTTTTCTTTATCTACTAAATTTCTTGCAGCTAATCTAAAGGTTTCATTAGAGAAGGAATATTCATGTTGAAAGCCTCTTAAAAGCTGTTCTTCAAATACTTCTCCAATAGCTTCCTGCATATCTGGACTAGCAATTATTTCAGACCTTACAAAAAGTCTTCCGATTTTTGCAAGCCAGTCTTCGTAATCTTCTCTACCGCTAAGCATGTGCGGAAGCAATGGCGCTGTAAGTTTTCCAACTATTCGATTTGATTCTTGGTCTTCAAATCTCTTACCGATATCGCCCTCTTGAACTAATAACCAGCGAATATACATATTGAAACTTCCAAAATTTTCGAAATTGGGCTTTAGTTGAAGCTTTTGCGCTTCAAACGAGCCATTTGCAAAATCATAGTATCTGAAAAAATCTTCATAAGCAAATAAATCATCCAACCGCCTGCAAGCATCTCTTGTTTTTTGCGGATTAGAGGAGGCATCAAGCATATACCAAAAGCCTTTATTCAGCGCGGTTTTTTTATCCTGTTCTGTAACTAGTTTTTCTAGAGGACTGTCTTTTGCTCCGATTATAGCCCATACATCATTGAATAAGGGAACAGAAGATGCTACTGTTTCTCCAGCCATTGCTTGTTTTACCATTTCGTCTTTCACTGCTTTCAGGTCTGCTTCGAGAAATGAATCGGCTTTTCCTTTACCAAATAATACTTTTAGCTCCTGCATGCTGCGCCAATAATAACCTTTATGAAGATTACTCCAAAAAAGGCATTCATAGAACTCTGCTGGTACCTCCTCAATTTTTTTAGAATGACAATAAAACCCTTCCTCAGGTTCGCCTGCTGAATTTAGAGCTTTTGGCTCTATTTTTTTCAGAATTTCCCTGCTTTTTTCCAATCTGTCTTCGAACATACAAGGAGGTTATTTCCTTCATTTAAAACCATTATTATAGTTAAAAGCATACTATTTTTAATTAAGCTTCGCATTATTATTCTTGATATTATTAATTCTATAAATCTAGGAACAGAAGTTTAGACCTAGTTAAGCCAAAGAAGTTGAACAAGTCGTTTAGGGTTATAGAGAATTATTAATTATTATACTTAAGCGCAAGCCTCTCTGAAAAGATACATCAAAACCTTATTAAATACAAAAAGCTTCTATACCTTGAACGAATAATATGGGCGATAAAAAAGAGTACCATGACAAGCACATAATTGAGCTGCATAATGTAGCGAAATATTATCAGATGGGCGGAAGCCTTGTTAAAGCGCTTGATGGAATTGACATTCATATTAATCGCGGAGATTTTGTTGCGATTATGGGAGCCTCGGGAAGCGGGAAATGTGTTCTTAGGGATACTAAAATTATGTTATCTGATGGGTCTATTAGTGAGATTCAGGATTTAGAGAAGGAGAAGAATATAGAACTAATTGCGTTAAACAAAGATGATCTTAAAACGCATCCATTTAAAATTTCTAAATTTTTCAAGAGAAAAGTTAAAAATTATCTGGAGATTAAAACTTCTAGCGGTAAAAAGATAGGTGTTAGTGAGGAGCATCCTTTTTTTACCCTAAACGAAAATGGATTTTCTGAAATTATAGCTAAAGACTTGGAGTACGGAAAATTTGTTGCAATGCCAAGATTTATAAAGATGAATGGAAAAAGTCAGTATCTAAATGCTATAAATAAACTCTCTCTTGATAGATCTCTGATTATATACAATTCTAAAAAAATCTTTAATAAATTCATTAAGAAGAATAATCTTTCATTTGAGGAAATTTCCAAAATATTAAATATCCGTAAATCCACCTGCGTTTGTTGGTTAAAAAAAAATAATATCTCTTTGTACAATTTAAAGAAGTTGGCTGATGCAAAATACAGCAATATAGAAAAATATTTAAAAAATATTAATCTAACTGCATTATCTTCCAATAGGGTTGTCAATATCCCTAAAAAAACTAGTCCCGAACTCCTTGAAATCTATGGATTTATTGCTGGAGATGGAAATCTAGATAAGGATGGAATAAAGATTACTAATTTCGATAAAAAACTTAAAGAACGGATAAGTTATTTATTTATCAAGGTATTTCAGATTGAACCTAAGGAGTTTATAAACAAGAGACTAGACATTAATACAAAAGTTTTGAGATCTTTCTTTAATTTGGTGTTTGAAATTCCATTAAAAAGAAAATCTCAATCAGTTAAAATTCCTCCTTGGATGTTTAAATGTCAAGATAAAGAAATTGCATCTTTTATTAGGGGCTTATTTGATTGTGATGCGTATATCTCTAAAGATAAAAGAGAAATAGTTATAACCCTCGCAAGTCCAGAATTGATTAAACAGATTGAGATATTATTACTAAGATTCGGAATTATCCCAAGATACTCTGAAAAAATGAAATGCGCTCTTAATACTCAAGAAAAGATTCTTAGGAGATACTATTCCTTATCTATTTCGGGTTTGAAAAATCTTAGAATATATTCAAAATATATAGGTTTCAATTCTTATTTTAAAGCGGATAGACTGAAAAAACATATAAATTCTAATAAAAAAGAAAATACCAATGTGGATATACTCCCTTGTGGAAAGCTGATAAAAAAAACAAGAATGGATTCTGGAATAATCCTGCCAAGAAAAATTCATCATTTTCTTTGGCCATATGAATCTGGAAAACTGAATCCCTCTATTAACAAATTAAAAAAAATTATTGGATTATTTCAAAATTATAGAATTAATATTTCGCAATTAAAATCCTTAGTTGAAAGCGATATTTTTTGGGATAAGATTATTTCAGTAAAAAAAATTAATAAATCTGCAGAAGTATATGATTTGGAGGTTCCTGATGCAAATAATTTTATAGCTAATGGGTTCATAATTCATAATTCAACAGGAATGAATCTTATCGGAAGCTTAGATTTAGCCACAAAAGGCTCGATATTTCTTGATCAAATAAACATAGAGAGTCTTGGTGAGAGCGAATTGGCTCAAATAAGAGGGCAGAAAATAGGATTTATTTTTCAGCAGTTTAATCTTATCCCGAATCTTACTGCTAAAGAAAATGTTATGCTTCCTATGATGTTTCAGGGAATTCCTGAATCAGAAAGAGAAAAAACTGGCGAGCATCTTCTTAACATTGTTGGGCTTGGAGACAGAATGGAACACTATCCTGGACAGCTTTCTGGAGGACAACAGCAGAGAGTTGCTATTGCTCGGGCGCTTGCTAATGATCCTGAAGTTATTCTTGCTGATGAGCCTACAGGAAATCTTGACACAAAAACAGGCGAGCATGTGATGAATTTTCTTGAAGAATTAAATAAAAAAGGAAAAACAGTAATTATGGTCACGCATTCTTCTGAATTGGCTCACGAGCATGCCCAGATTATCTACTGGCTAAAAGACGGCAAAATAGAGAAAGTAACAAAAAAATACGGAAAAGAATGGAAAACTGTTGCCATTAAACAAGTCAAAGAGAGCAATAGGAGATGAAAATAGTAAAAAACTCAAAATTCCCTTCGGGTTCGAGGAGAAGAGTTTTTTACACTCTGGAAATTGGGAATTTCCAGATTATTTATTTTTTCAAATAAATATGAAAAACAAAAAATAAATATGATTAAGGATTATTTCTGGTTCGGCATTAAAAATCTAAGAAGAAGAGGAATAAGAAGCTGGCTCACTCTCCTCGGAATTATAATTGGAATTGCGACAGTAGTATCGTTAATCAGTTTAGGAGATGGATTAAAGGCTGCGGTTAATGCGCAGTTTGGAATTGAAGATACAGAAGTTATAACATTACAAGCAGGAGGACTAAATGGATATGGGCCTCCTGGAACAGGCGTTGTTAAGCCGCTAACAAGAGAGGATGCTGAAGCTATTGAAAAATTAGATGTTGTTGAAGTAGCTATACCGCGAAATGTGGAGACAGTAAAAGCAGAATTTAACGATAGAGCAATAATTGGATATGCTGCTTCTATTATTGAAGGAGAAAAAAGACAATATATTTATGATATTGTTGATGTTGAAGCTGAAACCGGAAGACTGCTTAAAGATGGAGATGCCAGCAAAATAGTTTTAGGAACAGGATTTTCCAATCCAGATAAAAATGGATTCGAAAAAGAGGTCCAGGTTGGAAATACCCTAATTGTCCAGGGAAAATCTTTTCAGGTTATTGGCATAATGAAGAAAAAGGGGAGTTTTATTCTTGATAATGTTATTCTCATGGATGATACTCCGTTAAGGGATTTAATGAAGACAGGAGAGAATGTTGATATAATCGCGATTAAGATTAAGAGCAAGGATTTGATGGAAAGAGCGAAAACCGATATAGAACAGTTAATGAGGCAAAGAAGAGATGTAAACGAAGGCGAAGAGGACTTTGAGGTTTCTACTCCTGAAGCAATAATGGGAACGATAAACTCTATATTAAACGGAGTTCAAGCTTTTATTGTGTTGATTGCTTTTGCTTCTATTCTTGTTGGTGCAGTGGGCATAGTTAATACTATGACTACATCAGTATTAGAAAGAAGAAAAGAGATAGGGATTATGAAAGCAATAGGGGCTAGGAATTCAGATATATTTCTACAGTTTTTTATAGAATCCGGATTAATGGGATTAATTGGCGGACTAGCAGGAGTTGTTCTTGGATCTACTATAGGATTTATAGGAATATTTGCAATAAATCAATTTTTAGGAATAACAAGTGCGCCACATATTAATTTTGTTCTAATTTTTTCTGCGTTAATTGGAGGATTTATTATCGGCTCCATAGCAGGAATTGCTCCTGCTATTCAAGCTGCTAAACAGAGACCAGTGGAGGCACTAAGGGGATGATAAGCAAAGAATTAATTGAGTATTCTTTTAGAGGAATGATGCATAGAAAAGTTAGGAACTTTCTGACTATTCTTTCCATATTCTTAGGAATTGCAGTTATTTTTATATTTATAAGTTTTGGAGCAGGGCTCTATAATTATGTAGACCAATTTGCATCAGGCTCTTCAGCAGATAAAATCACGATAATGGCAAAAGGCTCTTCTGCTCCTGGAATAGACGATACTTTTACGATATCTAAGGAGGATTTAGAAGCCATTAGGCAAACAAGCGGTGTTTCAGACGCAACAGCATTGTATGCCAAAGCCGCAGAAGTTCTTCAGGATAGAATAACGAAATATATTTTTCTTATTGGCTATGATCCAGATAAACCTCTTATATTTGAACTCTCTTCGATTAAAATAGCAAAGGGAAGGCAACTGGAAAAAGGAGATGAAAACTCTGTTGTTCTTGGATATAACTATCTACTTGAAAATAAAATATTTCCAAGAGCTTATGATTTGAATAATAAAATAACAATACAGGGAAAAGAGTTCAGAATTGTAGGTTTTTTTGAGCCTATTGGGACTCCGCAGGATGATTCACAAATTTACATGACTCTTGATGCAATGGAAAATCTTTATGGAAGCTCGCTGAAAGGATACGGTTATGTTATTGCTGAAGTAGATATCGATAATATAGACTCTATAGTAGACGCTGTTGAAAGAAGCTTGAGAAGATCGAGGAATCTTGATATCGGTAAAGAAGATTTTTTTGTTCAATCTCTGCCGGACATGATTAAAACTTACAGCACAGTTCTTAATGGAATAATCGGGTTTGTTATTTTTATTGCTCTTATATCTGTTCTTGTTTCTGCAATTAATACTGCTAATACTATGATTACTTCTGTTCTTGAAAGAGTTAAAGAGATAGGAGTCATGAAAGCTATTGGCGCAAAAAATTCAGATATATTTAATTTATTTCTATTTGAGTCTGCTTTTCTAGGATTTGTCGCAGGAGTTTTAGGAGTTTTAGCAGGCTGGTTTGCGAGTTATTCTATTGGACAGCTTCTTAAAAGTCTTGGCTGGGGATTTTTAAGCCCGTATTATTCTGCGAGTTTGTTTGTCGGGCTTGTTCTTTTTGCAACACTAACCGGTGCTGTTTCCGGAGCTATTCCTGCGAGAAACGCAAGCAAGATAAGGCCTGTTGATGCATTGAGGTATGAGTAATTTTTAAGAAAAGTAACATTTAAATATACTTAAAACTTATAATAAGTAAGGTGGACTGACCCTGTAAAATCGCTATGTATGTAGCGTATCCAAGGCGCAAGCTGATAAATGGTTTGGATAAGTCACTCTCCACCTTTTATCTTTTTTTCTATTTCCAGCCATTTTTCACAAGTCATAGAGTAAGTAATCTTAACAACATTTAAGGGTATGCCTCTTTGTCTTCTGCTGATAGACTTCAAGGCTCGTCTCATATAAGAATAAGCAATATCGTCTGCATAGGATCTGAGATTTTTATTTCCTGTTTCGGTTCTCAGCTCATTTACGCTTTTAACAATTTTAGAATCATACTCTTTACTTCCCAAAAAGAGCAAATGCAAATACTCTCTAACATCAACAAAATTTTCATCGCCGCAAATTACCAATTCATCGAAGATATCTAGATTATCCCTTATTAAAAAATATATGCAAATCGCATATAATCTGGCGTAGTCATAATCAGCATCTAATTCTTTTTCTAATTCCTTTTTTAATTTTAGACTTAGAGCCAAGCCTTGATGTTCATTAGTTTTAATCATTTTATAAGCGATGCCGGTAACTCGCCTCTCGTAAAATTTTTGACTTGTATCAATATGCATGACTCTTTTTCCATTGCTATAATCTTTCATAGGATATATAATCTGCTGATCATTATAAAGATTCTTGTTAGAGATTTTTTTAATTAGAAAGATTTGTAATAATTCTATATATTTCGGAAGCGGAAGTTGCGAGTAGGCAAGATGGGTTGAGTAAAACAGACAAATTAACCCCGAACAAATCGTTTTGAAATAGGGAGTATTAATAAAGATTATATTAATTGCATATAATCCTTGGATTAAAGTTTTGCGTAAGTTGGATGTATTGAGAAGTCCCGCGAGAAAACCTAAACAATTCGGGCGAAGTTTATTGCATTAATTCTATTTTTGAAAATAAACGAAGTCTAATTTTTATTTTATATCTGAAGTGTGTAATTTTTTTATCGTAGGTCTTGGCGGATTTTGTTGGTTAGAATCTGTTTTCTTTTCAAGAGGATTATATTTTGTAAGATGGCCTTTACGTATTGCTCTCTGAAGCTCTTCAGTATCAGCAGGAGTTGGAATTCCTCCAGCAATACATCTTTCGCCTATTCTGCTTTCTGGTTTAGGTTTTCCGCAATATGCTCTTCCATCTACTAAAACATATCCCCCAATAGCAGTCATATCTAAACCGCAACCTTGGCAATAAACTTGATAAGCTTCTTTTTTTCCAAATCCTGACAAAAATTCAAAAATCCCCATGCTTTTTTAACAAACTGAAGCTTAAATATATTTGTTAGATAGAAGATATATATTGAAATGGGGAAAGAAGTTGAAGAATCAAATTTAATTGTTAAAACTGAACACAACCCAGCTATGACTTAATTTGCAACCCCTATTATTAATATCAAAAAAACAATGCGCACCACATCTTAAAAGATGTGGTTTGAATGCGCTTGTTTTCCGCGAAAATCTCGGATTTTCGGGGCCCCAAAAATTAGTAAATTTTTGCGGTTGGAGATAGAAAAAATCTGAAGTTGTTTAGCAACTTCTGCGGACTAAAGTCCGCAGTTTATTTTTTCTATATTAGAATTACTATTTCAAATTTTTCAAAGTAACTATATTTTTCAGATTGTTTGAAAAATTTATTTTGATAGTTTTATAAGAACCATTCTGGGGCGTTGGTTTAGGGTAAAGAGTGAATTAGGGTAATAAGGCTTAAAATGAAGATTAACTTTTAATTGCTAAATCTTCCCGATGAACCTCAGTTCCATTGATTCTGTAAAACGCTAGGGGTTTTACAAAAAGATTATCATCCAATTCTAATTCAAAAAAAGTTCCGAAAGGTTGATTTTCGTATCTCCCCAGATTTCCTGGATTTAGAACTACTGTGCCTGCTTTGTTTTCCTTCGCCCATAAACAACTATGGCTATGTCCTGTAAGCATGAGGCTTGGAGTATTTCTATGCAAATTAGTCAAAAGAGCATATTCTCCTTTAAAAAACGCATTCTTCCCTTCAAAGAATCGAGGATTAGCATGAGTCAAAACAACTTCTGCATCTTCATGCTTATTTAGAGTTAAGAATGCTTCATCTTCATCAAATCCATATAAAAGATTTACAGGCATTTCTCTAGGAGTAATAGGCGCTCCGCCAAATCCAGTGAATTTTACTCCACCAATTTCTTTTGTTTTTCCATGAATGCACTCTTCACTTAGTATGGACTCAAGACATTTGCTGTCCCAATTTCCTGGAACAAGAACTACTGGTTTTCCAAGCGCATCCAGTTTTTTCTTAAAGATCCTATATTGCCAGCTTAATCTTTCTTCCCCTGTTTTTTCCATATCAAGATATTGTTTAGCCTTTTCTTTTAAATTATCCGGAACATTTTTATCATAACCTGATGCTAAGAATCCCGCAACATCGTGCATGCTCTTAATTTTATCTTCCATAATTTTCATAACATGTTCAGCATTAGAATACATTAAATCTTGAATTTTAACAAATAGCTCTTTTTCATCTCCCTCAAAGACGCCTCCTGCAATATCGCCTGTTATTGCAACTACATCTGCATCGCTGGCTTTTATAATCTCTCCAGCTTTATCAAAAGTCTCAAAATCTCCGTGTATATCCGATAATGATGTTATTTTCATGATTATTAAGACTATTTTAGCTTTATAAATCTTATCATTTGTCACTACTATTTAGTTATATCAAGAATTGAAAACCACATTCTAAAGAATGTGGTCGTAGCTTTACTGTTTTCAATTCTTGAGCATCCTAAAAACAAGTGCCAATCAAACCCACATGTCAGAAATCTTTTACGGATTTCTGAGCACCATCAAGAACTTTTAGTTCTTGAGGCTTTTAAGTGTGGGTGGCACATTGTTTTTTTGATGATATAAACCCGATTTTGCCTCAATTTTAACAAAAAAGCGCTTTAGGAAGTTTTAAATAAAAGCTATTGTTATAATCCGTATGGAATACGAAACCCTTAATACTGTTTGTTCTAATGCTGTCTGGTCTCTAAGCAACTTCATAGGCGGTTTAGTTGTTTGTTTAGCATATGAACGGGGAAAGGTTAGAAACCTTTATGATAATATGGATGCCTTTTATAGAGAACATGTATATAATCTGCCTGCAGAAACAACATCCACTAAAGATTCTAAGCTCGAAAAAACCACATCATAAGCTTAAGAAACTTCTCCGAAGTTTCTAGTGCTTCCTGAATTAACAAAACATTCAGTAAGCTTTAAAAACCACTTCTCCTAGTCACTAATATACAAACATGGTATTCAAAATTAATGTATCCCATAAAGGAAGAACATTCAAGTTAGAAACAGACAGCGAAGCATGGATTAGAATGAAAATCGGCGATAAAGTTAACGGAGATATGGTTTCTGGAGACTTCGACGGCTATCAGCTAGAGATAACAGGAACTTCTGATATTGCTGGTTTTCCTGGAATAAAAGGCGAGATAGGCAGCCAATTAAGAGGAAAACTTCTTACAAAAAATCAAACAGGAATGAGAAACTCAAGGCATGATGGATTAAGATTAAAGAAAACAGTGAGAGGCGAAGAAATTTCTGATAAAACATCACAAATTAATCTTATAGTTCTAAAAGAAGGTCCTAAAAAATTCGATGAAATCTGCCCTGCAAAACCAGCAAAAGAAAAGAATGATGATAAGAGTAAAGCTCCTGTCGCAGTTGCTGCTACGCCTGCTGCTGAAGAAAAGAAGGCTGAATAATTTTTTAGTTACGTTTCACATTATAATTATTATAATCAAAGTAATGCACTAACAAAATACTTACAAGCTACTTGAACAAGTCTAGCAATACCGAGCAAATCGTTTTGAGATTATTCAGAATTTTTGAAGAAGCAATAAAATACTTTAAAAACTCCAAATCCCTTATAATCTTATGAAAAAAGAAATTATAATCCCCGAAATAAATCTCGAAGAGCTTAAAAAACAAAAAGAAGAGAATTTCAAAGATAGGCTCAAATTCATAAGCATATACGCTGACTGGTTAAAAAAAACATCGAACAAAGAATGGAGTGCGCAACAATCAAAGGTTATAGCTTAATATCAATATTACTCGATTTATTATTTGTGCAATTCAGAATAACTGGGTTTTTTTAGCAAGTTTTGCAATACTGGATAAGTCAAGCGAAGATTGTTGAACATCCCCGAGAATTCTTAAAATGCTGTAAATTTGAATAGAATTGTTATTAATTATTGTTTAGGGTTTATTAAAATAATGCGAAGCGTCTCTTAAAAAAATCTGGGGCGAAGCCCGCAGTTCAGAATACTTTAAAAATAGCATTTTCCTCTTATATTCATGCGCATAAAAGAGATAATGAATAAAGCCCTTGTAGTGGATCACGATATTTCTCTGAAAGAGGCTGCTGCAATTATGTCTGAGAAGAATATTGGAGGCGTTGTTGCGGTGAAAAACGGAAAAATAATAGGAATTATTAGTGAGAAGGATATTGTGAAAAATGTTGATAAGATTAATAAAAAAATATCTGCTGTGATGTCAAAAAATGTTGTCACAATAGATGAAGAAGAAGATCTCGATGAAGCAGCGATGTTAATGAAGAAAAACAAGATAAAAAGATTGCCGGTTACTAGAGAGGGAAAACTTGTTGGAATTATAACTTCTACAGATTTAATTGCTAATTGTGATGAGTTAAACGAAGAATTTTTGTTCGACTAAAATCAAAACAACAATGAAAGGAGGTAAAAAATGCAAAACAAAAAATTTATTTTAAGTCTTTCTTTGCTTATAATGTCTGTTATTGCTATTTCAAATTTTGTTATTGCAGAGGAAAATACAACCATCGCTCCAAATATAGTGGCTGTAGCAACCGTTACAGAACAAGTAAAATGCGTTTTTGATAATTCAGATGCAATGCAAACTTGTTATACTTATGACGGTAGATTTGGATGTTCTGGAATAGGAACATGTATCGCAGATGTTTCTGGTGAAGAAGGAAAAAACCTAACCTGGAAAAGCTCCTGTGGAGGATATGACTATACTATAGTTGATGGAAATAATGAGTACGCAGAATTTACATGCGCTTCTAGTGTTCCTTCTGCTACACCTGCTGTTACTACTAGTCCACAGCCAACGACAGTAATCGTTGGAGAACAGGTAAAATGCGTCTTCGATAATTCTAATGTAATAGAAAAATGTTATACTGTTGATGACAAGTTTAGATGTTCAGGAATCGAAACCTGTGTTGCTGATGTTTCTGGCAAAAAAGGAGAAAAGCTAACATGGAAAAGCACTTGTGGTGGTTATGCTTACACTATAACTGATGGAGATAGTGAATACGCTGAATTTTCTTGTGTTTCTAGTACAACTAGTCCGCAGATAACACCAGTAATCGTTGCAGAACAGGTAACCTGTCTTTTTCAGAATTCAGCAACAGAACAAAAATGTTATACTGCAGAAGATAATTCAATATTTTCATGCATCGGAACAGATAATTGTACTATGGATGTTTCTGGCAAAAAAGGAGAAAAATTAACATGGAAAAGCACTTGTGGCGGCTATGCTTATAGTTTCACTGAGGGAAATAACGAATATATAAAATTTAATTGCATACCTAAGGGAAATACAACAAAAGAAATGATAAGCGGAAAAGGATTTAGATATGCTTATTGGCAATGTTACAATGGCAAAGAGCAAAAACAAGGAAGCGAATCTTCTTGTAAATCTTCTGAAACATGGCAAAGCTATGCAAAAGAATTTTGCAAGGACAAATGCTACGAGGATAAGAGCAAATGTGGAGTTAATTCTTTTAGTGTAACTGAAAATTGCTATCTTGATGTTGTGGAAGAATCTTTCCTTCCATCAGTTAGTGCAGAAGAAAGTATTGTAACAACCGAAGCAGCAGAAACTACTTTAATATGTTCGAATAGTTGTCCTCTTGGAGGAAAATGTTATCCTTTTGGCTACAGAAAATCCGGTCAATTCTGCTCTGATACAGGTTCTTTTATTGAACAATCAGCAGGAGATGCTGCATGTGATAATAATTTTGAATGTTCTTCAAATGTCTGTGTTTCTGGAACTTGTGTAAGTGAAGGAGTTTTAAAAAAGATTCTTAACTGGTTTAAGAATTTATTTGGTTAATTTTAGTAATTTTCTTTTTATTTTATTTTTGCTTTTTTATTATTGTTTATAAATTTGGGAGGAAGCTGGTTTAAGGTGTTCAAATAAGCTATGCCCAAACCAGACTTGCTAAGCTAAACAAAACTAATTGAGATACGGAATTATTATAAGATTTTTATTAATGCTTATAAAAATGGGAGTTAAAGTTTCAAGAAACAAAATAGTTTTAAGAAAGTAAAGTAAGAACGACCCAGCAAAGTGTAGTCCATGAGTTGTTGAATTGAAGGCGGTCTGTAAAGTTAAGGGGTTAATTTGAAGACTATTTTTTCTCTAAAAATTTATTTGCAATTTTCAGGCACTTTTTTTGGTTAGGCCAGGTTAGTTTTTTTAGTGCTTTGCTGAATGGAAGCCAGAGATGGCTTGAGTGCTCTCTTTTTTCGAGCTTGATTGGACCTTTTTTGACTTGTCCTGAAAAAAGAGTGTAGGTTTGGCCTTTGTAGTTAGGCCTGTCTTTCAGATGCTTTGAATAAAGATATTTTCCTGAAATGCCATATCTCTTCAGATTGAAAATTCTTAATCCGCTTTCTTCCAAGCTCTCTCTTCTTGCTGTTTTTTCTTTCTTCTCGCCTTGCTCAATTTTGCCTTTTGGGAATTCCCAGCCAATCCAGTGAAGCTTTCTTTTAAGCAGAAGATAAACTGGTTTTTTTGTTCTTTCATGGATGTAATAAACTACAATAAAGACTGCTGGGCGGTAGGTGAGGTTTTGCTTGAGAATTTTCATTTTATTTTACAAACCTCTTTTAGTTTAGGGTAAATCTTTTTAAGCATCATTCTAACTCTTTAGCTAAATTCTCAACCTTCTTTTTTATTTGGGTGATTGCTCGCTTGACATCCTTATCATCATTGCCATGGGCATCCTTAATTTTCCAGACAAGAAGCTTTTTACCGTATTCGTTATTTTTTGCAAAAATACTCTGCGGAACATCATCTGCAACAATAACAATCATGTTCTGCCACTTTAACAGCTCAGAAGTCATGCCTGCTGGCTTGCCCTGAAGATTAACGCCTAACTGTTTGGCTATCTTAACCTGATTATAATCCAAGGGATATGTGCCTCTGATTATTCCTGCTGATTTTACGTGAATAAGCTGATTTCTGTTAATTTCTTTAAAATAACATTCAGCTATCCGACTTCTAAAACGGTTGTGTCTGCATATAAATAGTATGTTCATTGGTGATTTTAAATTTTATTTTGTGAGTTTTTAAGGGTTCTATATTGGTATTTTAATCATTTTTCGGGCTTTAAACCTTACTATTTCCCTATAACCTGCTTGTTTTGCAACTTTATATGCTTTATCGAGATTATAGCTTATCCTATCAGAAAAATGGCAGTCTGTTCCGATTGTTAGGGGAATATTCATTTTTCTCGCTTTTTTTAAAATCCAGAGGCTTGGAAACTGCTCTTTGCAGGAATAACCCCAGCCACTTGTATTTATTTCAATGCACATTTTATTTTTCTTTATCGCTTCTAAAACTTCAAATATTTGGTTTTTGTATTGCTTACTTTTTTGGGAAAAATATTTTGATTTTCCATTAAGAGTTTTAATTACATCTAGATGGGCTACTGAATCAAAGATACCTGAGTTAATCATTAGCTTCAATTTTCTGAAATATTCATTAAGCAAGTTTTTGATTCCTCCGAATTCAGTTATTTCTTTTTGAAATCTATCTTCATCAAAATTAACGCCGAAATAGTCTCCTTTTTTTGATTTCAATAGATGCACTGAGCCTAGGACATAATCAAAATTATGCTTAGCTATCTCCTCGGTAATCCATTTTTCGCTTTTTTCAAACCAATCTATTTCTGCGCCAAAGGAAATGTCTATTTTATCCTGATATTTAATCTGCAGGTTTTTTATTGTTTGAATATATTTTTTAGTAAAGAAACCACTAGCCCAAGGGTCTTTATTAGCTCTTTTATAGTGGTCTGTAAAACACAGGTATTTTATGCCTGCTTTTATAGCCTCTTTGACTGCTTTTTCCGGCGTAAGTTTACCATCACTTCCAGTAGAATGTATGTGGAAGTTTATCATAATCGAGGGTTTCATAAACCTGGAAATATGAATAACTTTAAATATGTTGCTTATATTAGATTTATAGACTCTGAAATAGAAAAAAGAGCTAAAAGAAAAAATGAGGTTCAACATAGTTATAGGTGGGAAAGCTGGACAGGGCCCTAATATGGTCACAGAAATAGTCAGCCAAGGACTTATTGCCAGCGGATATTATGCATTTTACTCTAGAGATTATGAATCACTTATCCGTGGAGGTCATAATTTTAATACGCTTACTTTTTCTGAGGAACCTGTTTACAGCAATCAATCGAAGATAGATCTTCTTGTCTGCCTGGATGAAAATACTGAAAATGTTCATGCAAAGAATTTAAGGAAAGAAGGCATGATTGTTAAAGTAAGGCACGAAAATATGTTTTTTGCAGGCATACTTTTTAAAATATTAGGTATCGAATTTCGAATCTTAGAAGAACAGTTAAGAAAAATTAAGAATTTTGAGGGTAATATGAAAGAGGCTCGTGAGGGCTATGAATCAGAAAAACGAAGCCTAAAACTCGAGAAGATGAGCAAAAAAATTAATGGCAGCCTTATGAATGGCAATCAGGGAATTTCCAAGGGAGCGATAGATTCAGGATTAGAGTGGTATTACAGTTATCCAATGACTCCTGCTACTCCTGTTATGATGGAATTAGGAGTTCTCTCAGCAGAAAAAGATGCTAGACACAGAGTTATTGAACTTGAAAATGAAATAGCAGTTATGATATCTGCTATTGGCTCGAGTTTAGTTGGAGCAAGAGCAATGTGCGGAACATCTGGAGGTGGATTTGATTTAATGACAGAAGGATTAAGCATGACAGGACAGGCAGAAATTCCTATTGTAGTTTATATGGCTTCGAGGCCAGGACCTTCAACAGGGCTCGCAACTTATTCTAGCCAGGGAGATTTAAACCTTTGCTTATATGCTGGACACGGAGAATTTAATAGAGTGGTAATTGCTCCAGGAGATCCTTTGGAAAGCATTGAAGCGACTAATACCGCGTTTTATCTTTCTCAAAAATTCAGGATTCCTGCTATTGTTTTAGGAGACAAGGATTTGGCTGAATCAAAAAGCGTAGTTGAAGAAAAAGAAAAAATTATTGAAATAAGAAATTCTATAACAAAACCAGAAAGATTTAACAGCTATGAGCATGATGAAAATGGAACTGCTACAGAGAATGCAGATATAACGCGAAAGAATTTTGAGCAGAGATTAAAAACAGCAAGAGATATAGCCAAAGAATGCCAAAAATTCGAGATGTTCAAAATTTATGGCAATAAAAACGCGAAAAATGTTATTCTTGGCTGGGGTTCGACAAAAGGAGCAATACTTGATGCAATAAACGATGGAAATTTGGATGCAAAATTTATCCAAATTATATTCATGGAGCCTTTTTCTGAAAAAATTAAAAGCGAGTTAGCTAAAGCAAAAAAAGTTTTGATTGTTGAAAATAATTCAACGTCGCAGCTATCGCAACTAATCAGCCAAAAAACAGGAATTATAATTGAAGATAAAAATAAGATACTAAAGTATGACGGAAGGCCTTTTTTTAGTGATAAATTAATTGAAGAGATAAAAGAGAGAATATAAAATGAAAAACGAAGAATCCACACATATTGCTATTTTCAACGGAAAATCTATAAGAAGAAAGCTAGTCAGCGATAAGTGGTTTTTCTCGGTTGTTGATATAGTTGGAGCTCTGACAGATAGTCCCCGTCCAAGAAAATATTGGTCTGATCTAAAGATAAGGCTAAACGAAGAGGGTTCTGAGTTGTCCGCAAAAATCGGACAACTGAAATTTATGTCTGCGGACGGAAAAGAATATGAGACAGATTGCGCTGATGTCGAAGGCATATTTAGAATAATCCAGTCAATTCCTTCAAAAAAAGCAGAGCCTTTCAAGCGCTGGCTGGCAAGAGTTGGCTATGAAAGAATACAGGAGATAGAAAATCCAGAATTAGCGCAGGAAAGAATGAAGAATCTTTATGAACTAAAGGGTTATTCTAAGGACTGGATTGATAAGCGATTAAGGGGGATAGCTATAAGACAAAATTTAACTGAAGAATGGAAAAATAGAGGAATACAACAAGAAATTGAATTTGCCATACTAACAAATGAAATAAGTAAAGCAACTTTTGGAAAAACTGTTGAAGAATATAAAAAATTAAAGGGCTTAAACAAAGAAAATCTTAGGGATCATATGGATGACTTTGAATTAATTTTTAATATGCTTGGAGAAAAAGTTACTACAGAAATAACTATTAATAAAAATGTTGAGGGTTTTGATGAGTGCGCTATTGCAGCTAAGCAGGGCGGAGAAGTTGCTGGAAATGCGCGAAGAGAAGCTGAGCAGAAAATAGGCAGGGATGTTGTTTCTAGTGAAAATTATTTAACTGAGCCTGAAAAAGAGAAGAGTAAAAAGAAGAAGAAAATAAATTTGGAGATAAATACATGAAAAATAAAATGAAAAAAGCTAAAACTGGAAAAACTAAAGCAGCTAAAGTAAAAGCTAAGCAGAAAGTTAAAGCAGCTTCTGCTAATGCAGAGATTGATGCAAATGTGAGGACTAATGCAACTAACACTTGGTGCCCGGGATGCTTTAATTTTCAGATACTGGCAGGATTCCAAAAATTCCTAGAAAACCAAATAAAGCAGAATGGTAAGAAAAAAGAGGATTTCGCAATAGTTTCTGGAATTGGATGCAATTCAAAAATATTTGATTACATAGATTTGCCAGGATTAAATTCTCTACATGGAAGAGTGCTGCCTGCTTGTTTGGGAATAAAGATTGCTAAACCTCACTTGGATGTTTTTGGTTTTTCAGGAGATGGTGATGCTTATGCTGAGGGAATGGAGCACTTAATTCATATGGCCAGGTATAACTCGAACATAAAATATATTGTTCATAATAATCAGGTTTTTGCTTTAACTATAGCTGAGCCTACTCCTGTAACAGAAAGAGGATATAAAGACAAAACAACGCCACATGGAGTTAAACTCGCTCCGATGAATCCTATAAAACTTATGCTGGCTGCAGGAGCGAGTTTTGTCGCAAGAGTTTTTGCTGATGTTAATCAGGTCCAACAAGTGCTTGAAGAAGCGCAGAAACATAGAGGATTTTCTTTTATAGAAGTAATCCAGCCATGCATTATTTTCCATGCTGATATTGGATATAAAGAAAAAACTTATACCTTAACAGAAAAAAATCATGATAAAACCAATCTTAAGGCGGCCATGGAGCGCGCAGAAGAATGGGATTATAATAGTATAAGAGCAAATACAAAAATCCCTCTTGGAATTTTCTACCAGAACGAAAACAAGCCTGTTTTTGAGGAAGAGATTAGAAAATAAGATGAAAACTGGCTCGCACTGACTTGTGTTCCCACCAGACATATGTCCCTTCTGAGCACACCTACTATCGACGCTGGGACATATATTTATAAACCAACTTAAATTAAGAGATTTAAAGGGAGCAAAGTATCACTAAGAGGTTTCAGAATCGCTTTCAGTTTCTTCAGAGATTTCAGTGTCTTTATCGCTAGAATCATCCTTATGCATTCTGCATAAAAACAGCTCAGAAGAACATTCGCGACTAAAAACTCCTTCAATGTCAACCATTGATATTCACAGGGGTAGGATATATATAAAGATTACGAAAACCAAATAACTATCAAAAAAACAATGGGGCACCCCCACTTAAAAGTGGGGGTTGGTAACAATTAAAAGCATTTTTCAAACTTAAATTGATGTTACTAAAATGCTTTTAATTGAAGCCCCTTGTTTTTTGGATGAAGGAAATTTCAATGAAATTTCCTGCCCTGAAAATTTAGCAATTTTCAGTGATCCAAAACTTAAAACAGTAAAGCTACGACCACATTCTAAAGAATGTGGTTTTAAGTTTATGGACATAACAAAAACAAGCAAAAATAACATGAACACAGCAATAAAACAACAAAGAAAGAAAGAACCAAAACTAGATAGAAAATACATATTTAGTGAATACTTTGGCTCTTTGAAGAAGTATAAACTGCTGTTTTTTGCTACATTATTTTTTGTAGCATTACATGAAGTAAAGCAGGTTGCAGACAAGTTTGTTCTAAAGGTAGTTATGGATAAAGCCGAGCTCTTTGTAGCGGGAAGCATAGTGTTAGATGCTCTTTTGAAAATATTGCTTGTTATGGGATTTGTTTTTGCTGGATTAATCTTAGTTTCTGTAGTAACTAACTGGATGAAATTACATCTTTTAAACAGGCTTGAAGTTAAGATGATTTATGATTTAAAACAGAAATACTTCAATCACATACTTTCTTTAGACCACAAGTTTTTTACGACTCATAAAACTGGAAGCTTAATATCAAGACTAACAAGAGGAGCAGGAGCAATGGAAAGAATGGATGATGTGCTTGCTTTTGAATTTGCACCATTATTAATACAAGCAATCGTTTTAATCACAACTCTGATTTTTTTTGATATGACTTCGGCATTAATCGTTTTTGCAGTGCTTGCTATCTTTTTAACTTATAGCATATATTTACAGAGAAAAATGGATATATTGAATAAAGCCGCTAACGCCGCAGAGGATTTTGAGAAGGGAAATATTGCTGATATCTTCACTAATGTAGATTCTATAAAGTATTTCGGAAAAGAATCACTAATTTCTAATAAATATAAGAGATTAAGCTCAGATACCATGAATAAGATGCAAACAGCATGGGATGCTTGGAGAAAAATCAGCGCAGGACAAAGCTTGATTTTGGGTTCTGGAACATTAGTATTAATGATTTTTGCGTTTGCGAAATTCATAAATGGCGATATGACTTTAGGTACTCTTACTTTTATTTATGCTACCTATATTAGCATAATGGGGCCTTTATTCAGTTTTGTTCATGGAGTAAGAAACTTTTCCAGATCTATTACTGATTTTGAAGACTTATTCAATTATGGAAAGATTCAAAGCAATATAGTGGATAAACCGAATGCTAAAAAAATGGAAGTAAAACAGGGAACTGTTAAATTTAAGGACGTCACGTTCAAATACGGAAATAGAAAAATATTCAGCAATTTTAATCTGAATATTTCTGCTGGAAAAAAGGTTGCTTTAGTCGGACATAGTGGAAGCGGGAAAACTACACTTGTAAAATTACTCTATAGGCTTTATGATATTGATTCTGGAAGCATAAATGTAGATAATATGGATATTAGAGATGTTAAGCATCAATCATTAAGAAACGAAATGTCAATAGTTCCGCAGGAATGCGTGTTGTTTGATGATAGTGTTTACAACAATATTGCTTTTTCGAATCCTGAAGCAACTAGAACCGAAGTATTAAGAGCAATAAGATTCGCGCAGCTAGACAAAATTATTGATAAATTTCCATATAAAGAGAATACTATAGTTGGAGAGCGTGGAGTAAAACTTTCTGGCGGAGAAAAACAGAGAGTAAGCATAGCTAGAGCAATACTTGCAAACAAAAAAATCCTCGTGCTCGATGAAGCTACTAGTTCGCTAGATTCTGAAACAGAACATGAAATACAAAGAGATTTGCAAAAACTTATGGAGGGAAGAACAAGTATTATAATTGCTCATAGATTATCGACAATTATGCATGCTGATGCTATAATTGTTCTTAAAGATGGAAAGATAGTTCAGACAGGAAAACACTCGCAGTTAATAACTCAACCAGGAGAATATAAGAAGCTCTGGAATCTCCAAAAGGGCGGATATATTGGGAAGTGAGAAGATGGAAGTAAAAAAAATAGTATTTTCTTAATGAGCTAATATGTCTTTCTACATAATTATCCTCGGACCGTTAGGAATTGGAAAAACTCGTCTTAACCAAAACCTTTAAATAGTTATTTGTTATCATAATTATGATAATTGTTATCAGCATGATGATAACATTTTACAATAGAATACATAACATGAGCTTATTAAATTCGATCAAGAATAATGAAAATATAAGAAGATTATTTGGAAAGCGAGAGCTAAAGATAATTGAAAAACAGCTCAGAGGAGTTAGACTTGACCCTTCTGAAAGAGTCCGGCTTTCTAGAGATATAAGAAAGAAATTTGAAGCAATCAAAGAACTTTCTGAATACAAAGAGGAATTTGGGCTAAAACGGAGTGAAGAAAAGAAACGCATCATAAATGAAACTGTGAGGAGAATAAAGCAAACCGAGCTCTTCCCCAGCATTAAGAGAATTATATTATTTGGCTCAACAGCTGAAAATGAACAAACATTAATGTCGGACATTGATATTGCGGTAGACTTTGACAAGATTGATGAAAAAACTGCCCTAAACTTTCGCTCACGAGCTGGCGGAATATTTTCAGAAAAGTTAGACCTTCAGGTATATAATGTGCTTCCAGAAAAGATAAAAAGACAAATTGATGAGAATGGCAAGATATTATATAAAAGAAAATGAATGAACAAGAAAAGAGAAGATTAGCTCTTAAAGAAAGAATAAGTGAAAAGATAGCCGAGCTAGAGAAATACTTAGAAGAATTCGAGAGGTTTGATATCCCCGAACTAGAACAATATAGGCAGGATATTCAGCTAAAGGCTGCATGCGAGAGATACTTTGAGAAGATTGTTGAAACCATAATAAGTCTGACTCTTCTTTTAATAAGATATAAGAACCTCAAACGGCCAGAGGATGAGGAGCATGCGTTCTTTATTCTCTTCAAGAATGGAATTATCTCTGAAGGCTTTGCCGAGAGATTAAGAGATGCTAAAGATATGAGGAATAGAATTGTGCATAATTATATAACTGTTGATGATTCTATTGTCTTGCATGCGTTTTCTGAAGAGATAGTAAAAGATTCTGAAGAATTTTTGGAGTGTATAAAGAAAGCATTATAATTTTGCAGGAATTTCTTAATGAATAATCTTGGGCCTGAAAAAACCACAGATTTTTAAGTAGGGTTGATACTTCTAATTAACATGCACTCATCAGAACACTTTAAAAAATCGCTTGAAAGGCTGGAAAAAAATGATCCTACCCAGCTATATGCAGCAGTTCCAAGAATAATCGAAAAAATTGTTGAAGAAGTCCACAAAAGCCTGGACCAATATTTTATTCCTAGTGATAATTCTGATAATATACTGCTACACAGGGAAAAACTGCATCATGAAGAAGGAATAAAGAAAATAACAAGAGAATTAACACAACAATATGGAAAAGCATATCGGCGGGTAATTGAACAGGAAGCTCGGCAGCATGTTCTAGAAGATATGTTTTTTATTCCAAAAAGAGCAGATTACAAAGACAAAACTTTCTGGGATAGATGGAAAGCACAGCACGAGATGACTATGAGTGTTTAGAATTAAGTATTCTAAATAATTTCATAACTTAACCTCTCCTCAAACCAGCAACCCAAGACAAATCCTATTTAATTACTAATATTAATTCTCATACCGAATTAAGCAGAATTTTATGGCAAAGTAAGAGGAAGTTTAACAGTTAAAATTAGGAGTTTAAATTAAAATTTATCAAATCTCATCCAAACCCAAATCTTCAAAAGAAACTTTTCTTACTTCATTTTCTGGATCTACTGTTCTTCTATGCTCTATCGGCCTCTTTACCATCTGCTCGTATCGAATTGCCTCTGTTAATCTGCCAAGCTTTGCGTTAAGCGCTGCTGTTTTTGCCATGAACTCTTTTTTTTCTTCGTCAGTCGTTATTGGCATTTCAATCAATCTTTCGTAAATCTGAGCTGATTTGCTTCTTTGGTTCTTTTTTTCGTATTCTGCTGCCTGCGCAAGAAGCATTTGCTTTAAGCTAGATTTTATCTGAAGTTTTTCTTCGTTATTGGCAAGCATAAGCGCTTTCTTAAAAGCTTTGTCGATAAAAAGATAATCTCCTAATTTAATCAAGATGCCTATTTCTTTAATATAGAATTCTATTTTATCTTTATAAGTTACTGCTGTATCTGCTGCTGATTCCATATGACGAGCTGCTGGACCATACATTAATCTATTTGTGTATAATTCAGCTAACTTCACATGGCAAAAACGTGAAGCATCGTTAGGAATCATTGTTTTCAGGCAGTTTTCAAGATATTCTATTTTAACCATATCGCCAATATAAGTATTAAGCTTTCGATCAATTTCTGCTACATCGCTTGAAGTAATCTTTGTTGAACCCATTTTATTTTGTCTCTTTTTGCTATTTTTCTTACAGTCTTTTTTAATGATGCTTGTTTATAAAGTTTTATGTGATGAAGAATAAGAAAAGCATTTAGTTAGGCTTCGTTCATTTAAACTAATCATTAGTAATGCCTATGCTACGCATTAGAAGTGTTGAGCAATTTAGAAAGAGTAAACAAAGCGCTGGGACCTGTTGAACAAAGCAAAATTTTGAGAAGCCTTGTCGTTTCAGGATTTATTGGAATATTAATAATTATATTCTATTATAGACAATTTGGATAATTGTGTTGATATAAAATCCAAATTGTCTATCTCTAAAAAACAAGCGCATTCAAACCACATCTTTTAAGAGGTGGTGCGCATTGTTTTTTTGATATCTAAAAATGCAATTGCTCACCAAGAGCACAGAGTATTTATCGCAAATTTTTAATCCGGCAATTTTAGTCTCCTGGAAAACCTCGGGTTTTCTGGGCCTAAAAATCCAGTAGGATTTTTCGGTTTAAAATTGGACGGGTGC
>Ga0082335_1003026_pt1 | contig 28907 bp, 29 predicted proteins | sample Subgrocontami58m_FD_72375 | JGI IMG/M metagenome (GOLD analysis project Ga0082335, IMG submission 72375) | Subsurface groundwater microbial communities from S. Glens Falls, New York, USA - GMW37 contaminated, 5.8 m (SPADES assembly) (version 2) ...
GATTTTTCCGGATTTCGAATTGCTGCGGCGCGCGGGTTGAACTTACCATTGCTCCTTGTGGATTTTTTCCGGCGGCACGCCTTCGGCTTTGAGCATTTCGATAAGGGATGTGACAAATGGGGGAGAGCCGCAGAGGTAGAACTGGCAGGATGGCAGCGGGATGGGAGTGGCTTGCGCCCCATCTGGCAGGGCAAACGAGGTGCCTTCCGCTCCATGTGGCAGGGCAATGGGCGTGGCTTCCGCCCCATTGAGGTGCTTCCGTATCATCCCCGCGTTTATCCTTCCCCTCTCGCCCTTCCATGAGGCGGGGCACTCCTTGTCGTCGCAGGTGAGCGCGTAAATCATATGGAAATTGGGATTCAGGTCGGAAAGCGAATCCAGAAGCCCCTTGTAGGAAATTTCCTCCTCGTGGCGGTTGGAATAGAAAAGGAAGAAAGGCAGCTGGTGGTTGGCTTTCACGAGGTGCTGCACGTGGCAGGCAAGCGGCGTGATGCCGATTCCGCCTGCAAGGAAAACAATCGGCGCGGTTATTGGGTCGGGAAGGATAAACAGGCCGTATGGGCCGGACACTTCCAAAATGCCGCCAACCTTCATCCCAAACAGCAATGTGGTGAATTTGCCCTCTTTTTTTATCCCGAATTCAATGAATGGCTGGCCGGATGGCGAGAGGGAGGAATAGGAGCGGAAGGGGGGCTTCAATTCAGGAGGGGGATTTTTTGCGCGCAGAATGAAGAATTGGCCGCTCTTGAAAGATGGGATTGCAGGCAACGTTGGCGAAGCCCCCGATGCCTCTGCCATGCCCGGCGTTGGCGGGGCGGTTGGCGCGAAAGCTGGCGAAGGCGGAGATTGAGCAACAGGCGCGAGCCTGAATGTGCGTATATCAGAGGTTTCCTCGATAATATGGGTTATTTTGTAATCCGAGTATGTTGGGGGCACTGGTTCACCTTTTTTGGTAGTATAGCTTGCTGGTGGCGAATATCAAAAACTTTTCCTTGCCGCTGATTGAGTGCACTTCCTGCTCGCCGCCATCCTTGATTGAGAATGAGACGGAGAAGTTCGGGAGGTCAAGGAAATAGATCGGCTTGCCCCCGTCCCCGGTCTCGGATTCTATCACTGCGCTGCCGGAATGGAGGGCGTATCCGATTTCGCTTGCAAGGCTTGCAGCAGCGCGGGGAGGGAGCCCCAATGTTACGATTGAATCCAGCAATGAGGCGCACCAGTATTTCTGGAAATCCGCCGGCAGCGCCCCCCAGATTTTTTTGCTTGTGTCATCCTGTTCAGATAGCGCCCTGCTTGCCCGAGCCAGGGAAAGCAGGCCGGGCGGCAGGTCGCCTTGCGCCGATGAGGCAAAAAAGGAGTGGGAAGGGGCGGAAAGGGAGGAATTCGCGGTTTTTGCGTCGGCGCATGTCAGCCTGCCCGGGGAGGATGCGCTTGAGGTGAAGCTTACTTTCATTCCGGGGCTGCCGTCGTTATTTGCATATAGGAGGTGGCCGCTAAGCGACAGGCCGTCAAGGCGGATGTCGGATGAGCGCAGCGACATGCGGGAAATCGCCTGTGCGGCCGGTTTGTCGCGCGCGGAGAAATATGGCAATACCCCTTCTGCCACCTCGGCTGCAAGATTTGAGGCCCCCTCGGACAGGCGGCCGTAGAGCCCCCTGTTCTGGCTCTTTATCAGGTTGAGCTTGCCCAGGGCGGATAGTGCCGCTTTGGTGGAATCCTCGCCGAAGGAAGGCCCCTTGGGGGCTGCTTGTGCGCCCCCATTTTGGCTTATTTGCCCTTTTTGGTGTTTTTTTGCCATTAAATACGCCTTCTCAAAGCCAAGATATGTTTAAAAAAATTCTCACGGTATATGACATGCTATAGCAAACCTGCAAAGTAATTCGACAGTCCGGGAACTATGTTGCGACGCAGGTTTGATACGGACAACCGAAGGTTGGACGTGCTCGGCAGTTTTACTGCCGACAGATAGCAGTCGAGCAACTTTGCGAGACTGCTATATTTAAATTTGCCGAATGAAAGCTTGTGGGGAGATAAGCGTGGACAAGATTGCGACAAGCCAGCCTGCCGAGCCGTTCCTGTCATCCGTGCTGGCAGTCAAGGAAGCCGAGGATGAGGCCCAATTGGGCGTTTCCAAAGCCAAGGAACGCTCAGGGCGGCTGGTTGCCGCGGCAAGGGAAAAGGCGGTTGAAATCACGGCAAAGGCGCAGGATAATGCCGTGAAGGAAAAAAACAGGATAATAGCGCAAGGCAGGGCGGACACATCAAAGCAAGTGAAAAAAATAGCGGACGATGCAAAAAAAAGGGCATCGCACATTTCCTCCGCCAAACTCCCTGATCCGCATGCCCGCGGGCTTGCCGAATCGATACGACTGTGAGGCCATTTATGCTAAAGCCGTCCCCTCTCTCCCACATCAGGCTGGTTGGCCTAAAATCGGTGGAAGGGGACGCGCTGAAAATTTTGCAGAATTCCGGCGCCCTGCACATAACAAAAACTTCCGGCACGCTTGCGCCCGGAAAGACATTGCCGGATTTTGAGCAGGTGTCAATGCAGCTTGTGCGGATGAGGGCAATAAAGAACGCGCTTCCAAAGCCCGAGGGAAAAAATCCGATCATGCCCATGGCGATAGAAAGGGCGGTTGAGGAGGCGCGGGCCCTGAAGCTGGACGAGGATGTGCTGGCGCTTCGGAACGGGCGGGAGCTTGCGCAAAAAAAGATTGCGGAGCATGCGAAAATAGGGGCTGCCGCAAAACGGCTGGTTAACCTTGATGTTGATATCGCGGCGCTGCCGCAAACGCTTGACTATTCCATCGTTTCCCTGAAAAAGGAGGGCGCGCAGGGGCTTGTTGCGAAAGTTGAAAAAGAGGCAAGGCACGTGCAGCCCCTTCTTGCGCAGGATGGGGCGAAAGAGGGCAATGTTATTGTCCTGCTCGCATACCCCAAGGGCGCGGATTTGGGCGATGCGCTCTCCGGGGCCGAGATGCTGGAATGGAAGCAGCCGCTCTCGCCGAGGAAGGCGATGGCGCGGGCAAAATATGAGATGCAGGAGTTCGAGGAAATGCTGAAAAACCATGAAATGGGGCTTGAGGAGCTGTCGGCAATGCACTACAATAGGGTGAGCGCCCTTGAGGAGGCGCTGTCGATAGAGGCGGACAGGTGCGAAATCGCCGGCAGGTTCGCAGAAAGCCAGGAGTGCTTCCACATAGATGGCTGGATAAGGAAGGCGGACCTTGCGAAACTTTCGGAAAAAATGGCGGCAAAATTAGGAGGGAAGGTGATATTGCAGGAGGCGCATGATGCGAATGGGGAAGGCGCGCATGGCAAAGAGGGGGCGCATGCCATTGGGCAGGGGATGCCCACTGTGCTGCAGAACCCGAAAATCGCATCGCCGTTCCAGTATTTGGTGGAAATGCTCTCCTTGCCCCAGCCTGGCGAAATCGACCCCACGATGTTCCTTGCGCTTTTCCTCCCAATCATCTACGGCATGATAGTCGGGGATGCGGGCTATGCGGTAATTTCCCTCCTGATTGCCGGCGCGATTTACAAAATCGCCTCGCCGGGGGGGATGCTGCGCAATTTTGCGGCAATGTGGGCGCTGTGCGCCCTGCCTGCATTCGTATTCGGAATTTTGTTCGACGAATACTTCGGATTCACCCACGCCACGCTCTTTGGCCTGGCGCAGCCGCTCTATCACCCGGTGGTGGAGAGGGTGCACAATGTGTCCTTGCTTCTTCTTCTGTCGCTTTGCGCCGGGCTTGTCCACATTGCAATCGGATTTATCCTTGGATTCATCAATGAGTATGGGCATTCGAAAAAGCACGCAATTGGAAAGCTGGCCTGGCTTGCCGTCGAGATTGGCGGCGTGCTTGCGGTTGCAGGATTCATGTTCAACGCAATACCCCCGGATTTGGCCATGGCCGGGGCGGGGCTGCTTGGATTGGGGGCCCTGGTGATAGTGATTATTGACGGGCCGGTTGGCATTTTCGAAATTCCCTCTCTTGCGTCGAACATCATGTCATACGCCCGTATCGCCGCGGTGGGGGTGGCGGGCGTGATACTTGCGGAAATAATAAACGAGCTTTTGCTTCCGGACCCGAAAATGCTTTCCAGCCCGGAGGGGATTGCCATCTTCGCGGTTACCGGGATTGCGTATGTTGCGCTGCACGTTTTCAACACATTCGTCGCGATGTTCGAATCCACCATACATGGCGCAAGGCTGAATGTGATTGAATTCTACGGGAAATTCTACAGGGGGGGCGGAATAAGGTTCGTGCCGTTTGAGGCAAAGAGGAAGTATACGGTGGCGGAGGAATAACATGGCAGATGCACAAATCAGGGGAGGGGGATCAGGAAGAACCTCAAACTGAGGGGGAGGGCGGAGCCCGCCCCCGCGGTTCGGTTTGAGGCAAAGAGGAAGTATACTGTGGCGGAAGAATGAAAATAAAATTATGAAAAAAATAAAATTCAGCTATGAAAAAATGATTTTCGTGCAGTTTATGGCGGCGAACGAAAGCGAAAAAGTGATGATAAAAAAAGAGGTGTGAATATGGCAGCAGAAACAGCAGTTGCAAGCGCCCTTGTGGGCCCGGAAGCAGGCATCGGAATCGCGGCGGCAATAGCGATATTCGGCGGCGCGATGGGCACGGCATGGGCGCAGGCGTCGATCGGCTCCAGCATCATGGGGGTGGTCGCGGAGAAGCCCGAGGAGGCCACGAAGCTCATCCTCTACATGGCGCTGCCTGAGCTTATCGTGGTGCTCGGTTTCGTGGTGGCGTTCTTGCTGCTTGGCAAAATCCCGGGGGAATAGATACCCAATCGAGCGGGTGAAACCATATGGGCCTAGAATTGCTCCGCAAGGAGATACTGGACGCGGCGGCGGCGCAGGCGCAGAAAGCCGACAGTGATGCCACGGCAATAATGCACGGGATTGTCCGCTCGGCGCACACGCAGGCAAAAGAGGCGATGGAAAAGGCGCAGCAGGAGGGAAAGGCTTTCGTCGATACCGAAAGGTCCGAGAGGCTCTCGGCCGCAAGGCTTGAGGCCGGCAGGACGCTATCCGAGGCGCGCGAAGATGCCGTAAATGCCGCGCTTGAGAAGGTGTGGGCGGAATTCTGCAAAAGGCGCAATTCCAAAAACTATCCAAAAGAGCTGCTTGCCCTTGCGGACAAGGCGTCAAGCGAGCTGTCGCATGGGCGCTGCGTGCTTTGCGCAAACGCACAGGACAGGAGAATCCTGCTTGCTGCAAAAAGGAAAGTGTCTAATGCGGCCGTAAATTGCGTTGGCGGGGTTGCCGCCGAAACTTTGGACGGGAAAATCCGCGTGGATTGCACCTTCGAGGAGATTTTCGCGCAAAACCGCGAGGCGATACGCAAGGAAATCTATGCCAGGATGTTCCCCCAAGGGCGGCAGGATGCGGGCGCGCTGCAAAAAAACCACGGCAGGAAAAGCCATGGCACGAGGGCATCTGGCAAAAGGAAAGGCATTGGCGCCAGTGGGGCAAATAGGGGGAAAACAAAGAAAGACGGGGCGGCAGGAAGAAAAGGCGGGAAAGCAAAGGGCAAAAAAAAGAAGGGGGGGAGAAGCTAGATGGCGATGCTTCCGGCGCATGTGCGGCAAATAAGCCTTGCCAAGGGCGTGCAGGCATCAGTTGCCACCCTAAGGCAGAGGATTACTTTCAGGCCGTTGGTCTACGGGTATTCCAACGCAAGGGTGAGGGCGATGCACGCCGCCTTTGTAGGCAAAGAACTGCTAAGGGAGATGCTTGCGGCAAGGAGCGTGAACGAGGGGATTGAGCTTCTTGAGAGGACTGCATACAAGGAGGACATTGTGCCCCTCTCGCTCAAGTACAAAGGCGAGGAGCTTGTCGAGCTTGCCCTTGCCGCCAATTTCGCAAAATTCGCGCAGAAGCTCAAAAAATCCACCCCAAAGCCGGGGAAAAAGGCGGTGGAGGCGATGCTTTCGCGCTGGGACGTGCGGAACATAAAGACAGTGATGCTTGGGAGAAAACTTGGGAAAAAATTCGAGGACATATCCGCGCTGCTTGTGCCCGCCGGCTCGCTTGCGCCAGATGAGCTTGCCCAAATGGCAGGCGCAAAAGACGGCCTTGAGCTTTTTTCCTGCATAAGGGGCAGCAGTTTCGGAAGGCGCATGTTCGAGGCGCCGATACCGAACGCGCCGGCGCTGTCGGGCATGAGGAAGGCAATGCTGTCGCAGGATGAAAAGACAACCGAGCTTATCAGCACGCTTTTGGACGGGTATTATTTCCACCTCACAAAGGATGCGGTTGTGCCCTCGGACTTCGACAGCATGGCCGTGAGGAGGATGCTCGCATCCGAAGCCGACGGCAAAAACCTGAGCACGGTTCTCCGCCTCAGGAATTCGGGCGCCGGGGCGCAGGCTGTGCGGGGCATGCTTGTGCCCGGAGGGTTTGTTAAAGTGCAGGAATTTGCCTCGATGCTCGATGGCGGGCAGTTCGATGCAAGGCTGGCGCATGTTGCCGGGGTGCTTGGCATTAGGAAGGAAATAGCGGATTATCAGGCCGCAAAAAGCATATCCGCACTTGAGATGGCCCTTGAGAAAAAAGCCGCGCTCGAATCGCTGCACGCCATGAGGAGGCTGCAGATGGGCCTTGGCACGATTGTAGGCGCGCTGCTGCTCAAGGAGCAGGAAATTTCGAACATACGCAAAATAATCAGGGGCAAGGCGCTCGGCCTGCCGCATGAAAGGATAGAGCAGATGCTTGTGATTGTCGAATAAGTTGATGCTTATGGCAGCTGAACTGGAAGCAAACTGGGGGCGCGAAAATGCGGGCGCCGGAATTGGGGAAGATTGCGATGGCAGCTGAACGCAAGGAAAAAATCGCGGCGGTGGGCGATGATGCCATGCTGACGGGCTTCAAGCTGGCGGGCATTGAGAGGGTGCATCCTGCCGCGGATTCTGCAGAAGGGGAGAAGATAGTCGAGCGGCTTTTGGCTGACGGGGAGCTTGGCATCGTCATCGTAAGCGAGGAGATAGTTGAGGGATTCGACTGGAAAGTGAAGAAGAAAATAGAGGCTGCGGCAAAGCCGGTCGTAATTACGGTGCCGGGAAGGAAGGGGCCTGCCGAGCAGACTGAGAGCCTTGGGAAATTGGTGAAGAGGGCGTTGGGATTCGACCTTATGGGAAAAGACAAGAAATGAGATGCAAAGATGGGAAAAAGAATGGGTGCGGAATGAACGGGCAACGAATGATTTTGTGATTATTGAGGTGAAAGATTATGGGTAAGCTTTCAAAGATTTCAGGTCCGGTCGTGGAGGCCGAGCAGATGGCCGGCGCGAAAATGTACGACGTGGTGAAAGTCGGCAAGGAGGAGCTGATTGGCGAGATAATCAAATTGGCCGGGGATGTGGCGACAATCCAGGTTTATGAGGACACCTCCGGGATAACGCCTGGCGAGCCTGTGGAAAGCACCGGCGAGCCCCTGTCGGTCGAGCTTGGGCCCGGATTGCTCACGTCGATTTACGATGGCATACAGAGGCCGCTGGAGGCGATTGCGGAAAAGACAGGCGCATTCATCGGAAGAGGAGTGTCTGTGCCGCCGCTCGACCACCAGAAAAAATGGGACTTCAAATCTTCGGTGAAAACAGGGGCGAAAGTCAAGATTGGCGACGTGCTTGGCACGGTGCAGGAAACCGACCTTATTTTGCACAAGGTCATGTCGCCGTGCGATGGCAGTGTGAAAAGCATAAAGAACGGAAAATACAACGTGCTGGAAACAGTGTGCGCCATTGATGTTGGAAGGGGAAAAACCGAGAATGTGAAGATGATGGTGCGCCATTTCGTGCGCAAGGCAAGGCCGTATTCGGAAAAACTGGATCCGAACATTCCGCTCATCACAGGGCAGAGGATTGTGGATATGTTTTTCCCCATTGCAAAGGGGGGCACCGCATGCGTGCCGGGGCCTTTTGGCAGCGGGAAAACCGTGACACAGCACCAGTTCGCAAAATGGTCCGACACGCAGATTGTGGTCTACATAGGATGCGGGGAGCGCGGAAACGAAATGACAGATGTGCTTACGGAATTCCCGCATTTGATTGACCCGAAATCGGGCAAGCCGCTCATGATGAGGACGGTGATGATTGCAAACACTTCGAATATGCCGGTAGCCGCGCGCGAGGCAAGCGTATACACAGGCATAACAATTGCCGAATACTACAGGGACATGGGATATGATGTTGCCCTTATGGCGGATTCCACCTCAAGGTGGGCCGAGGCGATGAGGGAAATCGGAGGAAGGCTGGAGGAGATGCCGGGGGAAGAGGGGTATCCGGCTTACCTTGCAAGAAGGCTTGCTGAATTCTACGAGAGGGCAGGAAGGGTGAGATGCTTAGGAAGCGAGGAGAGGTACGGTTCGATTACGGTGATTGGCGCGGTGTCGCCGCCTGGCGGTGACATCAACGAGCCTGTGTCGCAAAACACGCTGCGCGTGACAAAAGTATTTTTGGCATTGGACGCGTCGCTTGCCCAGAGGAGGCACTTCCCGGCATTCCACTGGCTGCGCTCATATTCGCTTTACACGGGAAACCTTGACGCATGGTATGGCAACAACATTTCATCGGACTGGGTGAAATTGCGCAGCGACGCCATGGCGCTCTTGCAGAAAGAGGCGGAGTTGCAGGAAATCGTGCAGCTGGTCGGCCCGGACGCGCTGCCTGACAAGGAGCAGGTGGTGCTTCTTGTCACCAAAATGCTGCGCGAGGACTTTTTGCAGCAGTCGGCATTCCATGAAATCGACACGTTCTCGTCCATGAGAAAGCAGTACCTTATGCTGCGCAACATCATGAAATTCCATGAGAGGGCTACGGCCGCATCGGAATTGGGCGTGCAGCTCAAAAAAATCCTCGAGGTGCCTGTGAAGGACAGGATTGGCAGGATGAAGGAAGTTACGGAAAGCAAGCTTTCTGAAATTGAAAAGATGTCCGATGAGATAGACCATGCGTTTGACGCGCTTGGCAAGAAAGGGTGATACTTATGAAAGAATACAAAACAGTCACTCAAATCGCAGGCCCGCTTGTGTTCGTGTCCGATGTTAGCGGAGTGGGATACAACGAGCTTGTGGAAATCATGCTGCCATCAGGCGAGAAGAGGATGGGGCAGGTGCTGGAAACATCAAAGCACGTTGCGGTGGTGCAGATATTCGGGCCTACAGCCGGCTTGAATACCACGCAGACGCGCGTGAAATTTTTGGGCGAAACCATGAAGCTTGGCGTGTCCACCGAGATGCTTGGCAGGGTGTTTGACGGCATGGGAAGGCCGCGCGACAAAAGGCCGCAGGTGGTGCCGGAAAAGCGGGTTGACATAAACGGAGCTGCGATAAATCCGTTCAGCCGCGACTTGCCCCGCGACTTCATCCAGACGGGCATTTCCACAATCGACGGCATGAACACTCTTGTGAGGGGCCAGAAGCTGCCCATATTCTCAGGAAGCGGGCTGCCGCACAACCAATTGGCCGTGCAGATTGCAAGGCAGGCAAGAGTGGTTGGCAAGAAGGAGCCGTTTGCCGTGGTGTTTGCAGCAGTGGGAATTACGAATGAGGAAGCGTCGTTTTTCATGAAGGATTTTGAAAGGACGGGCGCGCTTGAGAGGGCGGTGCTGTTCCTGAATTTGGCCGACGACCCGTCGGTCGAGAGGCTGATTACCCCAAGGCTGGCGCTTTCTGCTGCGGAATATTTGGCATATGAGAAAGACATGCACGTGCTTGTCATAATTACGGACATGACGAATTATTGCGAGGCGTTGCGTGAAGTCGCTGCTGCCCGTGAAGAGGTGCCCGGAAGGAGAGGATACCCCGGCTACATGTATACGGACTTGTCGACAATTTATGAGAGGGCGGGCAGGATTAAGGGAAGGAAGGGCACGGTGACGCAGCTTTCCATCCTGACAATGCCAGGCGACGACATCACGCACCCGATTGCGGACTTGACTGGCTACATTACCGAGGGGCAGATTGTGCTTGGAAGGGATTTGCACCGCAAGAACATTTACCCGCCGGTGGATGTGCTGCCCTGCCTGTCGAGGCTGATGAATTTGGGCATAGGAAAGGACAGGACGCGCGAGGACCACAGGGGCGTTGCCGACCAATTGTATGCGGCATATGCGACTGGGCGCGACCTTCGTTCGCTGTCGGCAGTGGTAGGGGAAGAAGCATTATCTGAAGCAGACAGGCAATACCTCAAATTTGCGGATGTGTTCGAGCAGAGGTTCATCAGGCAGGGCAAGGACGAGGACAGGAACATCGACACCGGCACGCTGGATTTGGGCTGGGAACTGATGGCTGCGCTGCCGGAAGCGGAATTAAAGAGGGTGAAGAAGGAATTCATCGAAAAATACGGCAGGAAATACAGGGATGGGAAAAAAGAGGCGGGCTAAAAGCCGGGATGAAGGCAAAACCTGCGCGATGCACAAAGTTTGCGAACAAACTTTGTGCGCCTTGGAATTTTAGAAATTCCAAGCTAATGAAAAAAAATGGCGCGCCTGCGATGCTGGCGAACGGAAAGCACTGGTGTGATTTTGTATGGCAGACAACCCGACCCCGACTAGGATGGAGCTTCTGCGCTCGCGCGCCAGGATAAAGCTTGCGCGCAAAGGGCACAAATTGCTCAAGCAGAAGCGCGATGCCCTCATCCTTGAATTCTTCAAAATCCTTGAGAAGGCAAAGGACTTGAGGGCGGAGCTGAATGAGGGGATGAAAAAGGCGTATGAAGCCCTGGCGGTTGCGCAGGCATACCATGGAATGAACGAGGTGGAGAATGTCGCCATGGCGGTTGGAAGGGCGCCTCTTGTCGGAATTGAGGTGCGCAATGTCATGGGCGTGAAAATTCCATCCATATCTGCGGAAATGTCGCAGACACCTCTTCTTGAGAGGGGATATTCCATTGTTGGCACGTCTGCGAAAATAGATGACGCCACGGAAGGCTTTGAGAAGGCGCTTGTGATGGTTGTGCGCCTGGCTGAAACTGAAAATGCAATACGGAAACTGATTCGCGAAATTGAGAAGACAAAGAGAAGGGTGAATGCGCTTGAATTTGTGCTGCTGCCGAAATTGGACGGGCAGGAAAAATTAATCAGGTTCAGGCTTGAGGAGATGGAAAGGGACAGCTTTGTCATGCTCAAGATGATAAAGAGGAAATTGGAAGCGAAAGCCCAATAGAAGCGTACGGAAGGCAGGTCCAATAAGCACGATGTTGGCGTTTCAATAATGTTTTTAATGTAGCGGAAGCAGGTGTTGGATATGGCGATGCTGCAAAAGAGTTATGTTCAGGAAAAACAGGATTGGGAATTCCTTTTCAAAACGCCACTTGTTGGGGATCAGGCTGGAAAGCCGCTCGAGGACATTGTTAAGCTGGGGAAGCTACTCCAATGGAAGGACCGAAGCATGAAAAAAATCGATTATTCCGAGAAGCGCGCGGACGGGGTGCTGTTTACTGTTGAGGGCTCGCCTGAATGGTATTTTGCAAGGAAAAACGGGGCGGAATTGAAAATTTGGCGGCATGTTGGGAAAATGGAAGAGAAACATTCGGAAGAATTGGGAACGCCGAAGAAGACTGGAAAGCAGATAGTTGCGAAAGGCTGGAAGGAATTGTTCCACATTCCGCCCGAAAAGCTCGACTCGGAATCGCTTCATCCGTACTTATTGATCAAAGAAGAGGCGGAAATTGGCTGGATTGGGGGAGAGAAACGTAAAATTACTTTTTCGAGAATAGAAGACGGGGAGGATAAGATATATTTTTGCGGCGTCTGGTTCAGGGTGGAAGGCTCGGACAAGCTGTATTTTGGCAGCATGTGCGAAGGCGGGATAAAGATTTGGGAATTCGAAGGAAGCCAATCCGATATCATGCCAATTTCAATAAAGGATGGGACGAGCAGGTGGGAAAACACGCCAGGGACGAAAACGGCTGAAAACCATCCGCTCCGAAAAAATGGGGGCCTGGATAGCCGTGAAAAGTTCTTCGGAGAAACAGCCGATCCAGGCGGGAAGTTTTTCGAGGCACTGGAATACTATTTCCCAAATGCTGGATTCACTGCTGATGAAAAAAAACAGGTGGGGGATGCAATAAATGCTGCGGCGCGAAATTCCAGGGCGCGGTGGTGGGATTCGGAAAGCTACTGGCCGATTGGTTCGGTACACGAAACACTTCACATGGCATCAACTGATTTCCTGAGGAATTTGCCGTTTGAGTTCGAGACGCCGGGGAGCGTGCGCGGGAGCATGATGGAAGAAGGGGCAACGGATTTCCTTACTGCGGTTTATGCCGGCTACGCAGTTAAGCTTAAGGCTGGAGTGGGTGGCATGTTGCCCTCATATTTCCAAACCTCCAAGGCAATTGCCATGCTTATCGGTTCCGGGGCATTCAGCATAAATGAGCTTCTTGCCGCAAAATTCTTGGGCAAGAAAAACAATGCGCTTCAGGTGATATTGGATTATGACTCCTTGCGGCGGAAAGGCGAAACAATAGAGAAATTCATTGTGGATAACGGATATGACTTGGATAGTGGACAGAAATTTTTCTTCGAATTGTTCAATTCTGGATTTTTCTTGAAATACGAGCGATAAGCCCGCGCACGGCACAAGTTGAAATATCGTTGCATTTTGGTTAATTCAGCGCAGCAAGCGCCTTTTTCGCCTTTTCGGCCATTTCGGAAATTGTGCGCGCATTTTCGGGCTGAATCTGCGCGAATGCATTTATTGCGCAGGAAAGCTCGGAAACCACCTGGGAAAAGTCGGCGCCGGACATGCTTTTGACTGTTGTGAGGGCGGCGGGATTGTCGGATGCCATGGAAATGATGTCGCCGTTGACAAGCGGGGAGGCTATTTTGCGGGCATTCTGGAAATGCCAGAAGAAATTGAGCGCGGCATCAGTGCGGAAAATATGCGTTATCTTCCAGTCTGCAGGCTCCTCTGCGGCCCTATACGCGGCAGACAGGGCGTTTTCGGACTTGGAATTGCCGCCCCCAAGGCCCACGAGCGAAAACAGCCTGCCTGCGATGGTTTTCCCATCCGCATTCTCGCAGATGGTGCCTTCGTCAAAAGACGCCAGAAGTCCGGACACCAGGTCGATAAACATTTCCATGCCCGCATGGGGCAAAAGCGTGCAATAGCGCGATGCGCCATCCTTGTTTTCAAGGCGGACAATCGAAGGCGCGCTTTCGCTGCCGAGTGCCTTTAGGATGGAGATGAACGTGAGGGAAAGCTCATCAGATGTGCCAGTCCTGTCCCGTATCACAATATCAGGGGTGCGCAGGCCGTGCCCGGTCTTGTAATCCGGGAAAACAACAAATGCAAGCGGTTGGCAGAAATACTCGCCAGGAACGATTTTGCTGGTTTTTTTGTCTGGAATAAGGACAAGCCGTTTTGGGCTTGCGCAAAAAAGTTGGAAAAGCAATTGGGCGGCCTTGTCATCGGGCAGCCTGGCAAGGGCAGAGGGGCTGGTTTCCAATTGCGGCATTGCGGTAGTGGCATGGTTCTTCCACACCTCCCAGCTTGAAGAGCATATCCTGAACAGCTCTTCCATGGCCTCCCGGCTCACAGTGAAAACTATCCTGCATTCCTCAGTTTTTTCCTGCATGTGTTTGGAACAAAGCCATGATATATAAAACAGGAAGGAGGGGCAAAGCTAGGGAGGGAAAAAATAAAAAAGAAAGAAAAAGAAAAAAATTGCGGCCTTATACCGCCTTTCCGCTCAATGTGCCGGAGTCAGTGTAGTTGAATCCGGTCTTGAGGTCGGTGTAGTTTATCTGCAGCTGCACACTGTAGTAGTCGTTGGGGCTGTAGCCCGGGGTGTTATTGGCGATAAGCAAATCACCAGATGCAGAACCGCTAGACAGCGTGAACGGGGATATTCCCGAAGATGTCGATGTGTTTGCGGTCTCGAAGGTATATGAAATTGCAGACACGTTGATCTGCGTGCCGGCCCTGTTGACAAACCTCACGGTCAAATCCCCTCCCTGAAATGCATACGCCGTCACTCCAACCGAGGTGAAACCTGCAATGCGGTTTCCTGCGAACGAGCCCACGTTGAAAATGCCCAACGCGAACAATACCCCGATGACGAGAACGATAATGACAAGTGCCCAACCGTACGTCATTAGGAAGTCCAATCCTGCCTGTCCTTTCCTAAACATAACCAATCACCACGCCTGAAAAGGCATGAAGAATTTATAAAACTAACCTGTCAGCCAACGGCAATAGCCGGAAGAGGCAGGGAGAGGGAATGCCATGCTTTGCCCCCTTTTTGCCGGATTTGCCCTGCTTTTTTAAGCCTCTTGTGCAAAAAACAATCCGGCAGCCCCGTCGTCTAGCGGCCAAGGACATCAGGCTTTGAACCTGATTACATCGGTTCGAATCCGATCGGGGCTATATGCAGAACATGCGCAGGAAGGAAACCGAAGGTGAAGCCGTCGGGAGTATCATGGGCCGGATTCCAACCCGGAGGGAAAGAAAGGAAAAGCCCGAAAAACCGGACGAAAAAATCATTGACCACGTCCAATGCACATTCAATGGAAGCGGGGATGGCCTGAGAGTTGCCAGGCTATTTATCGACAATAATGCGAAGGGGGATTATGGCGAGGATAAGTTTTCGATAATTTTTGATGGGAAAAAAAGGGAGTTTTCAAATCAGCAGGAAATCCTTGACAAAATTGGAGAATATTTGGCCACCGCACCCGGCCAGGTCAACTTGGTTGAGCTGCTTGAAACAAAACTGGGAGTGCTTTATTCGAAGTTCGGAGTGGAAGAAGGATTTTCATTTTCAGAGGACGAACGGGAGGTCTTAAGAGAAAGAGCTTCAATTTTGACATTGAAAAGTGATAAGGAAATGTATTATGGAGGGTTGTCGGGCAATAGCATGACAGATAATGCGAATGCCCCATGGATGGCTTTGGGGATGATTTTGTTCGGAGTGGTAGGATTAGCGACTTTTGGCATCGGAGGCTTTTTGCTTGGTGGGGTGATTGGAGCAGTGGGAACTGCCATTCTCTTGCAGGGCGGGCTCAATGGAAAGAAAACACATGAACTGAAAATAAACAATCTTACAGCCATCCCCCATGAGCTCTTTCACGGTTTATCGGACAATTATAGGGCTGAGAACCATGATTCGCGTGCAGGTGAAGCAGCTGCAGGAATAAACTTGGAAAATGAAATACACCTAGAAGAAGGTACAACATCTATTTTGATGAATGGTTATGACTACAAAGGTGAGCAAAAATGCATCCGGGAATATTTTGAATCGCTTCCCAAGGATAAGTTGAAGCATGAGCTGAATCTGATAATCAGGGATTATTTGAATTTTACTGACACAAAGGAAGAATCAGAAGAAGTTGAAAAAATAAAAGCAACCATGTTTGAGAATTTCAGATGGGGTTGAAATCAATATTGCCTTGCCACATATGCAAAGTGCATGGCGGCTTTTCCGCAAATCACGCATTTTTCATCATGGGGCATAACCTCGTGGGGGTATTTTATGCCCCGCACGTCTCCGGTTGTCTTTGCCTTGATTTCATCCGCGCACGGCTTTCCGGATTTTTCCATGGAGCAGTAGGGCACGCGAACGATGAATCCTTTTTCCAAAAGCGATGCAAGCTCTTCCTTTGTTGTGGCGCTTGACTGCCTTGAATTGAAAAAGTCGGCTGCCTTCCTCGCAAGCTCTCCGTTCAATGCGTCCCTGATGTCGCATGTGGCTTTCTGCAAATCCGCAATTGCGAATTTCTCCTTTTTGCCATTGTCGCGCCTTGCCAATGTGACTGTTCGTTCTGCGGCTTCCTTTCCCCCCACTTCCATCCGGATTGGCACGCCGCGCATTTCCCAGTAGTTGTATTTGAAGCCGGGCGTGGATTTGGAATCGTCCAGTTTGACGCGGGCGCCGGTTGACTGCACAAGAGAATAGATTTCGTTGGCATACGCCATGATGGCATTTTCATCCGCATTTTTGCCGATGATGGGCACAATGACGAATTGCACCGGGGCGAAATGGAATGGAAGCACAAGCCCCTTGTTGTCCCCGTGGATGGAGAAGAGGGCGCCGTAAATGCGCGATATGGCGGGCCCATAGCAGGTTTGCCACACATATGCCCGCTCGCCCTTCTCATTCTGGAATGTGACATTGAAGCCTTTGGCGAAATTCTGCCCCAACAAATGGGTGGATGGGAGCTGAAGTACTTTTCCATCCGGCATAAGCGTGTCTGCCGCGAATGTGTGCACCGCACCCGGGAATTTGTCCCACTCCGGGCGCTGGAAGAAAATGAACGGGATGCCAAGCTGGCGCGTAAGCACTTCCTGCGCCATTTCCATGTCTTCAGTAACTTGTGCTATTGCCTCTTTTTCCGTGGCAAACGCGTTATGCGCCTCTATCCAGTAAAACTCGCGCCCGCGGAAGAATGGCTTGGTGGCTTTTGTCTCGTATCTCCATACTTGGCAGGATTGGTAAATTTTTACCGGAAGGTCGGCAAGCCCTTGAATCCAGATGGAATACATCTGGTACATTGCCGTTTCCGATGTGGGGCGCAGGGCAAGCCGCTCCTCCAATTTGTTGCCGCCCGCCTGCTCCACCCAGAACACCTGGGGGGTGAAGCCTTCCACGTGCTCCCCTTCTGTCTTGAAATTCGATTCCGGAATGAGCGCAGGGAAGAGTGCTGGCGAATGCCCGTGCTTTTCCAATTCCGCCTCGTAGGCGGCATACATGAGTTTCATGGACTTGACCGACCAGGGGCGGAAGACGACAAAGCCTTTCACGTTGTAGCGCAAATCCGCAAGTTCCGCATCCGCAACTATGGTATTGAACCATTCCGAGAAATTCTTGTGCTTGTCGATATCCATATTGGTAATTTGCCTGGGAAGGATAAAAAAGGTTGGTGAGGCCTGGCGAAAAACAGGGCCAGGGGGGGAAATCTTTTATAAGACGCTTGCGAAAATGCCTTTGGTGCGCGGATATGGGCAGTTTGGATAAGATAATGCACACGCTTGAAAATGAGAAGGAAGGCATAAGGACAGCCTATCACGTTAGGAAGGTCGGCGTCTTCGGCTCGGTGGCAAGGGGGGAGGAAAAAAAGCGGAGCGACGTTGATGTCTTGGTCGAGTTCACGGACGCTGCGAGCCTGTTTGATTTGGTCGGATTGTCGGATTTTTTGGCAAAGAAACTGGGAAGGAAAGTCGAGGTTGTTTCTAAGAGGGCGATGAAGCCCGACATATTGAGGAATGCGCTCAAGGACGCGGTTTTCGCATGAACAGGCGTAATCGTTCACGCTTTCTCCACCGTAATCTTGACCGTCCCCTCTTCTATTTCCCATTCCTTTGCCAGCCCGCCCTTTCCATGGTATGCGGCAAAGTTCAGTTCGGAGGCATTCACCGCATTTGCCACAAGCTTCTTCTCATGCTCCGCAGCGGAAGCCAACTCCTTGTCCCCGGTTATCCAGACATTCACTTTGTCGGCTTCCACAAGCAGCATCTCCTTTCGCATCATTTGTATGCGGCGCATGATTTCCCTTGCCATCGCCTCGCGGTAAAGCTCCGGCTTCATTTCAGATTTAATATACACGGTGCCGTTCTCGAAATGGGCAAGGGAGTATCCGGCGGCAATTTCCTCTACGGACACCATGTCGGAGGTGATTTTGAATTTCCCCTCAAGCACCAATCCTGTTTGCGCCTTCAGCCCTGCCACTATTTCCTCAGGCTTCAGTTTTGCAAGCGCCGCCTGGACGGCAGGGGAGTCGGCCTTGAAAGCCGCGCCGATTTTGGAATGGGCGATTTTAACCTCGTAGGTGGAATGCTTTTTCGTTGTCAGTTTTATTTTCCTGGCGTTTGACATCCCCTCCAGCACTCCGGAAAGCTTTTCCGCGGCATTGGACACTTCGATTGACTCGGTGCAGATGAGAACCTCCTCAATCGGCCAGCGCAATTTCAGGTCGGCCTTGGAGCGGGCGTTGGCCGCGCTGTTTGCTATTTCTCGGATATGGGACATCTGCTGCTCAAGGAGCGGATTTTCAATCGAGGGGCGCACGCTGGGCCATGTGCAAAGCGCGACCGATTCGGTTTTTTCATTTGCAAGGAAGCAGGTGCGCCAGAGATGCTCGGAAATGAACGGAAGATAGGGAGAGAGCATTATTGTGCTGCGCATGAGCACGTCGTAGTATGTGGCAAGGCCGGCCTCCTCGTTTTTCCCTTCCGCGATGCGCTGTTTCAGGCGCTTTAGGTAGAAGCGGCTCACATCCTCCACAAGGAACTGGCGCAGGGCGACAAGCCCGTAATGCGGCTCGAAGTTCTCAAAGGAATTGGATACTGCCTTGAGCAGGTTTTCGCAGCGCGAGGCAACCCACTTGTCCTCCGGCTCCATTTTTTTCTCGTCCAAGGCCAGCTTTTTTCCCCGGGGGTAGAAGCGCTCCATCCACACCCCCATGTTGTACAATATCCCGATTGTGCGCGAGGCTTCCTCCAAATCCTTCCAGTTGAACCGCACGTCGTCCCATGTGGTGGCGGACAGCCCCCAGAGGCGGAAGGCGTCGGCGCCGTATTTGCCTATCATTTCCTCAAGGGGCACGAAATTGCCCTCGGATTTGGACATTTTGTTTCCCTTTTCATCTACAAAGAAGCCGTGCATGAGGAGGTTGCGGTATGGGATTTCGTTGTTGAGCACTATGCCCGAGCCAAGGAGCGAATAGAACCACCCGCGCGTCTGGTCCTTGCCCTCCACTATGAAGTCGGCCTGCACGCCGTTGCGGCCCCACTGCTCCCCTTCGGGCAATTGCGCCCATACGGCATTCCCTGAATCAAACCACACGTCAAGCACATCGGGCACGCGGGACATTTCCCCCCCGCAGGGGCATGTGAATTTGACGTGGTCGATTTCAGGGCGGTGCAAATCTATGTTCGGGTTTGGAAACTCGGCTTTGGATGAGACGATTTTCCGGGCGTTGCACTTGTTGCATATCCAAATCGGAAGCGGGATGCCCCAGTAGCGCTGGCGGCTGATGCACCAGTCGGGCGCGGACTGCACGAAGTCGCGGAATCGCGTTTTCGCAAAATCCGGGTGGAAGCGGCAGGAGGTGTTTATTTCCTCAAGCATCCGCTCCTTTAGCTTGGTGATTGAAATGAACCACTGGTGCGTGGCAATGAAAATGAGCGGCGTTTTGCAGCGCCAGCAGTGCGGATAGCGGTGGGAAATTTTCGACGCATGGATTAGCGCGCCTGCAGCCTCGAGGTCTTCGATGATTGCCGGGTTTGTGCTTCGCACAGGCTTAAGGGCATAAGCGCCGGCCTCTTGCGTGAAGTTGGCGGCGCCATCAACCGGCGAAAAAATTTCTATGCCAAAGCGCTTGCCCACTATGAAGTCCTCGGGCCCGTGGCCGGGCGCGCAGTGCACCAAGCCCGAGCCGTCGCCCCCGGTGACGTATTCGTCTGAAAGCACCACCTTGCGGGCGTATTGCTTTGAAATGCGGTGCGCAAGCGGGTGCTCGTATTCCATGCCATCGAGCTTCTTGCCGGAAACCTCGCCTATTACAGAGGCCGATTCCCCAAGAAGGGAAAGAAGAGGCTCAAGCCTCTCTTTTGAAACTATCCAGACTTCTTCGCCAACCTTTGCCTTCACATATGCATACGTCGGATGCGCCATCACCGCCATGTTCGAAACCAAAGTCCATGGGGTGGTGGTCCAGATGACAAGGTAGGTGCTGTCCGCGCCCTTGACCTTGAATTTCACGAAAATTGCGGGGTCTTCCTGCTCGCCGTATTCAAGCTCGTAGTTTGCAAGGGTGGTTTCGCACCTGCCGCAGTGCGGGACAACATACAGCCCTTCGGAAAGCAGGCCTTTTGACTCCGCCGCGGCAATTGTGCGCCAGGTGGACTCGATGTAATTGTTGTGGAACGTAACGTAGGGGTTTTCCCAGTCCATCCATATCCCGCAGCGCTGGAACTGGGATGTGTTGAGCGCGATATAGCCCGTTGCGAATTTCTTGCATTCGGCTATGAATTTTGCAACTCCGATTCGCCCCTCTATTTCCTTCTTGTTCGAAATTCCAAGCTCCTTTTCCACTTTTACCTCGATTGGAAGGCCGTGGGTGTCGAAGCCGGGTTGGTCGCGGACATTGAAGCCGAGCATCCTCCTTTGCCTTATTATGGAATCTTTGACGCATTTGCCCCATGCTGTCCCGGCATGTATCTGCCCTGTCACATATGGGGGGCCGTCGCAGAAATAGAACGGCCTGCCCTGCGATGTCTTTTCACGGAGCTTGTCGTAAATGGAATGGCCCTTCCAGAAGGCAAGAAGCTCCTCTTCGATCTTCGCCATGTCGGGCATAATCACACCTAGGATGGTGCCTCGCCATAGACTTCGAACCTTGAGCCTAATTCCACCAGCGGCGCCACAAGCAATGCTATTGAAATGGCGGCAAGCTGCATATTGGGGGACAGGTTTGGCGTGAGCGCGAAGCCGAAAATGAAAAACGCGCAAAGCACAAGGAAGGAGTATTGCCAAAGAGGGGAGTCGGTTTTGGACGCTTCGCGCCAGTTCAAAAGGAACAGGAAGCCGATGCAGGAAAGCGCAGGGAGCGAAAGGGCGGACAGGGGGCTCTGGGGGGGCCAAAGCGAAAATGCGATTGAGCCGCCGCTGACCGCGATGCCGGCAATGGCGGCTATTGATGCCTTAAGCAAATTGTCCATAAAGAACGGCCTAACGTGTGATTTTCAGGCGTTAAAAGGGGCGCGAACCTATTTAACTTTATGTTCCGATAGAAAAAACATGGATGATGGCGGGAAAAATGCGGCTGATGCCCCGAAAAACGTTTCGGATGTTTCACCCTGGACCGAGAAATACAGGCCAAGGAAGCTGAATGAAATAATCGGCCAGACGGACATCGTGTCCTCGCTTTTGGGCTTTGTAAAGCAGCAGAACATGCCCCACCTGCTGTTCGCCGGCCCGCCAGGCTGCGGCAAAACTACGGCGACGCTTGCGCTTGCCCGCGAGCTTTATTCTGACGCGATGGGCGAATGCCTGCTTGAAATGAACGCGTCGGACGAAAGAGGGATAGATGTTGTTCGGGGCAAGATAAAGGATTTTGCCCGAAGCATTCCGATTGCAAGGGTGCCCTTCAAGCTGGTATTCCTTGACGAGGCGGACTCGCTTACCTCAGATGCGCAAAATGCCCTGCGAAGGACGATGGAAATGTACGTCGGGGCGACACGGTTCGTGCTTGGCGCGAATTATTCCTCGAAAATAATCGAGCCCATTCAGTCGCGGTGCTCGGTGTTCCGGTTCAGGCCGCTCTCTGATGAGGAAGTGCACGGCATGATAAAGAGGATTGCGGACGTGGAAGGGCTGAAGGTGGACGAGAAGGCTGTTGCTGCGCTGAAGTATGTCAGCGACGGGGACATGCGCCGCTGCATAAACGCGCTGCAGGGCGCTGCGCTGCACTCAAAGCACATCACGGAGGAATCGGTTTACAAATTCTCATCGCGCGCCCGCCCTGCCGAAATACTTGAAATGATGGACATGGCATGCGGGGGGAAATTCAAGGAGGCGCGCGGCAAATTGCACACCCTGATGGTGGATTACGGCCTGTCGGGAGAAGACGTGCTGGTGCAGATGTACAGGGAAATTGACAATGTGAAAATATCGGATAAGGCCAAGGCGGACCTTATTGACAGGATAGGGGAGTATAACTTCAGGGTAGTGGAGGGCGCCAATGAAATCATACAGCTTGAGGCGTGCCTTGCTCAGCTTGCAGTAATTGGAAAGGAGGGGGTAAAATGAAAACATGGCTGAAATTGGGGTTCGGGATAGGCTTCGGCCTTGCGGCGCTGTGGCTGCTCTACATGGGCACGCAGCTTCTGCCGATTGAGGGGCTAACGCTGCAGACCGGCCTGTTCATACTTGCGGGCCTGGGCTTCCTTGTTGCTGCGGCGCAGTTCATCACTGATTCGCAATCCGAAATGGTGGTGAAGGCGCTTCCGCCGATGCCGCCTTCGATAAGCAAATGGGTTGCGCCTAAAGTGGCGCCTGCAAAGAGGAAGGCAGCCCAAAAAGCGGGAAAGAAAAAGCGCAGGAAATAATTTATGAAAAAGTGCCTGCGCCCCGAATGCCGGGCAATGCGCAGGCAATCCCTTCTTTTTTCCCATTGGATTTTTCTTCCGGTGAAAAGCATGAAAAACGATTATTTGCCGCATATCAAGATGCTTGCCCTCATAGTGCTGTTTTGGGCACTGACAGGCATGCTGATGCCATATGTGCTGCAGATGAGGGAATGGGGGTATGCAGGCGCATTTGCAATTTCACTCGTTTCAAGCGCGTCGATAATATTGCCCACCCCGGGATTTATCAGCATATTTGAAATGGGAAAATACCTTGACCCGCTTATCCTTGGAATAGTTGCCGGCATAGGCTCCACAATTGGGGAATTGGCCGCATATTATGCGGGAAAAACCGAGCAGAAAAAATTGCGGGAAAGCAAAATATACAAGGCAAATGAAAAGGCGCTTAGGAAATGGGGGCCTGCGGCGATGTTTGCGCTTGCGGTAATCCCCAATCCCGCGCTTGACATCGCCGGAATTGCCGCCGGCGCAATAGGCATGCCGGTTTGGCAGTATTTGCTTTCGGTCGGGGCTGCAAAAATAATCAAATACACGGCGCTTGCATACACCGGATTGTTTTCAATCGGGATGTTTGCGTAATGCGGCGCTTGCATACACCGGATTGTTTTCAATCGGGTTTTTTTCCTGACTTAGTTTGCCAGCTTGTCGGGCGGAAGCATCTTGTAGTACCAGTCGAATTCCGGAGGGAGGCTCTCCTCGTCAAGGTTTTCCTCTGAAAGCAGCCCCTGAGCCTCGCCGGGCGCCACCATTTCCTCAAGCATCCAGCCGTCGTGGTGGACAAAAGTCATGTATTCCTGGAACTGCCGGATTGAAAAGTCGCCGCCCACCACTTCGCCATTGGGGTTCAGCTGCGCCACCTGTGCGTGCGCCAGGACGTGGGCGGTGAATTCGTCGCAGGTGCTGCCCCGGCGGTTTTTGACGAGCACTATTTCGACGTCGCGCACCGATAGGCCCCGCGCCTCTATGGTAATGCCAAGCCCCTTCATCTCCCTGCACAAATTGCCTGCAAAATGGTAAAATTGGCCGGACATGCAATGGCGCATGGGGGAGAAATCCCTTTTTGACAGGCAGCCGTAATAGTGGGCGTAAGTTTCCCGCACCATGGAAGTTAGGCGCGCCTGGTTCCAGTGAGGCTCGGCCCTTGAGAGCCTTGAAAGAAGAATTGCAGCCCTGCCTGCGCGCACTGCGATTTTTTCCCGCACGTAATCGGACGGGGAGAGCAGAAGATTCTGTTCCGCCTTCTTTTCCCAATCCTCCCCGAGGGTTTCGACAATGTTGTCTGTTGCAAGGATGTGGTGCGCATCTTTGACTTCCTCAACATGGCAAAGCAGCCAACTATCCCCCGAGCGCTGGAATGAAAGGAAATGCTCGAACGGGCGGACGGCCTTTTCTTCCGTCAGGACTTTTTCATCCTCTGATTGCTGGTAGCGGCTTGCGCGCGCCCGCACCCATGCGGTGTATTCATCCATTTCCCGCGCCTTGTATGAGCGGACAAGCACTATTTCGATGCGCTCGACATTGAGCTTTTCGCACGCCCGCCTAATGCCAAGCCCCTGCTCGTAAGCCATCAGCTTTTCGTATTTGCCAAGCAGGTCGTTGCGCAGGATTTTTTTGAGCGGGCCTGGCGCCTGGTTTGAAAGTGACGTGAAAAGCCGCGTGAAGCATCCCTGCGCGATGGAGCGGAGCTGCTTTTCGTCAAATGTGCCATCCTTTTTTGAAAGGTCGGAAAGTATGGCGTGCGACTGCATCGCCCGCTCGGCTATTATTTTCACGTCGGCAAATTCCGGGGGGGGATCGTAGCCGAAAATTGAGCCGCGGCGGAGCAGGTTTGCGATGCCTGCTGCGGCAAAGAGGGCAAGAAGCCCGAAGAATGAAATCAGTAATGAATGGTCGGGGAGTGCGCCGGATTGCGCATGCGCTAAGCCTTGTGCAAGGATAAATGGTGCAAGGGCGCCAAAACGCATTCCACAACCCTTCTAGGGCTTGAGGCTTGCAAGTATTGCCGCCCCGATTATTATGGAAATGCCGATTATCACGCCCTGCACTATGCGGCCGAAGTATTCGGCCACGGCTCGGTTTCCCCTCACAATTTCGCGCTCCTCGTTGATGTTGGGAGTGAGCCTGTCAATCAGCATCGGGACATATGCTGCGGTGAGAACGAGCAGGACAAGGCCGATAAGAACGCCGATGATTACGTAAGCCAAATCCACGAACAGAAGGCCGATGTCAAGGAAAGCCATATGCGCACCCCATGGGAAAAGGGGGGCAAGGTTAAAAAAGATGACAAGAGTGGCTTGCCACGAGGTGGGAGGATGAAAATTCTTGCGATTATGGCAATTTTGGCGGCAGGAATGCTGCTCCTTGGATGCACAGGGCAGGCAAAGGCGCCAACAGCCCCGGAACCGGCGCAGCCGGTTGTTCCTGAAAAGGAAAGCGAGCCGGTTTTAACGCCGCCGGTGCTGCCGCTTCCGCCTGCAGAGGAGCCAAAAGTGGAGGAGCCCGCCCCGCCTGCAAACCCATGCGAGGGAAAAACCGGGGCGGATAATGTGGAGTGCGCATATCTGGAAGCCCGCGCGGGCAGGGATGTAACGGTGTGCACTGCCTTGCTATCGGAAAAAGACGACAGGTTCAAGTGCATAACGCAGTGGTGCGCATCAGATGCACGCGACTTCAACCAGTGCGGAAGGCTTGAAGGCGATGACAGGCTTGGCTGCCTGAACAAGTGCAATCCGAACCAGAACACCTGAAATTATGGCGCAAGGTCGAACAGCAGGAAGTCGCAATCCTGCCCCGCAATTATTTTGATTTTTTTCTCGTTTCTTATTTTCGCGGAATAGGATTCATGCAGAACATTTCCATTCGCAGCCAGTTTTCCTGAAATCACAAACAGGTAGCCGTATTCGTTTTCGAATTCGTACTCGAGGGATTTGCCTTTTTGCAATTGGCTTCGGCTGATGGAAGCGTCCTGGAGGATTTGGAGGGGGGAATCATTTTTGCCCGATACAATTTTGCAGAGCTTGTTATGGAAATCGGATTTTGAAAATGTGGCAGTCTTATATGTCGGTTTTGCCCCGAGTTTTTTCGGGCGTATCCAGATTTGGCAGGAGTGCAGTTGCGTTTTTCCGGTGTTTTCCTCGGAATGGCGGATGCCTGTGCCTGCAGTCATCGCCTGCACCTGGAATTCCCCGATGGACCCCTTGTTGCCCATGCTGTCCCCGTGCTCTATGGCGCCGGAGAGGACAACGGTCATGATTTCATAGTTGGCATGCGGGTGCATGCCGAACTTGCCGCCCGATGCGATGAAATCGTCGTTGAAAACGCGGAGCGACCCCCAGCCCTGATTTTTCGGGTCGTTGTAGTCGGCAAACGAGAAATGGAAGATGGACGTGAGCCATCCGTGGGAGGCAGTGTGCCTTTCTTCAGGTTTTACTATGGCAAACATGAATTCTATGGGAAGGGCACCCTTTAAAGTTTTTTTATCCCAAATAAGCGTGTGAGCGAGGCCACGATAGTAATAACAAGCGGCGAGCTGTCCGAGCATGCCGTGCTTTGCAGGAAGCGCACAGAGACGGTTTTCAGGCGCGACTTCCTGGTGCGCAACGGCGCGCAGGGCACGGACGCCTCGGTGGAAGCCCTCAATACTCTTTTGTCGGAAATTGGCGCCAAGCTTGCGCCGATTGAGGACAAGCTGCGCCATGTGGATTTGATAACAATAGTGCCCAATAGGGGCGAAATCGCAAATATAACATCGGATATCAATAGGAATACGCGCACGGACTTGGACGGCGCCCTTAAGTCAAAATCCGGCCCCGTGTACGAGCTTATGAAAAAGAGGGCGGCGATGACAAAATCCAATTTTGAGAGGCGCGATGACATTGCAAAACTTACGGTGATGGCAAATACCCTGCCCCGCCAGGGCGGGGAAAGCCTCCGGCGCATCGTGGAGGATGCATCGGATGAGGAAGTGGATGTTTCGCAGCTCACAGCAGAAAAGCAGCAGGAGCTTGTGGATTTGCTTGGGCGCATCTCCAAGCTTGCATTCGTTTATTCCGGCAAGCTTAGCCTTGATAAAAAAAAAGTTGACGGGCTGACCTACCTTTCTTGGCAGGGAGAGGTGCTGCGCCAGATGCAGACGGGGCAGCCCGTGTGGATTTCAAAGGGCAAGGTAACCGAGTGGGAAGAGAACGAAGCGGTAATCAAGGGAATAGGCTCGAAAATAATCGCCAAGACCCATGAGAAGCAGGTGCGCACTTTTTCGGATGAGGAGCTGGCGAATTTTGACAGGCTGCAGAGGGAATACATTGACGCTAAGGAAAAGCGCGACGCCATTTTGCCCCCGTTCCTTACCCATAAGGTTGAAATGCAAAAAAGCGAAATTAGGGCGAAAAGGGAGGAAATCCCGCAGATTGGCATGTGATTTGTTATTTTTTGGCTTCCGCATCCGGCATGCTGGTTGGCGTTTTCCTGATTAGCCTGTAAATTTCGTTGTAAAGCTCGTTGAGGTCGTCGAACTCGAAATTCGCCACTATTTCGTAGTCTTTGCCCCCGGATGTGTTGATTCGGATGGTGGCGGTGCCAAGAAGCTTGTCGATAAGCTCCCGGTCGAGCTTGGTGTCGGTTATCATGTGCAGCGGCACGCTCACTTTTTGGTGGCTGATTATGCCGGTTTCGTAGATGATTTCCTCGCCGGTGAGGTAAATTACGGTTGCATTGCAATGCAGGGCGGTGTGGCCGATAGTCGCAATCGCTGCAATGGCGGCGATAATCCAGCAAGGGAGGGCAAGCATGGCGCCGCCTGGAATAACAGAGAAAGCTGCAAGGAAACCGGCAAGGAAAAGTGCGGATGAAAGCAGTGCCACCAGGAAGTAGTTGTGGAGGAAATACCTGAAGCGGTTGGGGTGCACCTTCTTTCCGGTGGTTATTGTCAGTGGCGGAGGGCTTGACATGGGAATAATGCCCCGAAGCAACAATTTAAATGTATATTCGCCCTAATTAAATTTCTTGGGCCGGTAGCTTAGTCTGGTTGGAGCGTTCGACTGATAATCGAAAGGTCCGGAGTTCAAATCTCCGCCGGCCCATTTAATTGCTTTTTCTGCATTATGAGAAGAAATTTTTTGGAAAGCCGGATTTTCAAAAAGACGAGTGTGGGGGGTGAAAATGCCCCCAAGGCCCGCAATCGTAGACCTTTGGTCGGTGTCATGCCAGGCTTCGCTTGCCAACTTCCGTCGGCACCCTCGCATTCGCTGGTTTGCAAAGTTTCCCACTCCTACATATCCCTGATTGTTTTGACTGAACTCAGAACCATGCAGATAAGCATAATTTGCTTGGAATGTTTAGAATCCCAAAACTGGCTTAATTTTAAAAGCCCCGCATGGGTCAAATGATGTGATGGAATTCGCCTCTTCGAAAACTCATTTGCCACCATCTGCAAATTCGGATAAGGAAATGCCGATGAGCGAACATTTCGTGCACATTTCCCTTTTTCTCAAGGAATATAGGAAGGAACAGTCAAAGACTTATTCTTCGGGAAACTCCGGCAGTGCGCAGAGGCTTACGGCATGGATTTTGGCGGATGAAAAGAAAATAATCGAGAATTTGGGAAAAATGCTGAAATTCAACTCCGACGAAAATTTTACTGGAAAGGAGGCGAAGTGCCTGTTTGCATTCGCATTAGGCTGCCTGTATTCGGCCAATGTCAGCGGTGTGGAAATCCGGAATGTTCCCGAAATAAAAATCAATCATAAAATTGGTGGCAGCGTGGCTGGATATTCGGGCGGGTCCATAATGATGACCCCGGAATTCCTGGAAGCGATGGCCAAGGCTGTGTCCGGCGGCGAGAGGTACTCGTTCAATGCGGGATTGCATGAGGGGACGCACGCATTGCTTTTCATGAATGATAAGAGAGGCATGCTGTCCGAGCTTGCCTCAGGGTACAACACTGCAACCTTCGGGTTGCCTGTCCAGGTTGAAGCAGTTATGGACGGGGTAGATGGCGTTTTGCCTGGCAGGGCATTCTTAATGTGCGCCAGGGATTTTCGCCATATGCTGAACGAGATTTCCTCCGGAAGGCTGGTTGTGAAACCGGAGAATGTGTTAACCGAGTATCTGGACATTATGATCATGCCATGGTACGCAAATTATGCCGGCGGGAAAATAGATGTGATGGAATTTGCCGGAGGCGATGACATGCGCGGTTTTAACCTATATCGGAACATGGTGGAGAATGGCCGGGAAATGACCACATTTGATGAGGCAACAAGATATGTGGAGGTCCTAACCAGAAACGCCCCCAGAAGCGCGAATGCCGCTGAAATTTGCAAGTATCTTGGGATTAGAGACACGGGATTCGCAAGGGAATTCGCCCGGGCGCTGGCATTGATGGAAAATGAGATAACTGGGATCCAATCCAGGAGAGAAAATGTGGACCCAAAAACCTTCATGGAAATATTTCACAAATGCATGAACGAGGTGTTCGGAGTTCCGCCAGATAATATTCGGAAGGGATTCGTCATGCTTCCTATGAAAGAAGGCATCGATAAATCGTGACAGCAAAACCCTAACATCGAAAGGTCCGGAGTTCAAATCTCCGCCGGCCCACACACAAACCGCAAGGAGGGGGATGCGGGAGGCTGCGCCTCCCTTACGCCAAGCCTTCGGGCTTGACTGGCGCCCCCTCCTTTCATCTATGTAAAGCCACCTGAGAATTATCCATATCTCACCTTTTTATTTCCTCGTTTCTATTCCAAAACAGGGACAACTCCAGACACTCATCTATTCGTGCTCGCGGCACATTGCGTTG
>Ga0082335_1003028_pt1 | contig 28882 bp, 28 predicted proteins | sample Subgrocontami58m_FD_72375 | JGI IMG/M metagenome (GOLD analysis project Ga0082335, IMG submission 72375) | Subsurface groundwater microbial communities from S. Glens Falls, New York, USA - GMW37 contaminated, 5.8 m (SPADES assembly) (version 2) ...
GGGGCTGGCGGCCAGAGGCCGGGCCGGGCCGGTCGGCCCAGCTCCGGCGGGCTCGCTTCCTGGCCGGCGGTCCGACGGCGCGCGCGCCCGAAAAGGAAGTCCCTATCACCTCACCTCCCGGGCTGCATCCGGTGAAGGACATTCCTGCCTGGCGTTTCTCAGGAGATCGGTCGTGCGATTTAGTGAGCTCGTTCGACTCCTGGAGCGAAACGGTTTCCGCCTCGTCCGAGAGAAGGGATCGGTAAGGTACTATCGAAAGCCCGGACTGGACAAGATCATCCGCGTTGACTATCATGGCTCGAAAGAAGTCCCAACCGGTACGTGCCAGGCCATTCTGAAGGCGGCCGGCCTGAAAGCGGAAGAGGGCAATGATTGACCTGAAGTATTCCCTGATCATCGAGGCAACAGAGGATCCCGATTTCTTCGGCTTTTACTCTCCAGATCTCGAGGGATTTACGGGGGTCGGTCACTCCGTGGAGGATTGCCTATATCAGGCTAAGTGGGCGATGGAAGATCATATCTCGGTCTTGAAGCAAGAGGGCCTGCCAGTCCCCAAACCTAACCCCAATCCCACCGTGATCATCCAGAACGACCCAGGACTGTTGAAATCTGCCGCTTCGGGTTGACCTGCTAGATTCATACGCTCCCTCCAAAGCGAGCCTGAGCCATGTTGGTCGTCAAGACCGGTGGCAGAATGGGAACACAGCTTGACCCGGCGGTCGCGGAACTCGCGGAGATAGTGCGCTATACCATGGGGCAGGGTTATCGCCGTCCATTTGCAAACACACGTCCTAAGAGGTTAGGAACACGCAATGGCTGACCAGGCTGGGGTTGGTAGCCCCGCCCCCTGGTTTCAATTGATTCCGGTCACGGTAGGAGGGTTGCTTGCCATTCTCGGGGGCTTCCTTAGCGGCCTGTTTCAAGCGCGCAGGGCTAGGCGCGTTCGGATGGAGGAACTTATTGCCGAGCGGAAGGTTCAGGCCAATGCCGAAGGCTACGGCAAGATGAAGCACATTCAGGGACTTCTGATCCAAAGCGAAATCGAGTTTGTCGCCAAAGCGATGCAGGATTCTGAAGAGTGGTTCTGGAACAACCGCCTGTTCCTCCCGGCACGCTTCTCAGATAAGTTCCTCGATCTTCGAACTGGGGTGAGTCGAGCCATGAGGTTGGCAAAGCAGTTGCCCAAAACAGCGGAGGAACTCAGCACCCTTGAGGGGGAACTCGGTCGCCTTATGGAAGAATCGAACCAAGAGATTTACAGGGACAGGGACTCATCCGGGACGTTGCTTCCCAATTATCCTTGCGCGCGGTCCGAACCAAGCGTCATGGGAACCCGACGGAGCGGGCCCACGCGGCGCCCCCCGCTCACTTCGTGGCCAAGCACGTCATATTCTTTCAGGGCCACGCTACGCCCAGGCACACCGTTCCCGCCATCCTTAATCCGGGACGTTGCATCCGGTATAATCCGGGACGTTGCATCCGGAGTATCCTCGAAAGCAACCGACCAACACCGTTCTCCTGATCGCCGCAAACGCCTATCCCCGCCTCGGACTCTCTCGCAGGCCCCAACACCCAAGCGGTGATCCGGCCCACTGATCCGTGGCGATGGCGTCGGCGCGCTTGACCTCCTGACCGATCTCCCCGCGGCAGGTGTCGGCGGTCCAGTCCGTCCAGCCGGAGGAGAACCCGCGAGGCCGCGGCGCGAACCGCCGAGGCCGATTCTTACGTCCCGCGAAATCTGTGCGTCCACCGCTCAGAATTCATGGGGCGATCTGGTCATGATTCCGTGGCCCCGCCACGCGCAGGTGCCGTTGCGCGTGACGTTGCCACCTTTGTGACCTCTGCTGATGGGACCTCCGGGCAAACCACGACCGTCAGAGAGGGGCCGACTCCCGTATCATGTCCGGCGCGGTCAGCTTGCGCGGGCCAGCACATCAACTGCCCACTGGTTGAGGCTCTTACCCTGAGCCTCGGCGGTCATCGCGGCGCGGGCATGGATCTCGGGGGGCACCCGGAGCAAGATCTTCCCGGAATAGGGCTTCTGTGGGGGCCGGCGGCGTGCGCCACAATCGGCCAGATAGTGATCGACGGCGGCGCGAAAATCGCGTCGCAGCTTGGCAACCGTCGCACCGTGGAACGTGATGCGATCCTCGATCCCGAGCACGCGGCCGACGAAGACATCGTCGCGGGGGTCGTACTCGACGCGAGCCGTGTAGCCCTTGTAGGTCATCGTGTTGGTCATGGCTGAATCTCCAGCGAGCGCAGGAACTCGCGGACCTCGTCCACCTGGTATCTCTTCGCCTCGCGCCCGGGGTGCGGCCGGTGCAGATACGCGCGCCTTCCCTTCAGTTCAAACGCGACGCGCGAGCCCGCGCCTCCACGGATCTCGCCGCCCAGGGAGACGATCAGGGCCTCGATGTCCGAGAACCGGACATTGGCGCGAGTCGGCGTGGCGAAGAGCGCTCTGAGCGTCCGTCGCTGCTTGGCGTTCACCCAAGTATGCTAGCACATTCTGATATCAGCCAGCAATAGGGCTGTCAAGCCGGAGATCCTGCCGAGCGTGTGGCGCATCCCACCTGACGATCCCACCTCCCCGCTCTCGCGTCTGCATCGGCATCTGGTGGATCCAACGCCCCGAGACTTGATTGCCTCCTTTGAGCCTATGGCGTATACTTCCTCTGGACTGATCTGAAACTTTCCTATGAACCACAGGTTTCGCAGGTTCCATAGATTTCAACGACCCCCCTCCCACCCCCTCCCCCGCATCCAGGGGATACCCGGGGGGGGCTTCGGCTTGAGACTTCGGCGTGAGCTCAGTCGAACGCTCAGCCGAACGGCCCGGGTGGGGGTGGAATCTGCGCGATCTGCGTAATCTGCGGTTAACGCAGGAGGGTCTTGCAATGATCCGCAATCAGCCGCCACAGGATCCGATCCGTGCGCCGCGGGGCTCGGCCCTGTCCTGCAAGGGCTGGCACCAGGAGGCGGCCATGCGCATGCTCATGAACAACCTCGATCCCGAGGTGGGCGAGCGGCCGCAGGACCTGGTGGTGTACGGCGGCACCGGGAAGGCCGCCCGGAACTGGGAGTGCTACTACAAGATCGTCGCGAGCCTCAAGGCCCTGGAAAACGACGAGACCCTGCTGGTTCAGTCCGGCAAGCCCGTGGGGATCTTCCGGACCCACGCCTTCGCGCCCCGCGTCCTGATCAGCAATGCCATGCTGGTCCCGGCCTGGGGCAACTGGGAGAAGTTCCGCGAGTTGGAGGAGCTGGGCCTCACCATGTATGGCCAGATGACGGCCGGCAGTTGGATCTACATCGGCACCCAGGGCATCCTCCAGGGTACCTACGAGACCTTCGCCGCCGCGGGCCGCAAGCACTTTGGCGGGAGCCTCCGGGGCCGCCTGGTGCTGACCGCGGGCCTGGGCGGGATGGGCGGGGCCCAGCCCCTGGCCGTCACCATGAACGACGGCGTCATCCTCGCCGTCGAGGTGGATCCCAAGCGGATCGAGAAGCGGGTCAAGACCGGCTATTGCGAGGTCATGACGGCGAACCTGGACGAGGCGCTGGATCTCGCCCTGACCGCCAAGCGGCAGGGCCTCCCGAAATCCATCGGCCTGGTCGGAAACGCCGCCGAGGTGCATCCCGAGATCCTGCGGCGCGGCGTCCTGCCCGACCTCATGACCGACCAAACGTCGGCCCACGACGCCCTGAACGGCTACGTCCCCGCCGGGCTGACGTTGCAGCAGGCGCGCGACCTCCGGGTCAAGAACCCCCAGGAGTACATCTATCGCGCCATGGACTCCATGGCCCTGCACGTCCAGACCATGCTGGAGTTCCGGAAACGCGGGGTGATGGTGTTCGACTACGGCAACAACATCCGGGCCCAGGCCATGGCGCGAGGCGTGAAGAACGCCTTCGACTTCCCCGGCTTTGTCCCCGCCTTCATCCGCCCGCTGTTCTGCACCGGGCGCGGTCCATTCCGCTGGGCCGTCCTGTCGGGCGACCCGGCCGACATCGCCCGGATTGACGAGGTGGTCCTGCGCGAGTTCAAGGACGACGCCTCCCTCACCCGCTGGATCAGCCTGGCGCGGGAGAAGGTCCAATTCCAGGGGCTGCCCGCCCGGATCTGCTGGCTGGGCTACGGCGAGCGGGACCGCCTGGGCATGCTGGTGAATCGGATGGTGAAGTCGGGTCAACTCAAGGCCCCCGTGGTCTTCGGCCGCGACCATCTGGACGCCGGCTCAGTGGCGTCGCCCAACCGCGAGACCGAGGCCATGCGGGACGGAAGCGATGCCATCGCCGACTGGCCCATCCTGAATGCCCTGCTCAACACGGCCGCCGGCGCTTCCTGGGTCTCTGTCCACCACGGCGGCGGGGTCGGCATCGGCTACTCCATCCACGCCGGCATGGTGGTCGTCGCCGATGGCACACCTGATGCCGAGCTTCGCCTCCAGCGGGTCCTGACCACGGATCCCGGTACGGGCGTTATGCGGCACGCGGACGCCGGCTATCCCGAGGCCATCGCCGCGGCGAAGGACAAGGGCGTCAAGCTCCCGATGCTGACGGAATGAACGGAAACTGGAAGTTGGAAACTGGAAATCGACTGGAGCGTTCGATGCAGGGATTCTTGTCCGGCCATTTTCCAATTTCCGGTTTCCATTTTCCAGGAGACAGGCCATGATCCAGGCCGACCTGATCATCGAGGGGGCAGCGGAACTGGTCACCCTGCGGGGGAACTCCATCCGGCCGCGGCGTGGCGACGAGATGCGGAACCTGACGATCATCCGGCAGGGGGCCCTGGCCGCCCGCCGGGGCAAGATCGTCTGGTTGGGCCCGACCGCCGACCTGCTCACGTCCGTGCGACCCATGGCCTTCTCCAAGCTCATTGACGCCTACGGCAAGACCGTCTTGCCCGGGCTGGTGGACCCGCACACGCACCTCGTCTTCGCGGGCACCCGCGAGAACGAGTTCGGCATACGCATCCAGGGCAAGACCTACCTGGAGATCGCCGCGGCCGGCGGCGGGATCAACGCCACGGTCGCCGCCACCCGCAAGGCCAGCAAGCAGGAATTGAAGGCTGCGGCCCGCAAGTCTCTCGACCGGATGCTGGCGCTGGGGACCACCACGGTGGAGGCGAAGAGCGGCTATGGGCTGGAACTGGAGACCGAGCTGAGGATGCTGGAGGTCATCCGGGAACTCAACGAGGAGGGGCCGGCGACGGTCATCCCGACCTTCATGGGCGCCCACGAGATCCCCCTCGAGTTCCGCCAGAATCCCGAGGCCTATGTGGATCTCGTCATCACCCGGATGCTTCCGGAGGTGGCGGCGCGGAAGCTGGCCCGGTTCTGCGACGTCTTCTGCGAGACGGGGGTCTTTTCCGTGGAGCAGTCAGAACGGATCTTCCGCGCGGCGCAGACTCTCGGCCTCGAGCCGCGCGTCCACGCCGACGAGTTGACCGACCTGGGCGGGGCGGCCATGGCCGCACGGATCAAGGCCCGGACCGCCGATCACCTGCTGTTCGCCAGCGACGAGGGCATCCGCCAGATGGCCGGGGCCGGTGTGATCGCCGTGCTCCTCCCCGGCACCGCCTATTTCCTCCACATGCCGCGGTACGCCCGGGCGCGGGACATGATTGCCGCCGGGGTCCCCGTGGCCCTGGCCACGGATTTCAACCCCGGCTCCTGCATGACCGAGTCGCTGCCCCTGATCATGAACATGGCCTGCACCCAGATGCGGATGCTGCCGGCCGAGGCGATCACCGCCGCGACCATCAACGCCGCCTGGGCCATCGGTGAGGAGGATTGCGCCGGCAGCTTGGAGGTCGGCAAGCAGGCCGATATCCTGGTGTTGAACGCGCCCACCCACGAGCACCTGTGCTACCATTTCGGCGTGAATCTCGTGGAGACGGTCGTCAAGAACGGCAAGGTCGTGGTCGAGGGCGGGCAGCGTGTCCGCTGAAACCTGTCAACTGGTCCATTGGTCAATTAGTCGATTGGGAAAGGCGCGCGAAGAGTTCTGACTATTTGACCAGTTGACGAATCGACCAATCCACCACTAGCGGACGCGGCCGGTCGCCTTGAGCCACATGGCCAGGGCCGAATGGTGGTCCGCCAGGGCTGCTACGAGGTTGAAACGGGCGCGGGTCAGGGCCGTCTGCGCATCCAGAATCTCGAGCTGGATCCCTCGCCCGGAGGCATACCGTTCCTCGACGATCCGGAACTGCTCCTCGGCCTGCTCCAGGCCCTTCCGGCTCGCCTCCACGTTCTTCTCCGCTGCAGCCAGCATCAGAGCCGCCTGGTTCACCTCTTTGGCCACCTGCTGCCGGGCCAGGACCTCCTGCTCCCGGACCTTATCCCGCTTGGCCCGTGCAGTGCCGATCGCGTTCTCGCGCATGAACCCGTCGAAGAGGGGAATCGTCAGCACGAGGCCAGCCGAGTATCCCTCGGGTTTCTCGAAGGGCTCGTCGCGGCTCCGCATCCGTTGCCAGTCGTACATCCAGGTGGCCGAGACCTCGGGCAGGTAGCGGCCCAGCGTCGCCCGGATCTCTGCCTCGGCCGCCTCGAGCTGCTTGGCGGCGGCCTGGACGTCCGGATGCGTCTCCGCTGCCTGGCGGATGCCCTCTTCCACTGAGACCGTGATCGGCTTGTACTGTAGGGGCTCTGCGACCTTGATCGGCGACCCCAGGTCCACTCCCAGCGTGGTCTTGAGGGCGATCAGGGCAAGCTCGGCCTGGTTCCGGGCCATGGTGTCCATCTGGATCACGTTGGCCACTTCGGCCTCGTCCCGGAGGACGTTGAACCGGGCAACCCGGCCGGCCGCGAACTCCTCGCGGGTCACGCGCAGGCGCTCTTCGGTCTGGCGCAGCAGCTCTCCCGTCACCCGGGCATTCTCCTGTTCCCGCACCACGGCGATGTAGTCCAGGCGGGCCTGCATCGCGACCTCGACCTCGGTTCCTCGAAGCATCTGGGTGGCCGCCTCCGCCCGGGCGCCCGCTGCTTTGTACCCGTAGTAGGTTCGACCGCCGGAGAAGATGGGCCACATGGCCGTCACGTTCAGGTCCTGAAACCGGTTCGTCGGGGTGAGCTGGAAATTGCGCGCCATGGTGTCCCCGGCCGAATTGTAGATGTTCTGGGTCATGTTCTGGTTGACCAGGTACCCGTTCATCGAAACCTGGGGCAGGAAGCCCGCCAAGTTCTCGCGCTTCATGGAAGCCATGACCCGCTGATCGGCGCTGGAGGCCTTGATCTTACGGCTGTTGTCGAGGGCCAGCGTCACCGCCCCCTCCATCGTCAGCGGGCCCTCGATCCGAGGCAGGGAACCCCCTGCGCCAGCCGCGCGCGGGACGGGCGCGAGCGTGCTCGCCAGAAAGGCAACTGCCAGCACGAGAGACCACTGAAAGAAATGGTTCGCACAACTGCCACGCCGTCGCATCGTTGTCTCCCAGGTAGGCACCAGGGTCCTCACTTGGCTTCGAGGGTGAATTTCGAGGAGGTGGGTCCGCCCTGGGGCTGTGCGGCCGTCACCTCGACCGTCCATGAGCCAGCCATGCCGAGTTTGACGGTAGCCTCGTAGACCCCAGGATCCTTCGCGGCGCGCGCCGTCACCTTGGGCACGGTCATCCCCGACATCTCGGCGCCGACCTCGACCTTGGCGTCGGAGACGGGCGCGCCCGCCGCATCCTTCACCTCGACCCGCAGCCTCGCGTTCCCCGAGGACAGCTTGACAGGCTTGCTGGCAAGATTGATCTTCAGGTTACCTGCGGCCGGCGCGGGCCCTCCAGCCTGGGCCACTTTAGTCTCTGCCCCTTGGCCCGGCATGTCTTTCATGTCCGAGGCTTTCCCCGATTCCTTCGCCTTGGCTGGCACCGCGCCTATGCCTGGCATACCCTTGTGGGCATCTGCCCCCTCTTGCGGGGCCGGCTTCGACGAGGACACATCGCTCACCCGTGCGCCCGCGTAGAGCCCCTCGTGCCCCCGGGCGATGACGCGCTCATCACCAACGAGCCCTTTCACGATCTCCGCTCGCTCTGGATTCTCCATCCCGGTGGTCACCTCAATGGGTTCCGCTCGGTCCTCCTTGACAATCCATACAGCGGCCTTGCCCCCCATTCGGGCAACAGCCCCCCGAGGGACGCTCAGGGCGTCGGCGCGCTCCCCCGTCACAAACTGCATCTGCACGTACTGCCCTGGCAGAAGCCGGCGCCCGTTGTTCTCTATCACCGCCTCGATGACGGCAGTGCGTGACCCCTGGTCCACGAACGGGAAGACGGAACTCACCCGCGTGGTAAGCGAGTGCGAACCGGTCCCCGTCGTTGTCACGGTGACCGGGGACCCCACCTTGATTGAGGCCAGGTCTTTCTCTCCCACGTTCGCCTGGAGGCGGACCTTGTCAATCTGCGCGATCTTCAGGATGGGCATCCCCGGCTGCACCAGCACTCCGGGCGCCACCAACCGCTTCACCACGTAGCCGGCATTCGAGGAAGAGATGTTCACATAGTCCCGCACGACCTGGGCCGTCTGGGCGGCGGCGCCGCTCTGCGCCACCATGGAATCCGCGGCCTCCAGTTTTTTCCGCGCCGAGGTCTCCATGGCACGGGCCTGTTCCACCTTGGCGCGTGCGGCCTCCACCTTGGCCCGCGACGCCGCCGCCATGGCCCGGGAGTTCTCGGCCTCCTGCTGGGCGATGGCGCCCTTGGCGAACAGTTGCTCGTCCCTGGCGGCGACCGAGTGCTGGTAACCCGATTCCGCCTCGGCCATCGCCAGCTCCTTCTGCATCTGCACGATACCCTGTTGCGCCGCCGCCAGGTCCGCTTCCATCTGCAGCCGGTTGGCCTGGGCGGTAGCCAGCATGGCTTCGGCCTCGCGGACCCGCGAGGACAGCTCCACACTGTCGAGGCGCGCCACGACCTGCCCCTTCTCAACGCGGTCGCCCGGGTACACCGGCATCTCCACGATCCGTCCGGTCACACGGGGGTAGATGTCCTCCTCGTTGAATGGTGCCACGCTCCCGGTGTACACCACGGTCCCAGCGATGGATCCCCGTTCGACCTGCGCGACCGTCACCGGGAACGGTGTATTGCCCGCGCTGACCCGCATGTTCATGTCCATTGTTGGACGGCCGGAGGCAACGTTCGCGTAGTAGGCCCACACGCCGGCCGCCACCACGACCAGGACCACGCTTATCTTGACGATCGCATTCCTCACCACCTTGAGACTCATCGGATACCTCCAAGCGGTTCGGGCGAAGTCCCCGAAAACAGTTTTTGACGCTGGGTCGCAGTCAGTATTCGTGCCGCCGCCTCACTGTGGATCTGGCGCCGCTCCCTGAGGGCGGCGCTCAGGCTTTGGAGATCCGCTGACCGGCGCTGGATGTCCTGAAGACTCGTCTTTCCTCCCGCTTGGGCCTCCCGCATGAATTGGGAAAACTCCCGCTCTGCCTCCTTGAAGGCGACCTCCAGATCTGCAGACTTCCCTTTCCATTGCAGGTCGAGGGCCTCCAGTCGCGCCTGCTGGTCCGCTGTGAGGGAGAGGTCGGCCCCACGGGCGAGGACATCCCGGGCTATCGGGGGAGCCGGAGGGCGAGCGTCCGGGCGCACGGCCGCCTCGGATCGCGTGATGGGACGTGGGGCCGGGCGCTCGAACCACCTCTGGCTCACGGCATAGCCGAGGCCAACGGCCACCAGCGCCAGGCTCGTGGACAGATAACGGAGACGGGGGCTCACGCGGCAGCCTCCTCTTTTCGCCCCAGCACCCGGCGCACCGCTGCGCGGACCAGGTTCGTAAGATCGTCGGTGTAGGTGTGTATGACCGGCACCACGAAGAGGGCCAGGAGCGTCCCCATGGTAAGCCCGCCGATGACCACCGTCGCCAGGGGCGCGTAGGCGTCAATGCCCGTGCGGGGGAAGAAGGCCACGGGGATCAGGACCACGATGCTGATGAGGGAGGTCATGAGGATGGGCCGGAGCCGGATAGGCCCGGCCGTGAGGATCGCCTCATCTCGCGGCATCCCCTGCACCCGCAGCTTCAACACGAGGTCAATCAGCAGCACGGCGACGGTCATCATCATGCCGGTGACGATCACGACGGCCAAGATCGAGACCGTCGAGAAGGTCTGCTGGTTCAGGAGCAGCCCACCCAGGATTCCGGTGCTCATGAGCGAGAGCGAGAAGACCATGTTGAAGGGCTCGATGAGGCTCCGGAACTGCGCCACCAGCAGCAGGAACATGAAGATCACAGCGAGATAGAGCCCCCGGAGGAGACGACCAAACGATTCCTCCAGTTGAGTCATATCCCCGCGCAGCTCGATCCCATACCCGGGGGGGAAGTTGAGCTTGCCGTGGGCAGCCATCACGAGGGCCATGGAGAGATCCATGCTGGGCGGGCCGCCCTTGCGGTAGAACCCGAGGACCGAGATCACTCGGCGGAAGTTGTCGTGCTCGATCAGGGTCGGGCCGCGCCGCTCTTCAATCCGTGCGACGGAGTTGAGTGGAACGACCTCTCCCTTCTTGCCCACGATCTTGACCTGGTCTAGGTCTGTCCGGTCGCGCCGCTGGTCGCCCCGGTAGCGGAGCAGGATCGTGAACTGCCGCTTGTTGTCCAGCCGGTAGTACTCGTTGGTCAGGCCCCCCTTCAGCGCATAGTAGGCCTGGTCCGCCACGTCGCTCACCGTGAGTCCCAGCTCCTGTGCGCGGGCACGGTCCACGACGACGTGGAGCTGGGGAAGCGTCTGAGCCCACGAGGTCGTCACCTGGTAGAAGCCTGGGATCTCCTCCGCCAGCTTCCTGGTCTGTTCCCCCAATTCGTAGAGCTTCTCCAGATCGGGCCCGAAGAGGATCACCTGGATCGGGGCGGCGCTACTGGCCATGACGTCCGCCCCCATCTCCTTGATGGCGAGTCGCCGGATTCCCGGGATGGTCCGCAAGGCCTCCTCCCGGACGCCGTCGATCACCTGCCAGATGTCCCGCTTGCGTTTGGAGGAGTCCACGAGGGTGATCATCATTCCGGCCGCGTTCACGGCGCCCATGCTGTAGCCGGTGAAGTAGGTTCCGCCCGGCTCGAAGCCAACCTCGGAGGAGACCTTGAGGATCTCCGGCTGCTTCATGAGGATTTGCTCGACCTTGGCGGCGATTTCCGATGTCCGGGCGAAGGACGTGCCCGGCTGCGCCTCCAGCAGCGCAAAGGCCTGGGAGACGTCCGCCAGCGGCATCATCTCGCTGCCGATCCGCGGGTACAGTCCGATCCCCAGCAGGATGAAAGCCACCGCCCCCGCGAGCACCATGAACCGATTCCGGATCGCCCACCCCAGGCTCCCCCGGTAGTGCTTCTCCAGCCCCTCGAGGCCCCGATTGAAGGGATCCAGCAGCCAGCGCTGGAAGCGGCCACGGTGCTGCTCCGCCTCCTCGCTGTGCGACCTGAACAGGTTGGCAGCCAGGAGGGGCGTCAGCGTGAAGGAGACCAGCATCGAGGCGAGCAGCCCGAAGATGATGGGCCAGACGATCCCCTCGAACATGTACTGAACGATCCCGCCGGAGAAGGTCAGGGGGAGGAGCGCCACACACAGCATGAACGTGATGGCCGAGACGGCCAACATCACCTCGGTGACGCCGTCTATCGCGGCATCCTTGGGCGACTTCCCCATCCGCAGGTGTCGCTCGATGGAGTGGATGTTGATGATCGAGTCATCCACGAGCCGCCCGATGGAGAGGAGGAGGCCGATGAGCGTGGAACTGTTGAGCGTCATCCCGAAAGGCACCATGACCAGGAGCGCCATCCCCAACGAGATCGGGATGGTGATGACCGAGATGAGAGTGCCCCGCACGTTGCCCAGGAAGAAAAGCACCGCCAGGCCCGTGAGGACCACCGCGATCACCAGCTCCTCAATCATGTTGTCCATCAGGAATCCGACGAAGGTGGAGTTGTCGTAGGCCACATCGAATTTCAGCCGAGGGAAGTCCTGTTGGATCTCCTTCAGCTTGGCCTTGACTCCTTCGATCACGCGGACGGAGCTGGCATCCGGCTGCTGGATGATCGAGACCTCCACCGCCTCCTTGCCGTTAAATCGGTAGAGGCTCCGCTGCTCCCGGGAGGTGTTCATCACCTCCGCGACGTCGCGGAGGTAGACGTTCCGCCCGTCCATGCTGGCGATGGGGTAGGCCGCCACCTCCTCCGGGGTGCGGGCCCGAAAATCACTCCGGACCAGAGTCTCGCGGTCTTGGTAGGTGAGTGTGCCCGCTGGCCGGGACTGGTTTTGCATGTCCAGCATGTTCTTGAGATCCAGCAGGCTCATCTTGTAGGCGGCCAGGCGTTCGCGGTCCACCACGACCTGCATCTGGAGCTTCTGGCCGCCGAACGGGACCACGGAATATACGTCCTTGACGACCTTCAGCCGGTTCACCACCTCGTTCTCGACGAGCGTGCGGAGCTGGACTGGGTCGTAGCCCTCGCCGGTCACCGCGAAGGACAAGATCGGGATGTTCAGGGGGTCAATCGCCAGGACCCAGGACGGCTTCAGGTTGGCGCCGGTCATGGGCAGGTCGGCCTGGACGACGTTCATCAACGACTGGACGTCGAACAGGGCCTTCTTCATGTCGGTGCCGTACCAGAACTCTACCGAGACGATGGAGAACCCCTCCTGAGAGGTGGAACGGACGAAGTGGACGTCCTTCAGGTCCACCATCCGCTCCTCGATCGGCTTGGAGAAGTAGATCTCCATTTCCTCGGCCGAGAGGCCGGGCATCATGGAGACAATGCCGACGATGGGGCTCTGCACGTACGGCATCATCCGCCGGGGCATCTGAAAGAAGATCACGAGCACCGAGAGCAGCGCCACGCCCAGGTAGAAGGCGATGACGATGTAGGGGTGCTCGATGGACCATCGGCTGATGTTGCCGCGGGCCCGGGAAACGGATTCGCTCGTGTCCTTCATCTTATCGCTCAATGCAGGCCCCCATGACCGTGACCCCGCTGCAGACGCGGGGGTCTGGTCCTCCATATGGATCTCCGACTATCTCTACCGCCCCGTGCAGATCCGCCATTCCCGGTTCGTTGAAATGCACCTCGTAGGAATGCCGTCCGGGGCGGTGGAAGATGGCCCAGATCCGGTCGGGGACCTGGAAGGTATGGTGCCGCTCGGGGTCCCGGGTGATGAAATCCACGTGGACCGTCCTTCCCGACCGATTGACGAATATCACACGGCGTTCCGGCTCCGTCATGAGAACCTGAGGCCGGATCGCCTCTGCCTCAATGATGATCTCTCCAGTGATGATCTCCCCAGCCTCGGACTGCCGAGGCTGGATGAGGACGGTCGCTGCCACCCCGATCACGAGCGCCAGCGTGACTCGACCAAGCGTCACGGAATCCCAACGCGTCGGCTTGCTGGATCTCACTTGTCTTCCCCCAGGACGGGAGAGAACGTCAGCGTTTGCCCATCCCGCCAGACACTCAATTCCACAGTTTCGCCAGGTTTACGGCGGGCCAGGAAGGCATGAAAGTGGTGCAGGTCCTCAACGACCTCGCCCGCAAGTGCAATAATGACATCATCGGCCTTGAGCCCCACCGCCTCCGCCGGACTTCCCGACTCCACTCGAACCACCAGCGCGCCGAAGTCCACCTTGAGATCATTGGTAAAGGCGAGTTGGGGTGTCACGCTCACAGCCACAACGCCCATGGACGGGCGAATGATGCGCCCGGTCGTCAACAGCGCCTTCAGGACGGGCTTGGCATTATTAATCGGAATCGCAAATCCAATCCCGTGGGCGGAGGGAATGATCGCCGTGTTGATGGCGACGACCTCGCCTTTGAGGTTGAGGAGTGGGCCGCCGGAGTTGCCCGGGTTGATGGCCGCGTCCGTCTGGAGGAGGTTATGGAGCATGGGCTGGTCTGGCTCGTCCGCCTCCTCCATGGACCGGCCCTTCCCGCTGACCACCCCCACGGTTACCGTGGGTCCCCCCTCGATCCAGAGAGGGCTTCCGATCGCGATCACCGTCTCGCCGATTGCCAATCTGTCAGAATCCCCGAGCGGCAACGCTCGCAGGTCCTTCCCTTCGATCTTGAGCACCGCCAGGTCGGTGAACCGGTCGCCACCGATAAGGGTCCCACGGAAGGTGCGTCCATCTGGAAGTGTCACCTTGAACTCTTCGAATCCCTCCACCACATGGTTGTTGGTGAGGATGTACCCGTGCTTGTCCACGATGACGCCGGATCCCAAGCCCGCCTTAGGCACGGACTTGTTGAACTGGTCGACATCAATCCGCCGCGTGGTGATGCTCACCACCGAGGGGAGGACCCGCGCCACGATGGCGGGCACCCCCGTGCGTCTTGCCGGGCGCGGTTGGGCATCAACGAGGAGAACCCATCCGGGCATAAGCACGATCGCCAAGGCTATGACAACGACTTTCGAGACAAAGAACCTCACCATGACTCCTCAGTTCGGATGTCCTGAGAAATATTCCACGTTGCGCCTAGGCGCCCGCGGAGAGCTATGTAGTTGGAGCCGGGTAGATCACACCCGGGAATAGGCGCGACAGCGTGAACCTGGAACGACTGAGGGGAAGATAGACTCGGGCGGCCGATCTAGAAGGTCGAGAGACCCGCCAGAGAAAAATTCCTGAAGAACAGGAACGAGCCGCTCCTTCACAGTGGGTATGGTGAGAAGCAAAGGGGCAACCAGGATCATAGCTACGCTGGCGCACAGATCCGGAGACATCCCATGGCCATCGAAGTTATGGGAAGCGCCATGGAACAGACACAGGCCAATCGCCAGGATTAGGAGTGCTGTCGCGATGAGCGCCCCCTGCCCCTGCCTCCTTTTCCGTGCTGGACCTATTCCGATGATCCTCATCGCTCTGCCATGAGTTTTAGAGATTTTCTCACAGGCTCACACGAATTGCAATAGGAGTGCCACAATTCGGATGGAACGAGACCTCAATAAGTCATTATCAAGCCTCAGTGTCTCCCGGTCAGATTGCGTGCCCGCTCCAAGATGTCGTGACTCGGGGAATCTTCCCACACACATGCGTGTGTGCGTTGCTACACCGCTCAGAAGATAGTCCATCCAGCCGTGCCGATAACTGGACAGCCATTGCGCACATGGTTCCCCTTGGCAAGATCCCCAGGCACCGAGCCAGCCTCCCGCGCGGTCGCATGAACCCGAGCAAGCGCAGGCCCCCGCACCCATGCCGCAGGGGCCTGTCATACCCAACCCTGGGAGGACTTTGACCATTGGGGGGCGCCGTGTGATCACAACTCGAAGCGCCCTGTTACTTCAGGCAGATCTTCTGCATCCCTCCTTCCTTATCGACCCACGCACTGCCGACGCCACGTACCTGCCTGCGCTACTTCACTTCGAACTTGACAAGCTCATAATCTCGGAAGGCAGGCCCGATCCAATATGGCATGGGTTCATAGTGCCGCTTCACGTAGCTCTTCACCTGAGGAGCGTACCACAGATGGTAAACCCCGTGGGTCGGAGGAAAATTAAGGGGCAGCGCACGATCGCCATACACCTCCGTGACCTCCACTTTGAAGGCGGGGAATTTCCCGGCGGGCGTCGAGACGTCTTCGCAGGCTACGATCTTGAAGCTGTGCCAGTAGGTTGTCAGATTTCCTCTGCCACCCCTTGCGGCTGAAGCAAAGTAACCATATTCCCATTCCTTCCCGACCTGCAGCGGGAAATCCAGGGTCTTCTGTCCAACAGTCGGGTTGGCTGATCGTAAGCCCAACACAAACGGCTCTACACTTTGTGTCCTGACGATTTCCCCGTTGGGCCGCTTGACGAATTGGACGATCAAGTCTTTGTCGTGGAACGCCACATCGCCGTTGGCCAACTTCATCTGGGTCAGGTCACCTTCCGCCTGCACAACTTCGCTAATCTCTCCTCCCCTCTCATCCGTCCAGGTCCACGTCCACTTTTCCCCTACTTGATGTTTCGGGGCCAGCACCGGATCGCCGCAATCCACTGCCCCAAAAGCTGGTGGCCTCCATACCGTCAGCGTCAAGAACAGCACCGCAACAGAAAGCACCGCCACTCGCTTAGTCATCGGAGCCCTCCCTTTCTTATGAGTCCCCTGCCATCGGGGCGTTCGGTCCCGGGGACCGACGAGCTAGGACCGCCGCCCAGACCCGCCGCAGCCCTTCCTCACACGGCTTCCTGTCGCGGATCTTCTCCGAATCCAATGTCCTCCGGAACGGCTCAGGCCGCGGCGCCACCCGCCTCGTCCGACTCGGTGGAGGAGATGTCGGGTCTCCGGATCCCGCGACGGGCCAGAGCCTTTCGGATTGTCATGAGGATTTCCTGGCACCGCACCGGCTTGGTCAGGTAATCCATGGCCCCACTGTTCATGGGCCCCACTGTTCATGGCGTTCAGGTAGGTCGTCCATTCTCCGTGGGCGGTGAGAACCACCACGACCACGTGTGGAGTCATCGCTTGGATGCTCCGGGCAGATCCAGCCCGTTCATGCGGGGCATTCGAAGTTCGGTAATCACCAGATGGAAGGGCTCTTCGCCGAGGATCGTGAGAGCCTCAGCGCCGTCGCCGGCAGTCCGTACTCGGTATCCCACCTGCTCAAGGATTTTGGCCAATACCTGGCTGTGGTCCCGGTTATGGTCCACGAGAAGGATCCTGGGCGCTCCTTCCCGATTCATGGGCGAACGCTCCTCTTGCGTGGGGTCCAGCTCTCCTGCTCTCGTCCCTGAAGGAAAGGGCAACGCACGTGCCAGGAACGTACCTCCCTGGCGACATCCGGGACGGCGTGGATTTTCAAGGGGTTGGGGTCGGAGGGTTCTCCAAACACGCCTCTCAGGGCGATGGCCTTTGACAATTCGGCAAAAAGCACTGGGGTCGGGCACAGGTTTCGAGACGAATTGTCAAGCGGGGTCTCAAGGTAAACGACCCCGGAGAGGGAGGAGAGGAAGGTTGCGAGGACAGCGAGGCGAGATGGAGAAATCACCGGATCGGCTGTGGAATCCGATGCTGTCTCTCGGAACAGACATCCCGGGCCAGGAACCGATTCGTCGCCTGCACGAAGAGGCGCGGGCCACCCACCGGAGGCCCCGCCAGGAAGGAGCGGAGGTTCTCCTGAGACCGGTGGCTATAATAGAGATCGAAGCGCACCTCGCTGCCGAATGTCCGCAGATCCAGCCGGAACGGGGAGATTTGGTTGGTTCGCAGCAGGAAGTCCGGGACTTCACCTCTGGCCTCAGAGACTGCCCGGTCCTCACTGTTTATACCCACTAACTCGAACTCCAGGAACCGGATCTCCGAGAAGTATGGATTGTGCGCGACCCCCTCCACGCTCAGCACGCCTGGGTCGGGCCTCAGGCAGTTCCAGTAGAGCACGACCTGGGTCGTCCCGACTCGATGGGAGAAGGCCGAGGGGGGATAGGCGGGCGGTTGCCCCTCTGCCGTCCTCAGGGGCTGAAGCGATGTACAGGCTGCAAGGCCCATCGCCAGCGACGTGACCAACAGGGAATACCGCCACATGGGGCACCTCCCGGCAGGCATGTCACCGAAGCGAAGCGCCGGTCGGCGGTCCGACCGGCGCTTACTTCCGAGAGGAAAAGCGTTACCGCTTCCGGATGTCCGGCCCCTCAGTGCCCTTAGGCTCCACCTTGCGGATATCCGGGCCCTCCGTACCCTTGGGCTCCACCTTGGGCTTCTGGATGGCGGCGATCGTCTTGCTGGTCTCCTTCCGGATGTCGGGGCCCTCGATCCCCTTAGGCTCCACTTTGCGGATGTCCGGTCCCTCGATGCCCTTGGGCGGGACCTTGGGCGGGTCGATGGCGGCGAAGGCCGGCGCGACAACGGCCAAGACCAGCAGGACGACGGCGAACAGACTTACCACCTTTTTCATTGGCCACCTCCTCCAGCGATTCACTGGTTCCGATGGTTCCGACCCCCGAGTGCCCGCCGGGGGTCTGGCAGCCCAGCGCTGCCTGTTCTGGACCCCGCGTCCGCGGCCGGCGGGGTCATGCCTCTTGTTGATGATCTTTAAGATTAGCAATCCGTGTGCCGGGAGATGGCGACCCCTCCCAGCTTGCCAAGGCCTTGGAATCACTGGGGTTGGACCCACTCCGTCCAAGCGCGGGGGGCCCCACTGATCACCGTCTTGACAAGGTGGCAAGAAACGGAAGGAGGGCTACCGGAAGGCTCGACATTTTGGCAACCTCACCACATGTCCCCGCGATCCTGGAAGCTGGCCGGGCGGCCTACAGTTCCTCGACGCGGCACTTCGGCACCCGGTCCTGGAGGGCCAGGGCCTGCTTCTCGGCTGCTTTCCTGATGGTTACTTCAAGCTGCACCCACCTGAACCGCTTCGTGATGGAGTCACAGGCCCCCTCCTTCATCACCTCGACCGCATCCTCGACGGTTCCTTGGCCGGTGATAACGATCACCTCGACGGCGGGGCTGATGGCCCTGGCCGCGTTGAACAGGTCCTGGCCCGAGAGTTTCGGCAACTTCAGATCCCCAAGGATGATGTGAATTCCCCTCTGGCGCAGGCAATCCAAGCCGGCCTGCCCATCCTTGGCCAGAACCACTTGTTGGCATCCGAGCTTCGTGAACGCTCGGAACAGGGCCTCCCGAACCGCTTGGCCATCGTCCACCACCGGAACCCGGATGCCGGCGTCTACTCTCGTCATCGGCCCTGCCATCCACCGGGGAGCGGGAGGAGCAAACGAAACGTGGTGCCGTCCCCCGGCGCGCTCTCGCAGGTCAGGGTCCCGCCGTGATCTGCCATGATCTGCCGCGCGATGGCGAGGCCAAGACCTGTTCCCCCATCCTTGGTGGTGAAGAAGGGCTCGAAGATGCTGTCCAGGTTCTCGGGCGGAATCCCCACACCGGTATCGGTCACGCTCACTTCTACCCACGCGCCGGCCTCGGGTGGATTGGTGGATTGGTGGATTCGGCTGGCCAGGTTCACCAGTGCGCTGATCCACGGATCCACCGTTTGACATCTGGCGCGTGCAGAGGGTGATGGTGCCCCCCTGAGGCATCGCCTCGGCCGCATTCCGGATCAGATTCAGGAGGGCTTGTCGAATCTGTCCCGGGTCCAGCTCCAGGCTGGGCGACCTCTCCGGCAGTGTCGTCACGATCTGTACCCCTCGCGCCTGGAGCTCCCCGCGCACGAAGTCTACCAGATCTTCTATCACGGGTGTCAGCTCCGTGGTCTCTAGCTTCGGCCTGGGCAGGCGTGCGAAGCGGAGGTATTCTTCGGTGACAGCACTCAACACGTCCACCTGCGAGCGGATGGCCGCCAGGAGGTTTCTCGCCTCGGTTCGCTGCTCTTCCGGTACGCCCCGCAACTCGTCCTCCAGAAGCTCCGCGTTCAGGCTGATGGATCCAAGGGGATTCCGCACCTCATGGGATATCTTCGCCGCCATCCGGCCGATGGTAGCCAGCCGCTCCGACTGCACCAGGCGGTCCTGGGCCGTCTGCACGTCCCGGTACGCTCTCTCCAGGCGGACCTGTTTGTCCTCCAGGGCCCGGTTCAGATCCTCCACCCGAGCGCGTGCCAGCCGCTCCCGCTGGCTCAAGTAGCCCAGGGATCCACCCAGCAGGAAGAGGGTGGCCACCCGAGCGCTGAGGTAGTGCCAGTCGGCACTCGGGGGACCCACCGCAGAGGCAAGGGAATACAGTGCGCCGGCCGCTCCGGAGGTGGCGAGCGCAATACCGGGGCCGAAGTAAAAGGCGGCGAGCGCCACCAGGAGGTAGAAGAGCAGGTAGAAGTGGCTCTCGATGCCCCCGCTGAACCAGACGAAGAGCGAGACGAACAGCAGATCCACCGCGACCGTGGACAGGAGAAGCGGATGCAGCCGAGCAGGCCAGGCCCGGATGGCCAGAAACAAGAGGGCCTTGTAGGCCACAAACGTCCAGGCCAGGAGGGGAAGGTGCGGTTGATGCTCAGGACGAAGCGGGATCAGGAAGAGGGCGACCATCCCGCCCAGCATGGTGAGGGCGCGGAGAATCGAAAAACTCACCTCTTCCGTCGCCCAGAATTCGGTCCTCTTCGTCGCCATCGGGTGCTTTCGCCCCCGCAAGGCTCCAGTCTCGAGGCGTCTTGCCATCGGGCACCGTGTGGCCGCCAGAACCTCCGGGTCTGCCAGGCGGTCCCGCTGGCCCAGTTTCCGTGAGGCTCTTGAGGTAAGCCACTAGGTCGCAGTTTGCTGGGTGGCTGAATATCGCTGCTCGCCAGGCGCTCAGGGCACGCCGGGGGCTCCGGCAGGCGCCGGAGCCTCACTCGGCGGCTGAGCGGGACCATTCTCCGCCCGTGGGAGCCCGAGGATCAGGGACGCGGGGTCCAGCGATCCTTTGGGCAGGACCGTGCAACCTGCCAGGCCCGCCGTGAGGACCCCCAGGAGGGCGATCCGGAGAACAACCGCTCGCGAAACCTTTTTGGCGGCTCCCATACTCACCCTCCTCTCAGGGCTTCGGTCGCGAACGCTTAGAACACCAGATGAAAGCCCACGAAGACAGCGTTCTCCTCTGTCTTCTTGAGTTGTGCGACATCTGGCGTGGCGGGCCGCAGATCCTTTTCGCCATGGCGGTATTCCGCCATTAACCTGATATTCTCGTAGAGGTAGTACTGCGCCCCGACCACCACATCCCACAGCCTCGGGCGCACCGGTCCGGTCTCCCCGCTCACCGCGTTGATCGTCACGCCTGTGTCGTCGAACCGGCGGCCGTTGATCCAGTCATAGCGGACATAGAGGACGAGCGGGTCCAGCGGCTTGACATCCACCCCCACAAAGCCTCCCCACCAGCTCGCCTTCCTCCCGAAGCCAGTCGCATTACTGTCCTCGGCAAAGAAGATCTGCGAATACAGATCGATGGAGATGGGTTTGGTGAGTGTGATGCTGAGATCCGGTCCCGCCCGCCAGAGCCGGTCTTTGTATCTGGCCGCCGTGGACGGCTGGGTGGTCAGGCTGTCCAGCGTGTTGCCGCTGTAGTAGCCGAACCCCCCGACCGTCAAGGTCGTGTTTGTGATGGTGTAGGTACTCGCCAGGCGGCCGAAGAGGTCTTTCGTGTTGTTGTTGTCCGTGTTGGTGTTATTTCCGTTCACCACGCCGACGAAATAATCCACGTTGAGGTTGGAGACCTTGTGGAGCGAGGGCGTCGCCCGCCCGAAGAGCTGGACGCCAAGCTGGCTCTTGCTGAGGCGAAACTGATTCTTCTCCAGGGTCTCAGCGCTGGTGACGCCCGGGACGCTGACGAAGTCGTCAATCCCGCTCCGGCCAATGACATCCAGGGCTGTGGCCTCGTAGACCAGATAGGGGAAGAACGACAGGCGCCGGTGCATCGGGGAGAAGGCCGTCGGCAGCTCGATGACCCCGGCCTTGACGTTCAACAGGTCCGGAACCAGGAGGTTGTGGAACCCGATGAAGGCCAGGTCCGGGACTGCCGGCCCCTCCAGGGTGGATTTGGTCCCGTGTCGCCTGACCTCGGGGTCGAAGAATTGCCGGATCTCCGTCTCGGCCAATGGGGCATCCAGGAAAAAGGAGAGGTACCTGCCGAGCGATGCCCCGGCCATGAGTTCGAATTCGGTCAGGTTGAAGCTGCTCTGACTGCTCCTGAAGTCGGAGGCCGTATTGGTATTCTTGCTCCCGTTCCCGAGGGTGTTGTCGATCTCCGTGAAGTTGTACCCGGCCGTCAGGCTGAACGAGAGGGGAACGGTCCCGGGCAGCTCGAGTCTCTCACCGATCTTGACCGGCGGCACCTTCGGCGGCACCTCCATCCCCTCCAACTGCCGGTAACCCGAGAGGCGGAAGCTCTCGCCGGCCTGGTTCAGCTTCGGAAAGGCGCTGTGGCAGACGCCGCAGCCGTAGCCGTAGGTCCGCGAGAAGGCGGGGATGGCCAAGGCCTGCGTCGAGAGGAGCAGAAGGAAGGTCGCCACCCCAATGCTGCAGAGCACAACGATCTTTCGTCTCATGCTGTTCCTCCTTCGGAGAAAGGTTCGGTCCCCTTCGGGTTCAGCGATGTCTGCCTACCTTGGCCTTCTCACCTCCTTCCCTTCCTTTCAGAGGCGCCCTTACTTGGCGAGGGTCCTGGTAAAGGCCAGGACGTCATCGATCTCCTGGTGGCTGAGCTGCCCTGCGAAGGAGGGCATGGCGGCCTTGCCCTCCATCGTAACCTTGTGATGGCGCTCATCAAGATGCCCGATCATCTCCTTGCTGATGAAGCTTGGCGGCGCCGGGTTCAGGGACTTCGCCACAGGGCCGTCCCCCTTTCCTGTCCGGCCATGGCAGAGGGCACACTGCTTTTCATAGATGGCCATCCCCTTGGCAACGTCCGCCGCCCTCGCCTCAGGACGAGGGAAGGACATCCAAGCCAAAGGGAGAAGAACGGCTGGTAGGATTGCGAGGTGGATCGTTTTCCTCACTAGATGCTCCATCATTCCCTCCTGGTTGAAGGCCTATTCCTATTCAGTCTGCCGCATGTTGGTGGCCTGCAATATCCACAGGAAACACTGAACCGACGGCTTCCTTCACACCGGCCATCGCCTTCCACACTTATCATAAGGCCACCTCGCAGGGGGCCGCGCAGACGCGGCCGCAGATGGAGGCGAAGGGGTTCGGTTCCCGCGCGATGATGTAGGCCAGCTCGGGGTCCCCGTCGGCGATGGCCGTGACGTAGCCCCTCGCGTCCTTATGCACTGGGCAGGCGTCCTGGCATTTGATCTGTCGGCGCCAGTAGCCGAAGTCCGGGACCGACACCCGGAACTTCCGCGGAGAGTCCATCACGTCTCTCCTCCGCCTCGTGGCGCGCGGGTCGCCGTCCTGGATCGGAGGGCGCGGACCAGATCCGACTGCTCGGTTGCCGTCAGGCTATGCGCGGAATAGACCGTGATCTGGTTGTTCTCCAGGCTGAGGCAGAGCACCCGGGCCTCGGGCCGGGATGCCAGGAGCCGGGTCACGGCTGCGCCGGCTTCCAATGTGCCGCCGGGCTTCTCCAGGATGACGACATCCGCCTGGGCGGCACCGTCAGGCAGGGCCTCTTTGCCGCGCCAGGCGGCCGACCCGATGACGGTCAAGTGGCGCACACCTTGAAGCAACTTTTCCAGTCCATGGGCGAAGAGCGGGTGATCGTAAAGGATGAAGATCTGTGTCAAACGCATGCCCCTCTCGCGCATAAACATGGCACACGGACGGAGCGCGCAGGTAGAGCCCGAACTGCTCATTTTGCGGAAAATTTTGGATGGGACGAACCTGGTCCGGCAGGACTACAACGGGATAGGCGGCTGGTAGGAACGGACTAGGCGGGTTGGGTTGGCCGACCCAGGTTATGGCGGAAGGCAAAGGCCGCCGCCTGCACCCGGTTCTTCAGGTGGAGTTTCTCCAGTATGTTCCGGAGGTGGTTCCGGACGGTGTTCTCGCTGATGCCGAGCTGGACCGCGACCTCCTTATTGCTGAGCCCCTGGCTGACGCTGTTCAGCACCTCGCGCTCCCGCGGGGTGAGGCGGGTCAGGGGTGACTCCTCGGCCGCCACCCGGGGCTCTCGGCGGGAGAACTCCCTCAGGATCTTTGTTGCCATGGCTCGGGAGAGAGGCGCCTCGCCTCGCCCCAGTCCCCGCAACATGTCGAACAGCTCCGGAGGTCCGATCCCCTTCAGCAGGTATCCCTGGGCCCCAGCCTTGATCGCCTCGAAGAGCATCTCCTCCTTGTCGGAAATCGTGAGGATGACGACCCGGACATAGGGGAGCTCCTCCTTCAGGCGCTGGGTCGCCTCCAGGCCGTCCCCCTCCGGCATGAAGATGTCCATGAGAACGAGGTCCGGCATGAGCTTTCGGGCCAGATCGAGGGCTTCCCTCCCCGTCCCGGCCTCGCCGACGACCTCGAAATCCGGCTCCGCCGCCAGGAGAGCCACCAGCCCTTTCCGGAAAAGGCCGTGGTCGTCCGCTAGAAGGATTCGCATCTTCTCCACGTCTACCCCTCGGGAGGAGGAAGCGGCAGCACCACCTCCACCGTCGTGCCCTGACCCGGTTGACTTTCCATGCAGAATTTGCCTCCCACGGCCTCGGCCCGCTCCCGCATCGTTGTGAGGCCAAAGTGGGCACGTCCCTCTGCCCCGGACCGCCCAGGGTCGAAACCGCACCCGTCATCACGGATGATCAAGCGGGCCGCATCACCGGCGCGCTGCAGACGAACCGTCACGTAAGAAGCCCGCGCGTGTCGCCGCACGTTGGTCAGCGCCTCCTGAAGGATGCGCATGAGCTGGAGCTCGACGTCCGGGGCGAACTGGAACTCGCCCCCATCGGCCGAAAAGTCCATGCGAATGCCGCTATCCGCGCTGAAGTCATGGAGGTACTCGGTCAGGGTGGGAACGAGACCCAGGTTCCGCGACACCATGACCCGCAGGTCGAAGATGGCCTGCCGGACTTCTTGTAGCGCCCGCGTCGCGATGTCCCGGAGTTCCCGAGCGATGGCCTGGCTTGCCGGGGCATCATCCCGGCCCACCGCCTCTTCCAGGCTGGGGAGGCGCATGCAGATGAGTGCCAGGGCTTGGGCCAGGCCGTCGTGCATCTCCCTGGCCAGGCGCTCGCGCTCGGCCACCGTGGCAAGACCCTGGATCTGACGCTCGTGCGCCTGGAGCCGACCGGCCATGACGTTGAACGCCTCGGCCAGTTGGCCAATCTCATCCCGGGCGCGGACCACCATACGCTGCGAATAGTCTCCGCCCGCGATCCTGCGAGCGGCGGAGGCCAGGGCCTGGAGCGGGATGGTCACGCGCCGGGCGGCGTAGCGGCTGGCAGCGACGACCGCCAGGGCAGCCAAGAGGGCCACCCCCACGGAAACGCCGAGGATCGTCGCGAGGTCGCGACGGCTCTGCTCGATCAGGGCATCCGCCCGCCGGCGGTGCAGGGTATTGATCCGGGCAACGCTTTCCGGGATCGCTCGGGAGATGGTTTCCAAACGGGCCAGAACACCGCTCTTTTCCGGCTCCCCGATGCCATCGACGTCGAGGAGGTGGGCGGTGGCACCAATCAGGTCTGCGGCCAGGGCTTCAACCTCCGCGAGCATCGTGAGCTCCTGCTGTGCGCTTTCCATGTCTCGCTGGCGGAGGTGCGAGGCGCGGTACTCTGCCAGCAACCGTTCCAACTCTGCTGACCCCCGGGCCAGGCGGTCGGACGTTGCTCGCGTAGGGCCTGGAAGGAGAAGGCTGGCCTCGAGGATCAGGTGGTACGCGGCGCTATGGATCTCATCCGTGAGGCGAATGTGCGAGTTCTCAACCTGGATGCCCTCGCTACGCTGGGAGATGGTCCGCGCCAGGAGCAAGGATCCCGCCGCCACGCCGAGCAGGAGCGTGACCACCAGGCTCAGGAAGATGCCGAGCCGGCGCGTGAGGATGCCGCGCAACGGGGTTTCCGTCATGGACCGCCTCCGAAATAGCCCTGGGACGTCCCGGCGAGTTCAGTGCCAGCGCTCCGGCGAGAGCGCTCCGCCCTTCCTTTCCACACGGCCGAGTATGGCTGCGATCCTCGCGAAGCACGCGACGAGACGGGGGACCGGTCAAGGCGCACGCCCTACGGTGTATCGGTATTGCGAGTCTGGAGTCTACAGCCTTCTCGCCCGACCGGTCAACCGTCATCCCTTCAGCGAGACGGCCCCGGAGCGACCCCGGAGGTTGAACAGTACGGATGCAGTGATCACCACCAGGACGCTGATGGTTTGAGCCGCGGAGATCCCGCCGGCATACTGAAGTTGATCGCCACGGAAGTTCTCCACGACGAACCGGATGATCCCGTAGCCGCCGACATAGAGGAGGAAAAGCTGGCCGTCGAACCGGATGCGCCTCCGCCACCACCAGAGGAGGCCGAACAGGATGAGGTTCAAACCCATCTCATACACTTGCGTCGGGTGGAGCGGTACGCCCAGCGGCGCCATGGCCTCAGGATTGGTGAAGGTGACCGCCCAGGGCAGCGTGGTCGGGATACCGTAGGCGTCCCCGTTGAGCAAGCAGGCGAACCGTCCGATGGCCTGCCCCAGGATCACGGATGGCGCCAGGGTGTCGGCAAGGCGCCAGAATGAGAGGCGATGGCGCCGGACATACCAGATCGCCGTGGCCGCCCCCGCCAGGAGCGCGCCGTGAATGGCCAGCCCCCCTCGCCAGATCGCCAGCACACCCAGCGGGTCCTGGAGAAACATCGCGGGGGCCGCGAATGCCAGGTAGTATAGCCGCGCGCCGAGCAGGCCAAAGAGTGTCGCCCAAATGACGAAATCCTGGACCCGCTCAGGTTGGATACCCTTGCGGGCCGCCTCCCGGCCGGCCAGCCAGGTCCCCGCCAGGAGCGCGAGGGCGATGACGGTGCCATAGGCCATGAGGTGAAAGCCACCGATGCTCAGCAGTCTTGGGTACACCCCGGACTTTCTTTCCAGCAGCCACTCAGGGGCAAGCCTTCGCGCGATACCCTGTCATTGCCCCTGGGTCCTGATGAGGGTGATGGATTCGGCCACCGGGCGGTCCACCTCCCGGATCCAGCGAAGGCGAACCCGATGTCCACTCTTCAGGCCATCCAGCTTGATGGTCCTCCCACTGGTCCTGATGGCCAGACTATCGGGAACCTCGATCCCCAAGAACCAGGGCCTTTTCACCTAGCGGGGATTCCACCACCACGGATCGGGGGGCGGCCATGGCCGCCTTTACGGTCCCCGTTGCGGTTCGCTCGCTTGTCCCCACCTCGCCCTGGAGGGGAGCAGGTTGGCGTACCCCCTCCTTCCCCACGCGCCAGGTGGAGGTATAAGCCAGGAGGAAATGTCGCCGGGTGGCCTCCTCGACGAAGCCCGCTGCGTGCAACTGGCGACGCAGCGTACCGGGTGTGATGAAGTCGGGATCGGGCAACTGCTCCGAGACAGACAAGCGCCCGCCTGCCCGAAGGACACGCCGAATCTCCCTGAGCGCCCGCGAGCGGTCAGGAATTTCACCGAGCACAGTCACGGCCAACACATGGTCAAAGGAGTCGGCCGCGAACGGGAGGTCTTCGGCGCTGGCTTGAATGGACCCGGCACCCTCAATGCCTGCGGCACGGAGTCGGCGACGCGTCTCCAGCAACATCTCCCCTTGAATGTCGAGACAGGTCAGCCGGCCCCGGCGACCGATGCGACGCGCAGCTTCCAGTGAGTAATGGCCGATGCCCGGTCCGATCTCGAGCACGCGCTCGCCAGGCTTGAGATCGAATGCGCAGAGGATGCGTTGTGGACTGGCGAAAAGCTGGCGCAATGGGGTCTCTAGCAACGCCGCCTCAGCGAAAGGATAAGCCCTCGGTTCAAGTCGCCCCCGAAGGCGATCCCACCACGCTCGGGCAAGCATTCCTATGGCCATCCTTCAACCTCGCCAGACCATAACGCGGCCTGTTGAGCGCCCGTCCATCAGATACGCAGGACAATAATCACCGCAATGCGGCATGGTAGCAGCGATGTCCTGTCACGGCCCCTGAGGTCCCGATCACGGTGCTGGATTCGGCCACCAGGCGGCCCGCCTCCCCGATCCAGCCGCTCCTGCATCACGCCTTCACCTTGATGGCAAAGATCAGGCCGCCCGGCTCCAAATCATCGTTGGTAACGTGGTGCAGCACGTGGCAGTGGAAGATCCAGGTCCCCTCTTCCTCCGCCACGAACTCGATGTCGTAGCGCTCGCCAGGCGCCACGTTGACCGTGTCCTTTGTCAGGCGCGCGCCCGTGGGGACCGGGAACCCGTCGGTGGCCACGATCTTGAACGGGAACCCGTGCAGGTGCATCGGGTGGGCGAACTGCCCCGCCCCGATGAACCGGACCCGGACCCGCTGTCCCTTCTTCACCTCCAGGGTGTCCGTCGCCGGGAAGGCCTTGCCGTTGATCGTGAAGAAGTTGGGTTCCGCCATGGCTGGCATGGCCGGCCATGTCACGCCCGTCTTGGGGTTCACCCGCCACTCCTGAAGCATCACGGTGTAATCCAGGTCTACGCGGGTCCTGGGCTTCTTCGGGTCCACGATGAACGGGCCGGAGAGGCCGGCCGGGATCTGCCGGTCGGTCTCAACGTGGGAGTGGTAGAAGAAGGTGCCGGCGTCCTTCACCGTGAACTCGTAGGTGAAGCTCTCGCCGGGCTTCACGGGTTGCTGGGTGATGGCCGGCTCGGCCACGCCGTCCATGTTGTTGGGCACGCGGACTCCATGCCAATGGATACTGGTTGGATCCGGCAGCTCGTTCTTGAAGAGCACCCGGATGCGGTCGCCCTGCGCGACCCGGATCATGGGCCCCGGGATCTGGCCGTTGTAGGACCACGTGGTGGCCCAGATGTCCGGCAGGGTCTTGAACTTCGGCAGGATCTGCCACTTCACCGGCTTCGCGGTCAGTTCAAACACCTTGACCCCGTTCACCAGCTTGAATGGAAGCGGCTGGCCGCCCCTTGTCTCGGTCGCCCTTGGGACGCCCTCGTCGGGAATCGGTCGCTCCATAGGGTCGGGCATCTCCATGCCGCCGTGGGGCGCCTCCGAGGTTGTCGCCTCCTCCTTCTCCTCCATCTGCATGCCGGGCATAGACCCGTGGCCCGGAGCCTGCGCGATCGCCTGGCCGGACACGCCCAGCATCAGGGCGGTCGCTACGATGACTCCGAACCGTGGTCTGGTGCGCATTCTCATTGGTCCCTTCGCTCTCCCTGGGTTGGGTTGTCATTGGTGTGGCCCGCTACCGCGAGCAGGCCAAGTGTCGAGTGTTTCTAACCGGGGGAGCCCCTCTGTCTGGAACGGGCTCAGGCCGTGGTGGCCCCGGTCTCCTCCGAGCTGGTGGCCGAGACGCCCGGTGCTCGGATGCCGCGGCGGACCAGGGACTTGCGGGCCGCCATGAGGATATCTTCGCGGCGCACGGGCTTGCTGAGGTAGTCCACGCAGCCGCATTCCATGGCTTCCATGTAGGGGGC
>Ga0082335_1003029_pt1 | contig 28878 bp, 20 predicted proteins | sample Subgrocontami58m_FD_72375 | JGI IMG/M metagenome (GOLD analysis project Ga0082335, IMG submission 72375) | Subsurface groundwater microbial communities from S. Glens Falls, New York, USA - GMW37 contaminated, 5.8 m (SPADES assembly) (version 2) ...
ATTTGACAGAACAAAAGAAGTCCCAAACTTTATTAGATGAACCCTTTCGTACGTATTGGTTTGTCTGACCTTTATCTGTTTGCTTAATGTCGTTTTTTATTTCTGCTTTCATAATAATTCTGAAAATGTAAATAATTCAAAAAACATTCAATACAATAAACTAACCATTCGTACTACAGGTTTTACAAATGTTACCTCGATTCAACTTCTTGAATCCTTGAAGTGACGGAGTCTTTTCAGACTGGGATTGTTTTGAAACTTGGTTTGTGAATTGTGGATTAGCAGGTTAGACGTAACTGGTAATTCTTAAAAATAAACAATTTCTAAACCAACATTTCTCCTGATAGTCAAATATCTCAAAAAGAAACTATTTTCACAAACAACTTACTTTTCTTCACTCTCTTCAGTTGCTTCCGATGTTTCAGGAACTGTTTCTGCTGGTGCGGCCTCTTCCCCTGGCGCTTCCTCTGGTTGTTCTACTAATTCAAGCTCCTGCTCCTCTGTGGTTAACGAAGACTCTTTCGGAGGCAATGCAGCAGGGGTACTGATTATTAAGAACTCTACCCTTCTGTTTTCTTTCTTACCGGCAGAAGTGCTATTCGCTGCTATCGAACGATTAGGGCCGAACCCGGCAACATGGATTCTTCCTTCAACAATGAGTTCATTCTTTGTTAAAAAATGAAATACACTTAAGGATCGTGCCGCAGACAAATGATGGTTAGAATCCCACAGATGTTTCGTCCTCAAAATAGGGTCAGAATCCGTATGACCGTCAACCCGGATAAAGGTAGACGGATTTTCTTTCAGGAATTCCGCCATCTTCTTGAGCGCCTTTTCTCCGCCTGGTTTTATTACCGCCATACCCGAATCAAACAATATTTTTTCCGGGAAAAGGAGTACCGGGCCTTCTATCGTATCTCTAACGGTAACTCCCTCACCAATGGATTTGGCAAGCTTTCTGAGCTTGTTCATCTCCTCTTCGCTGGACTTTAACTTATCCGATACCGAGGAAAGATGTTTCTTAAGCTTTGCTAGTTCATCTGACTGGTCTCGTATAGTAATCGCCTGTCTTCTGTTTAAATTTCTCAGTTCACTCAACTCAGCGCAACCCGACATTCCTACAACAGCTATCAAAAGAAAAAACTTCAGATATTTTTTACCGTAATTAGACATGTTTTTTCCTCCTGCGGGTAAGGTGGTTAAAGTTTCAATATCATTTGTAACAGTCAATAATATTTACAAACAAAGGAAGACTATAACATTTGATGTAATTGTTTTCAAGCGTTTTTTCAATGAATTTTATTTTTTTCTTCTTATTCACTAATCTTGTATATTAAAAAACTTCTCTACTTGTAAATCTTCTCGGGATCAAATACTTTATTTTCACTAACCTGAATACTATCTGTTTTTGGAATATATTCGCGGTAATAGCACGTTTTATAGCCTGCATGACATGCAGCCACATGCTGTTCTACCATAAAAACGAGTGAATTCCCCTCGCAATCGAAAAACACCCTTTTTACAACTTGAATATGACCAGAAGTCTCACCCTTGATCATCAGTCGGTTTTGTGAACGACGAAACACGTGCACCTTGCCGGTCTCAATCGTTTTTAAAACGGCATCGTTATTCATATAACAGAGGGTAAGCACCTTACCATCCTGTGCATCTACTATAACTGATGGGATTAATCCTTTTTCATCGAAATGTAATTTTTCCATTAACTGCATTAAGACATCTCCTTTTCAAACGTATATTTTTTCATTGGTCTGAGGCTTTGAACTGTAAGATTTTCGTGCATAAACATCTGGCGATGCCTTCTGGATCATCGGCCTGCATAATGCTCGAAATAACAGCAATGCCATCTGCCCCTCCATCTAAAACGGCTTCTGCATTGTTCTCATTAATTCCGCCCAGTGCGACAATTGGTATATTAATTTCTTTTTTTAGTTTCTGTATCGCTTCAACCCCAGTTGGCTTTAGAAGACCTGCCTTTGAAGGAGTATCAAAAACAGGTCCGAACGTGATATAATCTGCCCCGCAGCTCTGCGCCTGCAATGCCTCTTGACGGTTATGGGTAGATATACCTATTAGCTTTTCAAAACCGAGTAATTTCCTCACAATCCCGAATGGCAGCGACTTCCAGCCTAAATGCACACCGTCAGCTTCCACAGCTAGGGCAATATCAACCCTGTCGTTGATAATGAAATTTGCTTTAAAATCTGAAGTTATCTCCCTCAGTTCATATGCTAAAGAATACAGTTCATGGGTTGCAAGCCCCTTTTCCCTTAACTGCACCGTCTTAACACCCTCCTTTAAGGCTGATCTTATAGTATCTATAAACGGTTGTTTGCAGTGATTCCTATCCGTAATCAGGGTAAATAAAAGGTTACTTAACCGTTCTTTATCACTCATGAAAATACAAAATGGGATGGGTTAAGCGGGAGCGAACCCATCATTACCGCTCTAAAAGTTTTTTAAATGCCTCTATAGATAGATATGCATCTCTTATTAGTGACCTGAGAAGTCCGCGATCTAATGCTTTATGGTCGGGAATAGAAAGAGTCGCAAAAACTCCTTCCTTTTTCATTATCATGTGTCTGCTGCTGCCAATTCTCACAAATTTCCACCCTGCCTTTTCAAAGGCTTTTACAGTTTCTTTCCCTGAAATTACCGGCAGTCCAGAGGACATTATATGGTAACCTCAAAAGATGCGACTTCTTTAGCTTGAAACAGCAAATCCTTATCCAAAGCCTCGATGCAGGATTTTATAGCGTCTTTTATATTTTCTATAGCCTCCTCTATGGTATCTCCCTGAGAATGGCATCCTGGTATGGCGGGACAATGTGCTACATAGCCAAAATCTTCGCCTTTTTCAATTAATACTCGATAAACCATAATTTCCCTCTTATTGTACCATAAAATTGCAGATTACGTCAGATTCGCTTTGTTTACCCGAATCTACACAGATTCTTAATTTAAACAGTCAGTGCAGGTATTAATTTTTTATCAATAAGGTGATTATATCGTTTCAGGAGGGGTTCTATAACCTGACTTGTAAATTCTTCCACCTGCTGGGGCGCCCTGCCAACCAATTTGCCCGGCTCTGAAATCTCCTTTAGCTTCGATTTTATCTTTAAAAATGAGGGGTCATTTCCGATTCGTTCTAAAAGGTCATTTTCTTTGCCTTCTTCTTTAATTCTTTGGGCAGCCTCCATGGCATGTTTACGAATTCTTTCGTGGAGTTCTTGGCGATCTCCGCCAGCATTTACAGCCTCCATGAGGATGTTTTCGGTTATCATAAAAGGTAATTCATCAGCAAGGTGGCGAGCGATAATGGAGGGATAAACACTGAATCCAGACGCAACATTTAACATAATATTTAATATGCCGTCAATGGCAAGGAATGCCTCAGGGACAGAAATTCTCTTATTGGCAGAATCGTCCAGCGTCCTTTCAAACCACTGGGCAGCAGCTGTAAATGCCGGATTCAAACAGTTGCAGAGTACATAACGCGCAAGAGCAGCTATACGCTCACACCGCATGGGGTTTCTCTTGTAAGCCATGGCTGATGAACCGATCTGTTCTTCCTCAAATGGTTCTTCCACCTCTTTCAGGTGTTGAAGCAATCGCATGTCGTTGGAAAATTTATGGGAAGATTGCGCAATACCTGCAAGGCTGAACACAATCTGACTATCAATTTTTCGACTGTAGGTCTGCCCCGTTACAGGATAATAACCATCAAAGCCCATCTTCCTGGTAACAAGATCGTCAAGTTTTTTTACCTTTTCGGTATCATCATGAAAAAGCGTCATAAAGCTGGCCTGTGTGCCTGTTGTACCCTTTACACCGTGAAACCGCAAACCCTTGATCCGCATTTCTATTTCTTCGATATCGAAAATAAAATCCTGTATCCACAAGCAAACCCGTTTCCCTAATGTTGTTGGCTGAGCTGGCTGGAAATGAGTAAAACTTAAGGTTGCAAGGTCTTTATATTTCGTCGCTTGATTTGAAAGCACGCTTACAATGTTTATCAGTTTTGCAAGGATAATACGCAGCCCTTCCTTCATCTGGATAAGCTCGGTATTGTCCTGCACGTAAGCGCTGGTTGCACCCAGATGAATAATCGGCCTTGCCTTTGGGCACTGCTCACCATAGGCATGAATGTGTGACATTACATCGTGTCTGAGTTTCTTCTCATACTCCCGTGCAACGTCAAAGTTGATCGTATCCTGAAAGCATCGCATTTCATCGATCTGATCGCTGGTAATAGTTTTTAGACCAAGTTCATGTTGAGCCTCTGCAAGCGCAATCCAGAGTTTCCGCCAGGTGCTGAATTTATATTGATCGGAAAAGAGGTAGCACATCTCCTTGCTGGCATAGCGTTCAGAAAGCGGAGATTGATATCGGGTGTGACGGTCAGTTAGGGACATAAGTTCACGTTAAGAAATTTCAATTTACCTACAAATACACGAAAGTAGCTAAATTACATGCGTTTCTTTTCGGGTATTTTAATAATAAAAGAATAAAAATCAATCATTAATAAAAAAAAGGCGTTGACTATTTCAAGCCTAACGCCTTTTTCATAATTTTCACTTTGAACACAGATGAACACAGATTTTCAAGGTATGTCTACGGAAATCTGAGTCAGGAATACAATCAATGTCTATGTCCGCACGGAGGTGTCCCGGCAGATTCTTTCGCTTCCGGGATTTCTCCAATCACGGCATTGGTCGTTAAGAGTAAGGCCGCAATGCTTGCGCCATTTTGTAATGCTGTTTTTACTACTTTTGATGCATCCACGATACCGGCTTTTACCATATCCGTATATTTCTCACCAAAAGCATCATATCCAAAATTACCGGTACCTTCTTTTACCTTCTGGAGGATGACGGCGCCTTCCAGACCGGCATTCTCAACAATCTGCTGAATGGGCATTTCGATAGCCAACCGAACGATATTTACACCCGTCTTCTCATCGCCTTTGGTTTTCACCGAGTCCAATGCCTTCGATGCCCTTATCAACGCAACCCCACCGCCCGGCAGGATGCCTTCTTCCACGGCGGCCCTCGTGGCATGTACCGCATCCTCCACACGGGACTTCTTTTCCTTCATTTCTGCCTCAGTAGCAGCGCCGACGTTGATCCGCGCAATACCACCGGAGAGCTTTGCAAGTCGTTCCTGTAATTTTTCGCGATCATAATCTGAAGTAGTTGTGCTTATCTCTGCCTTGATCTGTGAAATTCTTCCCTGGACTTCTTTGTGATCACCAGCCCCTTCAATTATCGTTGTGGTGTCCTTATCGATAACCACCTTCTTTGCCCTGCCCAGGTCAGTTAATTGAACACTGGTAAGTTGTACACCCAAATCTTCAAACAATGCCTTACCGCCTGTAAGGGCGGCAATATCGCCTAACATCTCTTTCCTTCTATCACCAAACCCAGGCGCCTTGACGGCAACGCACTGTAAGGTACCGCGAAGTTTATTAACGACGAGTGTGCTGAGCGCCTCTCCCTCTATATCCTCAGCAATAATAATCAAGGCCTTGCCTGACTTTGCAATCTTTTCCAATAAAGGGACAAGATCTTTGATGACTGACAATTTCTTTTCGTATATCAAAATATAGGGGTTTTCAAACACAGCTTCCATGGTCTCGGGAGAAGTGACAAAATAGGGAGACGAATACCCCCTGTCGAATTGCATCCCTTCGACTAAATCAACTGTCGTTTTCAGGCTTTTCCCCTCTTCTACCGTAATAACGCCGTCCTTCCCAACCTTTTCCATAGCATCTGCTATTTGGTTGCCAATCTCTTCGTCGTTATTTGCTGCAATCGTAGCAATCTGGGTAATCTCTTTTTTCCCCGACACCTTGATGCTCATCCTTGTGAGTTCTTTTGATAAGGCATCCACAGCCTTTTCAATACCATGTTTAATATCTACAGGGTTCGCTCCAGCCGTAATATTCTTGAGGCCTTCCTCAAATATTGCCTCAGCCAGGAGTGTTGCCGTTGATGTACCATCTCCTACCATATCATTTGTTTTTGAAGCAGCCTCCATGACCATCTTCGCGCCCATGTTCTCGTAAGGATCTTCGAGCTCGATCTCCTTCGCAACAGTAACACCGTCGTTAATCACTACCGGTGAGCCAAAACTTTTTTCAATAACGACATTACGGCCTTTCGGTCCCAAAGTAACCTTAACGGCTTTCGACAATTTTTTTATACCGTTCTTTACGGCCTCGCTTGCGTCATGTCCATAGATAATCTTTTTTGCAGCCATCACTACCTCCTAAAATATTATTCAATTACCGCCAGGATATCATCTTCAGACATCAACAGGTATTCCTCACCGTCAATCTTCACTTCGGTACCGCCGTAAGAACTGAATAATACCCTGTCGCCCTTTTTCACCTGAAATTTAACCCGTTCTCCACTCTTCAATATCCTTCCATCTCCAATGGCAATAACCTTGCCTTCTTTTGGTTTTTCTTTTGCCGTATCGGGTAATACAATACCACCCGCTGTCTTTCCCTCTGCCTCGACCCTTTTTAATAACACCTTTTCTCCTAATGGCCTTACATTCATATCTCGAACCGCTCCTTTCTATAACTATTCACCACTAAAAACCAGTATCAACACTTTATTGTAACAGTTCAGCCCACCGCAAAGGCGCAAAGTACGCAAAGGAAAAACTTTAAAAAAGAGAAAAAACCTTAACAGAAGAATTATCTTCTATAACAAGATCACAAAGTTTTTCAGAAATTTCCAGCTTTCTACAAAATAATACCTTTGCGCTCTTTGCGCCTTTGCGGTGAACTATTACGTTACTTCCAATAGTACTTCGCAATGACTTGTTCAACAGAATCACGCATGATGTTAACGTTAATCGGCTTTGGTATCAACGTGTATGCATCTACACTGATAAGATCTATCTGCAGTTCTCTCGTTATGTCGCCTGACATAAAAATACAGGGTATGACAACCCTGATTTCGTTCCTGATAATCTTAAACGTCTCAAGACCGCTATAATCAGGAAGGTGAGCATCCAAAATCAACAAATGCAATTCTTCACTCCTGGCTATCTTTACAGCCTCGCGACCACAACTGGCAAGGTGGGTAGTATAACCCTTCAGTTCAAATACGTCTCTTAAACTATCACGACATGACGCATCATCATCTGTTATGAGAAGTGAATAATGCCCCGCACGCGGGTCTAATAATGCCATCATAATGTAAATCCTCAATTACTTTATAGAATTTATGTAATGAAATTTAGCAAATTATATACCATGCAAAAAATTATAAGTTTTCCCAATAAGGGAGCTAAGCCATTAAATCCACAACACACAACTTACGGTAATATAAAATAGTCCTATTCCTTTATAATGTAATCACTTGCTATTACAGTAAATTTAAATTTTAAATTTTTTCACAAAGTTATTTTACAAATTGTTACGAGACTTATCAATAGCTTTTATTGTTGTCATTTTGACACTTTTAAAGTCAATGAATGTTTATTGCTGTCACAATGGCAGACGCATTTACCGTTAATACGTTACCGATTACGTTCTTGATTAATAAACTATTGGTTACTATAATTCCTAATCCTGAACTTTTATCTGACAACTTTCAGTTTTTATATAATAAAAGGCTACGATGGGTTTTTCACACGTACTCCAAAAGATCACTACCCTATTAAACCTGATTAAATTCTCGCATACCATATTTTCATTTCCTTTCGCCGTGATGAGCGCATTTCTTGCAGCGGGTGGCGTGCCTGGCATAAAACAATTATTGTTAATCATTGCAGCGCTGGTAACGGCGCGCAGCGCCGCTATGTCTTTTAATAGGCTGGTCGATACTCATTACGACGTCAATAATCCGAGGACGACCTATCGTGTCGCTCTCCAAAAGAAAATTGGCAGAACGAACATGTGGATGTTTACCATCCTATGCGCCGCGCTTTTCATTCTCTGTGCGTGGTTGCTCAATCGGCTCGCCTTCTACATGTCACCCCTGGCCATACTCATCATCTTTGGATATTCATACACAAAGCGGTTTACCCATTTATCCCATTTCGTCCTCGGCCTTGCATTAGCGCTTTCACCCATCGGTGCATGGGTGGGAATACAGGGCACATTAGCAGTCACACCATTCTTGCTGGCATTTTCCGTTGTTTTATGGACTGCGGGATTTGATATCATATACGCCTGTCAGGACGTAGAGCATGACGTGAAATCAGGACTACACTCAATACCCAGGAGATTAGGCATTAAGGGGGCGTTAATACTTTCGGGCATATTACACCTTTTCATGGTAGGGATACTCCTGATACTACCCCGATACACAGGTCTTGGTATTATTTATTCTCTAGGAGTATATATCGTTGCCGCATTGCTTCTATATGAACATTCTCTTGTAAAACCCAAAGACCTGTCCAGGGTCAATACCGCCTTTTTTACCATGAACGGGATTATCAGTATGGGACTCATGGGTGTGACGTTACTAGATATCTTTGTGAGGTAAGCTTGGATATGGAATCGCAAGTCTCCGAAGAGCGGTTGAAGCTTGAACAACATCTCGCGAAAGCATGCGACAAAAACGGCTCACGTGAAGAAGCTCGGAAATGCATCACAAACCGCCTCAATCAGATCTGCTCCCATTTCCTCCCTCATTTTGTACGCGCCGACACCCTTGCCCAAAAATATCAGGGCATCTATACCCTGAGTTCAAAACTGATTTATCTGCTTGCCGCCGTCATGGTGACGGCTGTGTCGGCGGGGGCCATCTTCAAAGTGCAGGAGACGGCAATCACCCTCTTTGAAATTGCCGCCATCGCATTCATTCTTTACCTGATATATTACGGGAACAGGATCGGTTGGCGCAAAAGGTGGCAGGACAACCGCCTTCTGGCCGAGCGGTTGCGCCACGCCGTGTTCCTGGCCATGGCTGACCAGCCGGCCTGTTCGGATGCCCCCCGAAATACATTCTATTGCAAACCGAATAGTGACGACGCTGCCAACAGGGCGTTCGCCGAAATATGGGAGGACTGGATCCGACAGCCCAGGCAGGGTGTATACTCGGACGATCAACTCCCGGTGATCAGGGACTTTCTGCTTACCGCCTGGATCGAGGACCAGAGAAACTGGCATCAGAGCAAAACCAAGATGCACAAGAGGAATCACGAGAAGTTGTCCCTTGCCGGAGAAATGCTGTTTTTTACGACACTGATCGCTGCGGTGCTACATTTAGTGTTCCATACCTTTCATGTCGGCGGAGAATTTCTGGCCGGGTGTTTGACGTTTCTGGCAATCGCGTGTCCGTCATTCGGCGGCGCGTTCAGCGCCATGCGCAATCACTTCGAGCACAACAAACTGTCCCGCCGGTCAGAGCAGATGGCGCGACTGCTCACCGGGATCATGGGCAGACTCATGGAAGTCGCTGATATGAACAGTGTCCGTTCCATAGCTGAAGAGGCTGAAAAACTGATGATGAGCGAAGCCGTTGACTGGCATGCGCTTATAGGATTCAATTCATTGCAAAAACCGGCATAATATGCCATTGGAGGAAAATATGGATAACCTGGGACCAGATGTGATGGAACGGCTCGCCGAAGCCGCGCACAAGGTGTGGATGGACGGAAAACTGCGAGACGGGTGGAAATACGGGCCGGTAACCGACAAGCCAAAAAAGATTCATAGCTGTCTCGTGCCCTATAATCAACTGAGCGAGGCGGACAAAGAGTCCGACAGGGACATGGTGAGAGGTATACCGAAAATCCTCGCTGCGGTGGGGTATAAGATGGTGAAGGTAGGGGAAAAATAATAATAACAGGAGGAGGATTGTGTCTTATGGACAGAATAATAGTAACCGGGGACAGAGGAATAGACCGTTTTATTTATCTTGAAGGGCATTCAGATCAGCCTGCAAACCTGCGCGATGCCTGGGTGAACGCCTCAAGGTTCTGGAATCTGACACTCAACGGTGGGGCGAGCACTCTCCTTGAATACCTAAAAGCGATGGGTAAGGAGACCCTCGATCCATGCGAACAACCTGCTCAGGCCGAGTCCATCTATCTTCTGGTGAGAAAGATTGAAGAAAAGGCCGGTGATCAGGAAAAAGGCAGATGGTGTGTGGGGAAGGCGATTGTCGCTGGAGAACGTGAATATCCGGGCGGTGAGCTTGACAAATGCGAGCTTAAGCCGAAGTTCAATAACAGTCCTGTCGTAATATTGGACTTCAAACAGGGCTGGGTCAAGAGGAACAGGGAAGTCCTCCCAACCTTCCTTGAAAACCGTTCTTATATTATCCGCACACATGACCCCTGTGATAAAGAATGGATTGCGACAAGAAAAAACAAAAACCTGTCGGCAGGGATATGGTTTTCGCCCATTCAGGATATAGCAAACGGCTCCCTTGCGTTTGCCGGGATATGGGAGAATTACCGGGAGCGTCTTATAATGTATCTTAAGGGAGATAACACCCTCTGGAACGCAGAGAAAAAAGAATGGCTTCATTATGTGATAGTCCAGATATCATACGACGGAGCGTTCATGGTGGGCCCAGGCACAGACACTGAGGGTGAAATCTTTATCTTTAAAGGCGACCAGCCCGGCTCTTTTGTCCGCTCAGACAATACGGTAGTTGTGGCAGGCGGAATAGTATTTGTCTATTCGCTTGTGGAGGCGCTGATGTCTGAAACAATCAACAATGAGACAATTTCAGACTGCATAAAAAAAGGGCTTGCTCGTATCAGAGAAGTAGTCAAACAAGGGTACGTTGGCCCCGTGCGGAAGGACAAAAAGAGTGTTTGGGAATTCGATGAAAAAATACGGATTAATCTCCCTACAAAGTTGTTAGAGGATGTCAAGACCGGCTGCATCATGAAACATGACAGAGCAAAACCCGTCGGAGACTGGCAGACCTGTCTGGATATTGTCGCAGGGAATGACGATGAATATCGTGCTAATACGGTATTCAGATTAAATAAATTCGTCACCGCATCGTCGGAATTTGCACAAGGAATTATTCGCCTCATCAGCAGGCTTGAAAATCACATCAATAGCGGTAAAGACATACTGTCTTTTGCCGTTTTCGGAGGCCCCGGGTCAGGCAAGTCCTTCCTCGCAGAGGAGATCGCAGACTCATTGAGCATTGACGGAAGCAAATTCCACAAAGAAACATTCAATATCTCACAGTTTGACGAACCGTCAAGGCTTGTCGATGCCTTCAAGCAGATACAGACCATAAGCCTTCAGGATAAAATCCCTTTTATTCTTTGGGATGAGTTTGACACCGCCTTTCAGGGAGACACTGCCGGGTGGTTGAAGTATTTCCTTATGCCTATGCAGGACGCCATGTTTTTTGAGGGCACAACCAAGCGTGCCCTGGGCAAATGCATCTTTGTTTTCATCGGCGGCACGTATGAAAACGAATCGAAATTTATCGAGTGGGTATCTACTGACGAAGGGAAAAAACAAAAAGGAAAGGACTTTCACAGCCGCCTCGACAGCAGCATTACCATCCCGCATCTGGACCTCAGGGAGAGTGCGTTTGAGTCAACTGACCCTGCAAAGCTTGTGAGGGCAGTAATGATCCGCACGCTTCTGGGTAAGCAGGCGAAGGTAAAATCTATTGCACCTGACCTGCTTGCTTATCTGCTCCATGTCCCCCTCCAGCATGGAGTGCGCAGCCTCCAGAGGATTATTACGGCCAGCGAACTCAGGAAGGCTGAAGTGTATAAAACAATTCACCTGCCTTCTTATGAGGTCTTGCAGCTTCATGTGAAACCATCTGAAAAGGAATATCAAGGAGTTTTGGTAAACGATTTTCTTAAACAGATTAATTGCGGCAATCTGGCAAATGAACCTCCGATTGAGCTTAAGGGGAAGGGTGAGAAAAAATGAGTGAACGGGCCGGTGTCGATAAGGAAAAATCATTATGACAAGCGGGGACGCTTGTCCTACCATGGAAATGTTGTTTTTACAGGCGAGGACCATATATGGTAGCGCACGCGTCTCGCTTGCGCGAAATCCGTGGGTTGACATAATATTTATACATTACGGTCAATTGTCCACGGTTGTCAAAAAATGAAAATCCAAATTCACAAATCCAAAATCCCCCTTAAAAAAGGGGGCAAGGGGGTTGTTATTCAGTATATAATTATCAGCAGCAGCAGCAGCAGCAGCAGCCGTCAATAAGGTTGTTAAATCCAAAATCCGAATTCTAAAATCGTAAATCTGTTTCGGGAGAGAACATTATGCCTGACCAACCTATACCTGAACTGTCCGAATCTGAAAAGCAGCGCGTCGTCCGCGTCTTTGTATCATCCACCTTCCGTGACATGTATGACGAACGGGAAGAGCTGACAAAATACGTCTTTCCCGAATTGCGCAAACGATGCAAGGAACGCAGGGTGGAATTCGTGGACGTTGACCTCCGCTGGGGCGTAACGGAAGAACAGGCAGAACGAGGCGAGGCGCTGCCCATCTGCCTTGCCGAGATTCACAAAACACGCCCATATTTTATTGGTATCCTGGGTGATCGTTACGGGTGGGTGCCTGACAAGATTGAGAAAAAAGTTACCGATGAACATGCCTGGTTAGAAAAACACACGGGGAAAAGTATCACTTCACTGGAAATACAGTACGGCATCCTCGAAGATACAGAAATGAAGGGTCTTGCATTCTTCTACTTCCGTGACCCTAAAACATCCGAAAAGATTGAAGCAGACCTTAGTAAAAAACCAGATTATAAACCCGACCCAAAAACCTCCCACGACAAACTGAAGGCGCTCAAAGAAAGCATCTGCAAAAGCGGCTATCCTGTCCGCGAAAACTATCCCGACCACAAGTCGCTTGCCAAAATGGTGCTTGATGACCTGTGGGCGGTTATAGACAAACGATTCCCCGAAGAAGAAGTGCCCACTGCCCTTGAATACGAACGGATGGGGCACGAACAATTTGCCGCTGCACGGACAAAGGTCTACATAGGCAGGGATGAGTATTTTACCCAACTCAATGACCACGTCAATAGTACCAATCCACCCTTAGTATTAACGGGTGAATCAGGCGCCGGGAAATCGGCATTGATATCAAAATGGGTCACGGAGTACAAGAAAGCACATTCTGGTGAATTCATGGTGCTTCATTTCATTGGCAGCACGCCCGAAAGCGCCAGTTACACCAAAATCATCCGCAGGATTATGGAAGAGATAAAAATAAGGGAGCAGGAGAGATTAGGGAAAAAGGGCATTGGGGAAAAGGAAGAAGGAATATCATTGAGTTCCATGGGTGGAGATAAGGATGAGATACCCAGCGATCCGGGAAAGTTAGTTGAGGTATTTCCCTTATGGCTGGCACGGGCAGCGGCAATGGGCAAATGCACCATAATTCTCGACGGACTTAACCAGCTTGAGGATAAAGATAACGCCCCGGATTTAGGCTGGCTGCCTGAGTTCTTTACAGAAAATATACGGGTAATCACTTCCACCTTAAAAGGCCGCAGTCTGGATGCATTAAAAAAGCGTAACTATCAGACAATAACCATCCAGCCATTTACCAGTGAAGAACGAAAGAAGTTTATCGTGGAGTATTTAAGCCGATACTCAAAGAAACTCAGTGAACCGCAGACAGACCATGTCGCATCACACAAACAAACAGCCAATCCATTGTACCTGAGGACGCTCCTTGAGGAATTAAGGGTATTTGGTATTTATGAGGGACTCGATAATAAAATCAAAGACTACCTCAAGGCACAGACGGTGGACGACCTCTTCGAGATGATACTTGAAAGGCTTGAGGCTGATTATGGGCGTGAGCATAAGGGGCTGGTAAAAGATGTGATGGCCATGCTCTGGGCATCCAGGCGGGGATTATCTGAAAAGGAAATACTTGGGTTGCTCAATATTCCCCAGGCGGTATGGTCGCCCCTCCACAATGCCCTTGAGGAATCGCTTGTGAGCCGTTCGGGCTTATTAACCTTCTTTCACGACTACCTCCGCAAGGCGGTTGAAGATAGGTATCTTAAGCATACGGAATCAAAACATGCATCACACCTGAGACTTGCCGACTATTTTGAAAAGAAGGAGATTGACGACAGGAAGGCAGATGAGCTACCCTGGCAACTGTGTCAGGCAGAAAGCTGGGAGAGGCTGAAGGACTGCATTACGGATATGAATATGTTCCTGAAACTGATGATAGATACAACGCAATACGAACTCATGGGGTATTGGCTGGCTATGGGAGACAGATTTGACATGGTGGAATCTTACAACACTGCCCTCTCCCGGTGGGAGCAAACCAGACCGTCTGATGATACAGTATCGTTCACTTTAAATAGAGTGGCACAATTTCTTGTGCTCAATGCAAAATACGAGGGCGCCGAGCCGCTCTACCGCAGGGCGCTGGATATCAGAGAGAAGGTACTGGGCAAGGAACACCCCGATACGGCAGAAAGCCTCAACAACCTGGCAGAACTGCTTCATAGCAAGGGGGACTACGTGGGGGCCGAGCCACTCAACCGCAGGGCGCTGGCTATCTTTGAAAAGGTGTTAGGGAAGGAACATCTAGAAACATTCATAACCCTCAACAACCTGGCAGAACTGCTTTCCGACAAAAACGACTACGATGAAGCAGAACTCATCCATCGTCGAGCATTAACTATTGGGGAGAAGATATTGGGATCGGAACATCCTGATACGGCCAAAAACCTCTATAATATTGCAGGACTGCTTTGGAGAAAAGGGGATTACAAGAGTGCAGAACTGCTTCACCGTAAGGCTTTGACCATTAGGGAAAAGGTGCTGGGAAAAGAACATCCGGATACGGCCGCAAGCCTCAATGGACTCGCGTTAGTGATTTATAGCAAAGGCGACTATGAGGAGGCAGAGTCCTTATATCGCCAGGCACTAATTATCTTTGAAGGGATGATAGGGGCTGAGCATCCTGACACAGCCCAAATTCTCAACAATTTAGCCTTACTGTTATATTACAAACGCGATTATGTGAGGGCAGAGCCCCTGCATCGCCGGGCATTAGCTATTAGAGAGAAGATACTAGGGTCTGAACATTCTGATACTGCGCTAAGCCTCAACAATCTGGCTTTGGTGCTTCATAGTAAGAGAGACTACGTAGGAGCAGAACTGCTCCACCGCCGGGCACTGGCTATCAGGGAAAAGGCACTGGGGAAAGAACACCCTGATACGGCACAAAGCCTCAGCAACCTGGCTGAGTTACTTCGTAGCAAGGGTGACTATGAGGGAGCCGAACCCCTCTGCCGCAGGGCACTGGAGATATACGAAAAGGCGCTGGGGAAGGACCACCCGGATACGGTCCTTTCTAGAAGAAACCAGCGTAATTGGATTTTTGGTAAATATTTTACTATTGTAATTGGCTATTTATTCATTGCACTAGGAGTTTTTCTTGGTGTATGGATGCCTTGGCTGTGGATTCTTGGAGTTCCACTTATACTTTATGGTGTTATTTGGTGTGTTATTGTATGTAGTAAAGTAAAAAAGCAAAAAATCAATACTATTTTTAACCTAGCTCAATTATTAAGAGATAAGGGTGACCATAAAGGCTCAGCGCCATTGTACAGGCAATTGATTGAAATACATGAAGAACTACTAAAGAAGAATGTTCCAATTCTACCACATATTTTGGATAAGTTTGCAACTGGCAGTAATAATCTTGCGTTCTATACCCTTGTCCCTGAAAGGAACTGGAAAGAGGCAGGGCATTATTACAAAAAAGCGATCGAACTCTTCAATAAAGTTCCCAATCCTGTTGAGGCGGCAAATTCAGAGATGAATCTCCAGACCATGTACCATCTCTCTGGCCAGCAGGTGGACGTGGAGAGGGTAAAGGCATTAACCCGCATCCTCGAAGAGGTAAAGGACAAACGTGCAGAAAAGGGGCACAAGATTTTGAAGGATATTTCAGATAAGTAATAGATTAGCCACAGAGGGAGCGGAGGGGAAAGAATTCAAAATTCAAGATGGGGATTAACCACAGAGGGGACGGATAATATATTTCAAAGTTCAAAGTGCAAAATTAGATTTACCACAGAGGACACGGAGGGGTGTTGATATTTATAGTTATTCGTGGTTATTTGTGGCAAAAATTCGGAAATGGACAATCGGGGATGCATGGCCTGCCAGTATTATTTGGATAAAACGGAAATCCGAAATCATAAATTCCAAAATCGCAAATTGAAAATGGTAGGTCAATCGTCCCCGATTGACAAATAAAAATTGTCGTTGGTTGACAAATAAAAAATCACATTACGGAGAAACCCTTATGCCTGACCAACCTATACCTGACCTGTCCAAATCTGAAAAGCAGCGTCAAATCCGCGTCTTTGTCTCCTCCACCTTCCGCGACATGCACGAGGAGCGGAACTATCTGGTCAAACACATATTCCCCAAATTACGCAAGTTGTGTGAAGAGAGGGGCGTCACCTGGGGCGAGGTGGACCTGCGCTGGGGCATCAATGATGAACAAAAGGCAGAAGGCAAGGTGCTGCCTATATGCCTGGAAGAGATCAAGCGGTGCAAGCCATATTTCATCGGCCTGTTAGGCGAAAGATACGGCTGGGTGCCAGACAATATTCCGCAGGAACTCGTTGACCGTGAATCCTGGCTGATGGAACACCTCGGCAAATCTGGCAAATCGGTTACCGAACTGGAAATCCTCCACGGCGTTCTCAATAATCCGGAAATGGCGAAACATGCCTTCTTCTACTTCCGTGACCCGGCATATATCCAGGATAAACAGAAAGGCTTTACCGCAGAGGACGCAGAGGGCGCAGAGGGCGCAGAGAAAACAGAGAAACTAAAAGAGCTAAAAGAAAGGATTCGTAAGAGCGGTTTTCCTGTGCATGAAAACTACCCGAATCCAAAGGCGCTGGGGGAATTGGTCTTAAAAGACCTTAGTGCGGTCATTGAAAGGCTCTATCCAAAGGGTTCAGAGCCTGAACCACTTGACCGTGAGGCAATGGAGCACGATGCATTTGCGCAGAGCCGCGCGAAGGTGTACATCGGGAGAAAGGAATACTTCGACCGCCTGGATGAGCATGTACATGGGGATGGCCCACCGCTGGTGATACTGGGCGAATCAGGCTCAGGCAAATCGGCTTTACTGGCAAACTGGGCATTGCAATACCGCGAGAAGCATAGTGCGTCTTTATCACAGCAAAAGACCACCCCTCAATCCCCTCCTTCGCAAGGAGGGGATGAAGGGGAGGTAAAGTTGAAAGATGCCCTTGTCCCTCCTTCGCAAGGAGGGGAAGAAAGGGGTGATAAGGAACACACGTCTGAACAAAAAGTTCAATTTCAACAGTCATTGCGAGCGGAAGCGAAGCAATCTATTTCAGAAATGCTTGATAGTAAAGGAATTGCTTCAGTGGCCCATCCTTCGCAAGGGGGTGGCTTCATCACAAGCGATCAGTCGAACGACAAAGGGGAAGTGAAAGACTTTCCCCCAAAAGGCGAACTCATCATCATGCACTTTATCGGAGCAACGCCTTACAGCGCTGATTGGATGGCAATGGTACGAAGGATCATGGGCGAGTTCAAACGCCGCTTTGACATCAAGGGGGAAATACCCGACAAACCCGATGCACTCAGACTGGCGTTTGCCAACTGGCTGCACATGGCGGCGGCAAAGGGAAGGGTTGTACTCATCCTTGATGCATTAAATCAATTGGAAGACCACGACCAGGCGCCAGACCTTGTGTGGCTACCGCCGGTGTTGCCTGCCAATATCTGCCTAATTGTTTCCACATTGCCGGTAAAGGACTTTACCGCAGAGGGCGCAGAGGAATTAACAGAACAGTTTCGGAGTCGTCCACTGGAAGAATTGAAAAGGCGCGACTGGCCCACACTCACCGTAGAACCGCTCAATCAAAGCGAACGCAAGGTCTTTATAAAAGACTATCTGAAACAATACGTCAAGGAACTGGATACTGTACAGACCGGACGGATAGCCGCCGCGCAGCAGACATCAAACCCCCTCTATCTCCGCGCCCTCCTTGAGGAACTGAGGCTGTTTGGGAAATACGAAGAATTGGATGAGAAGATAACCTATTATCTGGAGGCGCAGGATCCCTACGAACTCTATAAAAAGGTCATCATAAGGTGGGAAGAGGATTATGAGGAAGATAACGACCTGGTGGGGGAAAGCATGTCGCTCATCTGGGCTGCAAGGCGCGGGCTATCGGAGGGCGAGGTGCTGGACATCCTGGGGAAGGATGGAGAGCCACTCCCGCAGGCGGTATGGTCGCCGTTATTTCTTGCGGCGGAGGGATCGCTGGTGAATCGTTCAGGACTGCTCAACTTCTTCCATGATTACCTGAGGGATGCGATTCGGGACGCCTACATACCGACAGAGAAGTTACAGCAAGAAACGCACCTGAGGCTGGCGGACTATTTTGAGAAAAAAAGAACAGTGCCTCTGGAGGCAGATGGGTTAACGGAAGATGTAGATATAAAAGAAATGCTGGAGGCGCTGTTGATAAGTCCACGCATAGTGGACGAACTCCCCTGGCAGCTTGCCCAGGCAAAGGAATGGGAGAAGTTATATCACCTCTTGTCAGATCTGCCATTTTTTATGGCGCTCTGGAATGCAAATGAGTATGAACTCAAGGGATACTGGTCGAAGGTAGAGGGAAGTTCAACCTGCCGGATGGTGGATGCCTACCGATGTGTCTTAAAAGAGCCTAAGAAATATGTTGCTTATGTAGATAATATTGCAAACCTGTTTCAGACCACAGGCCATCCAGAGGATGCGATGAGGCTCCGGGAACAGCAGGTAACATCTTACCGGGAGAGTGGAGACCGTGAAAGTTACCAGGCATCCCTCGGCAACCAGGCGCTGATCCTCCAGGACTGGGGCGACCTTGAGGGGGCGATGAAGTTACATAAGGAAAAGGAGCGCATCTGCATGGAGCTGGGGAATAAGGACAGTTTACAAATATCCCTCGGCAACCAGGCGGTGATACTCCAGACATGGGGCGACCTTGAGGGGGCGATGAAGTTACTTAAAGAACAGGAGCGCATCTGCATGGAGCTGGGGAATAAGGACAGTTTATCAGCATCCCTCGGCAACCAGGCGCTGATACTCAAGGCATGGGGCGACCTTGAGGGGGCGATGAAGTTACATAAGGAAAAGGAGCGCATCTGTAAGGAGCTGGGGAATAAGGACAGTTTATCAGCATCCCTCGGCAACCAGGCGGTGATACTCCAGACATGGGGCGACCTTGAGGGGGCGATGAAGTTACTTAAGGAACAGGAGCGCATCTGCAAGGAGCTGAGGAATAAGGACAGTTTACAAACAATCCTCGGCAACCAGGCGCTGATATTCAAGGCAAGGGGCGACCTTGAGGGGGCGATGAAGTTACTTAAGGAACAAGAGCGCATCTGCAAGGAGCTGGGGAATAAGGTCGGACTATCAGGATCCCTCGGCAACCAGGCGCTGATCCTCAAGGACTGGGGCGACCTTGAGGGGGCGATGAAGTTACTTAAGGAAGTGGAGCGCATCTGCAAGGAGCTGGGGAATAAGGACAGTTTACAAAGAACCCTCGGCAACCAGGCGCTGATACTCGAGGCATGGGGCGACCTTGAGGGGGCGATGAAGTTACATAAAGAACAGGAGCGCATCTGCATGGAGATGGGGAATAAGGACAGTTTACAAATATCCCTCGGCAACCAGGCGGTGATACTCAAGGCATGGGGCGACCTTGAGGGGGCGATGAAGTTACATAAGGAAAAGGAGCGCATCTGCAAGGAGCTGGGGAATAAGAACGGGCTGGCTATTTCGCTTGCCAACCAGGCAAGCCTGCTCTATGAAAATATGCACAAGCATGACGAGGCATTGTTACTGGCTGAAGAGGCTTACCGGATTGCCACAGGACACGGCATGACAGCGCTGGCACAAAAGATAAAGCCCATTGTTGATAAGATAAAGAGTTCGCATTCGTTGACCCATAATACCGTAAAAAAGCCCAAATACACCGCCAGCGGCAACATCATCTGCCCGAATTGTGATATGGAAAGCAAGAAAGGCGCCACATTCTGTGTTTGGTGCAAGGCGTGGTTTAAATTTGATTGAGACAAACAATAAAATATAAAATGGTAGCGCACGCGTCTCGCTTGCGCGAAATCCATGTAGGTTAATCGTCCCCGGTTGACAAATAAAACAAATTCAAACATAAGGAATTATCATTATGACAAGCGGGGACGCATGTCCTACCAAATATAACACCCCCCCTGCCCCTCACGGTAGGTCAGGCGTCCTCGCCTGACATTATAATGACAGACGAGGATGTCTGTCCTACCAATAGAGGGGATATCGTGGTAGGTCAACCGTCCCCGGTTGACATAATAATTATACCTTATGCCCAATCGTCCTTGGTTGATAATAAAAACCGTATCGGGTTAATAAAAAAAACAAACATGCGGTAAAAATATTGTGATACATGGGGATGAATGTATATGGAATTTCTTATAATGACAAGCGGGGACGCATGTCCTACCATAAACATGATTTGTTATTTTGTTTTATGAAATTAAACCAATGAATTATAATGCCCAACTAACCACATGAAAAAAGATTGTATAACCGAATTCACCATTACCAAACGACACCTCCCCCACTGGCAATTACCCAATTCCGTATATTTTATTACCACACGATGTATCAAAGGGGTACATTTGCCGCCCGAACATCGGGATATTATCATGGAATCCATTCAATACCTGGACGGGAAAAAATATGTATTGTATGCGGCAGTTATCCTGCCCGACCATTTTCACCTTATCATGCAGTCCATGGAAAAAGGCAAGGATACCTATTATTCCCTTTCCGAAATCATGCACGGCATAAAAAGTTTTACCGCCCATAAAATCGGCAAGCCAATATGGCAGCATGAAAATTTTGACCGGATCGTTCGGGATAAGGAAGAATTATTTGAAAAGATGAATTACATAATCAACAACCCGGTCAAGGCAGGTATTGTAGAAAGCCATGATAAATACAAATGGCTTTTTTATATTGGTAAGGAATAACGAACAATCGGTGGAACAACCGTCATTATGACAAGCGGGGACGCATGTCCTACCATTTTGCAATTTTGGATTGCGGATTTTGGAATTTTGATTTTAAACATTGTTTTATTGGTAGGTCAACCGTCCCCGATTGACAAATAAAAACAAACATAAGGATTGATACTTTCATGTTTAGTATTATATAATGCTTGGTATGTTTTCTTGGCAACATTTATTTGAATGAGAGGTGATGATTGTGAAAAAAATGGTTTTTGAAAGCAAGTTATTACCCGACGGCCATCTGGACTGTCCGAATGAAATCGCGCAGAAAAAGAATGCCCATTTTAAAGTAATTGCAAGTTTTGAAGAAACAGAACCCGAAGCGTCAGAGCGTGATGTTGAGTTATCTACCGTCAATGATACTTCTGAAGATTTTCTTTCTGATGAAGAATTAAAATACTACCTTAATTTGAAAGATTTATGAGCAGCCTCCAATGCGGACAGATTTGGTTAGTAAATTTTGACCCAAGCTTTGGGCATGAATATAAGAAAGTTAGACCCGCCTTAATTGTTCAAAATAGCGAATATATTGAATCCAGCGACTTATTAACCGTCATTCCTATTTCTTCCCGGACAGCAAAGCAATCAGACCTTGATATTGTATTGAAAAAAGATCTCCAGAACAGACTCATGGCGGATTCTTTAATCAAAACGAAACAGATAAGTTCATTTGATAAACGAAGATTTATAAAACTTGTCGGTTTTGTTAATGAAGAGATAATGGAGAAAGTGAAAAACAACATAAAAAGTTTCTTTATTAGACTTCGATTGAAAACAGCCATAATGATAAAATACCTGGTAAAATGTAAGCAATTGAAAATTTTACAAAACTGTTAAGTTATTCTTTGTGCCTCTGTGTCTTTGTGGTGAACAATTAGATCTCACCTTCGTCCTTCTTTGCGTTCTCCGCGTGCTCTGCGGTGAGGTATTTTGTAATTCAGAATTCTCATATTATGACCAAAGATACCGTCTGGCGTCAAACATTAATCTGGTTATTTTCGTCATTTCTGAGTGCAATGATACCTTACGCACTCTTGCTTATCCTGTATCTTTTCCCGAATCTCAGGGAATATTCACTATTTGGTAGGGAATATCATCCGCCGCTCTTTATTGGTAGCTGCCAACCTTTCGAAGGGATTTCTCAAACCTTTACGATGAGTGCATACTTTTCTTTTGGGCTAATAGGCCTTATTTTATCGCTCAATGCTTTTACACTAAAATACGGTTGGCGATTATTCATATCAAAAATAATGTTACACCTTGCTATAGGGAGTCTTTTCCTCATTATCCCCCTTCTTTCGACTCTATGGGCACTGGCTATAGACGGCGGTGAGATTTATCGTGTATTGCCGTGGAGTGTATCTGAAGGGAATCACGGACCGTGGAGGTATGCTTATCCTTTAAGGATGCTCTTAGGGTATGTCTTTCAAGTCCCGATTCCTGTTTTTGCGTTTGGCATAGTGTCCCTCATCATCAAACCGTCTAGATTAGCCGCTATCGTAACAGTCAGCAGTGTTATTGCATTGTATTCATTGATTTGGTCGCATTATTGGTTAATAGATTGAAAACAGTATTTCACCGCAGAGGGCACGGAGGGCGCCGAGAAATAAAACGTGGGCTGAACTGATACCACGGAGAAACAAGAGGATGAGAAGTTGGGAGAACGTAGCGCCGATCCCTTGTGGCCGGCATTTAGTTTTTGAGTAACAAAGCTTCTTACGGCTCACGTTAGACGTTTTACGGTACGGGCATCGCAACAGAATGACTAATTACGGTGATAATAGGCGGGGGATGAACCACCCGCGCTCCATAATTTTTCTGTTTTATCCCCTGTCAGCCTCTGCGACCTCCGCGTTCTATGCGGTGTGCCGAAGTGTTACAACAGAGAAACAAGAGGATGGGAGGTTGTGTAGCGGCAATTCATGAATTGCCACTACCAATACAAACGTAATGAACATTGTCATTGCGACTTTTATTCTGTCATTGCGAGGAGCGAAGCGACGTGGCAATCTCTTGTTATAAAAAGAGTGGATTGTGCTTCGTCGTTGTCACTCCTCACAATGACGACTTTATGAGGAGGATTGCTTCGGGCTAACGCCCTCGCAATGACAACTTTACTAGCATGTTCACTATTAATATCATTCGTGAGTTCCTGAGTTCCAGATTTAATAAGAATGGAAAAAATGTCTTTTCTCTGTATCATCTGTGTTAAGTGGCAAAGAATGAGATTTTCACCTTCGTCTTTCTTTGCGTTCTCCGCGTTCTCTGCGGTGGGCGGAACTGTTACGATAACATTTTAAGGTACATCACATGAAATATCAAAGCAACAGCAGTAAATATTTGATCCCCATCGTTGTTGGCGTTACCGGTCACAGGGATTTAAGGGAAGAGGATATCCCTGAACTGGAAAAGAACGTCGAGGCTATTTTTAAAGAAATCAGGCATAAATACAAAGATAAGTATCAGCGCCTCCCGATCAAAATACTCTCTCCTCTGGCTGAAGGGGCGGACAGACTGGTGGCACGGGTTGGTCTTCATACGGGTCATGCAGAGGTAAAACTCACCGCCATTGTTCCCATGCCGAAAGAAGAATACGAAAAGGACTTTGACACTGTCGGGTCAAAAAGGGAATTTGCCGATTTACTGGAAAAGGCAGATGACGTGTTTGAGCTGCCTTTTATGGAAGGGAATACCCTGGAAAGGGTTCAGACGTGTAAAGAATCTCGCAATAAGCAATATGCCCTTGCGGGCGCCTATATTGCCGCGCACAGCCAGATTCTCATTGCCCTATGGGATGGCAGGGCAACGAGCGAAACAGCAGAGGTTGTCCGGGCTAAGCTGGAAGGGATTCCTGCACCGTCAGCGCCGCCGGAAAGTCCACTGGACATCCTCGATAATGGCCCGGTATACCATATATTCACCAGGAGAAAAAATATACCGGCAGAAATTGTAGCGTATAATCACGAACCAGAGCTTCCATGCCTTCTCCACGTTAAAGGGGAATGGGACGTCCTTTATCCAACTATATGGAATACCGATAAACATACTTCACATAAATCAGGTAAAGACAAATCCTCAAATAATAAATCCAGAAATAATAAACCCGAAGATGCTGCCGAAAAATACTATGACGGTGTTTTGAAAAGAATCAGCGAATTTAATAGGGACATAATTAAGAACTGCAAAGACGAGGGTAAGTTAAATACCAGTATATCATACGTAATGCCCGAAAGTGAGCAGGAGAAGTTGTCTCCGGGTTTAAGGAAAATCCTGGCTTGTTACGGATATGCTGATACGCTGGCGTTGCATTACCAGAAAATTACCACTGACGTCCTCAAAAGGTTGCTTATAACCGCGGTAGCAAGCTTCTTTTTCTTCGATATATTTGATCAATTCTGGTCAAAGGCTTACATACTTGCCCTTTTCCCAATAATTATGGGCATAGGATATTTGTTTTACAAACTAGCGGTAAAAAAGGATTACGAGAATAAATATTACGACTACCGGGCGCTTGCCGAAGGATTGCGGGTGCAATTTTTCTGGAAATTAATGCACTCAAAGGAAAACACCTACGATCACTATCTGCGTAAATACCGGGGAGAGATGGACTGGATTTTTCAAACTATCAGAAACGTATGTATGGACGCCAATCAGGAGATTTCCCAAAACCCTTCAGCATGTAAAAAGGGGGAATTAGAGATAATACAAAGGCGCTGGGTCAAAGACCAGGAAACATTCTTTGTAAAAAAGGTGCCTGAAAAAGAGCAAAAGATCAGGTGGCAGGAAAGAATAACCCTGTGTTTTTTTTGCGCTGCTATGGTGACGGTATCGGGCTTTTTTATTGTGAAGGCAATCGTTTCCTATCAGCAGGGTTCCTTTAAAGACTTTATAAATATGGAAGATATCCAACAGGGCAACGTGTATTACCCGTTTGCATTTTTAATTGACGTCTTTTTAGCAATTGGAGCGGCGCTGGCAATCTATGTGGAAAAAAGGGCGTTTGCCGATGAGCTCAGGCAATATCAGCGCATGATGGTTCTTTTTAGCAGGGCAAGCAGGTTTATGGAAAAGTATATTGCAGAAAATAATATCGCAGGCGCAGAAAACCTGGCAATAGAACTTGGCAAGGAAGCGCTCATAGAAAATGGCGATTGGTATATAATCCAGCGTTCGAAACCATTAGAGCCGTTTCTTGGATAATAATAGACGTTAACGTGACCAAACTCAGAATCCAAAATCAAAACTGGTAGGTCAACCGTCTCGGTTGACAAATAAAAAAAATGCAAAATAGTAATAAAATTGTTCTGCATATATGACAACCAGGGATGGTTGTGAAAAAGGGAATTGCCATATAGTAGCGCACGCGTCTCGCTTGCGCATAAATTTCACGGACGGTTGAATAAGGAATTTGTTATGATGACAAGCGAGGACGCATGTCCTACCAATTAATGTGTCCATGGTAGGTCAACCGTCACCGGTTGACAATAATATTTATACCTTATTGTGTTCGTTGTGCCTGGACATTACCAATTGATAACGATAGTTTTTTGACATGGTAGGGTTTTGCCCGGCTCAACCCAGCGTAATTTGACCTGAAAAATCTTTTGCGGTTGAGTTTCGTGAGAATTCGGGTAAAAAGTGTTAAGAATGGTTAAGGAGAAAGATACGTCCATGACAAGAGAAAAGAAATCCGTAAAATGGGAAAAGGTTTATGTCTTCATAAGCAGCACGTTTAACGACATGCACGCCGAGCGGGATTACCTTGTGAAACAGGTATTCCCTGAACTTCGTGAATGGTGCGAAAGGCGGAGGCTCAGGCTTGTGGATATAGACCTCCGATGGGGAGTCACCGAGCAGGATGCAACGCACAATAAGAATGTCGTAAAGGTCTGCCTGAGCAGGATAGACGAGTGCCGTCCATTCTTCCTCTGCTTTCTCGGACAGAGGCGGGGATGGGTTCCGAAAGTGGCAGAGGTCTCGGAAGATACCTACAATGACTATCCTGAACTGAAGGACCATGTCGGAAATGCGTCAGTTACGGAACTCGAAATCCTCCATGCGGTGCTGAATCCGCTTCATAAGGGCAATAAGAGAGACCCTAAAAAGCACGCAGATTATTATGATAAGGCCAGGCACGCCTTTTTCTTTCTCAGGGACGACTCCTACCTGCGCCAAATACCCTCCGACCCTCCTCTGCTCCGTAAGACATACACAAACGAGTGGATCGTCAACCCTGAAGAGAGAGTAAAAGAAGACGCTTCGCTTCGAACGTGGAGAGAAATTCAGATACCTGACACGGGAAGACCCGTGTACCCTTATCGTGCACGATGGAATCCTGATGCCTCAACCCCTGAAATAATGCTGCCCCTCGAATGTCCATCAACCGGTACAGCAAATGTCGAGCGGTGGGCGAAGCAATGGCGCGATGAAGGTGTGGCGGTTGATGGGAATAAGGTTGTAGAAAAAGATAAGGCAAAGGCGGATGAGGTCAATAAAAAGCTGTCGAAAGGAAGGCTTTCGGATTTTACCTGTGAAGGTAAGCCTTTAAACAAGGTCATCATTGATAGTGAAGGCAAACCGTTACATGAAGTTATTATTAAAAGCCTGAAGCAGGCCATATCCATGGATGAACGATATGCCGACCATAAAGAAACCGTTCAGGCTGATGAGCTTCAGAAGGAGATTGACCAGCAGGAGCAGTTCCTTTTCATAAATAGTGAAGGCTTTATCGGGAGATCAGGAGACTTTGGGGCGCTTGATGCCTATGTAAAGGACGATTCGGGAAAAATCTTTGTAATAACCGCCCCCGGCGGCATGGGCAAGACCATGCTCCTTGCCAACTGGCTCGACAGGTGCAAAGGTCGTGGGTTGGAATGCAAGGGAAGCGCCTTCCACTATAGGTTCATCGGTCAGAGCGACAGGTCTACCACAGTCCCCAACATGCTCAGGTCTCTGCTGCTTGAACTTCAGCAGATAAGCGGGAAGATACCAAAGACCTACCATGAGACGTCAAAAGACCCCCAGGGGAATGAGACAACACGTGAAGCGCCCCTTGAGATACCCCATGACCCAGAGAAGATAATGGCTATATGGCTTGAGTATCTGCCCAGGCTTGAGGGAAAGACGGTTATTGTTGTGGATGCAGTCAATCAACTTGAAAGCGGGCTTGCCGACCTCAGATGGGCGCCATTGAATGGGCTTCCGGGTCACGTAAAGCTCATTATCAGCTTTCGGGAGGATGCCGGGGAAGGCAACGAGCTGCTTGAGAAACTGAGAGGCAATGACCACGTCATTCATCACAGGATCCCCCCCTTTGAGAATATTGAGGACAGAAGAAGGCTTGTAAAGGCATATCTGGACCAGTATCTTAAGGACATTGACCATGCCCATCTTGAAGAGATAATACAGATGAAGGGCGCCGGGAACCCGCTATTTTTAAAGGTGGTACTCTCTGAGCTTAGGGTTTTCGGGTCATTCCAGCATCTACCCCAAAAGATACATGATGATTTCGGAGACAGCCCTGTTACCGCCTTTCATGGTGTGCTTGGCAGGCTTGAGAAAGACCCGGCTTATTCCTCTATCATACCCAAGCATGCCGTACCGCTTCTTTTTGGTCTTCTTTCCCATGCACGATACGGTTTATCAGTGGATGAGCTTTCAAGGCTTTTCATACAGTCCCTTACATTGGCTGATAATGCCGTCGGTTACCAGTCGGCTTCTGAAACCGTAAACCTTTTCATAAGGCAGGTAAGGCCCTTTCTTGCCTTAAGAAATGGCAGATACGACTTCTTCTACGAGAGCTTCAGGGTGGCCGCCACAGATAGGTATGAATGTGCAAAAGATGAGCTTCCTTGTCGCGCAACGTCACAGGGCTGGCACAGGGAGCTATCGGATTATTTCTATCAACTGCCATTGTGGGCAGGCAAGGATGAGAAAGGGAACGATCTGCCTGACAGGCGCAAGGTATCAGAGCTTCCTTATCATCTTACCAAAGGGTGTGTCTGGGCAAGGGTTGAGGAGATACTCACCGGTCTTCGCTTCATCGAGGCAAAGTGCGCGGCAGGGATGACGTATGAGCTTATGAAAGATTATGATGTGGCAATGAATGAAATCCCGGAAGGCAGAGATGAAAGGGAAGCGGAACAAATAAGAGAGGAAGAAATAAAGCGATACACGGATGTAATCATTGAATATGCGCGGCAGTGGAGCGAGGCGCGTGACCGCCATGCGCAAGACCCGGTGAAATACCCTATGCCAGGAACTGATGACATCCCATTACCAAAGGCAATCGAATCAGTCAAACCCTGGACGGATGAAGAGATTGAAGCAGATACCAAAAAATTTATCAACATGCCAACACCACTGCACAAATTAAAAATCTTTTCACAATTGGTAAATGGCGAGGCGCACAACCTCGTCAAATACAGTGCATATTCCCTGTTCTGTATCCAGCAGGCGTATAATTCGGCAAACGCAGGGCCGGTGCATGATACGGCAAGTAAAATCCTTGAAAATGATACAGGAACCATAACTATCATCCTCAAGGAATCATCCATTCCACCGTTTAACCCGCATCCTGGAACCCTGCGAACACTGGAAGGACACACGAATGATGTCACCGCGGTAATCCTGACGCCGGACGGTCATCGTGCCGTATCAGGGAGTTTGGACAAGGCGCTGCGGGTGTGGGACGTAGAGTCAGGGCAGTGTCTGCGAACACTGGAAGGACACACGGAATGGGTCAATGCGGTAAGTCTGACGCCGGACGGACATCGT
>Ga0082335_1003030_pt1 | contig 28872 bp, 31 predicted proteins | sample Subgrocontami58m_FD_72375 | JGI IMG/M metagenome (GOLD analysis project Ga0082335, IMG submission 72375) | Subsurface groundwater microbial communities from S. Glens Falls, New York, USA - GMW37 contaminated, 5.8 m (SPADES assembly) (version 2) ...
TACTTTTTTGATAAGCCCTTCTCTGACCAACAGGTTACTGCCCGCGCCTATTACAAAAACAGGCAGCGTGAAAGCTTTACTTTTAAGAAAACCGGCCAATTCTTTTCTATCCCTGGGTTCATACCAATATTGCGCCTGGCCACCTATCTTAAAAGTAGTGTGTTCCTTCAAGGGCTCGCGCTCTTTAAGCCTATTTTTGAAAACTTTTCGCAAACTCATCGCTGACCTTTGTTATATCTCCCGCTCCCAAAAACAAGACCATATCGTCTCGACGTATGGTTTTTTTAAGAAAATCGACTATTTGCCCTTTCGCGACATATTCAACGGGTACGCTTATCTCCTGCTTTATGCGCTCAACAAGCATCTGAGCGCTTGCGGATGCAATAGGTTCTTCACTTGCCGCGTACACATCGGTTATGATAAGGTGATCGCTTTTTATAAAACTCTTGGCGAATCTATCCATCAGAAGTTTTGTGCGCGTATACCTGTGCGGCTGAAATACCACGATAAGCCGCAAGCGCGGGCAGACTTTCGCGGCTTCTATAGTAGCCAGGATCTCTGAAGGATGGTGCGCGTAATCATCTACTATCAAAATATCCTTATCTTCATATTTCACCTGGAATCTACGCTCTACACCCTTAAAGTCGCTTAAAGCTGACCTTATCTTCTCAAAATCAAGCCCCAACTCCATGCCAAGGGCTACGACAGCCAGGGCATTCAATACATTATGCATGCCCATAAGCGATAGTGTTACATCTCCTATCTTGCGCCCAGCCTTCATGCATGTAAACGAAAGCCGGCACTGTGTAAGAAGTATATCAGCGGGATAATAGTCGGCTGATGGAGAAAAACCAAAACTTATGCTCCGGGCATTACTTTTTAATACGATTTCTTTTAATGGGGCGTCATCATTGTAATAAAAAACACAGCCTTCCTTTTTCGTCTGAGCCACAAAGACCGAAAAAGAGTTCAGCAGATTCTCATAAGTCTTATAAAAATCCATGTGTTCATAATCTATATTGGTAATAATAGAATACGTGGGCTGATAGCATAAGAACGTTCCGTCACTTTCATCAGCCTCTGCCACAAAATAATCGCTGCCCCCCAGTTTTGCATTGTCTCCGTCCTCGCGCAAGATACCTCCGACAGCTATAGTAGGATTTAAACCAGCTCCCATGAGCAGCTTCGCGGCCAATGAAGAAGTAGTAGTTTTACCGTGCGCGCCTGTAACCGTGATCACTTTCTTGTCCTTCATCAGTTCACTTAAGAATTCAGCCCTTCTTATCAATGGCACGCCAGTTTTTCTTGCGGCTGACATTTCAGGATTATTCTGTTGTATAGCGGAAGAATAAACTATTATATCCGCGCCCTCTATATTCTGCGGCTTATGGCCGATAAAGATCCTGACACCAAGGCCGGCTAGTTTACGCGTAATGGCAGACTCTTTTATATCTGAGCCTGAAACCTCTTCTCCCTGCTTTAAGACTAAATGCGCTATACCGCTGACGCCGATACCGCCTATGCCTATAAAGTGAATATGTCTTTTTTTCATTTTAGCTACAATATAGTTTTGCTCTTTCTTCTCAATTTATCTTTCAAAGAGCCCTCCCAGAGCGTCGCAAGGCCCGATAGGCTACGAATATCAAAATACGCGTAAGCTAAAGCATCATCTAAAGATTTACGGTCCTTCAATTTCCTGCAAAAATCATTGAACGCATCTGAGCCGAACTTATCAATAAGATAACTGACAACGTTTACAGACTCCGCGTAGAAAAGACTGATATCAGGCCTTTGTCTTAAGGCATTCGCGTCTATCTGGGTCAATTCCTTAAGCGGAATAAATGAGTTATCGCCAAGCGCGTCAAGCACTGCCTTGTCAGACCCGAAACGCTTGGCCTGCTCAAGATATGAGGCAACACCTTCTTCCAGCCAAAGCGGCACGTTTCCTTCGCCAATGACTTCCCTGAAAATAATATGGCCTAATTCATGCGGCAAAAGCGAATCAAAAAATCCGGATTCCCTTGGGAATGTCCATATAGTCTTCTGGTCATAGGCCGCGACCCCCGATGACCAGGACGGCTGTTTGGTCTCTTTAAGATACGTCTCCTGATCAGGATAGACGTATATCTTAGCCCTCTTATCCCACGTCCAATAATCATAGCGAGTGAACCCTAGCTTTTGGGTCAGTTCATTATAATACCTCTCACTGTAATCAATGATGGTATTAACAAACTCTGCCGGCACATCTTTATGATATACGATAAAATGGTCGCTTTTTGTCTCTGAAAGGTCTTGCGCGCTCGCAAAAGGACATAATGCCAAATAACAAGCAAGAGCGATAATAGTTATTTTCATAGTTTTACCAGTTCGCTTAATGTAAGGTTTTGCGTTGATGAATAAAGCGATGAAACAATTGACGTCATCGCCTTCCTTCTTATCTGGTCATCGATAAAAATATCCAGAAGCCCGTTTAACAACGCAGGGGTCAACTTGTTATCCTCTACCATTATAGCGCCTCCCTTATCTGCTAAGACCCTCGCGTTTTGCGCCTGATGCGCGCCGGCGAAAGGATAGGGCACCAGTATTGAAGGCAAACTAAAACGCATGATCTCCATGACGCATCCTGCGCCCGAACGGCTCACGGCCAGGTCTGCCGCCGAATAAGCATATTCCATATCGGTGAAAAAATCAAAAACTTTACTCTTTACGTTCAATCCAGCGTAAGCCTCTCTAACAGACGGCGCGTTAACGCGTCCCGCCAAATGCACGATCTGTAACCTTGATAAGTTTTTGCTGGCCTTAATAGCTTCTATAAAAACGTTGTTGAGACGAGCCGCGCCCTGGCTGCCGCCTACTACCAAAACCGTAAATAGCCCTTCTTCAAAACCAAAGAACCGCAGCGCCTCATCTTTTGGGACAACACGCATATTTTTTCTTAAAGGGTAACGCGTCAGATATATCTTTTTACTGTGCCTCTTAAGATATTTTTCTGTTCCTGGAAAAGAAATAGCTATCTTGTCAACCCAGGCAGCTAAAAATCTATTGGCCTTACCAGGGACTACGTTTTGTTCATGAAAAAGAGTTTTCTTACCAGCTATTTTTGCCAGGACCAAAAAAGGTACGGAGATATACCCGCCAAAACCAAAAACTATATCAGGCTTAACGCTAAAGATAAATTTAAATGCCGCTATGATAAGCCGGATAATACCCATCGCTGACTTATCAACTTTCAAAAAAACAGGATTGAATTCAGGGCCGACCATATCAAAATCAGGAGTAGTCACAAACACGATCCCAGGGCCTTCGGCTCCGGCCCCAGCTTTTTCCTTGAGTTCGCCGCAAAAACTGATAGCCGGAAACACATGGCCGCCGCTACCTGAGGCAACCACCATTATAGTCCGCATCATAGTGTCACCTCTTCGGTCTTTGAAACATTCAATAGCAATCCCAACGCCGCCATATGGAAGATCAGAGATGAGCCACCGTAGCTTATAAAAGGCAAAGGCAAGCCTTTAGTAGGAAGAGAGCCGATTGAAACGCCGATGTTGACGACCGCGGAAAAAGCGATAAGCGTCAAAACACCTATGCAGATCAATTTTCCAAAAGGATCACGGACGCTATAAACTATCCTGGACATGTTCCATAATAAAAAAATAAAAAGGAGTATGACAAAACTGGCGCCTATAAGGCCTAATTCTTCGCCAATGATGGAAAAAATAAAATCCGTATGCGCCGCAGGCAAGTAAAAGAGCTTCTGCTTACCCTGCCCTAATCCGACACCAAATAATCCTCCGGAGCCAAGCGCTATCTGGGACTGAATGATCTGAAACCCGCTGCCCCGAGGATCAAGCCACGGATTTAAAAAAGCGAGTATCCTCGCCCTGCGGTACGGAACGCTAAAAACAAGTAAATATAGGAAAGGCAGCGCTGATATAAAAGTAGCAATAATATGCCCCGGCCTTGCCCCTGAGACGAACATCATCATAAATACCAGGACTACAAAAGAAATAGCAGTGCCCAGGTCAGGCTGAAGCAGAACAAGCAAAGTCACAAACCCTAAAACTAGCATAGGCGGCACAAAACCGCGCCAAAATTCCTTAAGGAGCCGCGCGTTGCGATTTATATAATCAGCTATATAAATAATAAGGGCAATTTTTACGAACTCCGATGGCTGGTAATTGAAACCAAACGCGTGGAGCCATCTCTTAGCCCCTCCCGACTCTCTGGATATGCCAGGGATGATAACAAGTATTAGAGGAATTATGGTAAATATCAAAAGCGGCTTAGCCAACTTGCGCAGCTTCTGATAATCAACAGCCATGCTGACGAACATTGCGGCGAAGCCAACGATAAGATACAGAAATTGTTTTTTTAAAAGGCTGCCGCTTTTACCGGTACTCTGCCACATCGGTATGGAGCTGGCGCTGTATATCATCACAATGCCTATACCGATAAGGATAAGCATCGTTACAAAAATAGATATCCTTGTACTTCTCATAATTTTCCGACAAGCTCTTTAAAGACCCTGCCGCGGTGTTCATAATCGGTGAACATATCAAAACTTTTACACATCGGTGAAAAAAGGACCATTTCCCCTGGCTTTGCTTTTTTATAAGCGGTTGTCACGGCCTCAGAGAACGTGTTAACGCGGCAAACAGGCACTACTCCATCCCAGGCTGCGGCAATGCGGTCGCTTGCCTCACCTGCCAGTACGACCTCTCTTACTTTGTTCTTCACGAGGCCCTTTATAGACGCAAAATCGCTTCCTTTATCGCGGCCCCCTGCGATCAAAACAGCGGGCTTGCTAATATTCTTTAAGGCCCAGATAGTTGAATCAATGTTAGTGGCTTTTGAATCATTGATAAACTCTATCCCGCCTATGTCGCGGACAAACTCCATCCTATGTTCAACACCCTTAAAATCCTTAAATACATCAAGACAGACTGCGCGGCCTATACCCAATGCCTTTGCAACGGCCAAAACTGCCAATTCATTCTGATTAAACTTGCCTTCACTAGAGTCTTTATTGAAAAAGATGACTTTTGACTTAGCATCAGGCGCTATTTGCCTTAATGCCTCGTCACTGTAATTAAGGATGAGCCAATCCTCTTTTGCCTGATTCATGAAAATACGCTTCTTCGCGTAAAGGTATTCGGCCATTGTCTTGTAGCGGTCAAGGTGGTCAGGCGTAAGATTGAGTATAACTGCTACCTTCGGCTTAAGATCTTTGATGGTTTCAAGCTGAAAGGAACTGACTTCGAGGGACACAAAGTCCTGTTTGCGGATAGAAAGCACAGCCGAAGAGAACGGCGTGCCGATATTGCCTAAAACAAAAGCCTTTTTGCCGGTTGCCTTTATGACCTCTCCTACGAGTGTTGTAGTAGTTGTCTTACCATTAGTACCTGTTATGGCTATGATCGGCGCAGGACAAAGTGAAAACGCAAGCTCAATTTCACTAATGACCTTTATATTTAATTCTTTAGCCCATGTCACAGGGTCAGTATCAAGGCGTACGCCCGGGCTTATTACGATAAGGCCTCTACCCTCAACAAAAGAACGGCTGTGAGACCCTAACTCAACATCAATGCCTTCAGTTCTTAATTGCGCGGCAAGCTTCTCTAAAGCAGGCGTCGAGTTTTTTTCCGTAAGGCTGACAAAAGCGCCCAGCTCTTTCAAAAGCCTGGCAGCCGCCATACCGCTGCGCGCAAGGCCCACCACAGTTACCTTTAAACTTTTGTATGACTTCATCTTAATTTCAGCGTAGTCAGAGTAAATAGCGCAAGTATTGCCGCAACGATCCAAAACCTTACTATGATCTTTGATTCAGGCCATCCCATCATCTGGAAATGGTGATGGATCGGAGCCATCCTGAAGATCCTTTTTTTCCTGATCTTGAACGAAGCTACTTGCAGTATGACCGAGAGAGCCTCAAGGACAAATATTCCGCCGACTATTACAAGCAAAAGTTCCTTTTTTATAAAAATAGCTATAAGCCCTATGGCGCCGCCAAGAGCAAGTGAACCGACATCGCCCATAAATACCGTAGCCGGATGACAATTAAACCATAAGAAACCCAAACAGGCCCCTATCATAGCGGCGCAAAAAACAGTCAATTCACCGACGCCGTCTATATATGGAATAAGCAAATACTGGCTGAACCGCAAATGGCCGCTTACGTAACTCATAATGCCATACGAGAAAATTACCATTAACAGGCATACCGTTGCCAGGCCATCAAGGCCATCCGTAAGATTTACGGCATTAGAAGTCCCGACTATCACGAACATGACAAAAAAGATATAGAATATGCCCAATTCAAGGGCCACATTCTTTAAGAACGGCACATCCAGCTTGGTTGAAGTCTCCGGGTCAAGATAAAGAAATGTCCCTATCGCCAGCCCAAGGCTTATCTGGCCTATGAATTTAGCCTTTGCGCTCAATCCTTTAGACCGCTTGAACTTTAATTTTATATAATCATCCGCGAACCCGACCAACCCCAGCCAGAGAATACCGATAAGGCTGATCACGATATATTTATTGGAAAGGTCAGCCCACAAGAGTGTAGAAAGTATGATCGAAGATACTATAAGCAGCCCGCCCATCGTAGGCGTGCCTTGTTTGTGGTGGTGGATGTCATAAAGCCCGGCCACCTCTTCTTTCTTCCTGACATTCTCGCAGATATGCCACGCAGCAAGTTTTCTTATAACCACGGGGCCTAAAATAATACAGATAAAAAAAGTCGTTATAGCAGCCCCCGCGGACCTAAAAGTAATATACTTAAAAAGATTAAAGCCGGTAAAAAGGTCCCTTAGCGGATAAAAAATATGATAAAGCATTAAACACCTCTGTAAGTTATTTCATTTCCTTCAAAGACGCGACAATGCGTTCCATCTGCATGGAACGCGACCCTTTTATTAAAAGCATATCTCCGTCTTTTATTTGAGCTAAAAGAAATCCTAAGACAGCCGCGCAATCATCAAAATGAAAAACAGCCACATCGCTCATGCCGCTTTTTTTGGCGCTCTCTGCAGTGCCTTTCGCGAAGTGGCCCATGGTCACAAGTATATCAACAGGTTTTTTGGAGACGTATCTTCCGAAATATGAATGGAACTCTTCTGATTTTTTCCCCAACTCCAGCATATCGCCCATGACCAGTATGCGGCGGCCGTTTGTCACCTGCCGGCACAAGACGTCAATAGCGTGTTTTAAAGACTGGGGATTGGAATTATAAGAATCGTCTAAAACGGTGCACTTCTTCAATTTTATCTCTTTAAGCCTCATATCAGGCGAATCAAAAGACTCTATTTTTTCTTTTATTGCAGGCATATCCAATCCAAAAAGAAGCCCGCAGCCTATGGCAGCCAGGGCATTGCTGACATTGTGAAGCGCGCTATGCTTTAATTCCATGATATGGCTGCCATTCAGGACAAAAGAAATACTTGATGGCTTATAATTTATCTCCGTAGCCCTTAGGTCGCACTCCCTGTTGATGCCGTAAAAAAAGATAGACTTTGATCTTATGCGGCTGAGTTTCCCCAGGATAACGTCAGCGCGGTTCAAGAAAGCGATACCTGGGTAAGACAGATGTTTGATCAATTCTATCTTTTCCTTATAGACACCCCTTAGGCTATCCAAAAATTCAAGATGCGCAGGGCCGATGTTAGTCAAGACACCTACATTAGGGCCTGCGATCTCAGACAATGACGCGATCTCTCCGAAGCGGTTCGTGCCCATTTCAATGACGCAGATGTCGTGTTTTGAATGTATGTTCAAAAGGGTCAATGGTACACCGATGAGATTATTCTGAGTGCCGGCGTTCTTAAGAACATTATACTTCGCCGAAAGTACCCACGCTATCATCTCTTTAGTCGTAGTTTTGCCGCTGCTTCCTGTTACGGCAATAACCGGAATATCAAACTTCCTACGGTGAAAACCCGCGATAGCGCCTAAGGATCGCGTTGTATCAGCGACTTTAATATAGGTAACGCCCTTCTGGAACGCGGTTACTTTTTGGGCATTCGCGTATATCACGGCTTTTGCGCCCTTGCCGATAGCCTCTATAATGAAATCATGCCCGTCAAAATTCTTGCCGACAATAGCTATAAAAGCCTGGCCTTCTTTAAGCGTGCGCGTATCAATGGAAATACCCGAAAAACGCCCACGCCTTTGGCCTGAGCTTAAACCACCGCCTGTCGCGCTTATAAGATCTTTTGTACTAAACATGGCCCTCTGGCAAAGACAATATCTTCAAAACTACAGCCTTATCATCAAAGGCGAAGGTTTTACCTTTGATGATCTGATATGTCTCATGCCCTTTGCCGGCAACTAGGACAAAATCTCCTCCTGCTGCCATAGAAAGGGCTTTTTGAATAGCTTGATACCTGTCGCAAACTACCTCAAAATTATTTTTTTCCATACCCGCAACGACCTGTTTGATTATCTCATCAGGGTCTTCGCTGCGCGGATTATCGCTGGTTACGATACAATGATCGGATAAGGCGCTTGCCACACTACCCATCTTGGGCCTTTTATCTTTATCTCTATCACCGCCGCATCCGAATACTGTGATAATCCTGCCATTATGGAGAATCAGGCGCAAAGATTCAAGCACATTCTTAAGGGCATCGTCCGTGTGGGCATAGTCCACGAAAACGCTGAAACCCTTCTTTGCGTCTATCCTCTCAAGCCTGCCTGGCACAAAAGAAACAGCTTCTATGCCTTTCTTGATAGAAGCAGGATCTAAACCTTCAGAGACCCCAAAAGCTACCGCTGCCATGATATTATAAAGATTATGCCTGCCCACCAAAGAAGAAACGATATTTATTAAACCTTGCGGTGTTTTAATAATGGCCTGGCTGCCGTTGCGCGAAAGTTCATGACGGATGACACATACGTCAACATCCGAAGAAAATCCATACGTCAATATTCTCCCTTTTATTGATCCCAGAAGCCGTTGCCCGGACGCTTCATCCTTATTTATAATAAAATTAGTGTTTTCATTTGAACATTCTGTGAACAGTTTCTGTTTTGCTAAAAAATAATCTTCCATTGTCCTGTGGTAATCCAGATGGTCCTGCGTCAAATTTGTAAAGATGGCTGATCTAAAGATAATACCCTTTACCCTTTCCTGGTCAAGGGCGTGAGAAGAGACTTCCAAAACCACGTAAGAGTCGCCTGCCTGGACCATATTACTCATCAATTCATGCAATTCAAGAACTCCAGGCGTTGTGTTGTTAGTCTTGAGATTTTCTTCAAGGACCTTATATCCTATCGTGCCTATGAGCCCACACTTGATATCAGCCGCGTTCAAAACGCTTTTTACCAGATAAGACACCGTGGTCTTGCCGTTCGTTCCAGTTATACCGACGCATTTAATACGCTGATATGGGCGGCCAAAAAAATTACCCGCTATTTTGCTTAACGCCTCTTTTGAATCTTTGACAAGAATAAAAAGCGCGCTCGTGCCTGCCAAAGGCTTCAGCGACCCATCTTCTAAAATAACGGCGCTTGCCTTTCTTTTGACAGCTTCATCAATATATCTGTGCCCGTCTTGCAGTGGCCCCCGAAGCGCTACAAAGACCGTGCCCGGCGTGACATCTCTTGAATCGCAAGAAATGCGCCTGACATCCACATCCTTGAGCTCAGGCAACACACCAACTGTATCCAGGCCTTCCATTAACTGTTTAAGTTTCATTAGCCTGCCTATATTTTAAAACATCCTCGGCAACAAGTTTAAAAGCCGGAGCCGAAACAACGCCTCCGTAATAATAAGGCCTGGGCTCATCTACGATGACCGCTATGGCTATTTGAGGGTCATCCACTGGCGCAAACCCTATAAAAGACGCGGTGAACTTAGTATGGGAATAAGTCCCATTAGGGTCTATTTTCTGCCCGGTCCCCGTCTTACCGGCGAATTTATAAAGCTTGGACTGCGCTAATTTACCTGTGCCGGACTCCACGACACTAGCCATGATCTCGCGCATTAGTTTTGACGTTTCTTCGGTCATGACCTGCCTTAAAGGTTGAGGCTCAAAGCTCTTTATCGCTTCCCCTTTTTTATCAATTACCGCGCGCACCACATAAGGCTTCATGTAAGTTCCGTTGTTGGCTATCGCAGAGGCCGCGGCAGCCAACTGCAAGGTTGTCACGCATACTTCCTGGCCTATCGGGACTGCGCCTATGGATGTCTTAGACCATGTTGAGACAGGTTTTAAAACACCCCCGACTTCACCTGGCAGGCCCACAGAAGTAACGCTCCCAAACCCAAAAGCCTTTGCATAATTGTATACGGCCGCTCCACCTATCTTTTGGGCTATTTTTGTCGTTCCTATATTACTGGACTGAGCTATCACTTCACGAAACTCAAGCGATCCATATGGATGGACATCATGGAGGGTATGGTTCGCAACGCGATATTCACCATTTTCGCAGAAAATCTTGTCTTGTGGTGAAAATTTTCCTTCATTTAAAGCTGCTGTCGCTGTGACTACCTTAAACACTGAACCAGGTTCAAAATAATCAGTGATCGTCCTGTTACGCCTAGACTCCAATGAATAAGCGGAAGGGTCATTTAAGTCATACGTAGGACGACTAGCCATAGCAAGAACTTCGCCTGTCTTAACGTCTAAAACGACTATTGAAGCGCCCTTAGCATTATACTTCTGATATATCTTGTCTATCTCACGCTCTGCTATATATTGGACGATCTCATCTATTGTCAATACAAGGGAATATCCGTCTACTGGAGGCTGCAGGACATCTTGAATCGCTAAGTCCCTTCTTCTGGCATCTCTTAACACAAAGGTCCAGCCGGGCACTCCTTTAAGGTAAGAATCATAATTCATCTCAAGGCCGTCAAGCCCTACATTATCCAATCCGGCAAACCCGATCAATTGACTCGCTAATTTTGAATTAGGATATGAACGTTTGCTTTCCCTGATAAAGCCAAGGCCGGCAAGATCTTGCGCCTTTATCTTTTCCATGGTCTCCCAATCCAGCTTGCGCGCAAGCCAGATAAACTGTTTTTTTCTTGAAAGCCTCTCTTTTATAAAGTTCTTATCAAGGCCAAGGAGCGAACTTAGATGATCAGCCAACGCTTCTTTGTTCTTTACCTGTGGCGGTATCGCGTAAAGAGAAAAAGTGGAGACATTTACGGCCATAGGCCTCATGTAGCGGTCGTAGATACCACCTCTCTCAGGAGGAAGCGCAAGATAATAATTATGCTGTTTAGCGGCTAACTTCAGGAGGAAAGACGAGCGGAAAAACTGCACAAAGATAAGCTGTGCCAAAAAAAAGAAAAGTAGTCCTACAAAAAAAATAAGGACTACCGAAAACCTTAAAGGTTTGATTTTGAGTTGCACTTAATGAAGTTCCGCTTACGAACTATTTAACGGTCTTGGCTTCAGCCTGCTTGCTTGCAAAGATATTAGAAAAAGCCAAGCGTTTGAATAGAACGCCACGGTTTGAAGTTTTAACGGCTACTACCTTTGCAGGTAGGCCTTTTGCCAATGCTTTGTCTTTGCCGACTTTGACCAATTTATATTTTCCAGCCATCTCAAATCCGTTATTCTTTAAAAACAGGTTCTTGTCAAGGCTCAGTGGCGATTCCAGGCTGGAAAGCGTATATTCAAGCGACGTTTTTTTATCTAAAGCGTTCTCTAATATCTTTTCGGTACTTGTGATCTTATAAGCCAGCTTGACGATCTCAGTCTGTTGAAAAACATAGAACAGGCACAACACAGTGCCTAAAGCTGTATAAAGGATGCAGCGCGACGTCCTCAATTTACCCTCTCAATGACTCTCATCTTTGCGCTGCGGCTTCTTGGATTGATCATTGTCTCTTCATCCTGCGGCCGCATTACTTTTTTAAAAAGAAGGCGATATCGCCCTGTTTTTACAAGCTCTCTAAAATTCTCTTTGACTATCTTATCCTCAAGCGAATGGAACGAGATAACGCATATGCGGCCGCCCTTATTTAGAAAAAGGCTGGTTTTTTTAAGCGCCTCGTCTAAGGCGTCCAATTCCCTGTTGACGGCTATACGCAAAGCCTGAAATGTCCGCGTTGCCGGATGGATCCTTTGAAATCTTGCTTTATAAGGCAGGACATTTAAGACCAGCTCTGCCAACTCTTTGGTTGAAGATATGGGCGTTTGTTCTCTGCGCCTTACTACCGCGCTGGCTATGCGGCGCGAAAACCTTTCCTGTCCAAAGCGCCAAATGATGGAAGATATTTCTTCTTCAGTAAGATTATTCAAAAGGTCATAAGCTGAAATAAAGCTATTGCGGTCCATGCGCATATCCAAAGGCCCTTCGTTTCTGATACCGAACCCGCGCGCCGCGTTATCAAGCTGATACGAAGATATTCCCAGGTCAAAAAGAAATGCGTCCACTCTTCTTATCTTTTTTTCCTCCAGGGCCTTATCAAAATTCCTGAAATCATCCTGAACAAAAGTGCAGTGTTTTGAAAATCTCTTCAGATTATCTTTGGCCTCGCCAAGCGATTCGGCATCCTTATCAATTCCGATAAATCTGCCATGAGGAGTTATCTTCTCTAAGATACCCGCGGCGTGCCCGCCTAACCCAAGGGTTGCGTCAACGACTACCATCCCATCCTTGAGATCAAGGAAAGACAGCACTTCTTTATACATGACCGGCTGATGTTGATATGTCTTCATAGGAAACCCGCCATCAACTTCTAAAGAAGGCTCCAGCAATTGGCTGGTCTGCCCTCTGGCACCGCTAAAAGTCATAATGTCTGACCACATCGTATTTTTAAAAGAATAATTTAAGGATCCTTGATACTGACATGAACCGCGGATTTAATATGACCACGCCTGTTTTATAACCTAAAAAATCGACTTCTTTAGACCACACAACACGCCCTAAAAGCTTAAGTGGCCCGAACCCGTCAGGTATCTCAAGCGAGATCTCAAAAATGGTGCCCTCGGAAAATACCTCTGAGGTAGCTAAACCCATTCCTGAACCGCTTAAGTCTTTGACAAAGGCGCTGAACCTCTCTCCCGTGTTGACGTTCTTAACCTGGGTTTTGACATCATAGAGAGGATTACGAAAGAATATCCTGTTATCCGTTCTTACGATGTTGCGGACTTCCGGTGGTGCCATCGTCGCTCTTATCATGAGATCCTTTCTAGGTTATAGATTTTCTATCAGCTTTTCAGCCGTATCCTCAAAAGATTCCAGATTGGATTTATAGAACTCCTGCCACTGGTCTTTAGCCCAAACTTCTATCCTGCTTGAAACGCCGATGATGACGACGTCTCTTTTGATCTGCGCGTAATCTTTCAAATACGTAGGCAGGAGTATCCTGCCCTGTTTATCGGGGATTATTTCAACAGCCCCGGAAAAATAAAGGCGGTTGAATTTCCTTGAATCCTGTTTTGTAAATGACATGGATTTGAACTTCTGCTCAGCTGCCTTCCATTCTTCTTCGCTGAACATAAACAAACATTTATCAAGGCCTCGTGTTATGTAGAACTTTTCCACAAAATTGTTCTTAGCCGTCTCCCTCAATTTAGAAGGAAGTATGAGGCGGCCTTTATTGTCTATGGAATGAGCGTATTCACCGTAAAACACTGAACACCCCTTATTTATTTAGTGAAGTCCAACGAAGCCATTCCTTGATATTCGATGAAGGGCTGAGTTGGAGAAGATCATCAATATGTGCTGTTTTCCACTTTGCTCCACTTTGCTCCACTTGTATCCAAATTATAGGAAAATTACACCACTTTGTCAAGGAAAAATTTGACAATTTTTGATAGATTATTGGTTATTAGTGAGGTAATTACCGCGGAACTGGATTAATGACTTTTGGCCAGGATCTTTCTTGCGGAGAGGGCATCTTTTTCTATCGCGCGAACGAGTTCGCGAGCTGAAGGAAATCTTTTATCACCCCTGATCTTTCTTACGAACCGTATTTCCATCTTTGAGCCATAGATCTTTTTTCTAAAATCAAATAAAAAAGATTCAACGCCGCGGTATGGAACAGCCGTCTTAAACGTCGGCCTCGTGCCTATGTAAGTCACACTCTTAAAGGCCTTGCCGCCCAGGATACTATAGGTCGCGTAAATCCCATCGGGCACCAGGACTTCATGGTGTGGCCTTATATTTGCCGTGGGATACCCAAGCCCAGCTCCTACCCCCTCGCCCTTTATGACATCGCCTAAAATAGAGACATAGCGGCCCAGGTATCGGCAGGCTTCATTAAGCCTGCCTTTTTTAACGGACTTACGAATAAGAGTGCTTGATATCACCTTCGCGCCCATCTTAAGATGTTTTAAAACATGCAGCTTAAAATGGAGCTTCTTTGACAACAGCTTCAATAGTTTTTTATCACCTTTGGCGCCTTTACCGAATATAAAATCTTCCCCAACATACAAAGAAACCATGCCTATTTTTTTAAGCAAGGTATCTTTGACAAAAATCTCAGGTGTTGTTGCCGCGAAGGCCCTGTTGAAATTAATGACATAACAATAGTCTATGCCGCAAGCGGCGATAAACGATATCTTGTGTTCCAGAGATGTCAGATGCGGTATCTTTTTAAGGGGGTCAAAAAGATGGGACGGATGGTAAGAAAAAGTAACGACAGCGCTCGCCATAGATGAGCGCCTGGCCTCGCGGACCACACGGCGCAATATCATCTGATGGCCAAGATGTACTCCGTCAAAGACGCCGACTGCTACGACCTTTTTTTCGATCTTAGGTCTTTTAAGGCTTCCAGTCCCGTATATGACTTTCATGGATGTCCTCTAAAGAAACAGCGTCGCGGATGTTAAAAGGCCCTAACGAGACCCTGCGGATTCGCGAAATATAACCTCCGACGTTCAATCTTTCTCCGATCTCTTCGCCTAATCTACGGATATACGTGCCTTTTGAACATCTTACTAAAAAATCTATCTCGGGTAATTCCATGCGCGTGATATTCAGTTCATAAATATTTATCGGCCGGGCTACTCGTTCGACCTCTATGCCCCGGCGCGCCAATTCATACAACCTGCGGCCCTTATGCTTAATGGCAGAGACCATAGGCGGCACCTGCTGCCTTGGGCCGACAAACTCTAAGAACACATCTCTCACATCGTCCTGGGTCAAATGGCTAAGGTCTTTTTCGCTTAGGATCTTTCCCTCGGAATCACCTGTTGATGTCACTATGCCAAGTCTTAGGGTCGCTTCATATTCCTTATCAAAATGCACGAATTTAGCAAAGAGCTTCGTGGCCTTTCCTACTAAAAGCACAAGCACGCCCGTGGCCACAGGGTCTAATGTCCCGCTATGCCCTACCTGTTTTGTTCCGATCTTTTTTCTTACGATATCTACGATGTCGTGTGACGTGACGCCCGCGGGTTTATCTATAATTAGTATGCCTTCTCTCACTTGACCTGCCTTTGCGCCTCGCCTATGACGCGGTTTACAACATCTTTAAGAGAACCCTTCAGAGTGCAGCCGCTTGCCATCTTATGCCCACCGCCGCCGAATTTGCCCGCTAATTTATTAACGTCTACTTTGCCGCTGGAACGCAGGTTAACCCTTACTTCGCTTCTGGCCTTTATCTCTTTGAACAATAAAGCGACCTCAACGCCCTTGATAGCGCGGGCAAAATGTATAATATCATCCGTCATCTCCGAGAGCCTCGGCTCTTTTTTTATAAGAGCGTTCTTTACTTCAAGCCACGCGAGTTTTCCTTTTTGCGCTACCTTTAAAGTGTCAATGATCGCTCCTAGCGCCTTGACCGTATGAATATCCAATGACTCATGTATATGGCGATATATGCCATATACATCAAGGTTATGTTTCAAAAGTTCGCTCGCAGCCAAATGGGTAAATGATGATGTAGCCGAGTATTTGAAAGAACCTGTATCTGCCAGAATACCCGTATAAAGGCATATCGCTTCATTCTTATTGATCTTAACGTTAAGGGCCTTAAATAACTCATATACCATTTCTGAAGCGCAAGAAGCATTCGGCTTGACCCAGTTAATATCTCCAAACATCGTATTGCTTATATGGTGGTCAATATTCAATAACAGCCGCCCCTTCTTAAAAGCCTTTGCCGCTTTGCCGATCCTGGACATATCGGAACAATCAACAAGAACACCAACATCATAATAAGGAGAAATAATACCATGCTTTATAGAATCCAAACCCGGCATAAAACTATATTCCGCGGGCACCTCGTCCTGGTTCAACACTATGACTTTTTTCCCAAGACGTCTCAGCAGGCTCGCCATAGCCAACTCTGAGCCCAAAGCATCCCCTTCCAGGCTGATATGAGCGGACACCAAAAATACTTTATTTTGTTTTTTTCTTAGGGCGCTTAGAAGCTTTTTTGGCGGCATGTTTGGCCTTTCTTTTTTTAGGTTTTGGCTTTTGTATAGCAGCCTGCTGGCTCTTTATCTCTTCAAGACGTTGTTCAATTATAATGCTGTATTCAGATGAGTGGTCACTCGTAAAGACGATCTCGGGCACAAACCGCAAGTCCAACCTTTCTCCAAGCGTGCGGCGGATAAAACCAACGGCATGCTCAAGGCCTGCCTGGGTATCTTTCCACTTCTGCTCATCACCGTAGACGCTAAAAAATATGCGCGCGAACCTTAGGTCCGGAGTAAGAACACACTGTGTTATGGTGGTAAAACCCAAACGCGGGTCCCTAAGCTCCTCTGCTACGATCATACTGACTTCTTTTCTTATCTCTTCTGCTACCTTATCTGCTCTGCTCATTTCATATGCTCCTTGATTTTGCGCTGCGCTAAAACAAGTTCCTCTTCCTTATTGGAGACCTCTGCGTCTATCTTCGCGTACAACAACTCATCCAATATCTTCTTAAAATGAGGGCCGGGTTTGACACCAAGCCCCTTTAAATCATCGCCTTTAACGTGGATCCTCTGCCCGTTGTAAACAAACAAAAAATCCTGGACTCTTTTTACGACAAGCTCACAAGACGACAATGCGGCTGACAACAACACTACCTCATAACTTAAAGGTTCCAATATCCGATACACGGTACTCGCCCGAACGCTCTTTTTGGAAAGCTCTTTTTCAACACGCGCGAAATTTTCCCTGAAGGAAATGATCCTTGAACTCTCGCCCTTATGAAAAGCGAAATCGCGCATGACTTGGCACAGTTCTTTATGCGTCAGAGTAGAAAAGAACAAACTCATATACATAACATAAGGTTCAAGATGGCGCTTATGCGAAAAATGCTCATCAAACCACCTGGCCTTTTTTGCCACATCTTCAAAAGACTTATGCCAACCCTTATGAAAACGAAGGCCCAAAGCGATATAGGAAAACCCGGCTAAGCCCCAAAGACGCCTTAAAGATCTAACGGGCGACCTTTCTTTAAATATCAGGATCAGTTCATCCCTTAAGCGGTGTTTTTGCACCTGGTGGAGCATTTTACGGCGAAGTGAACTTTTTATCCATGACAATGTTTCTTTGTCTATCTTAAAATCAAACCGCTGTTCAAAACGCACAGCGCGCATGATGCGCGTGGGATCATCAATGAAACTATTGACGTGCAATGCCCTGATAACGCCCGTCTTTAAGTCGCTATGCCCGTCGTAATGATCGATGATCTGACCAAAACAATGTTTATTTATACTTATGGCCATCGCGTTAACAGTAAAATCCCGCCTGAACAGATCGTCTCTAATATGCCCCTTGAAAACAACCGGTAACGCAGCCGGTTCTTCATAGATCTCTCTGCGCGCTGAGGCAATATCCACTTTGAATCCATGCAATCCATGGATGGTAGCAGTGCCAAATCTTTTATGAGTTACAAGCTTTAGGCTTTGGTTGCGGGCGCACTCCGAAGCAAAGGCTATGCCGTCTCCCTCCACTACCAAATCAACGTCAAAATTCTTAACGCCCAAAAATATATCACGGACGAATCCTCCGACCACATAGGCGTTAATACCCTTTTCATCAGCCAAAGCGCCTGCCATGTGTATAAAACTAGACATCTCTTTAGGCAACTCATTAAGCTTCTTATGGAACATGTTCAACCTCTGGGATGGAACTGCTTGTGAATAGACTTTAACCTGTCTTGTGTCACGTGCGTGTATATCTGTGTTGTAGATATGTTGGCGTGCCCAAGCATCTCCTGGACGCTTCTTAGATCAGCGCCTCTCTCTAGTAAATGTGTTGCAAAAGTGTGGCGCAAAATATGCGGCCTCATCTCTTTTTTTATCCTCGCCTTTTTTGCGTAACCTTTTATAAGCTTCCATAAAGAAATACGCGATATCCTCTTGCCTGACCTGTTCAAAAAAAGCTCGACTGCGCCTGAACCCTTCAATTGACCGGGCCTCACTTTTTCTAAATACCTGGCTATAGCAATGATCGCCTTCTTACCCAAAGGAATAATGCGTTCTTTTTTACCTTTGCCAAGACAGCGCACAAATCCAACGTCAGAGTTTACATCACTGACCTTTATATTAGAGACTTCCGAAACACGCATACCTGTAGCATACATCAATTCCAGGATAGCCCTGTCCCTTATTCCCTGAGGCTTATTTAGATCGGCGGATTCTATCAACTTCTCTACTTCATCAAAACTCAAAATATCCGGTATCTTTTTCCAGAGTTTAGGGGAATCAATATAGCTTGATACATCGGCTTTTATCAACTTCTCCCGGGCCAAGAAACGATAAAAGGTCCTAAGAGCGGCAAGATTCCTGGCTATGCTGTTAACCGATAGCCCTTTATCTTTTTCGTGCATCATAAAATCCCTGATATCCTCGCGCGATGTGGCAGAAACTGTTTTCTTAGCTATAGAATCAAGGAATTTTAGATAAGTATCCAGGTCCCTGCGATAAGAAACAAGCGTATTTGAAGAAAGACCCCTTTCAACGCTTAGATAATCCAGGAATAGGTCAACGTATTTATCCATTAAGCGTGCCTGCCTTTATTTCCCTGCCGATAGTCGTATCAGGCCCGTGTCCTGGGTAAACACGCGTGCCTTCTCTAAGCTGCGAGAGTTTTTTCAGAGACTTCAATAATTCAGCATGGCTGGCCCCGGGAAGGTCCGTGCGGCCTACACCGTTGTAAAAAAGCGTATCCCCTGAGAAAAGCGCGCCTTCGCCCAAAAGGCACATACCTCCCATTGTATGGCCTGGCGTATGAATGACCTCAAAAGACAGCTCATCAAGTACGACCTTGTCGCCCTCTTTTAACAGCTTCTCAGGTTTCACAACAGTAAAGCTCCCTAAAAAAATAGACGAAGGGTTCTTTTTAGGATCTGTGACCATATCATTCTCATTTTCGTGGACATAAAGAGGCAATTTTAGGCCGGCGTTCGCTTTTATATGGTCAATATGCCCGTGCGTATTAACGATGAATGAGGCTTTCAACCCATGCTTTTTTAGAACACTCTTGATATCTTCTATGTCGTCACCCGGGTCAATGACAAAAGCGTTGTTCTTATCTGACGCTACTATATAGCAATTCGTCTGCAATTCTCCTACGATAACTTTATGTATATTCATATACTATTTCAGGTATTCTTTCATCTTTTTTAGGTCAAAGAGCCTGTTGACAGAACTCAGTATTCGTTCAGCGTCGTAGCGCAGCATAGTCATCCTGGAAGGCGGCATTGCTTTGGCGGCCTGGATCTGAGTCTTTAAGTCCTCAGTTTTTTTAACATAGACCTCAAGCGCCTTGGCTTTATCCTCGTTAAGATAAGTAGCCATCTTCTTTAAGTTAATGATCGACTGCTCAACACAATCCACTATCTTCTTATAAGTTGAATAATCATTGAGGCTTGTGATCAATTCCTGATTCCAGGATTTCCAATAGATAAAATATTGTTTATACATTACATCGCTAGGATATGGATGCGCGCTATAATCCCTGGGGACAATGATCATCTGCTCCTGCGAATCTTTGCTCTTGCGCTTGCGGGTGAATTTTTTCCTTAAACTTTCACAGCCTGTAAGCATAAAAATACCCGACAAGATGACTACAAGTACCAACATTTTCTTTTTACTATTTCCCATTATGCTGCCTCCATAATTTTTTTAAAACCTGCTTCATCTAGAATTGTAACCTTCAGCTTTTTTGCCTTGTCAAATTTTGAGCCTGGGTCCCTGCCGGCAACACAATAATCCGTCTTATTTGAAATAGCAGAACTGACACGAGCACCCAGCCGCTTAACAAGCTCTTCTGCCTGGCTTCTTGAGAAAGAACTCAATTCTCCGGTAAAGACAAAAGCCTTGCCTGAGATCAAAGACGAGATCTTTTCCGTCTTTGGCTGCCTCATACTGACGCCGGCCTTCTTTAATTTATCTATCAGCCGTATTGTCTCTTTCTGCCGGAAAAAATCACTGACCGACCGCGCTATAACGTCCCCGACCTCATGGATGGAACTTATCTCATCAAAAGAAGCGGCCAGCAAAGAATCAATGGTCTTGAACTTATCGGCCAAGACTTCTGAAGCTTTTTCACCTACATGTCTTATGCCAAAAGCAAAAAGCAGGCGCGACAACGGCCGCGACTTACTAGCATCAATGCCGTCTAAAAGGTTTTGCGCCTTTTTTTCTTTAAACAATTCAAGCTTCAGAAGGTCCTCATTTTTTAAACGATAGATATCCGCGAAGTCCCGAACCAAGCCCTTTTCGGCGATCTGATGCACTACGGATTCTCCCATTCCTTCAATATCCATGGCGCCGCGCGAAGCAAAATGAATAAGATGTTTCTCAATCTGCGCCGGGCACGACAGATTGATACAACGATACGCAACTTCATCTTGCTTTTCCTTTACGACTTTAGCACCACAGGACGGGCAAACAAGAGGCACCTGGATTTTTTTTTCATGGCCTGCGCGCGCGCTGGTCACGACTTTTATAACTTTAGGAATGACGTCTCCTGCGCGTTCAAGAATGACCCTATCTTTGCATCTTACGTCTAAGCGTTTTATTTCGTCAAAATTATGTAAAGTAGCATTACTTATTATTACACCTGCGCATTCTACGGGTTCTAGTTCCGCGACCGGAGTCAAAACGCCGGTGCGGCCCACGCTTACAAAAATATTATTTATAATAGTTGTAGCCTGCCTTGCCTGAAATTTATACGCTATAGCCCACCTGGGGCTTTTTGCGGTAAACCCAAGACGGTCCTGTTGTTTGTAAGAATTTATTTTGATGACAATGCCGTCTATCTCATAATCCAGGCTGTCCCTGCGATCCTGCCAATGCTTGCAATAACTGATAACATCCTCAAGTGTGGCACAATGTTTAGTGTGAGGATTAACAGGCAGCCCCCATGACCTGACTTTATCAAGAAATTCCTTCTGTGATGAAAATTCTATACCGCTGAACGCGCCTATAGAATGAGCAAAGAATAGAAGTTTACGTTTTGATACGACCTTAGGGTCAAGTGTCTTAAGCGTTCCGGCAGTAGCGTTACGAGGATTGGCAAAGATGATATGGCCATCTTCTTCCCTTTCCTTATTCATTGCCTGAAAATCCTTGCGCGACATAAAAGCCTCTCCCCTTATCTCAATTGTATCGGAGTGCGTAGCCACCTGGCCAGACAATTTGAGGGGAATGGCCCTTATAGTCCTAATATTAGAAGTTACATCTTCTCCGGTCTCACCGTCTCCACGCAAAGCCCCGGTAAAAAGAGCGTCTTTTTTATAAACTAGGTCCAGGCTGACGCCGTCTATCTTCAATTCAGACATATAATCTACTTTTTCACCGGACAAGCCTTTACGGCAGCGCTCTTCCCAATCATGCACCTCATCAAAAGAATACGTGTTGTCCAAAGAAAACATCTTTTTCTTATGGCGTATGGCCTTAAAACCTGAGACCGGTTCGCCTCCGACTCTTTGCGTAGGAGAATCAGGCGTTACTAATCGCGGATCTTGCTGTTCAAGCGCCTCAAGCCTCTTTAATAAAGAATCGTATTCTTTATCTGAGATCTGCGGGTCATCTAAAACGTAATATTGCATTTCATGATGTCTGATCTCTTCTTTAAGCTTATTTATCTCTTTTTTGATATCCATAAACTACGACCTGGCTACCTGCCTAAGCTAAGCCTTAATGCTAATGACTCAGGCAAGCCTGCTCCTATTATCTTTTTCTGGGCCTTTGCTACGTCATAACTAACACGCTGGAACTGAAAACTTAAGTCCTCTTGGTCATAGATACAAAAACATGCCCTTGGGTCACCGTCTCTTGGCTGGCCCACGGAGCCTGCGTTAACTATGTATCGCCTGCCATTTTCTAATGTGAGCGCTTCGACTTCCTTATACAAAATTCCATCTTTCTCCTCAATAAAAATACCCGGCCTATGAGAATGCCCCAAAAAACAGATCTTTGTTTTAAGGGCAAAAAAATCTTTGGTAGCCTGTAGAACGCCTTCCATATAATCAAACTCTTCGGGGTGGTTCAATGTGCCATGGACAAGACAATGATCATCAGCTTCTTTGACAAGCTCAAGCCCCGAAAGAAATAAGCGGTCGGCCTCAGAGATGTTTTCCATTGTCCACAAAACTGCTCTTTTAGCATCGGTATTAAAATATTCTATATCAGTCAATCCGACGGCTGCCCAATCATGATTGCCTGCTACACAACTTGCGTTAAGAGCCCTCAAAAGAGAAATGCACTCTTTAGGATCAACGCCGTATCCTACGATATCCCCGAGAAAGAGATATTTATCTATTTTCGCATTTTTTAAGAAATCCAGGCAAGCCAGGAAAGCTTCGAGGTTGGAATGAACATCTGAAAACACCGCATAGCGCATTGAACACCCATGGACAATATGTCCATCCAGTGAAATCCAGCCGAAGTCCACCTTAGCGCTCATCAGGGACGGAAGCGGATCGAACACCCAGCAAACTCGTTAGAACTCTATGCCAAATTCCTTAAACTCACCCGTAGCAGGAGCCCAAGAGACTTGTTTATTTACGATATAACCTGAAAATTGCTCTTCCAAGCGTGATAACATATCATTCAATGCCGGCTCTTCTCCTTCGGCAAGGACCTCAACATCACCGCCACGGATATTTTTTACCCAGCCAGATAGGCCAAGCCGGCTTGCGATGGATTCAGTCGTATACCTGAATCCCACGCCCTGGACCTGGCCGCTGAATATAACGTGGATTTGTTTTTTCACATGAACAGTAAGGTGTCGGGCCTACACTTAGGTGTCGGGCACTTAACATTAATGTGGTCGGCACTTGTTCGGCCTGCTCGGCTTATCGCCTCGCTACGGCCTCTCAAGTACACGACCAATTTCCCCTTGTCAGGGAAATTGGTCGGGGGAGCGGGATTTGAACCCGCGACTTCTTGGTCCCGAACCAAGCGCTCTAGCCGAGCTGAGCCACCCCCCGCGAAACCAAAGTATCTTATCATAAAGGGGTTACGTTGACAATGCGCCCTTTAGAAGCATGTCAAACTCAACATTCACTTTATCGCCTGCCTGCTTTTTCCATAAAGTTGTCGCGCGGGCCGTATGCGGAATTATACAGACAGAGAACCCTCCGTTCTTAATATCAGCTACAGTCAAACTGATGCCGTCCACAGCTACGGATCCTTTACGGACAACACATTTTAAGAATTTAGTAGGAATACCTACCTGAAACTCAAGATTGCCTTTAGAGGCCTTTCTGGAGCGGATAACAGCAACACAATCCACGTGCCCTGAGACAAAATGGCCGCCAATACGGTCGCCTGCCTTAAGTGCCCTTTCCAAATTAACACGCTCTCCATACTTCAAGCTCTTAAAAGTAGTCGCGCGCATCGTTTCGCCAATAACATCAAAAGAAAGGATGCCTGCCTGGACAGCTACGACCGTAAGGCATACTCCATTAATAGAAATACTATCCCCAACTTTTGTACCACTAACACACAGATCTGACAGGACCTCAAGGCGCGTTACAGAACCTGACTTGCGCGCTTGTTTTAATTTCCCGATCTCTTCAATAATACCTGTAAACATAAGCTTATTTATAACTCAAATACCCTTCTAGCATAATATCGCCTGAAAACCGTTTCGTTATGACATCTTTTAACCCTATGGCAGAACTTAATTTTTTAACACCCTCTCCACCTACGGAAGACTGACTATTGACCCCACCTATGAACTTAGGAGCTATAAATACAATAGCTTTATCAACCAGGCGTTCATCTATAAGTGAACCTGTCAAAGTTGAACCACCCTCTACCAGGATATTCCTTATCTCCAATAGCCCCAGTTTTTTCAAAAGCTCCCTTATGTCTACTTTGCCTTTATTTGATCTTGTATGAATAACCAGGACACCTCTTTGTCTTAATCTTTTTTCTTTCAAGGCATCTTTCTTAACACAAGCCACGATCACCGGCTGGCAGGTATTTAATAGTCTTGCATGCAGAGGTATTCTTAAGCGCGAATCAACTACGACTTTTATAAGCTTATTGCTCTTAGAGCCCTCCGGTGGCTCAAGAAAAGGATCATCTTTTAATACGGTGTTAATACCGGCCATAATACAATCGTAGAACCGGCGGACCATATGCGCGTATTTACGCGAAGACTCGTTTGTTATCCATTTAGATTCACCGTAACGTGTAGCAGTCTTTCCATCAAGAGATTCTGCTATCTTAATAGTGACAAATGGTATATCTTTTGTCACTGCTTTAATAAAAGATTCATTGATGAGCTTTATATCATCTTCAAAAAATCCTACACTGACCGCAATTCCAGCTTTTTTTAATGCCCTAACACCCTTGCCTCTTGTGATAGGAGCAGGGTCTATGATACCGCAATAAACTTTTTTAATACCTGCCGTAATTATCTCGTCAACGCAAGGGCCGGTTCGGCCATAATGGCTACAAGGCTCAAAAGTACAATATAGGCTTGCCCCTTTTGCGCGCGCGCCGGCTTCTTTTAAGGCATAGATCTCAGCATGCGGGCCGCCGGCTTTCTTATGGAAACCCCGTCCAACGATGCGGCCATTCTTAACAATAACCGCGCCAACTAAAGGATTAGGAAAAGTCCGGCCCTTTGCTTTTTTGGCCAGAGTTATTGCCATGCGCATATATCTTTTCACATCAGCTTGCATTGAGCCTCTTTTAACTTTTCCACATACTCGTAAGGTAGCTTTACTTTGCCCATTCGGACCACCTCTTTAGCCTCGCCGTGACAATCAGAGCCGCCTGTCAGAAGAAGGTTGTATTTTTCGGCTATTTTTATAAATTCCTTTTTTTGGTATTCGGAGTGCTCAGCGTAAAAGACTTCAATGCCCATGATGCCGGCTTTGACAAAATCAGATATCAATGCGCTATCATCAAGGGTGTAAGGATGCGCCAAGACCGGGACACCCTTGACCTTTAATATCCAGCCGATCGCTTCCTTAGGCGTCATTTTAAACTTGCCAACATAAGCAGGGCCTTTATCTCCGATATAACGATAGAACGCCTCGGCTATAGAACCCACATGCCCTTTTTTATACAGCGCCCTGGCCACATGCAGGCGCCCGATACTGCCCGATCCTGCCAAGTTAAAAATGTCCTGCGGCTCCATTACAACTTTGTGCTCTTTTAATTTTTTGCATATTTCGTAAATGCGCTTGACCCTGATATCTTGCATATTTTTAAGCATCTTCAGAAGATCCTTGTCCTTGTGGTCAAAAAGATACCCGAGGATATGTATCTCCTGGCCTTTTGATTCGGCTGTCAGTTCAATGCCGGTGAGCACTTCAAATTCACCAGAGGGGCCTGCGGCTTCTACTGCGGGATCAATAGCGTCTACTGTATCGTGGTCTGTAATGGAAATGCAGGCTAACCCTGCTTTGCGGGCTTGAGCAACTATTGCATGAGGTGAAAATGTGCCGTCTGAAAAACTACTATGGACGTGGAGATCGGCAAATTTTAAGCTCATTTGGGTCTGTCAATTCAAGATTTATGACCGGGGGTTTTTGTCTTGTTGATCTTATCCAGGATACCGTTGACGAATTTACCGGATTCAAGATCTCCATATTTCTTAGCCAGTTCAACCGCTTCGTTAATAGCCACTTTAGGAGGGATATCATCTCTAAAAAGTAACTCAAAACTCGCCAAACGCAATATGTTCCTATCAACTGTGGCCATGCGATCCAACTGCCAATTAGTAGCAGACGAGGCTATCATTTCATCTATGGCAACAAGATTATCGCTAACGCTCGTTGCTAATTCCGTGGCAAAAGACCTTACAGATGGCTCTTCGTCGGCATTAGCGGCCATGGTGAAAAAATCATCCACAAGCTCTTTAACACAAACGCTTGTAACGTCGGCCTGATAAAGCAGTTGAAGCGCCAATTCTCTGGCTTTTGTCCGCTTACGCATTAATGTTGCCTATTAAAGGTATTTTTCCTTACAACGTTAATCCCGACGCGAGCTTAGGAAATTTTTGCACAAGTATTTAGTGCTAAAATTTACAAGCGCTTTCGCAAGGGATACATTATACTCTATATTATATCCAACAAATTGACCATTTCAATAGCATTTAAGGCCGCGTCTTTGCCTTTGTTGCCGCCCTTTGTGCCTGCCCTCTCAATAGCCTGTTCCACGGTATCAGCTGTAATGATACCAAAGATAACAGGAAGCCCTGTTTCCATAGAAACCTGGGCAATACCCTTAGCAGCTTCGCCGGCTATAAAATCAAAATGCGGCGTATCACCCCGGATGACCGTGCCAAGGCATATCACAGCGTCAAACTTTTTACTCTTAGCCAGCTTTAAAGCAATAGTCGGTATCTCAAAGGCGCCCGGTACCCAGGAAACCTCTATTTCGCCTTCTTTGGCGCCGTGGCGCTTTAACGTGTCGCAACAAGCGTCAAGCAAAGACTTTGTCACGAAATCATTAAAACGCGAAACAACTATACTGAAACGCTTGCCCTTCACTACCATGCTTCCTTCATTCACTTTCATAACTACCTCCTTGAGCAGTTAGCGAAACACTGGCCCAATCCAGAAAGGATGGGCCTTCCTAATTCCATATAGAGGAAGGGCCCAATTCCTTATAAGGGCCAGGTGTTGATTAGTGCTAGGTTTTTATTCAAACATGTGCCCTAGTTTTTCTTTTTTCGTCCTTAGATACTTTATATTCTCCTGAGTCTTCTTGGGCTCCAGGCTCAGCCTCTCGGCGATATGTAGGCCATAACCCTCGAGACCCACGATCTTACGCGGGTTATTCGTCAAAAGCCTGATCTTTTTTATGCCCAGGTCCACCAAGATCTGAGCTCCTATTCCATAATCCCTAAGGTCCGCCGGAAACCCCAGCGCCTCATTTGCCTCAACCGTATCCAACCCCTGGTCCTGAAGAGAATAGGCTTTGATCTTATTTGCAAGGCCGATACCCCGGCCCTCCTGTTTCATGTAAAGGATGACGCCTCTCTTTTGTTTAGCCACTAGCTCCATTGCTTTTTTTAGTTGTTGGCCGCAATCGCAGCGCAAAGACCCGAAAACATCTCCGGTAAGGCATTCCGAATGAACACGCACCAAAACCGCTTCATCTTTATTCACATCAGACACATCGCCCATACATAGAGCAACATGATTAGACCCATCCAGGACAGACTCATAAAGGGCCATCCTGAACTCGCCAAATTCCGTAGGGAGCTTGGTCTCAACTATTTTTTTTACGAGGACTTCGCTTTTACGCCTGTATTCAATAAGGCTCTCAATAGAACATATCTTTAAAGAGTGCCTGTGAGAAAATTCTATTAATTGAGGCAGGCGGCTCATCGTTCCGTCCTCGTTCATGATCTCACAGATAACGCCGGCTGGATATAGCCCGGCTAACCTGGCCAGGTCAACAGAGGCTTCAGTATGGCCAGCTCTTACTAGGACACCTCCACGCAGGGCCCGCAATGGGAAAAGATGGCCGGGCCTGATAAAATCATTAGGTTTAGCATCGGGGGCTATTAACTTATTTATTGTACGCGCGCGGTCATGGGCTGAAATACCCGTGGTAACGCCTTCCCTGGCATCAACCGATATCATCCAGGCCGTAGCATAGGGATCGCGCTCAACCTGGTCCCTTACAAAAGGGCTGACCATAGAATAGATATCCAGGGCCTTTAACCTCTCGTCTTCCATAGGCACACAGATCAGTCCCCGGCCGAACTTTGCCATAAAATTAATGTGTTCGGGGGTCACAAATCCCGCGGCCATGACAAGATCACCTTCATTCTCGCGGTCCTCGTCATCTACGACGATGACCATCGAGCCTTGTTTTAGGTCATCCAAAATTTCTTCAATAGGATTAAAAACCATCAGACATCTCTCCTAAGCCGACTATCCCACTTCGCAAAATGTGTCAAAATTCTCATCCCGGCATACCCAGACTGACAATTTTAACACGCTCCGCGGGATTTCGCTGGATATTACATCAAGGTGCTCATAAAAAAACCCGAAGACTTATCTTCGGGAAATAGTTGATCAATAAATAATGATCCAGGTCTTCTATCATCTAGGCTATACTATTGGCTCAAGGTTTGCACTTGATCTGCCCCTTATCGGGGCTCGCAGGCTTACCCCTATTTGGGGCTCACTGCCAGCTTGGATTTACACCTTGCCCCACCGAAGGTGGGGCATCCCACCGAGAGTCCAGTGATGGGATATCCCGAAGACCGTTATATAAATATAATGTTTCAATAGCGAATTGTCAAGAGGATTGTTCTGATGTATAATTAGGCCATGATAGAAAGCTCCGTAGCGCGCATCCTCACGAAAAAGAGACTTACACTGGCATTAGCCGAATCATGCACAGGCGGCCTGGTAGCTGACTCCCTGACGAATATCCCGGGAAGTTCAAAATATTTTACTTTAGGTATAATCGCGTATGCTAATGAAACAAAGATCAAACTGCTTAACATACCAGCTGAAGTATTAAAACAACACGG
>Ga0082335_1003031_pt1 | contig 28864 bp, 24 predicted proteins | sample Subgrocontami58m_FD_72375 | JGI IMG/M metagenome (GOLD analysis project Ga0082335, IMG submission 72375) | Subsurface groundwater microbial communities from S. Glens Falls, New York, USA - GMW37 contaminated, 5.8 m (SPADES assembly) (version 2) ...
AGGATCTATTTTCAAGGATGCTCCGCAGTGGTTTGATGTCAAGGCGACATTGGAGAAGGCAACAGGCCTGATCGAGGAAGCCAGTGGCAACGGGGCCAGATTGATAGTTTTCCCGGAACTTTACCTCCCCGGTTACCCTTATTGGTCGCTGGACTTCACCGAGGGGACCTTTGGGCATATCTTCAGTGAGTATCTCAGAAATTCCATCGAGGTACCCGGACCGGAAATCGAAGCCCTCTGCGGCGCCGCGAAAAAAGCCGATGCGTATGTGGTGGTTGGTATAAACGAACGGGACAAGAAGTACCAGGGCCGGATGTACAACTCCATAGTGTTCATAAGCCCGCGTGGGGAAGTGATGGGATGCCACCGGAAATTAAATATCACCGTCCAAGAGCTTTTCTTCCATACACAAGGCCAGGGCGGGGACAATCTGAAAACTGTATTTCAGACCGAATTGGGCAATCTGGGAGGCTCGATTTGCGGCGAGCACCACCAGCATATGCTGATGCATAACTGGATCATGCAAGGGTTACAGGTACATTGCTCCTTATGGCCGGGGTTTAACGATCACCCGCCGACTTCCAGTTTGAAAATTACCATGGATGTCATGACCCGGGCACTTTGCCTGTCGGGCCGCGTCTTTGCCGTGCTGGCATCCATCTACATCCCGGAACAAGATTGCCCGAAAAACTTTTCCCGGAACAGCGTCTTCAACGTGCCGGATCAGTTCTTCGGCGGCAGCGGCATTATTAACCCCTATGGCGTCTATGTTGCCGGACCGGTATACGGTAAAGAGACAATCGTCTATGGCGATGTCGATCTGTCACTCATTGCGCGGGCCAAATCGTCCACTAACATCGTGGGCATTTACAGCCGCTGGGACATTATGAATGTCAATGTGCGGCAGCAACCCTACGAGCCATTGATTCCCATGGAGCTTACCGAGACCAATGCGGAACCCTGCGCGGAGCCTGACAGGATCAGAATCCTGGAAGAAAAGGTCAAAAAGCTGGAGGCAGTGCTATCTTTATCCAAAAAGGAGAGATAAGAATGAAAACGCCCCCGATTATTCATTTTGTCCTGCCGGGGAAAGATGCCCCGGATTAATATTCCTACTTTGCGGTTTCTTCAATAAATTTCTTCATGATTTCCATCAGTTTCCCTTTAAAGAGAATATCCTCTTCATTTTCGGTAAAAACCTTTTGGCCGGGCTGAGGAAATTTGATCGGATTGATTCCCTCTTTGGAAACATCAAGCCGCCGACTGGGAGAGCCGAAGCTTTGAGAAACAACTTTTTGACCTTCGTTGGTTAAAAGCCAGTTTACGAGGAGCTTGGCGGCATTGGGGTGAGGTATTTTGGTGGGCAGGGCAATCCCTCCGTAGCCTGCCGATGTGAAAATTCCTTCCTTGGTATGAGCGACATCTAATGGCGCACCGACCTTAATAAATTGTACCGCAATGTCTGAGTGCGCCCCCAAGCTGATAGGATACTTCCCTTTCGCAACCCACTCCATGAGGAGCCGGGGATCTTTCTGGATAACGGCATCCTGTTTTTTGATCAACTGCGATAGATAGTCCTTTGCCTGTTCTAAATTCCAGGCATGAGAAGCCAAGAAACACATCACATGATTACCCTGGCCACTGACAGACGGACGGGTCGTCTAAGGTGATTTTGCCCTTATACTGAGGCTTCAGGAGATCTTTATAGCTGGTTATTTCTCCCTTTTTGATGAACTCGGTGTTATAGGTAATGCCGGGATAGGCAGCATCGGCAAGGGCGATAACCAGTTTGTCTTTATCCAGGAAAGGCAACTTGCCATCTCGCCAGGATTTAGTATCAAGTATCTCCGGATGAATCAGCATTGACTCTATGGGACTAAAAACGCCGGCCGGTTTCATCGTCGCCACGAGTGTGCCGGATCCCCCGCCAAATACATCGGCCAGGAAAAGGCCGGCTCTTTTTTCCGATTGCACCCGTGCCAGAAATTCGGACCCGCGGCTAAAAGTCGTATATTCTATATTGATATGAAATTTTCTTGAAAAAGCATCAGCAACACCTTTTCTGGCATCCGGTGGCCAGACCGTATACACAGAAACCCTTCCTTCTTTTTTTGCCGCCTCCACCAGTTTTTCCCACTTGAGTTCTCCCTCCGTCTTGGCTGCTGCAGTCGCTTTGGGGACGCCGCCGACGAAGCCCATCGATAAGAAACAATACATACCTACCACAAACATAAACACTTTTTTTATTGCTCCCCTCCCAATTATCCGATTTGCAACGCTATTTTCACCATAGCTATTTTCTGCCGTCAATTTTGTTGTGGGCGGCAAGGCTAAGCTAAGGCGCTGATTCGCCGTCGCTGTATATTGTGTATTGCCGAACACTACTTATCGTCATCCCTTTGATATCTGGCCTGCGTTGCCCAATGGCGGTGTGCCAAACCGTATTCACCGCCCGCTCCCCCGAATTTCACTGTCGCCCGCTTCATGCCGGTACTTACTGCATCAGGTTCTTGAACATGTCCGCCGCTGCTTTCGGGAGTGCGCCTCCGATATGCAAGTTAATTAGTCGAGGGCATAGCGATTTATTTTGCCAGCGGGGCAAAGACTTCGGCGGCCAGTTTTCGCATTTCACCCTGAATCTGGCCGTATTTTTCATATTTCCATTCCGGATACACGTCATTGGGCCGTGGAACCATGATTGGCAATATGCCTTTGGTCGACACGTCGGCGCGCAGGGAAGCATACTTGACCGCCGGCGCATAGATCGAGCTTCCTTCTCTGGTCAGAATCCAGTTCAGGAACAGCTTGGCGGCCTGGGAATGCGGGGCATCTTTGAAAACACCGATAATGCCAAATCCGGGAGACAACGAGCGCGGTTCTTTTACGTCGATAAAGGCGATCGGGGCGCCCATTTGAATGAACTCGGCGGGAACCGACATGCTGGGACCAATACTGATGTGAAATTTTCCTTTCGCCAGCCCCTCCGTCAGCTGTCGCTCGTCTCGCGTGACCGCCGGCTTCTGGGCTACCAGGTCTTTCATGAATTGCAGCCCCTTTTCCTTGCCCATGATTTCCGTAAGCATCCAGGTAAACCAGGAGTTGGCGGCGCCGGAGATGCCGGGGTCGCTCATGACTATTTTTTCTTTCCACTTGGGGTTCAACAAATCCTGACTGGACGAAATTTCATTTTCTTTTACCAGGTCTATATTCCGCTGGTAGAAGGAATTGGCCATCATGACCATGAGGATAGCCGTTTTGCCCTTATCCAGGAAAGGCAATCTCCCGATGCTCCAGTTCCTTGGATCTTTGACTTCCGGCAGCACCAGCAGCGGTTCCAAAGGTTGGCAGATACCCGTAGGGATTAAGTCGTTAATGAAAGTTGTACCGCCAAATAATCCGATGTCTACCAGGTTAAGGCCGGCGCGCCTCTCTTGCTGCAGCTTGGCGACGAGCTCCGCGGGCCGTCCTGGCGAAAATTCCACGTTTATTTTATATTTTTCTTTAAATGCCGGAATGATGGTATTTCTCACCGCGGGCGGCTGATTGGAGTAGATGACAATCGTCCCTTCTTTTTGGGCTGCCGATACCAGGTTATCCCACTCTGTTGCGAGACCGGCGGGGTTCGTTTTCTTAGCGGCGGTTGTCGCCTCGGCAGCAGTAGGGTCCTGAAAAGGGACCGCCAGCAGCAACCCAACGAACAAGAAAACAATTATTGAAGATATATTTTTCACATTTTCCTCCTTATTTCTTTTTCGCTCCGGCGAGCATGAGCTTAACCGTTTCGTCCACGCTCAGCACGCGGCCCATGCGGGGGAACACCCGGTCGAGGAAGAAGTCATTGTTGGGGCCGCGCGTCGAAAAGCAGGCCCCGCGCACGATGACCAGGCCGAGATCCATGTCGCGCGCCGCGAAGGCCGTCGATGCCACCCCGACATCGGTCGAGCCGCCGACGATGACAATGGTGTCGATGTTGCGCATCTTGAGTTGGAATTCCAGGTCCGTGGCGTAGAACGCGCTCCAGCGATGCTTGGGGAAGTAGACGTCGCCCTTCGCCGGCTTAAGTTCCGCAATGACCTGCTGACCGTGCGCCGAGCGCGGAATGATCGTTCTCGGCTGGTCGAGTTTCCACGGGCGCAGTTCCATATCGGTATCGGTCAGGCGGTCGAGCACCACATCCGAGCCATCCGCCTCGTATCCCGCCGCCGGATAGAAACTGGTGAGCCCCGCCCGGCGGGCTGCGGCGAGCACCTGCTTGATGTTGGCGATAATGTTGTGCTGCTTGAGAAAGGCCCGCTTCTGCGGATTATCCTTAGGTTTGATGAAGACGTTGAGCATATCGAAGACGATGAGCCCGGTGTGGTCCGGTCCGAGTGTGGGTTCGCCACGGGAAATTACTGCCATGTTGCCTCCTCCCTTACTGCGAAAATAAATTGTCATACCGGCGCGTCACCCCGGTGAAAGCCGGGGCGGTATCCAGGGTCAAAGGAGTGGGTCCCGGCACCTGGATCGGAGTCTTAACTGGAATGACTACGGTTTACATCATTCGCAGGTGCTGCCTTGGAATTAACCTACCTCCCCGACCTGCGACAGGAAGTTCGCGGTGATCTCCGATCCCGTGGCGCGCCATATCCCCGCGTGGCTGCAGATATATTCGAGCCCGCGTTCAAATGACCGGATGCGGTATGGCAGGCCGATAATGAATGGATGGAGCGACATCGCGACGACCCGTCCCGATGCGGTGGACTCGCTATACAGCACGTCGAAGGCCTCGCCGATCATCCGCTCGAAGGTTTCGGCGGAGACGCCCTGGACCTGGAACGCCTGCAGATCGCTGACCCCGGCGCCGTAGGGCATGGACACTATCGTCCTGCCGCCCGACTTCATGATGATCGGCTGATCGTCGCTGTCCCAGTCGAAGGTGTAGGTGATGCCTTCGTCGGCCAGCATCTCGAAGGAGTCCCAAGTCTCCTGCCGGTGCGGCCCGAGCCAGCCCGTAGGGCGCTGGCCGCTGAACTGCTCGATCCGGCCGAGCGTGCGCCTGATGCCGGCCAGTTCTTCTTCCTTCGAACCGTACTCGTTGAGCGCGCGGCTGTTGGTCTCGGCATGGCCCATCAGCTCCCAGCCGAGCTCCAGGCAGCGCTCCACCACCTGCGGGCAGTAGTCGCAAACCATGCTGTTGAGCGCGACCGTGCCCCGCACGCCGAGCCGCGCCATGATGTCGGCCATGCGGAAGAAGCCGACGCGGTTGCCGTAGTCGCGCCGGCCCCAGGACGAGACGTCCGGTACGTGCGGCCGCGCCGCAGGGATGCGTTGATCCAGGGGAAAAAACTCGAGGTTGGGCACGATCAGGAGCGCCACGCGCGCGCGATCAGGCCAGGTGAGCTGCGGCGCTTCGGTGATCGGACGAAATGGATATGGACCTTGACTGGTAGGCTGCATAGCGATCATTCCTTCCTGTTCTCAATTTAATCGGCTGTTCTAATTATCGCAATATTTCCCGGCCGATTTTTCTTCTCTGGAATTTCCCGTCCGTAAGTGAGCCGCAATACTTACCGTCTGCCATTATGACCTTGCCTCGGCATAAGGTCATGATGACGGCGCCGGTAAAGGTCCAACCTTCATAAATTGTATAATCCAGTCCCATATGGAGTTCCCCGTTGGTAATTTTATAGAGGCGCTTCGGATCGAAGAGCACCAGGTCGGCGTCACTGCCGGGCGCGATGATGCCCTTTCGGGGATAAAGCCCGAATATCCTGGCGGCATTGGTAGAAATGAGTTCCACAAAGCGATTCACACTGATCTTCCCCTTGGCCACCCCTTCGGAAAACAAAAAACCGACGCGGGTTTCCACCTGCGCCATCCCGCCGGGCATTTCACTGAAAGGTTTGTTTGCGGAAAGGACTTTCTTTTCCTCCAGGAAGGCGGCCACATGATCTGTGCCGATACAGTCGATCGTGCCGTCCTTGACGCCCTGCCAGAGGGCTGCCTGGTCGGCGGCGGTCCTGATGGGTGGAAAGCGGATAAACTGGATGGCTTTTTCGAAATCCTGTTCATAGACCGAATCATTGAAGGCCAGATAATGGGGACAGGTCTCGGTGTAAACGGGAAGTCTTCTTTTCCGGGCCGCCGCTACGGCCAGCAGCGCCTCCCGGGAACTCAGGTGAAAAAAGTAGAGGGCCGCGCCCGTCTTTTCCGCCAGGTAAATACTACGCTTAACTGCCTCCTCTTCCACGATGTTGGGGCGACTGGCAGGAAAATATTTCAGCTCTCCCTTGCCCTTGGCCAGCAGATCATTGATAAAAAAACGCACCAGGGAGTCATTTTCGGCATGCATGCCGGATATCCCGCGTCGGGCGGCTGTTTCTCGGAACAGGTTCAAGAGAAAGGCGTCATCGGCCGGCACCCCGTGCCGGTCATCCATGGCGATCTCACCGAAAGACGGCACGCCATATTTCACCGCGGCGCCGACCTTTGGCACCTGTTTCAGGGTAAATGACCGAAAGCGGGGATGGAAGGAATAATCGACGGCGCATTTGCCTTCCACTTCGTCCCTTCGCCTGTTAAGCGCCGTTTCGATGTCCTCCTCTTCCTCCACGAAAGCGAAATCGATCAGGCAGGTGGTACCACCGAAGGCAGCGGCCACGCTGGTTACATCAAAGCCCGGCTTGGGCAGGCCCGACATTTTCATTTGAATGTGGGTATGTGGATCGATCGCCCCGGGAAAGATATAAAGCCCCCGGGCATCTATAACCCTCTGTGCCGCTCCGCCCAGTCTTCCCGGCCCGGCCAGGGCGATTATTTTTTCACCTTTAACGGCTATGTCGAGTTTAGCCCTGTATTCCGGCAGGACAACCTCCCCGCCCGTAATCCATATATCGCAAAGCGCCTGCATATACTCCTTTCCCATCCCCGGTCCCATTAGGGGAGTTCCGAAAATCTTATTCCAAACGGTTCAGCAAGTCTATCGCTTCCCGGAGGGTGATGACATCGGCATATTTGGCATTCATATCGAACAGGTTGACGAGATGGGACAATTCGAACCGGTCGAAAACACATTCTTCGACGATAAAGCAGGGGAACCGGTGGGAGAAAGCATCGACCACCGTTGCCCGGACGCAGCCGGAAGTGGTGGCGCCGGCAATCAACAAACAATCAATTTGTAAGTTGACCAGGGCCGCCGCCAGCGGGGTGCCGAAAAAAGCGCTGGCCTTTGTCTTGCGCAATACCCACTCCGAAGGCAGGGGTTTGATATATTCCGCGATTTCATTCCCCACCAGGTCCATCTCGCCTTGATGCCCGGATCTCTTGGTAGGTCCCCAGGAAAAGCGAATGCTCAGGGGATCATTGGTGCTAAAAATGATCGGAACATTCCTGGCCCGGCAAGCCTTCATCAGTTGCAGAATGCTTTCCATAGCCGCCCAGCCGGCCTCGCCGCAGCTCGTCCTGTATTCTTCCACGGATTCCATGATGGGTTTGGACCGGGAACCGACAAAAGCGTTATTGACATCGACAATGATCAGCGCCGGCTTCTTCCCAAAGGTCTGCTTCCCGGCCATGGCCGTTTTCTCCACCAAGGACCTGTCCTTTTCCGGAAAAACAGCTTCCCATTTACGCATAACCCCTCCTTCTTTAATTCATTTGTGCCGATACGCCCGCAGTTACTGATTACGGTTCGCGATGTACCAGTCGATGATTTCCGTACCTGTAGCATACCACACCCGATCGTGACTCTTGATGTAATTCAGGGCCTTGTCCAGCCACTTGATCCTGTAGGGCAGGCCGATGAGAAAGGGATGCAGGGCGATGCCCATGACCATTGCCTGCGTTTCCCCTTCGCGGTAAAGAACATCAAACTGGTCCTGGATCATCTCGCAGAATTGCGGCGCCGTACAATGGAAATTCACGAAGGCCGGCAGATCATTGATGGCCATCGAGTAAGGAATGGAAAAGAGCCGGCCTTTTTTCACCTTCATTTCAAAAGGCTGATCGTCGCAACACCAGTCCGCAACGTATTTCAGACCCTCTTCCGCCAGAATATCCGGGGTGTTGAAGGTTTCGATCAGACCGGAACCTAGCCAGCCCTCCGGCTTTTTACCGGTGGCGGCGGCGATGGTCTGCAAGGTGGAATGGATGACCTTCCGCTCCTCGTCTTCCGGCAGATCAGCCAGTGGTGAGGAGTTCGTGATGCAATGTCCCATGAAATCCCATTCCCGTTTGACGGCTTCACGGATGATCTGGGGATGATGGTCGCAGACCGCGGCGTTCAAGGCGACCGTGGCCCTGATTTTATGTTTGTCCAGGACCTCCATGATTCTCCATACCCCTACCCGGGAGCCATAATCCCGCTGGGCAAAATTCCTGACATCCGGAACAAGGGTGCCTCCGCCCAAGCCGAGGCCGATGTCGAACCACTCGATGTTGGGAATGACCCATACCGCGACGCGGGCGCCGTGCGGCCAGCTGAGCGCTTTCCTCTCCACAATGGGAGAATAATCATACCGTACGTTTTCCAAATTCAGCACCTCCTTTATTTTTGCACCACTACCTATTTTAACAGCGGCGCAAAGACTTTGGCGGCCACCTTTCGCATTTCGCCCTGAAGCTGTCCGAAGTCATCGTATTTCCATTCCGGATACACGTCGCCCGGCCGCGGCAGCATAATGGGCAAGATTCCTTCCGTCGATACATCCGTACGCAAAGAGGGATAGCCATAGGAAGACGAGAATGTTTGGCCTCCTTCTTTCGTCATAATCCAGTTCAGGAACAACTTAGCCGCCTCAGGATGCGGAGCGTTCTTGAAAACGCTGAGAATCCCGCTGCTCGGCGACAAAAGAGCGGGGCTCTTTCACATCGATAAAGGCAATGGGAGCGCCCATCTTGATGAAATCGGACGGGATCGCCATGCTGGGGCCGATGCTGATGGCATACTTACCTCTGGCGACCCACTCCACCATCTGCCTGTTGTCCCGCGTTACGGCAGGTTACAGGGTTACCAAGTTTTGCATAAATTGCAGTCCTTTTTCCTTGCCCAAAATTTCCGAAAGCATCCAGGTAAACCAGGAGTTCGAGGCCCCGGAGATGCTGGGATCGCTTACCACGATTTTCTCTTTCCATTTTGGGTTCAAAAGGTCCATGCTGGACGTTATTTCATTTTCCTTCACCAAATTAACATTGCGCTGATAAAACGAATTCGCCATCATCACCAATATCATGGCCGTCTTGTCACTATCCAGGAATGGCAGCTTACCGCCGTTCCAGTTTTCCGGATGCTTTACCTCGGGCAGAACCAGCATCGGCTCCAAGGGTTCAGTGATTTTAAGGGGAATCAGGTCGTTAATGGTAGTTGTCCCGCCGAATAATCCGATATCGACCGTATAAAGGCCCGCCCGCCTCTCGCCATTGATCTTTGCCATCAGTTCCGCGGGTCTGCCTGTCGCCAATTCCAGATTTATACCGTACCTGGCTTTAAAGGCAGCAATGAGTTTGTCCCGCACCGAAGGCGGCAAGTTGCCGTAAACAGTGATGGTCCCTTCTTTTTGAGCCGCCGCCACCAGATTATCCCACTCCATCTTGAACGCTGCTGTGTCCGCTCTTGCGGCCGGCGACCCGGCCTGGGCAGCGAAAAGTTGAGGAACGAGGGATGGGACAAGGAGCCCCATCAATAGAAAAGCCAGCAGTTCCCTCCATGCCTTCATAGTTCTGCCGTTCTCCCTTGCTTTGAATAATGGTCTCATGAGATTTCCTGCTTTTCTTACAACTACAAGAGTGTTTAAGAAAAATCAACACAATAATTAACACACAAAATTACAGCCAACACCCGATTAATCCTTGACAAACGAAGAACCATTCGCTAACTTCGTGCGTCGGCAGTTCCCATGAAACCTGGAGACGGAGAGGCACCCGCTTCGCAAGCAAACTGACTAGTAGAGTTACGGGATCACGTCAATAAGCTTGAACGGAGACTCACTCTGCTTGCGCCGGGAGCAGCCAGGGATCATTAAGGATAGATGAAAAACCATTAGTCTCGGCGCGAGGTAAGTCTAACTCCATGAGCGATTCACATTCCATACCAACCAAGAGCGAAGCACCCAAGGCGGCGTGGGCTGACCTCCTTAGCGACGGGCGCGGCTTGTATGCCCTGCTGGTCGTCTTGGGGACTCTGCTGCACTCCCTGCAGACCTTGGTGATGGCGATCATCATGCCGACGGTGGTGGCCGACATCGGCGGCGCCGAGTACTATACCTGGGCGGCCATGCTCTACACGATCGGGTCAATTGTAGGCGCCGCCGCTATTGCACCGGTCTGGAACCTGCTGGGCGGCGCCAGGCGCGGCTATGCCGCCAGTGGAATCGGTTTCCTCCTGGGCACCTTGGGCTGCGCTCTTGCTCCCGACATGGCCACGCTCAATGTTGTGCGCGCAGTGCAGGGTCTGGCCGGGGGCCTCGTCAGCGGCGGCAGCATGGCACTCGTGGGCGGGCTCTTTGCCAGTAACATGCGAACAAGGATTCTGGCGATCCAGCAGGCGACCTTCACCATATCGCATCTGCTTGGTCCGCTGGTGGGCGGCCTCTTCGCGTCGCTGGGCTGGTGGCGGGGGTCCTTCTGGGTTTTGGTGCCCTTCACCGCTCTGTTCACCGTCCTGGCGTGGCTCAGGATCCCTGATCGTTTGGGAAACGAAGCCCTCCCGGGCGGAACGAACCGCTTGCCGTTACTGCGGCTGGGAATGCTGGCCCTTGGCGTATTTTCAGTAGCCGCGGCCGGTCTGGCCAAAGAGGCGGGAATGCGCGGCGCCTTGATCGCCGGCGCGGTCGCCCTCCTCTGGTTCACCTTCCGGCTGGACCGCGCCTCAACAAACAAACTCTATCCTTCGAGCACCCTGTCCGCGGATTCGCCGGTCGGACTAAGCTTATGGATTCTCTTTCTCACCGGATCGGTGCAGACGACCGTGACGCTGTTTCTGCCCCTGCTGCTGCAGGTGGTGCACGGGATCTCGCCTATCTTCATCAGTTTTGTGACGATCGTGATCTCTTCCGGCTGGACGGCGGGCACTTTTCTGGTCTCCGGGTGGGCCGGTTCACGAGAGCGGCTCGCGCTCCGGGTCGGGCCGCTGCTCATGCTGGCCGGACTCGCCGGGATCACGATCAGTGCCCAGATGCAGACGCTGGCGGTGCTGGCGCTGGAGGCCTTCGTCTACGGGGTGGGCCTTGGCTTCCACCACGTCCACCTCGTCTCCCGGGCCATGGCGGCGGCGGCCGAGGGCGAGGAAAGGATAACCGCCTCGGCGATGCCGTCGATCAGGTCGCTCGGCATGGCCTTTGGCGCCGCCCTTGGGGGGATGCTGTCCACCATCGCCGGCCTCGGCACCGCCACGGAGCCACAGGCGGTCGGCACCGCAGTAACTTTCGTCTACCGATTCAACTTGATCCCGCTCGTCATCGCCGCTTTGCTGATGATGCGGCTGGTGCAGATCGGGAAGGAGATGACCGGCCGGAAAGGGGGGGACATCCGGAAAAAAGAGGGGTAATTCCCTGCCCGTTTTTCCTGTCTGGTTAAATCCCGGAAGATCTCCGAAAAGCTGATTTTATTGTAACTTAAGTTTTACTTTGCTGAGGCCTTCGGGCAATCCCTCCCAGGTAAAACCAAGCATTTTACAGATGCCGTGCATTTTCTGATTTATTTGCAGCACATAACCGAATATTTCTTCCAGTCCCTTCTCCTGGGCGATGCCGATGAGCATGTCGACGAGCTTGTAACCCAAACCTTGCCCCTGGTAACTGTCATGGACCAGAATGGCGAATTCGCCGTTCTGCCGGCTGAATTCCGCGGTCAGCATACCGATCCCGACGATCCTTTTCCTGCCACTTCCTTGCGCCTCGGCCACGATGCCGATCTCGCGGTCATAGTCAACAGTGCATTGGCGGATGTACATTCCCGGCGACATTTCTCCTTTGCCCTGGAAAAACCGCCCATGAAAGGCCTGGTCGGAAATAGTGGCATACATTTCTTCGATCAGCGGTGCATCCTCGGGTTTAATCGGCCGCAGGACCAGGGTCTTGCCACCGGCCATCGTCCAGGGCATGATGTAGCGGGAGGGATAGGGCGTAATAACCAGATGGGGGTATGAACTTTCCGAGTCCAGGCAGTTCTTGTCGAGCACGATCCGGGAATCAAGGGCGTAGGCCTGACCATGGGCAACGGCCAGGGGATTTATGTCCGCTTCCATTATTTCGGGAAAATCGACGATGAGATTGGCAAAGCTGACCATAATCTGTTCCAGTTGTCTTAAATCCGCAGGTGGCCGGTTCCTGTATCCCTTGAGCATCTTGTATACTTTTGTTTCTTCCATGAGCCGGCGTGCGAGTGTCTGGTTTAAAGGAGGCAAGCCGATCGAGAAATCATTGAACAATTCTGCTGCCGTACCGCCCATGCCGAAGAGAATTACTGAGCCGAAGAGCGGGTCTTTCTTCGCGCCGATGATCACCTCGTAATCTATTTTTTCCAGCATCTTTTGTACGATGAGGCCGTTAATCCGGGCGCCGGGGCACGACTGCGGCAGTTTAGCCATCAACTTCGCATACTCTGCCCGCAACTCCTGCTCCGACGTAATGCCGGTAACTACACCGCCGGCCTCGCTCCTGAAGATGATGTCCGGAGAGGAGACCTTCAGCACCACGGGATAGCCGATTTCTGCGGCCGCCTGCACGGCGTCTTCGACGGAGCCGGTGGTCTGCGCCTTGATCACCGGGATGCCGTAGTTTTTCAGAAACCTCATGGATTCGGCTTCGGTCAAAACATTCACACCTTCTTTGACAGTCTTCCGGACAAACGCCTTGAGGTTTTTACTGGGCGGGGCATGGTCGATGGAAAGCTCCGCCGGAGTTTCGTAGAGCAGGTCCAGGTTGCGCCGGTAGCTGTACATGTACAGATACGTCCTGACGCCCTCCTCGGGGGTTCTGTAGGTGGGAATGCAGTTTTGCAGGAGGATCTCCCGGCCTTTCTGCACTTCCCGCCCGCCCATCCAGACCGCGACGACAGGTTTCCAGGCGTTCTTGGCAAGATCCGCTACCGCCGCCGCCAGTTCTTCCGGGGCGGCAATCCCCTGCGGCGTATAGATGATGAGCAGACCGTCCACCCCCGAATCCTGAAGGCAAATTTTCAGAGCGGCGATGAACCTCTCCACGTCGGCATCCCGCAAGATGTCAACGGCGTTGCCTCTTTGCCAGTTGGGGGGCAGGAGGGCATCCAATCCTTTGACCGTTTCACTGGACAAACTTGCCTGCTCCCCACCGTAATTCAAAAGGGTGTTCCTTACCATGATGTCGATGCCGCCGGCGTTCGTAATGGTGAGCAGCCGCGGACCCTTGGGCAATTGCCTGGCGCTGAGGGCGCCGGCGGTATTGAAAAGATCGGCGGCGCTGCCCACCCTCACAACCCCGGCCCTGCGAAAGGCCGCATCGTACACCAGTTCAGTGTCGGCAAGCATTCCGGTGACGGTTTGACCATGTTTAGGCGCGCCTGCCGGCGCGCCGGGCTTAAGGACGATAATGGGTTTGTTGCGCGCCACACCTTTGGCGGCACTCATAAATTTCTTCACGGCACCCAGGCTTTCCTCGACATAAATCATAATGTTTCTGGTCTGCGGGTCCTCACCGAGGAAATCGATCAAATCGCCAAAATCGACATCGATCATGGAGCCGAGGGAGGCAAACATGCTGAAACCCATATGGGCGCCGATACCCCAGTCCAGAAGCGTCCTGCCAAAGGCCTCGCTTTGGGAGACAAAGGCGATGCGACCTTTTTCTAACTTGGCGTGCACGTTGGTAGTGTTCAGGTTGACCTGCGGGCGGATAAGGCCCATGGAATTGGGGCCGATGATCCGGAGGCCATATTTCTTTTGGGCCGCGATGATCCTGCCCTCGAGGGCCTTCCCGGCTGCGCCGACCTCACCGAAGCCCGCGGAGGCAATTATCACGCCGTCAACGCCGGCTCTTCCGCAGGCCTCAACGTATCCGGGGACCCTGTCGGCGCGGGTTACGATGATGGCCAGATCGACATGATCCGGGATGTCCCCAACGGTGGGGTAGCAAGTGAGGCCCAGGATTGCCTTCCGGCCCGGATTTACGGGGAAGAGGGCCCGGTCCCTGGAGAGGAGCAAGTTTTCCATAACCGTTCTGGCTACGGAGTTCTCTCTTTCGGTAGCTCCGATGAGGGCGATTGTTTGGGGATTGAAAATTTTCCTGAGGTCTCCCATAGGTACAAACCTTCGGAAAGCGACTTAATTATTGATGAGTCTGCCACAGGCATTGGCGATTAGCAAGAAAATTGATCTTCAGAAAATTGATTTGCCGGGTCTCTTAAATTCCGCGGCAAAGTGTACAATTTCTTATACACTTGCTCAGTCATGGATAATTACAGTGAAAGTAATGATATAGCTGTTTTATAGCTACAAATCTTGTCTCAGCCTGCCACACCTGTACAAAGACGCTATACATCCCGGAGGGTTAAATGGGTCCCCTCGTGGCTTTAATTGTAAGAAACAGCAGCAATCTTAATATAATACGATCTTGACGTAGTGCGGTATTTGTGGCATGGCCGATGCTTTACTGACGCCAGGAGACGTCAGTTTGTTTCGTAAAAAGGAGGCACAGCCATGGAACCTGCCGAAAGATATGTTTTAAAGGACCGATATCCCGTCCCGGAAGAACTGCTGGAAAATGCTTATATAAAAGGAAGAGCGGCCTATGACGGTTTGTATCGCCGTTCCCTGGAGGACCCGGAAGGGTTCTGGGGAGATGTGGCACGCGAGCATATCACCTGGTTCAAAGAGTGGGACAAGGTGGAAGAGTATAACTTCGACTTTCGCCGGGGGCCGGTATTTGCCAGGTATTTCAACGGCGCCAAGTTGAATGTTTCTTACAACTGCCTGGACAGGCACCTGAAAACCAGAGGCGGCAAGGTGGCGTTGCAGTGGGAAGGCAACGATCCGCAAGAATCCCGTGCCCTAACCTATGAAGAACTGCACCGCGAAGTCTGCAAGTTTGCCAACGTACTGAAAGGAGTGGGGATAAGGAAAGGGGACCGCGTCTGTTTCTATCTCCCCATGATCCCGGAACTGGCGATCGGCATATTGGCGTGTACGCGGATCGGGGCCGTTCACAGCGTGGTTTTCGGGGGATTCAGCGCCGAAGCATTGCGGGGCCGCGTCCAGGATTGTAGTGCCAGGATCCTCGTCACCTGTGACGGCACTTTCCGCGGCGCCAAGGCCCTGTCCCAGAAAACCAATGCCGATGAGGCCTTGAGAGAGTGTCCTTCCGTGGAAAAAGTCCTCGTCGTCCGGCGGGTCGGAGAGGCGATCAAGTGCGATATGGAGCCGGGGAGGGATCTCTGGTGGCATGAAGCAATGGCCGGGGTGGACGGTCAGTGCGAGCCGGAGTGGATGGATGCCGAGGATCCCCTGTTCATTCTCTACACCTCCGGCTCTACCGGAAAGCCCAAGGGCGTGCTGCACACCACCGGCGGCTACCTGGTCTATGTCGCCTACACCCATAAGATGATCTTCGATTGCCATGAGGAAGATATATACTGGTGTACGGCCGACATCGGCTGGGTCACCGGCCATAGTTACATCGTCTATGGGCCGCTGGCCAATGGCGCCACCTCCCTCATGTTCGAAGGCGTTCCCACTTATCCTGACTGCAGCCGTTTCTGGCAGATCGTGGAAAAGTACAAAGTCACCATTTTCTATACAGCGCCCACCGCTATCAGGGCCCTGGCCAAAGAAGGGGATGAATGGGTCCGGAAGGCCGATCTATCCTCTTTGCGCATCCTGGGCTCCGTCGGCGAGCCGATCAATCCCGAGGCCTGGAACTGGTATTACCACGTCATCGGAAGGGGAAAATGTCCGATTATGGATACCTGGTGGCAAACGGAAACGGGTGGGGTCCTCATTACCCCCCTGCCCGGCGCCATCGATACGAAGCCCGGCAAGGCCTCGCTGCCCTTCATGGGTGTCGTGCCGGCGCTCCTCGATGATAACCGCCACGAGATTGACGAAGAGGAGATAAGCGGCTCGCTCTGTATCAAGAAACCTTGGCCCGGCATCATGAGGGGGGTCTACGGAGATCCCCGCCGCTTTCAGGAAACCTACTTTCAGCAGTTCCCCGGCTACTACGTGGCCGGAGACGGCTGCCATCGCGATGTCGACGGGTACTACCAGATTACCGGCCGCAATGATGACGTGATCAATGTCTCCGGTCACCGGATGGGAACGGCGGAGGTGGAAAGCGCCCTGGTTGCCCACCCCGCGGTTGCCGAGGCGGCCGTGGTCGGTTATCCGCATGAACTAAAAGGCCAGTCTATCTATGCTTTTGTGACCCTGAACAGCGGGATGAATAAAACAGAGGCCTTGAAAAAGGAACTGACGGCCCACGTTCGCACCTTGATTGGACCTATTGCCACGCCGGAGAAGATCCAGTGGGCGGACGCCCTGCCGAAAACGAGAAGCGGCAAAATCATGAGAAGGATCCTGAAGAAGGTAGCGGCGAACGCCCTCGGTGAACTGGGCGACATCAGCACCCTTGCCGACCCCTCCGTCGTGGATGACATTGTGGCCAACAGGCTGTAGAGGCAAGCTGAACCCGGGAGCTGGCAAAGGATTCACCGGTTGGCGGTAAAAGGGAGGTAAAGGTGAAGAATGAAGATAGCCCGGCCAAGGGTTGGGTGGTAACGTTTGCGGGCATGGGAATCAACCTCGGCCTGGGAGTTCTTTATTCCTGGAGCGTTATCTCCAAAGAGCTGCAGAGGGAATGGCACTGGACGGCCTCCGACGCCTCGCTGCCCTACTGTGTTGCCTGCACTGTTTTTGCGCTCGTCATGGTATTTGCCGGACGCGCCCAGGATAGAATCGGTCCGCGGATCGTCGCTTCCCTGGGTGGCGTATGTGCGGGCCTGGGACTGATCATTTCCAGCCTGGCCTCGGCGGCGAATATTACGCCGGTAGTCATCGGTTTCGGTCTGCTCATCGGTGCGGGGATGGGGCTCGGATACGCCGCCGCCACGCCTCCGGCGGTCAAATGGTTTCCCCCCCAGAAAAAAGGTCTGATCACCGGCCTGGTGGTTGGTGGCTTCGGCTTGGCATCGGTATATATCTCTCCCTTGACGAACGGCCTGCTGCCGGTTTTCGGCATCAGCAAGACCTTTCTGGTACTGGGCATCGTCTTCCTTTTCGGTATCGTTATCTTATCCCAATTTCTGCGCAACCCGCCGCCCGGTTATGTGCCTGCCGGCATGCCGGCGGCGGACAGTCCCGAACATCCCGATAACAGGAAGGAATACGAGTGGCACGAAATGTTGAAGACCCCGCAGTTTTATCTTCTCTGGGTGATGTTTGCCTGTGGTTCCTTTGCCGGATTGATGATTATCGGTCACATGGCGAAAATTGCCGCAGCGCAGCTTCCCGGCGTCAATCTGGGCTTCATCCTGGTGGCGCTCCTGGCCGTCGGCAATGCGGGGGGGCGAGTGCTGGCCGGGTTGGTTTCCGACAAGCTGGGACGGACCCGGACGATGTTCCTGATCTTTATGGGGCAGGCTGCCGCCATGTTCTTCTTCAATCAGCTGCCGACCGTCTTCCTGCTCGTTTTCGGTTCCGTGCTGGTGGGGGCATTTTACGGCGCCAACCTGTCCCTGTTTCCTTCCACCACCGCCGACTACTATGGCACCAGGAATCTGGGGGTCAACTATGGTCTCGTATTCACCTCCTGGGGTTTTGGGGGCGCCTTCGGCGGGATGGTGGCCGGCAAGATCGTGGATGCCACGAAAAGCTACAATGAGGCTTTCCTCGCGGCCATGATCATCTGCCTCGTTGCCGCCGCCCTCACCTTTGTTACTGCCGCACCGGGAACAAGGGGCCGGCTTCTCTTTCCCTGGCGCTGGCCCAAAACAAATCCCGCTCCTTTTTAGTAAGTGAGAAATTATTTTCTGCGTTTTTCTGCCCCTCAAGGGGGTACTGAAAAGAGTGGCAAAAAATAATTTCGTGAACTTATTAGTAAGTTAGAATTTGTTTTCCTGCTTAAAACAATTTCGTAAACTTACTTATCCCACTGGGCGGGACTTATCCCGCTTATCGGGATTTGGGTCTGTTGCAAATAATCTGCTCCTTTGTTATATCTTCTCATGGGGTCCTTAGGCCCCCGAGAAGATAAAGGAGGAGTTGTTTCCTGACAGGCTTTAATACCTACCAAGGCGGGAGCCAAACATTGTCTCAGCCCCTAAAATATTGGCGCGAACTCTATCCGGGGAAATTTGCGCCGGAAAACCGGATTTTCAGTCATATCCACCGTGGTGACAAGATCTTCATCGGCTCGGCCTGCGCCGAACCGCAGCATCTCGTACAGGCTTTGATCCGTTTCGTGGAATTGAATCCCAAGGCCTTTTTCGATGCCGAAGTGCTCCATGTGCGGACCCTCGGCGTTGCCCCCTACACGGACGGAAAATTTAAACAGAATTTCCGCCATAATTCCTTCTTCATTGGCGACAGCACCCGGGAAGCGGTCAACAAAGGCTTGGCGGACTATACTCCCATCTTTCTGTCCCAGGTGCCGGATCTCTTTTTCCGAGGTCTGGAAAAAGTCGATATGGCCCTCCTGCAGACCTCCCTGCCCGACGTCCACGGTTATATGAGCCTGGGAATAAGCGTCGATATCGAGATGGCGGCCGCCGAGATGGCCTCGACGGTGGTTGCCCAGGTGAATGCCCGGATGCCCAGGGTCCATGGCAATACCTTTATTCACATCGATAATGTCGACTACATCGTTCCCTGCGACGAGGAACTTCTGGAATACAAACCCCGGGCGGACACGGAGATTGTCCGGAGGATCGGCAAATACGTTTCCCAACTCATCGAGGACGGTGATACTATCCAGGTCGGCTACGGCGCCATCCCCAACGCGATTCTAGCCAATCTGGCCGGCAAGAAGAACCTGGGGGTCCACACGGAACTGATCAGTGACGGGATTGTTGATCTGATGCAGAAAGGGGTGGTCGACAACAGCCGCAAGAACCTGAACCGCGGCAAGACCGTCGCCACTTTCTGCATGGGAAGCAGGGGAACCTATGAGTTCCTGCATGACAACCCGGGCGTCGAATTCCGGACCATCGATTATACCAACAATCCCCTGGTCATTGCCCAGCATGAAAACATGGTGGCGATCAACAGCGCCATCGAAGTTGATCTGACCGGGCAGTCAACAGCCGAGTCGATTGGCAAAAGCTTTTACAGCGGGGTGGGCGGACAGGCGGATTTTATGAGGGGTGCGGTACTGGCGAAAGGGGGCAAGTCGATCCTGGCGCTGCAATCGACGGCCTCCAACAGCACCGTTTCCCGGATCGTTCCCTTTCTCCGGGAAGGCGCGGGAGCGACCCTGATCCGCGGCGATATCCACTATGTGGTTACGGAATACGGGATTGCCTATCTGCACGGCAAGAACATCCGGGAGCGCGCGATGGAGCTGATTGCCATCGCCCATCCCCGGCACCGGCCCGCACTCGTCGCCGAAGCAAGGGAGGCGGGCCTTATTTACCATGATCAGGCCTTTATCCCCGGTGAAAAAGGCCTTTATCCCGAAGAACTCGAAACTCACCGCACCACCGGCAAAGGCCTCAGCATCTTTTTCCGGCCGATCAAAATTTGTGATGAACCCCTGCTGAAGGAGTTCATCTATTCCCTGTCGGATCAGAGTCTTTACCGCCGCTTCTTGTCTACGCACTACTACATTCCCCATGAACAGCTCCAGGACTTAATTGTTATCGACTATCTGCGGGAAAAAACCATTGTCGCCGTGGTGTGCCAAAATGATACCGAGCAAATTGTGGGCCTGGGGCAATATTTTACGGAGCAACATACCTTTACAGCGGAGGTCGCCTTTGCCGTACGCGATGATTACCACAACCAGGGCATTGGAACGGAGTTGCTTGCCTATCTGACCTACCTGGCCAGACGGCAGGGGCTGCTGGGTTTCACCGCGGAGGTGCTGCCAGATAACCTGCCCATGCTCCGCGTATTTGAAAAGGGCGGTTTCGATTTGCACAGGAAGACCACGGCCGGTATCAGTGAACTGAAAATGACCTTTAAAAATTGACGCGCGGAGAGCCGTCGAATTTGCTTGACAGTCCCTTGCCACCCCGTTAGACTCTCTTAGAAAATCAATGCATAAGAAAGCATTAAAGGGGAAGAAACTTTGAAAAAAGGACTTTATTCACGGGAAGAATATCTGCGCCAGCTGAAATCGTTTCATGGCAGTCTGGCCCCCGGTCTGATCATCGGCGGCTTTATGGTGGAACTGGCGGTGAAGTCGCTGCCGGAAGACATCCTGTTTGATGCCATCTGTGAAACTCCGGCCTGTCTTCCCGATGCCATTCAGCTGCTGACGCCTTGCACGATAGGCAACGGCTGGCTTACCATCCTGAATTTCGGACGCTTTGCCATAACGCTGTATGAAAAGTACAACGGCGAGGGGGTTCGGGTCTACCTTGACCCGGTAAAACTGGAGCATTACCCGGAAATCAAGGCGTGGTATTTTAAACTGAAACCCAAGAGCGAGCAAAACTTCCAGCTCCTGATCGAGCAGATCCAGGAGGCGGAAGACCGGATCCTCGGTTTGCAGCACCTGAGGGTGCAGCCGGAATTGGTGAGAAGAAAAAGAATCGGGCCGGTTGCCACCTGTCCCCGGTGCCGCGAGTGCTATCCGCTCCGCGACGGTGATTGCTGCCTGGCCTGCCAGGGTGCGGCGCCTTACCTGGAGCTCCGGAACTGAACCATCCTGAACGAGGAGGCCTGAGATGGACGAAAGCAACGTAAGCGGCCCGGTCGCGACGATTGATCTCGTCTGCCAGAGCTTGGGACCGGCCGGCCTGTCGATGGAAGAATGCGGCTTGATTGTCGAGGAGCCGCTGCTGATCACCGTAGGCGGCAAACCGGTTGCCACGCTCATGTGCACGCCGGGCGATGAAATATCCCTGACCATCGGCTACTTGTTGACGGAAGGGATCATCAGTTCCTTGAATGAGGTTGGCGCCATCTCTTTCTGCCGGGAAGAGGAGGGTAATGCCGTGCGGGTTATCCCGGCCGGCGGAACCGATCTCCTGTGCCGTCTGGAGGCCTACCGAACGGTCTTTAGTTCCTGCAGCATCTGCGGCAGGGAAGCCATCCAGGCGATTACCGCCGGAATGAGACCCTTTTGCCGGCCGGAAGGTAGATTATCACCGCAGGCGATCATTGACTTGGGGGAATTCATGGTGAACCGGCAGCGATTCTTTAAACGCACCGGAGGGACCCACGCCGCCGTACTGGGATGGATCGAAGGGGGGAGACTGGTTGCCGAAACGGCCATCCTCAAGGAAGATATCGGACGTCATAATGCCCTGGACAAGGCGATCGGCGCAGCGCTGCAGCGGAAATCCAATTTAGAGGAGGCGGTCGTTTTTTTGTCCGGCAGGATGAGTTTTGAGATGGTAGCCAAGGCGGCCAGGGCGGGGATCGCGGATCTTGCCGCTGTCAGCGCCCCCACTGCCCTGGCCGTCGAACTGGCCCGGCAATTAGGGATGTTTATGGCCGGTTTCGCGCGGGGCAAGGCCGCTGTTGTCTATTCCGGAAGCAATGCCCTGAAGGCTTGAGCTAACGACACCGTTCCGGGGCTCATTTTTCGTATCAAATAAGGCCCTGAACGGTTAGACCAAAGTCCAATATCTTTTTCCCTATCCCCCACTATAAGGCTATAGACAATTAAGAGGACCTTACTGCTTTCTCCCGCGTATTTGAGGATATCATGACGGGCAAGAGGATAATATGTTTAAGCTGCGGCCAGGAGGGCGAGATTGAGATGCCCGGCCGGAAGGCTACGGCCTCATCATCCTGCCTGTTTAGGTATCTGGGGCACAATCCCTTTTCCGGCCACATGCACTATCAGTGTCCGGCCTGCAAGGTAGTGCTCCTGGTCGATCCCATGATCATCCTGGGGGAGGGAATGATTGCTCCCCTTTCCTCAAGGTTTCCACGGAAAAGGGCCGGAATAAGGCCGGTGGGCAGGCTTTTTCAGCTGGAATGCCTCCTGCGGAAGCAGCGGCGGGCAGGATATTGTTAGTTTTACGCTTTTAATCTTTTGCAGTTGCATTTTTGTTTCCGCTGTATATCTGTCAATCCCAAACCAGTAAGCATGTCTTGATTTACGATCTCCGCAGCTGCCCGGCCGGGGAAATGCGGGATTCGCGCAGGAAGGCCTTTTTTTACTTGACATTATGAATGGGCGTAGGTAACAGTTCCTCTTATAGATGCCTATTAAATCATTGTAATTAATAACTCAAACGCTGGATACCGAAGGTCTGATAAAATGGAAAAAAGAGACTTAATCTTCAAGAAGATGCAGCAAAAAGAATGGGAGTGGATGGTGATCATCGCTCTGTTTCTTACCGGTACCGGGTCAGGTTCCTTCCTCCTGTCTTTAATCCCTGGTTTTGTTCTGGGTATGATAGTCGGCGTTGTCCTGGTTATGGCGGGCAGTTTATTCCTGCTTTTGGACTTGGAAAGCCCCTTGGCGGCCTGGCGGCTCATTGCCCGGCCTCAGAGTTCCTGGCTGAGCAGAGGCGTGATCGGCATCTCCAGCTTCGCCTTGCTGGGGGTCCTTTATATTTTCTTTCTCCTCCAATCGTCAGGCTGGGCGTCTTTGGGTTCACCCTGGTCATCGGGGCCGGCATGGCTCATCGTGCTGGGTATTTTGGCCGGTTTGGGCTCTTTTTTCGTGACCTTTTACCCGGGTTTCCTCCTGGGCAATATGCGTTCCATGTCTTTCTGGAACACCGCCCTTTTACCGGTGATCTTTCTCACCTCTTCGCTGATCGGCGGTTTTGGGGTCCTGTACCTGCTGCCGTTGAATTGGGGTGGGCTTCCCTGGTTGCCCTTTTTCAAGAGTCTCGGTGCCGGGCTGGTCGCCTTTGAGCTGATCCTGCTTTTGGGGCTTATCTGGCTGAGCAGTTCCGGGGCCGCCAGGGACTCGGTTTACCTTCTGACCCGGGGTTCTTTGCGCTTCCAGTTTTTCATCGGCTTGCTCGGCCTCGGGATATTTGTTCCCCTCGCGCTTCTGGGTCTTGTTTCCCTGGGCGTGCACGTTGACTATCTGCTGCTCATTGAGGGCGTGTTGCACCTGACCGGCGTATTTTTCTTACGTTACATCATCGTCATGGCGGCGGTCCAGGTCTCGCCCCGTTGACCTGACCGGATTTAGCTCATAGCTCATTCATGTACGGGAATTTATTGCGTAAGAAAACAACGCCAATAGTAAGTTTAAGTTAAAAAATATTTTCCTTTTCAGCCCGGTCCTGGAATCCGGGATGGGTCCCGCAGTCTGCCCATCACCTCTTTTCCTGCTCGATAAAGCCCTGCAACATACGCAGATGTCCCCGGTAAAAATCCGTTCGCGCGTGCTCCAAGGCGCTCGTTACAAAACCTGGCGTCCACTGGCCCAGATGATCTTGCAGGAAGGCTTTTTCACGGTTAAGGATCCCTTGTGCCTCCTCCTTATGGCCTGCTTCCCGGGCCTCGCTTTCCTTGGTCACCAGTTGCTCCATGTAGCTTAATTGGATCCCTATGTAATCCAGCCTCTCCTTGACATCCTCTTGCAAGCCGAAACCGCTGGCCTGGTAGATTCCGGCCAACTCGGGCAGCACATCGGCGTTTCTATCTTTGCCGATCCACAAAGCTTCATAGGGCGGAACGGGACCGTAGGTCGGCGATACGCCGCGATAGAGCCGCGTTCGATCCATGCCCAGTTGCTTGGCCAGCTCCCGGTGACTGAGGCTCTCCGTTTCATTTAGATAGTTGCGCATCAGGGAGGCGCCTTTAGTGATTTCCCGGTGCACTTCGTGACTCTGTCCCAGAGATTCCAGGGCGGAGATGAACGCCGCTTCGCGCAGCGAAGCGGCGAAAAGCTCATCAGGCAATTCCAGGAAGTGCAGGTTGACGAAGCTGTAAAAGGAAGCGCGCGCCCTGGTCAGATCGAGCAGCGGTGCCTCCCGCCGTGAGATGGTCATTATTTTGCCCTCTAACTGATTTTACGTATCTTGACGCGCGGTGAATTGCCGATGGATACGCTCACCGGGTCGATGGCCGGCGGGTGTGCCGATAGCAGGGCATTGAAGGCCGCGCCTTCCTTGGCCTTGGGATTTCTGTGCAGGCCCCGGCGTCCGAAGACACCCCCGATGCCCAGGGCATCGGGATGGATCAGGTTGGTGACGTGCACCCGGCCCTGCGCTTTTCCTCCCCACTGGGATTCGACGATAATCTCATCCCCCTCTTTTATTTTATGCCGTTCGGCGGCCCGCGGGTGGAGCAGGATGCTCTTCATGTACAGGTCCGTATCATCCAGTATCTCCTGCAGCCAGGGATTGCCCACAAGGTCCTGGTTGCCCGTTGTCGAAAAATGGATCTTCCAGTTGATCACTTTGAGCGGGTACTCTTCAGTGACCCCAAAGTCGGCGGTATCCATCCAGATGCCGAAGCCCGAGTAGTACTTCACCACTTCGTCGATACTGTCATATCCGGGCAGCTTGACCCCTATCCGTTCCAGGTTCTTTTTCAAATTGTTGCCGATTTCCGCCTGGCTATGGTAGTAGAGAGGCTGGCGGATGGCGTTGTCGGGGGCATAGTAGTAGTTATAACTCTCCTTCACCGTCGCCAGCCGATGGGGTTTGAAGGCGCAGGCCGCAAAATCCTCGAAGCCGGCATTGGGGCCGTAATCGCTCTTGATCTTGCGTTCCACCACTTCATCCCAGCTGTAATAGCCGTTTACGTCCAGCTTGTATTCCTCGGAGAGGCCTTTGGGCCAGGCGGGGCTGAGCGGGTCCATATTGTCCAACCCGTGTTCGTTGAACTGCCTGTAGAGTCTGGGGAGCGCTCCGCAGCGCTTGGCCAATTCAATAACGATATCGTTGCAATTCATGGTGTTATAGACGCGCGGCACCGCCGGCCGCTTTACCAGCGTGCCCATGAGCCCGCGGTTATAATCGCTGCATTCTTTTTCATTGCGCCGGAGGCGGTAGAAATTGGTCCGCTCCAGGGAGGAATCTTCGGGCAGGACGATATCCGCCAGTTGCGTGGGTTCATCGAAATGATAGGCGATGGAAGCGACAAAGGGGATCTTCTGCCAGGCCTCCAGAACCTCGTTATAGTTCGCATTCGAGCCAAAGGGGTTGGAGGCATGGACCAGGGCCACCTTGACGGGATAATCGATGTACCACTTTTCCGGATGGAGGATGATATCCGGCAGGAGCGGCGTATAGGTGTGGCCGGCGGGAAAGAGCCAGTCCGGGGTCAGCCCCTTGGGGGGGAAATCGAAGGGCTTGCCTGTCACCTGGGTGCTCATCGTGAACTGGGCCTTCAGGATGCCGTCCTTGTCGGCGGAGAGAAAAGGCAGCTGACTCATGCTCTGACAGCCCTGCATGCCCCCCGGCACATCGGAGTTGCCCAAAAGGACGTTGATGGCGCAATAGAACTTGTAGGTCTGCGTGCCGATATTGTCGGTAACGGCGCCCCGGCCGATGTCGATGCAGGCGGGCGAGTAGGGAAACTCGTAGCCGTCGAGCTCGATTTTCTCGCCGATCCGCGCTTCCTTTACGAGGTCCCCGGCGATCTCCCGGATCTTTGCGGCGGGGATCGTTGTCAAATCGCTGGCCCATTCGGGGGTAAACTCAACTATATAATCCTTCAGGGCCTGAAAGCAGGTCTTCACCTTTTGACCGTTGACTTCGTAAGTGCCGGTCAGGGCATAAGTTTCGCCCTTGGCATGGTCAAAGGGAACGGCCCCCCCCGTCTCTTCATCCCAGACCAGAGGTTTTTGCGTCTCCGGGTCGCGGACGTAATCTTCCATGAATACCCGGACGCCGTCCAGGTACTGCTCCGTGTCCGGGATGAGATAGGGGGCGTTGCTGCGAACCTTAAGCCACCAGTCGTCATACTTGTTTACTTCATGCAGGATGCAATAGAGCAAAGACGCCGCCAAGGCCACATGGGTGCCCGGACGAATGGGGACCCACTCGCCGAACTGGGCCTCGCGATTGAACTTCGGGTCCACGCAAACGATCTTCATGCCCCGCTGCACGGCATCGGCCAGGTTTCTGGTGCTGCTGCTGGCGATGCTGAAGGTCCCGCCGAAGGTTCGTCCGGCCAGCAAGACGTAATTGCACCGTTCCAGATCCAGGCGGTCCAGCATAACGCCGTTCAGATGCAACGCCGCAAAATGTTCCGGACATAACGGCCCCATGGTGCCAAAGGTATTGGGGGTACCGAAGGCCGTGGCCATTCTTATGGCCCGGGCTTCCTCGAAGCCGAAACCCACATAGTAGATGATACTGCGGGGATCGGTGGCCCGGGCCTCCCGGAGTTTTTCCCCCACCGTATCCAGCGCTTCTTCCCAACTGATTTCTACCCATCCGGGATCCTCATCCAGGCCCCGCTTGGGATTGGTTCGGCGCAACGGGTTTTTCACCCGGTAGGGATTGTACAGGTTCATGGGTAGAGACAGCCCGCGCGGACAAAGGGCGCCCCGGTTCGTTTCCGATTTGGGGTCCCCCGCAACCTCAACGACCACCCCATCCACGACCTTCACCTGGGTAGCACAGGTAGGCTGATGGCAGCCGCTGCAAAAGTTGGCCTTCCACTCGATCTTTTCCTGGCCCGTTACCGGTTTCGCTACCGATTCGAAGGCGGACTTTCGGCGTTTAAACAGAGAGCCTAACTTAGACACCACACCGAGAGCGGCAGCGCCTCTGTAATCGGAATCACGAACGCTGGAGTTATCCTGGGACATTATTTATATTTCACCCTGCCTTTCATTCAATTTCATTCCCCCCCTTCTTCGATATAATACACTGAAGGGTCGGTGCCCATCTCCGGCAACAGCTGTACAGGTTTGCGCCGGGCGATGAGTTTTGATACTTCGCTTTCCGGATCATCCAGATCGCCGAAGGTTCTGGCCTTGCCCGGACAGGTCTGCACGCAGGATGGCTCTTTTCCTTCTGCCAGACGGCTGGAACAAAAGTTGCACTTGCTCACTACGCCCGGCTGATGCCTCGTAAAGGCTACCTTTTCATAAGGAGTGAACTCTTTTTCGGAGTGGTAAGGTTGAATGTCCATTATCTTGGTGCGGATATTGTACGGACAGGCCAGCATGCAGTACTTGCACAAAACACATTTCTCCGGGTCGATGGCCGTGATGCCGTCTTCACGCTTGTAGGAAGCACCAGTAGGGCAAACCCTCACACATTCCGGGTCCTTACAGTGCATGCAGAGCATGGGTTGATAACGCACCTTTGCATGAGGGTATTCCCCTATTTCACGGATCAGCACGCGGGACCAAAAAATGCCCTTGGGAGTGGCGTTGTGTTGTTTACAGGCCATTGAACAGGCATGGCAACCAATGCACCTGTTCAAATCAATTACCATGCCATAACGCATGTACTACCTCCGACTCAAATTTCCGAAAAACATTATATAGAAGAGTGCTGACTCTATGAGAAGGGAAATTTAGTGTCAAGTAAAAAATTGTCAATATTTTTTCGAGAAGTTGAGATAGAAGATAAGGCCCCGCAGATCACTGCGTCAGGTCCCGGCCGGCAGTTTGTTCAGGAGCAGCCAATAAAAGCCGAGATTGGAAACGGCTTTGACAAAGTTTTCAAATTCCACCGGCTTAGTAACATAACTGTTCACGCCCAGCTGGTAGCACTCCTCCAGATCACTTTCCTGGTTGGAAGATGTGAGCACCACTACGGGGATCGTCTTGGCAGATTCATCGGACTTGATTTTGCGCAAAACCTGCAGTCCGTCCACCTTCGGTAGTTTCAAATCGAGCAAGATGACCCTGGGCGTTTCCTCTCGCAAAGATCCGTTCTCGGCGTATAGATACTCCAGGGCTGCGGCCCCGTCTTTGACATGATGGATATTGTTGCCAAAATTGTTAACTTTTAAGGCCCTGATCGTCATTTCCGCATCATAGGGATTGTCTTCCACTAAAAGTATTTCTACGGCGTGTCTTGCGGTCATTATTGAATCTCCATCCTCATTGATTTTCTGTTGTCGGTGGCGAGTCCCGAATCCTGGAAAATTAATCCTTCCCCTTATCCGCCAGGCAGGGTGAAATAAATCGTCGCCCCCTGGTTAATTCTTCCTTCAGCCCAAACCTTGCCGCCATGCTTGAGAACAGTACGCTTGACGATGGCCAGCCCCACGCCGGTGCCCTCAAATTCCTCCATGCCGTGCAGACGCTGGAAGACGCCGAAAAGTTTATCCACGTACCGCATGTCGAAACCTACCCCGTTGTCTTTGACATAATAGAGGTGTTCGCTGCCGTTGGCTCTTCCGCCCAACTCAATGGTGGCCTCGGCTTGGTGCTGGGTGAATTTTACGGCATTGGACAGGATATTGACCAGGACCTGGCGAATCAACACCTTATCACCCTGCGCCGGCGGGAGCGGTTTAATATCAAAAGAGATCGTCCGCCCCGGCGTCAAGGATGAGGTGATTTCTTCATACACGGATTCGGCAAGACTTTTCATGTCGATTTCCACGGCATTTATCGTCTGTCTTCCCAAACGGGAGAAGGCGAGCAGGTCGTCGATGAGCTGTCCCATATTCCTGGTATTCTTGCGGATTACCTCCAGCAATCGCTTGCCCTTTTCCTCCAATTTTTCCCGATAGTCTTCCTCGAGGATCTTGGAATAGCCGTCGATGGCCCGGAGAGGCGCCCGTAAATCATGGGAAACGGAGTAGGTAAAGGCCTCGTGTTCCTTATTGGAGGCTTCCAGTTTCTCCGTCTGCTCCCTA
>Ga0082335_1003033_pt1 | contig 28853 bp, 17 predicted proteins | sample Subgrocontami58m_FD_72375 | JGI IMG/M metagenome (GOLD analysis project Ga0082335, IMG submission 72375) | Subsurface groundwater microbial communities from S. Glens Falls, New York, USA - GMW37 contaminated, 5.8 m (SPADES assembly) (version 2) ...
GGCGGGGAATCGCTTTGGCTCGATCGCGCATCGCAGTCGCCGGAGTCGCTGCCCGCCGGCCTCGCGGTCGCCAAGGACGCGATCCTCAATTTGACCGCGAAGCTGCGCGCGGACGGCACGCTCGACTGGCAGCCGCCGCCGGGACGCTGGCTAATCCTTCGCGCGGGCATGACCAGCAGCGGGAAGCACGTGGCGCCGCCGACTGATGGCGGCGCGGGGCTGGAGGCCGACAAGATGAGCGGCGACGCAATTCGCCACCACTTCGCCTCGTTCGCCCAGGGCGTGATTGGCGAGATCAACCGCCAGCGACCGGGTCCGATTTTCTCGGTGCACACCGACAGCTGGGAGTCGAACCTGCACACCTGGAGCACGCGGTTCCAGGAAGAGTTTCAGCAACGGCGCGGCTATCCGATGACGCCGTACCTGCCGGTGCTGACCAGCGGCATCGTGATCGGCAGCGCACTCGAGTCGGAGCGGTTCCTGTGGGACGTGCGCCGCACGATGGCGGACCTGATACGCGATAACTTCTACGGCGAGATGCAGCGGCTGAGCCACGAGAGCGGCGTGCTTTTCCAGAGCGAGGCGGCGGGCCGGCAGATGTTCATGTATGACCCGATCAACTACGACAGCCGCGCGGACATCCCGGTGGGGGAGTTCTGGATGCCGGCCGAGGTCAGGGTCGACTGCCGGGTGGCCGCGTCGGTCGCGCACACCTACGATCGCCCGATTGCGGCGGCGGAGGCGTTCACCGAGGGCGCCGGCAAATGGAGCGACGATCCGTTCGCGCTCAAGGCGCTCGGCGACCACGCGTTCACCACCGGCATCAACCGGTTCATCGTGCACCGGTACGCGATGCAGCCATGGCTCGGCGTCGAGCCGGGCATGCTCTTCGGCGCCTATGGGATCAATTTCGATCGCAACCAGACGTGGTGGGAAAATGGCGCGAAGGCCTGGTGCGAGTATCTCGGCCGTTGCCAGGCCCTGCTGCAAACCGGCCGATTCGTGGCGGACGTGGCCGTGTTCATCGGCGAAGACGCGCCGAATTTTCTCGGGCATCGCGAACAACTCTGGGATCCGGTGCCGCCCGGCTACGACTTTGACGGAGTGAACCTCGAGATTCTCGGGCGCTTTCAGGTCGCGGCGAATGGCGACCTCGTGCTCCCGCACGGCATGCGCTACCGCGTCCTGCTGCTGCCGAACCGGCCGCAGATGACTCCCGCCGCGCTCGCCACGATCGAGAAACTTGTCACCAGCGGCGCGACGGCGATCGGCCCGCGTCCGCTGCGCTCGCCCAGCCTGACCGGCCAGCCGGCGAGCGACGCCGCCATCCGCCAAACTGCGGGCGAGCTGTGGGGCCCAATCGACGGCCGGCGGGTCACGGAGCACCGGCACGGAAAAGGACGCGTCGTCAGCGGCCGTTCGCTGCGCGACGTGCTCGCGAAACTGTCGCCGCCGGATTTCGCCCACACCGTCGCGAACGGCGAAGGTCCCGTTCGCTACCTCCACCGGCGGACCGACGACGCGGACTTCTATTTCGTGGCGAACGGCGACAGCAACCGCGCCGTCAACTTGACCTCACGTTTTCGCGTCACCGGCAAGGCGCCCGAATTCTGGGATGCCGCGTCGGGTGCGATGACTCAGCCCGCGGTGTATCGGCAAGACGGTGACGTCACCGAGCTTCCGCTGCACTTGGATCCCGCGGGTTCGCTCTTTGTCGTCTTTCGCCAGCCCGCCACGGCGGACGCGCTCATCGGCGTGACGCCGCCCGCGGGTCATGATTCGACCGGCGTTCCCCTCGAGACCCTGCGCACCGCCGGTGGTTTGCGGGCGACCGGCGGAGCGACGGGCGACTACACCGCGCAGACCGCGGCAGGGAAAACGGTCTCGTGGACGATTGCGCCGCGCCGGACACTCGCGCGACTCGATGGCCCGTGGACGATCGAGTTCCCCCCGGGCAAACAAGCGCCGTCGCAAGCGAGCTTCCCGCAGCTGATCTCATGGACCGATTCGCCCGATGACGGAGTGAAATACTTTTCGGGCACGGCGACGTACCGCATCAGTTTCGATCTGTCGCCGCCGATCCGGCCGGATGGCCGCATGCTGCTCGATCTCGGCGCGGTTAAAAACGTGGCAGCAGTCTCGCTCAATGGCGCACGGCTCGGCACGCTGTGGAAACCGCCGTTCCGGATCGATGCAACGACCGCGCTGCGCGCCGGCAAGAACACCCTCGAGGTTCGGGTCACGAACCTGTGGCCCAACCGGTTGATTGGCGACGAGCGACTGCATCCGGTCGATGCGAAATACGCCCCGCGCGGAGCAGGTTGGTCGGCCGGCGGGCCCGTCACCGCCTGGCCGGAGTGGCTGACCAAAGGCTTACCGCGCACCTCTGGGCGCACCACCTTCACCACGTGGAGGCTATTTGGGCCCGATGACCCGCTGCTGCCCTCCGGCCTGCTTGGACCAGTGACGATCGACTGGATCGCCACTGCGCAGGTCGGCCAGTAAACAGCCTTCGCGCCATTTGAGCATCCGACTCGATGTCACCGCGTTTCGCCCCTCAAAGCCGCCGACGTGGCACGGTCAACCTGACCGTGCTTCGGAACATCGCCCGGGCGCGCCACGGAAACGCACGGGCAAGTTGCCCGTGCTACGGGTCGACCCCCGATGCCGATCCGTTCAGCCGGCGCCGGCTTCGGGATATCGCCCCATAGCGAACCAACGCCGCTCACCTTTTCCAGCATGAAGCCACGAACGCTCGTTCTCCTGTTGTTGCTGCTTTGCGCCGTCAATCCGACCGCGCGGGCCGCCGACGATCTCGCCAAAAATTTCGCCACGCCACCGGCGTCCGCCCGACCCTGGGTGTTCTGGTTCTGGGTCAACGGCAACATCAGCCAGGAAGGCATCACCGCCGATCTCGAGGCGATGAAGCGCGTCGGCATCGGCGGCGTGCTCTGGATGGAGGTCAGCGGCCCCTGGTGGGCGCCCGAGGGGAAGGTCAGGGCGCTGAGCCCGCAGTGGCACGAGTGCTTCCAGTGGGCGGTGCGCGAATGCGACCGGCTCGGCCTGCAGTTCGATGTGTCGGTTGATTTCGGATACGGCAGCGGCGGCCCGCACATCACGCCGGAGCTCTCGATGCAGAAACTCTACTGGACCGATACGGAGGTCGATGGCGGCCGCCCGGTCAGCGTCGACCTGCCAAAACCGGCGGTCCCCAAGACGCTGACGGCCTGGCTGCGCCCCGGCGCGGAGATCAATCCGCAGGTCCGCGCGCAAATCGAGCAGACCGATTCCTATCGCGACATCGCGGTGATCGCCCTGCCGCTGCCGGCCTCCGCGGCGGGGCGGGCGTTTCGCATTCCCGAACTCAACTTGAAAGACGGCACCGACATGCGGCGGCCGCGCGGCGCCACCAAGGGTCGCCCGGCGCCCGCCGAGCTGGCGATGTCCTCCGGGCGCGGACTGGACCTCAGCAGCCACCTGGCCAAGGACGGCCGGCTGACCTGGGACGCGCCGCCGGGCCGCTGGCTCCTGCTGCGGATTGGCCACGCGTCGAACTTCAAGATGACGCGGCCGAGTCCGGCCGCGGCGGTGGGCCTGGAATGCGACCGACTTTCGCGGGCGGGCATCGACGCACACTACGGCGCGTTCCTGAACAAGATCTTCACCGACGCCGGCGCCGCCGCGGGCCGGGCGCTCACCCATGTGCACGTCGACAGCTGGGAGGCCGGCGGACAAAACTGGACGGCCACGTTCCCCGAGGAATTTCGCGCCCGCCGCGGCTACGACCTGCGGCCGTGGCTGCCCGTGCTGACCGGCCGCGTCGTGGAGAGCCTCGAGTCGTCCGAACGGTTCCTGTGGGACGTGCGGGCAACCGTCAGCGATCTGATCCGCGACAACTACGCCGGCCGGCTGCGCGAACTCGCCCGCCGCCACGGCATCCAGTTCTCCACCGAAGCGTACGGCCGGCTCTGCATCGACAATCTCGCCTATGCCGGCGTGGCCGACTGGCCGATCAGCGAATTCTGGGCCAAGGGCGATGGCCTGTTCCCCACCCCGGGAAGTTTCGAGACCTCGACCAAGGTGATGGCCTCCGCCGCGCACACCAACGGCCGGCCGGTGGTCGGCGCGGAAGCGTTCACCTCGGACCGCGGCTGGCGCGACCATCCGTTTCTGCTGAAGGCGATGGGCGACCAGAAGTTCTGCGAGGGCCTCAACCGGATGATCTTTCACCTCTCGGCGCACCAGCCCTACGCCAACATGATTCCCGGGCTCACCCACCGCAAATGGGGCGAGCATATTCAAAGGTACAATACGTGGTTCGAGTACAGCGGCGCGTGGCTGGCTTACCTGGCGCGCGCCCAATACCTGCTGCAGCAGGGCGAGTTCGTGGCGGATGTCCTTTACTGGGCCGGCGAAGGCGCTCCGCTGAACGTGAACGACCTGAAACTGGACCTCCCGCGAGGCTACGCGTTCGACTTCTGCTCGGCCGACATCGTGCGTCAGTTGCGCGTGACGAATGGCCGCGTGGTGGTGCCCTCCGGCGCCAGTTACCAGTATCTGCTGCTGCCGGACGCGGATCGGATGACGCTGCCGCTGGCCCGCAAAATCAGCGAACTGGTCGCGGCCGGTGCGCGCGTCCTCGGCGGGAAGCGTCCGCAGGCCACCCCGGGCCTGACGGACTTTCCGCGGGCCGACGCGGAGTTGGAGAAAATCGCCGTGGCCTTATGGGACGCGCAACGCGTGCGGCCAGCCGCGACGCTCGCCGAAGTCTTCTCCGCCGACCGGCTGAAGCCGGATTTCGAGGGCGCGGAGCTGTCTTACCTCCATCGCCGCGTCGGCGCGGCGGAGGTGTATTTCGTATCGCACCAGGAGAATCGTTCTCGTGAGATCGCGTGCACGTTCCGCGTCGCCGGCAAACGACCCGAGCTCTGGGATCCGGAGACCGGCGCGATCCGCGAACTGCCGGAGTCCACGGAAAAAGATGGTCGCACCACCGTCACGCTCCGCTTTGACCCGATGCAAAGCTGGTTCGTGGTGTTTCGGGAAAACGCCCGCCCCTCCTCGCCCGCCACGCTGGTGGCGCGCAACTTTCCCGAATGGACGGGCAAGCCGCTCTCGCCCGGCGCGTGGCAGGTTTCCTTTGATCCGAAATGGGGCGGGCCACCGCAGCCCGTAGTCTTCAACGAGCTGGGCGACTGGAGCAGGAACCCGGACGCGCGGATTCACTATTACTCCGGCACCGCGGTCTATCGAGCCACGATCCGACTCGATGCGGCGGATGTGCAAGGAAAGGACGGCAGCCTTTGGCTCGATTTGGGCGCGGTGGAAGTGATGGCCCGCGTCCGCTTGAACGGCGTGAACTGCGGCGTCGCGTGGAAACCGCCGTACCGCGTGAACATCTCCGCGGCCGCCCGCGCGGGCGAAAACCAGCTGGAAGTCGACGTCGTCAACCTCTGGATCAACCGGCTGATCGGCGACGAGCAGCTTCCGCTCGACGGGAAATGGAAGGATTTCGAGACGCTGCTGGAGTGGCCCGAGTGGTTCAAGGACGGCACGCCGCGCCCGTCGGGCCGCTACACGTTCACGAGCGCACGACATTACAAAAAGGATACGCCGCTCGTTCCCTCCGGCTGGCTCGGGCCGGTCACCCTCCAAATCGCCACGACGCCGCGCAAGCTGGCCGCCGCGACCAAAAGCTCATGGCAAAACCTCCTGGAGCCAACGCCCGTCTTGGGTAGCGCGGTCAATCTGACCGCGTTCGGCTCACCGGGAAGGCTCGAGCACGGTCAGGACTTCGGCGAGCTCAGTCGAGCCGTTGACCGTGCTAGGGCCGCGTTCGCCAGTGAGGTTTTGAAATGAACTCCAAGGACGGAGGATTGCTTCGCGTCGCGCACGAGGCCGCCCGATGAAAACCCATCGCCTCGCGCGGCTGCTGTGCGGTCTGTGCTGGGGCGTGGGGTCCGCGTTCGGCGCGGACCTCGCCGCGACGTTTCAACGGCCGCCCGCTTCCGCCAAGCCGTGGACGTACTGGTTCTGGATCAACGGCAACATCACGCGCGAGGGCATCACGGCCGATCTGGAGGCGATGGCGCGCGCCGGTCTCGGCGGAGTGCTGATCATGGAGGTTGGCCGGCCGCGCGACATGGCGCCCGAAGGGCCCATCGCCTTCGGCAGCGCGGCCTGGCGCGAGATGTTCAAGCATGTCGTGGCCGAAGCCCGACGGCTGGGGCTGCAGGTGAGCATGAACAACGACGCCGGCTGGGCCGGCAGCGGCGGCCCGTGGAACACGCCCGAGTTTTCGATGCAGAAAATCGTCGCCACGACGGTCACCATCGATGGCAGCCGCCGGGTCGAGCAGGCGCTGAAGCAGCCGCCCGCGCTGCACGATTACTACCGCGACATCAAGGTACTCGCACTGCCCGCAGCCGGCAAAACCGATCACTCGGTCCGCGCCAGGGAGGCGGTGCTCGACCTGACGGGAAAGATGGATACGGCTGGCAGTTTGATCTGGGAGGCTCCGGCCGGCCAATGGCAGATCATGCGGATTGGCTGCACGACGACCGGCCGGATGAACCGGCCACCTCCACTGAGCGGCCAGGGCCTCGAGTGCGACAAGCTCAATCCCGAGGCCATTCGCCGGCATTTCAACGCGTTCATCGACCAGCTCGCGGCGGACGTCGGCCCCGACGCCGGCCGGGTCTTCACGATGACCCACATCGACAGCTGGGAAGTGGGCACGCAGAACTGGACGCCGCGGCTGCTCGAGGAATTCCAGCGGCGCCGCGGCTACGAGCTCACGCCCTGGCTGACCGTGCTGGCGGGCGGACCACCGCTGGGCAGCGCGGAGGAAACCGAGCGTTTCCGCTGGGACTTCAAGCGGACGCAGTCGGAGATGAACGACGAATATTACGCCGGTGCGCTGCGCAAACTCGCCGCGCAGCGCGGGCTGACGCTGTCGATCGAGGCCTACAACGACGGCGGCTTTCTCAATCCGCTGACCTATGGCGCCGTCGCGGATTTGCCGATGGGCGAATTCTGGATCTCGCGCTGGCAATCGTGGCATCTGCTCTCGCCGCGACTCATGGCGTCGGTCGGGCACGTGCACGGTCGATCCGTGATCGGCGCGGAGAGTTTCACCGCGCGGCCCGGCGAGGATGCGTTCACCGAGCATCCCTACTCGATCAAGGCGCTCGGCGACTGGGCGTTCGCCGAGGGCATCAACCGCGTGGTCTTCCATCGCAGCGTGCTGCATCCGTGGCCGAACCTCGCTCCGGGGATGAGTTTTGCCGGCTTCGGCTTTCACGCCGACCGCCACCAGACGTGGTGGGAACCGGGCGCCGCGTACCTGCAGTACCTGGCGCGCTGCCAGGCGATGCTGCAGCAGGGCCGGTTCGTGGCCGACGTCTGCCGGCTCGTTCCCGCCGGCGAATACTATTCGCACCGGCCGGCGATGGCCCAGCTGCCCGCCCGCTACGAATCGATCCCGACCGGCTACAACTACGACTACATCTCCGACCGCGCGGTGCTCGACGAGGTCAGCGTGCAGGACGGCCGGCTGAAAACGAAATCCGGCATGAGCTATCGGCTGCTGCAACTGCCCAACGCTCGCGAGCTAACCCCCGAATTGCTGCGCAAGCTTCACGCGCTCGTGCAGAGCGGCGCGAGCGTCATCGGACCGCGACCGCTCCGCTCCCCCAGCCTCCAGGATTATCCGCGCTGCGACGAGGAAATCACCCGGCTGGCGCGCGAGCTGTGGGCCGAGTGCGATGGACAGCAGGTGAAGGCGCACGCGTTCGGCCGCGGCCGGGTTTTCTGGGGGCAACCGATCGGGGACGTGCTCCGCAGCCTGGGTGGCGGACCCGACTTCGAATTCGCCGTCGATCCCCCCGTAACCGAAGAGGCACTACGCACCGTCACCGAGCGTGCCCGGCCGTCCGGCGCGGGCGAATGGTCCGGCCGGATGCCGACCGCAGGGTTGAACTGGATTCACCGCCGTGACGGCGACACGGACATCTTCTTCGTCGCGAACCCGCAGCACCGCACGGTCCACGCCCTCTGCCGCTTCCGCGTCACCGACCGCCAGCCGGAAGCCTGGGACCCGTACACGGGCGAGAGGCGGCCACTCGCCGTTTTCCGGCGCACCGCGGACCGGACCGAAGTGCCGCTCCATTTCGATTCCGCGGGTTCGATCTTTGTCGTCTTCAGAAGCCGGCCGGTCGCGTCGCAGCAAGTCGTCGCGATCCGGCGCAACGACGCCGTTCTCTTCGGCGAAAACCATCCGGCGCCGGCGGCGCTGCCGGAAATCCGGAACGAAGGAAACGAAATCCTGCTGCGCGACGCCGAGGCCGGCCGCTATGCGCTGGAATTCGCCGATGGCACGCGCAGGACGGTCGAGGCCCCAGCCGGCAGTGCGGCCAACGTTGCGATGGCCGGGCCCTGGCAGGTGCAGTTCCAGCCCAGCCGCGGAGCGCCACCGCGCGCGACGTTCGGTGACTTGGTGGACTGGTCGACGCACCGCGATACGGGCATCCGCTACTTTTCGGGCACGGCGAGTTACGTCCGCGAATTCGACTGGAGCCCACGCGCGCCACGCGACCGTTGGCTGCTCGATCTCGGCAACGTGCAGGTGTTGGCGCAGGTCCGGCTCAACGACGCCGACCTCGGTGTGCTCTGGAAGCCGCCGTATGCGGTCGATATCTCCGCCGCGCTGAAATCCGGCCGAAACCGCCTCGAAGTCCGCGTGACGAATCTCTGGCCGAACCGGCTGATCGGCGACGAGCAGTATCGCGACGACTGCACGGCCGATGGATCGTGGAAGAGCGGCCCGATTCCCGCCTGGCCGGAATGGCTGCTGAAAGGCCAAGCGCGTCCCGAGCCGCGGCGCGTGACGTTTACCACGTGGAAATACTACACGAAGGATTCGCCGCTCTCCCCGTCCGGCTTGCTGGGACCCGTTGTCCTGCGCGCGAGCCCGGACGTCACAATCAAGGTGAGGGAGCGGTAGGGCCGAACCAGGCGGTCCGACCAGCATCATTTGAGGGCACCGCGCCCTCGCGGCGCTCGAAAGGCAACAGTAACGAAAGGTGGGGCCCGCTCTCCGAGCGGGCCTGGGCTTCGCGCTGTTTTCGCGATCAGCCACCCAATTCACCCCAAAATCCAGGCCGGTTCGGAGAACCGGCCCCACCCGGTTCATCCGCAGCGCCAACCGGTCGTAGCGGAACGCGTCAGCGTTTCGCGGCCGCGCCTGAGCGAAAAACTCACGCTTTTCGCTAGCGTCGCTCCACGGGCGCGGCGGGAAGTTCGATGAAACTCGCGCGATTCGGCTGGTGGTAAATCCGCTGCGTCGCCTTGCGATAGTCCGCCGGTTTCGCCCAAAAGATATTCGGCACGAACGTCTGGGGATTCCGATCGTACAGCGGAAACCAGCTCGACTGCACCTGCACCATGATTCGGTGGCCCGGCAAAAACACGTGGTTCGCCGTCGGCAGCGCGAACCGATACGATTGCGGCTCGTTCGCCGCAATCGGCTGCGGCCGTTCGAGACTCTGGCGGTAGCGGCCACGGAAGATATCGGCCGACACCATCAATTGATACCCGCCCATTGCGCTCTGACCGGCCACTTCGTCGGGGTAGACGTCGATCAACTTCACGACCCAGTCGGAATCCGTGCCGCTGGTCGAGGCGACGAGGTTCGCGATCGGCTGGCCGCTGATCTTCGTCGGCGCCGTGAGCGAATCCGAGACGAAGACGAGCACGTCAGGCCGGCCCGATGCCTCACGCTGATCGTCGACGAGCCAGCGCGGCCAGGTGAATTCGCCGTAGCCGATCGGTTGAATCGGACGCGCGCGGAAAGGCACCGGCTTGGCCGGATCCGAGATGTATTCGTCGAACGGTGACTCGTCGGTCCGCGGCGCTGCGAAATCGACCTTGCCACCCGCGCGCAGGTACAGCGGCGTCGGTCGCAACGGCGGCGCGGGCCACGCCGGCTGCTGGCGCCAGCGATTCGTGCCGGTCTCGTACGCGTTCACCGGCGCGACATTCGCCGGCGGCGCGTCGTCCTTCAGGTAATGGTCGAGGAACGGCCGCAGGATCTCGCGTCGGAAATGGAGCGCGGTGTCGGAGCCAAACTTCAGCGCACCCAGGCTGCTGCCGTCGCCGATTTCCTGCCCGTGATGCCATGGACCCAGCACGAGGAAAACGCGGTCGTTGTTCGTGTCCTTCGGTTCGAGCGCCGCGTACACCGCAATCGCCCCGTAGATGTCCTCCTGGTCCCAGAGGCTGTGCACGATCATCACCGGCACCTGCAGCGGCTGCGCGGCCAGCAGCTTGTCGACCGCCTGGTCGCGCCAGAACGCGTCGTACGCCGGATGCTCGAGAATCTTTCGCCAGAAGCCCACCTGCTCGAGTCCGCGCTGCCGGCCGAGTTCGCCCGCCGATCCCGCCTGCATGTACACGTCGTAATCGTCGAAGTAACTCGTCCACCACTTCTCGGTCGATTTGCGCGTCGCCTGCTGGTCGTGGATGTACGGCATGTTCTGCTGGCGAAATGCCCCGTTATGGAACCAGTCGTCGCCCATCCAGCCATCGACCATCGGATTCATCGGCACGGAAACCTTCAGCGCCGGATGCGGATTGAAGAGCGCCATCAGCGGCAGGAACCCATCGTACGAGATGCCGAGGATGCCGACCTTGCCGTTGGTCTCCGGGGTGTTTTTCACGAGCCACTCGATCGTGTCGTAGGTGTCGGTCGAGTGATCGACCGGCGTCGGGTTGAGCGGTCCGCGCGGTGGCCGGTTCATGACGTAGTCGCCTTCCGAGCCATGCTTGCCGCGAATGTCCTGGACGACGCGAATGTAGCCGCCCTCGACGATCACATCGGTGGCGTTGTCGTAACCCTGCAGCACCGGCCCGAGGTGCGCGCTTTCGGCGTGGCCGGTGAGCTTGTCCGCATCGTACGGCGTGCGCGTCAGCAGAATCGGCGCGCGCGTGGCGCCCTTTGGCACGAGAATCACCGTGTGCAACTTCACGCCGTCGCGCATCGGGATCATCATCTCACGCCGGGTGTGGTCGAAGCGGTCGCGCTTCGGTTCGAATTTCTCGGGCGTCTCGCTCGGCAGCGAGGGGTACTGGGGCGGGGTGGCCTCCGCCGCGCGTCCGGCCGGCAGATTCAGCTGGGTAAGGGCGGCCAACCAACACGAAGCCACGAAGCGAAGACTCGATTTCATAAGGGCAAAGTTGACGGGGAACGAGCGATGCGGGGTTGCGCCTTTTAGGTATTGGCTCCGGCAAATACAATCCTGTAGGTGGCGCGCTCGCCGTGCCACCAGGGACAGTGCGTGGCCTTTTTCGCAGACTACGCTGCGAAAAAGAGGTTGGCTTGTCCCTGACCCTGGCTGGCGCTGCCCTTGACATGCACGACATCTGCACGACACTTGCGAGCATGAAAACCAAGTGGCTCGCCTCGCGGGAATTCTCCGCTCACCCCGGACGCGCGTTGGCCGCCGTCGGCCGCGCGGGTCGCGTGCTGGTCACGGCCAACGGCAAACCGAAAGCGATCATGATTCCGACCTCGGAAGAGACCTTTTCCCGCGATTTGGAGCTGCTCGACCGGGTGGCGTTGACGCGGGCGGTTGAGGCCATTCGATCCGATTCCGTGCTGAACGGCACCGATGTCCTCACGATGGGCGAGATCGACGCCGAGGTTGCCGCCGTCCGCACCGCGCGCCGGCGTCGCAAATGAGAGGGTGGGTGATTGATACGAATGTCGTCGTGTCCGGCCTGTTGAACCCTCATGGGGCGTCTGCGCGCGTGCTGGATGCGATGCTCGATGGCCGGGTGAAACTCGCTTACGATGCCCGCATTCTGGCCGAATACCGCGACGTATTGCACCGGCCACGCTTGAAGCTGGCTCCCGCCAAAATCACCGCGTTCTTAACGGCCCTGCAGACTCAAATGATCGTTACACCAACCGCGCTTTCGGTTTCCGGCCCCGACGCAGACGACATCATTTTTGTCGAAGCCGCGCTGGCAACGACCGACAGGACTATCGTGACAGGAAATCTCGCGGACTATCCGCCAGAGATCTTGCACGGTGCGCGCGTGTTGACGCCCGCGCAGGCCGCAGCGGAGTTAGCGCAAGACCTCAATCCTTGAGAAGCGGCTATTCACGACATGAGCCTGTCCGGCCTGCCTCAGATCCCGCCGGTCAAGGTAAAAGGTAAAGCATGACCCCTTTCTGATTCCTCAGCGGCCTTTGCTTGCCGTCAGCTTTGAGTATCCAGACCCTGAGTACCGGACTGGGCCGGTGACTCTTGCTGCGCAATTCGGATTCCAAGGCGTCGAGGAAGGCGGTGGAGTCGGCTTTCACCTGCTCCGTCGTCACACCATCCACGCCCGCGGAACCCGCATTGCCCACCACCGCCGCGAGTGCTGTTGCCAGCACATCGCGGCGGCAGAGGTCGCCATACAGGCTCCACGCCCGCCAGCGCCCGTTCTCCTTCGCCTTGCGGTAGAGTGTCCGTTGAAGCTGCCGGACCTTATTCAGCGTTATTATCTCGTCCCAAGGAAGAGTCATCGCCTGTCCTCCGCTTCGCAGTTCACTTCGACCAAGTGCGGTCCCTTCGCTCGGCGGTGGTTGGCCGCTTCATCGCTACTATGGACCGCTCCGACTGCTCCCGTGACCAAACCGGCCTCACAGCTTGCGCCGCTTGCACCGGCCGTTGGGTTCTCACGCCCGTCGCGGGAGCTCTCAACTCTTATTTCCGACAACCTTCTCGTGCATTCTGTGCCCGCTGACCCCGCCGTGGCGTTGACTGGAGCAGCGGTCATTCCGGGCCTCTCCCGTTTGTCGCGGGGTTTGCTCGTCTCCAATCCTGGTAGCCTTCGCCATAATCCGAGTGGCTCGGCTCCACGGTTGTTTCCGTTTTCGGGGCTCATTGGATGGGCTTCAGGTTTCATTACGGACTGCACGTCTTGCGCTCCGACTTGCTCTCCACCTCCCCTTGCGGGGACGCAGTTGTCGGGGCATTACAGCTAAACGACCTAATTGGCTGTGTGTGGTGTTGCACCTCACGGGTTGTTGGGTTTCGAGTTCGCACCGGATTACACGGATATGCACGGATGAGCGCTTTGCTGAGAATTGTCGCGTCGCCGCACGTTCACCCACCGGGTGAGCTTCTGTTTTTGCACAACGGATTTTTATCCGTGCCCATCCGTGAAATCCGTGGTCTCAACTGCGTTTTCTAGGCTGAGTTGGTGACGGTCTCTTGGACGAAAGCTTCACGGCTTCCGCTACGGGGAATGCCGCGACCGTCTTGGCCGGAAAGGTGCAGCCCCGACCGCAAAAGGGACATTCGCCCGTGACAGGAAGAAACCAGCTTGTAGCGATGAGCGCCAGCGAGTCGTCCTGCTCTCGGCTCGCTGGTGCTCGCCGCTACACGAACGGCAATGATGTCTTCGGACCTCCGGATGGTTCCGGTCTCTGGTCCCCCGCCCCCTTGGTCTTTTGGTCCTTGGTCCCTGGTCTTCAGCGAGGCGAAGCCTCGCTGCCTGGCTAGAAATTCCCACGCACGCCGACCGTCCAGCTCACGCCGAAGTTGCCGTAGCGATAAACCGCGGAGGGGATGCCGCGGATTCGGTCGCGTTCGTAAAGCAGTGTGGGATCGTTGAAGATGTTCCGGCCCTGGAAATACATGCTGACGCGCTGCGAGACTTTGTAGCCGCCGCTGAGGTCGACCTTGATGTTGTGGCGCTGATAGCGGCCGAAGGTAGTCGTGTACGGCGTGTCGTCCTGCCACACGGCGCCGAGCCGCAGGCTGAGCCGGGCATAACTCCATCCGATGCTGGCCGACGCCTTGTGCGGCAGGACTCCGGCAAAGTACTGGTTCGCGTAGTTCCGCGTGTAGCTCACGTTCACGTTGGTGCTGCGGAACACGCCGGGCAGAAACGACAGCTGCTGGTTGTACCCGAGTTCCAAGCTCCGGTAGCGGTACAGCGAGTTGTTGTTTGTCCACGAGCGAAACTCGTAGTTCGCGTAATCCGGATCGTCGGCGAACCCGAACTGGTCCGCCGTGCCGAGCACCTGCACGCGCTGGTCGCTGATCTCGGTCTGCTGCACAAGGAAGGTGAAGCTCCCCACCGGCTCGAAGTAATAGGCGACCCGCGCGACGTAATTGTCGGAGCGCTCCGGCTTCAGGTTCGGATTGGGCGCAGTGATGATGAACGCGACGTCGTTGATATCCCATACGCCGCCGAGCGCGTCGATCGGCGGCCGCGAGATCGCGTGGCTGTAGCCGAACTGCGCGTGGAGGTTGGGCCGGATCGCGTACTTGGCGCCGAAGCTCGGGAAGAAATCATCGTACTGCCCGTCGCGGGGCACCCGCGGCCGGCTCAAGTACTGGTACTGCATGCCGGGAATCGTCGTCGCCCGGTGCGTCGACGCGGAAATCGCATAGCCGGCGCGCAGCACCTCGGCGGCGGTCAGCGGATCGAATTCGCGCGACGTGGATTCGGTCTGCTCCCAGCGCAGCCCGGCCTGCAGCTGCAGCGCGCCGAGGCGCGTGTTCCCCATGCCATACGCCGCGGTGACGTGCTGCCGAAAATCGCGATGGTTCGCGATGTAGGCGCTGTAGTAGTTCTCCGCCGTCGCGGTGTTCACGAAATACTCGGGATGCTCGCGGAAAAGGTTCGAAATCGCGGTGCGGCTCGGCAGGACCGGCAGGTTCGCGACCGTCAGCGCGTGAATCTTGCCCATGTCGGTATTGAAGGCGCGCGGCGACGGAAACGCGCCGAAGCTGCCCGCGGCCGTAATCGTGCCGTTCGGGTTCAGGAGGTTGCCGCCGGGCCCGACGTAGCTCCAAAGCTGATACGGCGTGGTGTTGTCGGTCTTGCGATTCTCCTCCGCCCATTTGCCGCCGAACTTCAGGAAGGTCGGAATGTGCCAGGGCAGCACATACCGGGCATTCGCCTCCCCGCTGTAAATCTCAGTGAAGGCGAAGCGCCCCTCCTCCGTGATCCGCGGGTTGGTGAAATTGGCGAGGTTCGACCAGTCGGCGCCGCCGGTCTGCACAATCGTCCACTCCGCCGAGAGCGGACCCGAGCGCGTGGCGCGGAAATCGACCGGCAGCGTGCTGAGCGTCTCCGAGCGGATCGAGCCGCGGCTGGAGGTCTCGTAGTCGTTCTTCGAACGCGAGTAGTTGGCGGTGCCATCCACCGTCAGCGCGCCCAGTTTGTATTCAAATTTTGGCGTCAGCGTGATCGAGTTGGTCAGCTTCATCGCGGTGCCGCCGCCGTGGGCAAAAGTTCGCGAGGTGTTCGCAGCCAGGCCGTTCGTCGCGATGTCGGTCAAGCCGTTGCCGAGCACGTTCTGGCGGCCGGTGGCGGCCGCGGTGCCGTTGGCCGCGGCACTGAACGTCAGCGCCTTGGTGTGCGCGTTGTTCTCGAAGGCGTTGAACATCGAGGTCAGCGAGAGCACGAGCCGCGGCGAGGCCTTGAAGTCTGCGGTCGCCGTGACGTTCGAACGGCCGGAGAGCCGCGGACCATCCGTGAACGCCACGGCGGTCAGGACCATCGGCCGGGGATCGGCCGCCGTCGTCGTCTTGTTGTAGGTGTGCGTCACATACTGTTGCTCGGAACGGATGCTGCCCGTGCTCATGCTGAGGCGGACGCCGAGCCGCTGGCTGAGAAAAACGTCGGAGTAATCGAGCTGGAAATTGGGCCGCCACTGCCGGCGCAGATTGTCGTCCCAGCCACGCACGCGCTCGAATTTCGCCGCGTCGGGCGTGTTGAAGCCGACGCTCGCCTGCCAGTCGATTCGCCGGCCTTTGCGGTCGAATGCACGGCGGCTCTTCATGTTGATCGAACCGGCCGGCGAATTCGCGTCCATGTCCGCGCTCAGCGTCCGGCTGATTTCGATCGATTCGACAGCGGTGATCGACATCTGCTCGAACCCGACCGAGCGCGACTGGCTGCCGGTCGCGCCGTTCAGCGTTGCGCCGTAGGAGACGAACGCATCGGCGCTGGCCACGCTGGCGCCGTCCATCGTCACGCCGACGTACTGCTGGTCCAGTCCGCCAACGCGCGGGCCGCGGCTGATGCCGTCGACGTACTCGACGTCGACGCCGGGGAGAAACTTGAGGAACTCGCCCACGTTGCCCTCCGTCACGTCGCCGTAGGTATCGGCGGCGACCGAAGTCGAGATGTTCATGTTGCGCCGCTGTTCCATGATCGCCTTGGCGTTGCCCTCGCGATCGGTGGAGACGACGAAGGCGCCGAGCTTGAGAATCTCATCGCTGGCCCGCGGTGCGAGGGCGCTGACGATCTCGAAATCACGCGTGGCGACGCCGCCCGCCGGTACCGCCACGCTGGCGGTGGCGGTCTGGTAGCCGGAGAATGCCACCTGCACCTGCGCATCGCCGGCGGCGATGTTATCGAGCCGGTAGTAGCCGCCCTCCTCGGAGTAGGTGACGTTGTTCGTACCTTCCACGCGGACTTCCGCGTGACGGACGTACTCACCGGTCGCGGGATTGAAGACGCGGCCCTCGATCCGGCCCGCGCCGGTTTGGGCGAACGCCGTGAGCGGGAGGAGACACGCCGCCATCAGCAGCGCCAGGCAGGAAACGACTCGAAAGGGCAGAAAGCGGTCAGCAGGTGTCATGAAAAGGTGCGCGCCGCAGGGTCAGTCTGCCGCGCGAAAGGTCCAAGTGCCGCGAACCGGGCGCCGCGACAATGCCCAAATTCAGGTGATGACGAGAATTCAGCGTGCTTACGGGCGGCAATGAGTGCGGTAACTGGTGGGTTTACCTGGCGAGGCTTCGCCAGACCAGAGACCAGAGACCAGGGACCCCAAGCCTCTGGACCCGCGAATCACGCGAATTGGCGCGAATTCAGAGGGAAAAGATAGGACATGATCAGGCGTGGCATGCTTTCATTTTTCAGTTTGAGCGATTTCTCTCGATGATCTCATTCGCGTTTATTCGCGTCCATTCGCGGGCGACTGCATTGCTCCCTCTAACACTGCGCGCGACAGTCGTGCGTCACTGCATCACCAGTTGATGCATGTCGTTGTGGAAGCCGGGATCGTAGTAAATCGCAGCGCAGTTCGCGCTGCAGAAAACCCGGTCCTCGATCTCGACCGGCCGGCGCATAATCCGGCAGCCGCACTGGCCGCACACGGGCGCCAGCGAGTGGACGGCGCATTCCAAGCAGTCGTACACGTGAGTCACGCCCTCCCGGCGGACTTCGAGGGGTTTCTCGCATTCGTTCCCGCACAGCTCGCACCGCGGAAGGCTACGACCGGCTTCTACCGTTTGCATGGTGATGGGGTTAACCCGGAAATTTCACACTCCGAATGAATCGACGACCCAGGCTGTCCGACGGATCGGCGGCACTCTTGCCGCCGCCTGCGAGCGAACGGCGACAGGAGTGTCGCCGATCCGTGAAATATCCGGGTTAACAGATCGTTCGCGGCTGCGACGGTTTTCAGACCGCAGAGTTTTTGACCGCGGAGCACGCCGATCACGCGGACGATGGCGGACAAAAGGCCGATGATTCGCGTGCTCTGCGTAATCCGCGGTTAAATGCCTTGGCGATTCCTTGGGTTGCGGCACGATTGCGGTTGATTGCGCACCGCGGACCGCAGTGTGAAATACCGCGCTACGCCATCCAGGTGCGGCGGCGGTTGACTCCGGCGACGGCCTTCAGCGCACGCGCGGCGATCGCGGTGTTTTCCACGACCTGGAAATCGAACATGCCCACGCAGAGGAAATCCGCGCCGTTCTCAAAGGCCCACTGAAACTCCTGGCGCGGGTGCAGCGCGCCCGCCGCGAGCACCTTGAACGCAATCCACGGTTTCTTCACCGTCGCCATGTACGCGATGGTCTGCGGCGCGTCGGTGCACCACATGTTGTCGTGCGGCTGGTCGTGCCCGGGCTTGTTGCCGTTGATTTCGTCGAAGATTGCTCGATTACCGCCGGGCGTCGCGGACCAGTAGCTGTCGCGGTGCAGCGTCTTGACCCAGAAGTCCGGGCTCAGTCCGGCGCTCACGCAGGCCTTGACGGTTTGCAGGCTGTGCGCGCCGAGCCCGCACGGCACGCGCTGCTGTTGCATGAAGCCCAGCACGCTTTCGATTTCGGCGAGCTGGCCGTCGCGCACGAGCTTGTCGCACACGCCGCCCTGCAGGTACACCGCGTGCGCGCCGCTGCCGACGGATCGCCGGATGCTCTCGCGCAGGTCGCCGCTGGCGCAGTCGGATATCCACTGAATCTTCCCGCCTTCGCGATACCAATAATCGTGGATGACGCGGTCCGACACCGGATTGGTCAGCACGGTGTTCACGCCGCGATGCTCCGCGAGCCGCAGCGTCTCGAAGATCTTCTCGTCGGTGTGATACGCCTTCACCAACGGTGACACGTACATCAGGTCACGGCTGTGGGCCCAGCCGCCGATGAGATTCCCGCCGCAAATGACGCGGCTGATCCCGAGGTCCTTGATTTTGCCGTGCGGCAACTGCAGCGGCTCGACCGCAGCCGGCACCGGCGCGCCGGCCGGCGGCTTCATTTCGGCGGCGAGCGCCTTTTCCTCGAAACTGCGCAACGCCACCGCTGCGCCGCCGGCGGCGAGCGATGTCGCGAGGAATTTTCGTCGATTGAGCGAGGGTTCCATGATGACTGAACGGTTGAAGTTTTCGGGCGACTGGGCGCGCAGCGTGTCGCGGCGAAATCAAGCGCTGCCGAGCTGCGCGCGGTTGGCCCAGATCTTCTCGAAGGCGCGGCCATATTGCTCGATCAACTGCGGCGCATCACCGTAGACGAGCGGCACGAAGATGTGGTTCGCATTCACCGCCGCGTTGCCCGGCATCTGCGCCGGAATCGTGGGCGGGTGGTGCCACCACTTCGGCTCGCGGTAGATCTTCAGCTTGTGCTGCTCGGGATAATCCCAGCAGCTCGCCGCCACGCCCTCGGCCTTGAGCGCACGCAACAGCGTGTCGCGCGAAACCCCGAGCCGCGCGAAATCGAGGAAGAGCAGGTTGGCGTGGTAATAGGCGCGGACCTGGTCCGGACGGCAGCGTGGTTCGGTGAGGCCCGGCAACTGCGTCAACCGGGCGTTCAGGGCGGCGACATTTTTCGCCACGAGGGCGTTGCGCTCGTCGAGGCCGACGAGTTGCTGGCGCGCGAGCGCCGCCGCGAACGGGTGCATCCGGTACTTCTGTCCGAAACCCGTGCCTTCGTAGGCGCGCACCGGGCTGTCGGCGGGAAACTTCGCCGGATCCTCGTAGTGTCCGAAGGCCGCGGCGCGTTCGTAATAGGCGCGATTCCGATACATGCCCATGCCACCCTCGACCGACGGCAGCACCTTGGAGGCCTGGAAGCTGTAAATCGCCATCTCGCCCCACGTGCCCATCTTCTTCCCCTGCATCGAGGCGCCGTGCGCGTGGGCTGCATCCTCGAGCGGAACAAGGCCCTTCTCGCGACACCAGGCGACGATCCGATCCATCTCACAGGGCAGCCCCCAGGAATGCATCGCGACCACGGCTTTCGTGCGCGGCGTCAGCTTGCGTTTGGCATCCTCGAGGTCGAAGCACGCCGTCTTCGGATCGATGTCGACGAACACCGGTACGAGGTTGGAGAACCGCAAGGCCAGGCACGCGGTCACGAAGGTGTAGGAAGGCACCATCACCTCGCTGCCCGCCGGCAGGTCGAGCGCGAAGTACATGCTCGTCAACGCGCTCGAGCCGTTCATGTGGGCCTTCACGAACGGCGCCTGGGTGTACTGCTGCCATTCCCGCTCGAAGAGCGGCAGCTCGTCGTAGAACCGATTGCTGTCGATCAGCGCGTGCAGCCGCTGCTTCTCGGCCTCGCCGTAGCGCGGCCAGCGCGTGAGCCGGGTGATCTCGGCCGCCGGCAGCGTCACGGCCTTGGGGCCGCCGTTGATCGCCAGCGTTTCACGCTTCTCGGCGCCGACGAGCTGGCTGGCGGCCAGCGAGGCGGCCAGCGCCCCGCCGGCGGTGATGAAGTTACGGCGACTGAGCTCGGATGGCGTGGGCGAGTTGGGCGAATTCATAGGCGTATTCATTGGTTCAATTCGCGCGCTTGACGACCGTGAGGCCACCGGCGGTCCACCTCGCCGCTGCGCGCTGAAAATGGTTTGCCGGCCGGCTGCGAGTCGCGCGGACGGAATCCGCGACTTGAAAGTTTAGCGTTCACCCCTGCTTCGCTCCTTTCTACACCGTCGTTGCGGCGATGATCGCTGACATCGTAACGCGAGCCCTCGGCAGCGCTGCGCAGTTCTTGGCCAATGCTCCGCACGGTTGACCCGGCGCCTCGTAGCGCGGGCAATCTGCCCGCGGCCCGACGAACCCGCACGGGCAGGTTGCCCGTGCCACGAAGCCAGCCGCTGCCCTCTCCGGCCCCCAAAAAGCAACCGGCCGCGACGCGCCCACACGCGCCGCGGCCGGTATTATTTCGGGGTAACTAAATCTTACAGGCTGCGCTCGAGCGAAACGTACGCCAGCGGTCCACGGAAGTTCGTGTTCCCACCGGTCGTGTCGTTCTTCACTTCGTAGTAACCGAGTTTCGCGCTGCCGACCCAACGATCGCTCAACTTGCGCGTGACGCTCGCGCTGATGCTGTACTCACGAGCACCGGCGCCATAGGGCAGCGCCACCGCGGCGATCTGCGGGTTGTAATTGTTGGCCTTGTAGTAGGTGGCCTGGAGGGACGCGTTGGTCACCTTGTCGACCACGAAGCCCGTCAACAGGCTGCCGCTCCAATAATTGTTATCGGAGTTCTGGAGCACCTGGCGCGCGATCCCGGTGGACCGCGGGTAGGCGGTCGCGATCGAGTCGTACACCAGATTCACGTCACCCTGGACGAACCAGAGCTTGCTCGGAATCCAGCTGACGGTCTCGCCGAAGGACTGGCGCTTCGAGTCGTTGCTGTCACCGCGCGCATTGTCTTCGAACACCTTCGCGTCACCCGATTGATTGATGTAGCGGGTGGTGAAGGACCATTCCGCGACTGGCCGCACCGTGGCCGAGAGCTTCGTGCCCCAGATATCGTAGTCGAGGATGTATGCGCCGCCGGCGCTCACGCCGTAGCCTTCGAACCGGTTCTGGTGGTCCTTGGTGAAGAACTCTGCGCGGGCATTGAACATCTGGTTCGGACGCCAGTTGGCGCCGATTTTCCAGTTGGCATGCCGTTCCTTCACCTTGTCGGTGGAAACCCCGAGGCTCGGGCCAACCGTGCCGGCGGAGGTGTTAACGCTCAAACCACCCTCGGTCGAGCGCTCATCGCCAGGCGAACTGCGCAGTTCCCAGTCACCGAAGAGCGAGACGTTCCGAATGCCGCTGTAGCGGGCGCTGACCTCCGGCGTCCACACCTTCTCGCTGTTGCGCGAGTAACTGTCGGGTGCCGCCACCGTGATGGGCACGATGACGCCCGTCGCCTGCGTGATTTGGTTATTGATGTACGACTTATTGCGGGTTTTGGCGATCGCATCGTAATCCTCGGCCTTCACGCCGGCGTCCATCCCAAGATCCTTGGTCGGCTTGTAGTGCACGCCGAGGTTCGCGGTGTAGATTCCGACCTTCGTTTCGCCCGAGAGGGTGTACGAATAGGGCGGACGGCCGCCCGGCGTGAACAGACCCACGCCCGACTTGACGCCGGCGCCGGTGTTCAGCCGACCCGTGACCTCGCGGTCGGCCGTCAGATCGCCCGTCGAACGGAAGTAGCTCACGCCGGCATAGGTTGAAAGCTGGTCGCTGATGACCGTGTCGGCCTTCAACGTGATGTTCCAGCCGTCCTCCTGCACGCCCTGCATGTCGAAACCGTTCTGCCGGTTGTTCGCCAGCGCGACGGGCACGAGGGTCGGCGGGTTCGACGGAATCGCCGGGAACGGCTTCAGCTCGCCGTTGTACTTGTCGAAAGTCCGCGTATCGAGGTTATTGATGCGGGTGCCGACAATCGACAGCGACGCCGTCGTCGCGCCGAACGTCTGGCGGACCGAGCCCTCGAGCGTTTGCATCCGCTCGCCGAGATCGACATAACCCGGCACAATCTTGCGCGCGGCGGTCACGGGATTGAGCGAGCTGAGCGAGTAGATCGGAATCCCGCTGTTGTCGGTTTCCGTCCAGATCGTCGTGTCCTTGCGGCCGCTGCGCGTCGCGTTGGTGTAGCTGAACTGGAAGACCGGGGCCTTCGGCAGCTCGACCTTGCCGTGGAGGAAGAACGTGCCGCGATCGACATACAGCGCGCGCTGGAAGATCGGCATGAAGGCGTTGCTCGTCGGGAAGAAGCCGCCCAGCCCGTCGTAGAACGTGCGGAAGCGCTTGTAGCCGACATCGAACGAGCCGACCTCGTTCTTGCTCAGCTTGAACGAGGCGAGGTAATCGCCGGAGTTGCCGAGCGCCTTGCCGTCGACGGTCCAGTTCGTGGCCTTGTCGACTTCCTTGGTGTAACTGAAGGCTTCAATGCCGGCCGCGCCCATGGACGGGAGTTGCGTGCGGCGTTGCGCCGCGGCTTTGCTGCCCTCGTTGAAGTTGTAGCCGGCGGCCGAGAACTTGATGTAGTTGTCGGAAAACACCGGAATCGCATCCGCGTCGGCGGCCTTGAGGCCGGCGGCGAGGAGGCACGTGCCGGCGACCAGACCGGCATTGCGAAGTATGGAAATAAAAGTGGCGTTCATGCGTTTGGGAGGATGCCTGGATTAATAACGCAGGGCTTTGCTGCCGTGAGAGCCGTGGACGGCTTCGTGGCAGCCCGAGGACCAGCAGGTACCGCTCATTAAGCGCGAGCGATGATCCTCACCGCCGGCCATGATGGCGCCCGGGGTCGAAGTGACCTCGAGATGGCAGCGCAGGCAGAGATTCGCGTCACGGGCGACGAGCATCTTCTGGTTAACGGTGCCATGTGGATTGTGACAGGCCACGCAGCCTTCCCTCATCGCATTGTGCTTGAAGACGAAGGGGCCTTTCTGCGCAGAGTGACACTTCGTGCAGGTCTCGTTCTCGGATTCGAGCGAGCCGGCGCCGGTGCCCTTGATCATGTTGCCCTCGTGCGGATCGTGGCAGTCGCCGCAGCCCATCTTGCCGGTGAGCACGCCGTGCGTGTTCGCGAGGCTGAACTCGCCGCGCTTGTCCAAGTGGCATTGGAAGCAGGCCTCGGGCGATTTCTTCGGATTGACAATCGTGCCCTTCCCACCGCCGGACTTGGCGTGCAGGCTGCCGGCGCCGTGGCAGGTTTCGCAGCCGTTGGCGTCGCCCTTGGAATCGGCGAACGCGACTTTCGCGTGAGTCGCGGAGGCAAAGTGGCCGGTCTGGTCAGAGTGGCATTCCGCGCACTCCTTGCTGCCGACGAAGGTTGCACCTGCGACGAAGGGCGGCGCGAGCACGGTACGATTGACCGAGATACACGAAACGAGCAGCAGCCCCCAGGCTGCCGCGCCTCCGAATATCAGGGTGTTTTTAGTGAGACGGGGTCGATTCGTCATAGGTTATGCGTGGTTGAGTTAGATTGGGCTGCGCGAACTGGGTCTATCCGACACTCACTGTTATGCCTGATCGCGGCCCGCCCGACTGCGCATGGCTTGGCGAAGTTTACGCGAGGGTTGGCGATTCGGTGGTCACGTTGCGGCGGCAAAACTACAATTCATGCGCAGCTGCCGCCAATATGTAGGGCATCACCGGCGCGTCGTCGCCGGGTGGCTCACAAGAAGTGCCCACCCTTGGACAACGGATGCGCGGACGCCACGGCACACCGGGCGTAGCGTGCCGCCAACTCACCCGGCGCGACGTTCGCGCCCGAAAATTCAACCAAAGGAGACCGTCATGCCAGCCATCAAGCTGCACCTGGAAGAGGCGGAATACGATGCCGTGGTCCGGTACGCGACCGCGATCAACGTGAAGCCCGAGGCGGTGGCCTACGCCGCCTTGAACCGGCTGATGCTCGACGGGCGCAACCCCGCTCTGCCGACGGAAATCGCGCAGACGTGGGCGTGGCACCGCGCGAACCTGCCGCTGTGGAGCGACTCCGCGCACTCGGTGCACGCCTACGAGGGCAAAGCCGACGACGAGCCGGAGCCGAGTCCGTATCTGAATTAACACTACGCAGCAGCGCCGGCTTGGCGGCGCCACGGGCGCGGCCCGCGAGCCCGCCCGGCCTCGTTTGCGTCTCGGCGGACAGTTTCCCGGCCCGCCTTGGGCCCGAACCGGCCGGCGCCACACGGCGGGCCCGCTCAATCGCCAGGGCAACGCATGCGTGGCTTTGCACAACCGATGCGGAGCAACGCCCCGCGAAAACTCGTAGAGTGGACCCCGTCAATACCGGATCGGCGTCGCCCCTGGCGCGCGAATTTCGGTTACCCCAAAAAGCCGGCCGTGCGCATGTGGGTGCGCACGGCCGGCAATAGTTTTCAGGGGTTGCCCCGGCGGCCAGGAGGGCAATCGCACCCTGCGGGTTCACGTCGAGGCCCCCCCGACCCCGCGGCCGCTGCATCTCGGGCATTGACGCCGATTTTTGGGGGCCGTTTCCTGACTTTCATGGGTGAAAGCAAGACCGCGGAACCACGGATCAAATACAAGCGCGTCGTCCTGAAACTCTCAGGCGAGGTGCTGCGCGGCGGAAAGTCCGGCGATCCGATTGACGGGACCACCCTCACCGAGATTTGCACGCAGGTGAAGGAGATCCACGAACTCGGGGCCGAGGTCTGCGTTGTCATCGGCGGGGGCAACATTTTCCGCGGGCTCACCGGCGAGAAACGCGGCTTCGACCGCACGACCGGCGACTACATGGGCATGCTCGCGACCGTCATCAACGGGCTCGCCCTGATGGATTGCCTCGAAAAACTCGGGGTGAACACGCGCGTGCAGTCCGCGATCCCCATGAACCAAATCGCCGAGCCGTTCATCCTGCGCCGCGCGATCCGGCACCTGGAGAAGAACCGCGTGGTGATTTTCGTCGCGGGCACCGGCAATCCCTACTTTTCCACCGACACCACCGCGGCGTTGCGCGCCTCGGAGATGCACGCCGACATCATCATGAAGGCGACGAAGGTCGATGGCATCTACGACAAGGACCCGAAGAAGCACCCCGATGCGGTGAAGTACGACCAAATCACCTTCATCGACGCGCTGAAACAGCGGCTGAACGTCATGGATTCGACGGCGTTCTCGCTGTGCATGGACAACAGCGTGCCGATCCTCGTGTTTGACCTGAACGACCAGCATGCGATCCGGAAGGCGATCCTCGGCGAGAAGATCGGGACACTCGTCCGCAACTGATGTTGCGGACAGTTGAGAGTTCATGGTTGAGAGTTGAGAGACGAAACTCCTGACCAGGTCGTAAGCACTCTTGCGGTTTGTGGCTCTCAACCCTCAACTCTCAACTCTCAACTAGTCCCGACCATGAGCCATCCGATTCTCACCGACACGCAGGCGCGCATGAAGAAAGCAGTGGACCACACGCTGCACGAGTTCAGCTCGATTCACACCGGCAAGGCCACGCCCGCGATGGTCGAGTCCGTCAGCGTCGAGGCCTACGGCTCCACCATGCGGCTGAAGGAATGCGCCGCGATCACGACCCCCGACGCCCGGCTGATTCAAATCCAGCCCTGGGACGCGGGGCTCAGCAAGGCGATCGCGAAGGGCATCATCGACGCCAACCTCGGCTTCAATCCGATCGTCGATGGCAAGACCATCCGCGTGCCGCTGCCCGAAATGAGCCGGGAACGCCGGCAGGAATTCGTGAAGACCGCGCACAAGATGGCCGAGGAGGGCCGGGTGCACGTGCGCAACATCCGGCGCGATGCGATCGAACACGCCAAGAAGGCGAAGCTGCCCGAAGACGAATTGAAACGGCTCGAAAAAGACATCCAGACCGCGACGGACAAATCGATTGCGGACATCAACGCTCATCTCGAGCACAAGGAGAAGGACCTGATGACGGTGTGAGCATCGGCTTTCGTAGCGGAACGCGTGAGCGTTTCGCGAAAGCCTCACGGCTTCCGCTACGGAAACCCACCGCCTGCTTGCCTTCGGTAATCAAGGCCTGTTCCGCAATCGCCGTGCCTCCGCGCCGCGTCGTGATCAAACTCGGCACCGGCGTGCTCACGTCCGGCGTCGGGCAACTCGACACCGCGCGGATTGCGGCGGTTTGCGCCGAAATCGCCGCCCTGCGTGCGCGCGGGAGCGAGGTCCTCGTCGTCTCGTCCGGCGCCGTCGGGCTCGGCATGGGCGCGCTCAGGCTGGAGCGCCGGCCGAAGGAGCTCTCGAGGAAGCAGGCGTGCGCCGCCATAGGCCAGTCGCGGTTGATGCAAACGTGGCAGGCCGGATTCGCGCCGCACAACCTCACCGTCGCCCAGGTGTTGCTGACGCATGACGACCTGCGCGTCCGCTCCCGGTATCTCGGCGTGCAGGAAACGCTGCGCCAGCTGCTGGCGTACGGCACAATCCCGATCATCAACGAGAACGACACGGTGAGCGCGGCCGAAATCAAGTTCGGCGACAACGACACGCTGTCCGCGATGGTCGCCAGCCTCGCCCACGCGAACTACCTCGTCGTCCTTTCCACCGCGCCGGGCTTGATCGACTTCAAAGGCACCGGAAAAATCGTGCCGGTCGTCGACAAGATCACTGCCGAGATCGAGGCGATGGCCGGCGGCACCACGAGCGAGACCGCGGTGGGCGGGATGGTCTCGAAGATCGCCGCGGCCAAACTCGCGACGCGCGCCGGCTGCGGCGTGTTCATCGCGAGCGGGTCCGAGCCGGAAATCATCGCGCGACTGCTCGCGGGCCGCGGCCCCGGCACGTTTTTCGTGCCGAGCGGGCTGCCGATGGAGGCGAAGAAACGCTGGCTCGCCTATTTCCAGCGGCCAACCGGGACCATTTACGTGAACACCTGCGCCGTGCCGGTGCTGCGCGAGCAGGGCCGCAGCCTCCTCGCCGTGGGCATCACGGGCGTGGAGGGCGAGTTTGCGGCCGGCGACATCGTCAACATCGCCGGCCCCGAAAAGGAAATCTTCGCACGCGGCAAGGTTGCGTTCAGCAGCGACGAGATCCCCCCGCTGGCCGGAAAACATGGCGATGATCTCGCGGCGCTCTATCCGTCGCGCAAACGCCTCGAGGTCGTTCACCGCAACGACCTGGTGTTGCTCTGAGGCGGAACTATTCAATTCAACCGCGAAGAACGCGAAGCTGCGCGAATGGAAGCGTACCAATTGGCGGACTCATCAAATGGTGAATTCTGATCAGCGTGATCAAGATCGCTGCTTGCCCGCTGAAATTCGCGTTCATTCGCGTCCTTCGCGGTTTCTCTCTGCATCGGTCCGTTGGCTAAGGCGGTGAATTCGCCACCCGCTGCATCGTTTCGGTTCCGCGCGGAAACCTGGCTGATGGCGGCCGGCGCGGTGCTCGTACTGCTCACGGTGTTCAGCCCGCGCTGGAACATCTTCGCCGCGTGGTCCCGCGTGCCGGAGTTCACCGCGTGGATCGAGGTGCGCCGCGCCGCGACGTTGGTGCAGCAGCTCGAGCATCCGCTCGCGCCCATCGCGGACCCGATTCACCGCGTGTTGCGCTGGCGGTTGCTGTTTCCCGTGGTCGGGCACGCGCTGCATCTGCCGCCGGCCGCGGTACTCGCTTTGCCGTTGATCGGCGCGTGGCTCGCGCTGGCGTGGATGGGCGCGATCGTCCGGCGCGCGGGCTACCCGGCGCTGGCGACGTTTGGAGTCATGCTGGTGCTCGGGAGTGCGGGCTGGTTCTTCGCGTCGACCGGGTGGCTCGCGTATTTCGACTCGTGGCTTCTCCTTGCATTGCTTGCCGCCAGTCGCGGTCCGGCCTGGTCGGTGTGGCTCGCCTGCCTGCTCGCGCCCTGGGTCGACGAACGTTTCGTCATCGGCCTGCCGCTCGCGCTGCTCGTCAGGAACGCCGCGTGGCTGGCGCCCACCGCGCCAGCTGGTGCGGTGCGCCCTCCCCTCGCCGCCGGCACCTGGCCGGCGATCGCGCTCACCGCCGGTTTTGTCGCGCTACGCGTTTGGCTCGCCGGACGCGCCGGCTCGCCTTCCCTCGGCGGCTACCTGGGCGCGCAGCAGGCGTTCGCCGTCGGCGTGCCCCGGCAACTGCTCGGCCTGTGGGAAAGCCTCCGGGCTGGCTGGTTCTTTGTCGTCATCGGCGGGGTGCTTCTCGCGCGCTCGACCCGCGGCGGGCTGCGGATCGGATTTGTCGCGCTGTCCGTCGCAACCCTGGTCGTCGGGTTCGGCATCGCCAACGACCTCAGCCGGTCGATGGTGGTCCTGGTGCCCCTCGCGGTGGAAGGCGTCTGCCGCTCGGTCACGCTGCCGCGCATCCGCACGATGGTGGCAGGGCTCGCCGTGGCTGGCGTCGCGTTGCCGGCGCGCCACGTCGTGACCGATTTCGTCCTGCCGATTCCCGCGCTGCCGTCGGTGGTGCGCGATTGGCAGCACCCGGCTGGCGAACTGGCACCGATGACCTGGGTCGAGCGGGCGAACGCGCTGATTGCGCTGGGCAAGCTCGCGGAAGCCGACCGCGCCGTTTCGACCGCGCTGCGGCTCGATCCGCGATTTGCACCCGCGTTCAACGCACGCGGATTCGTCGCGGCTCGACAAACTCGCTGGTCCGCCGCGTTGGCGGATTTCCGCCGCGCCTGCGAACTGGACCCGGGCGAGGCGTCATTCTGGTTCAACCAGGCCTTCGCCGCGCAGCAGCTCGGCGACACCGCGACATTGGCTCGGGCGCTCGGCGAGGCCAAAACTCGCGCGATCCCGGGATCCGACACCGCGAAGAAGATCGCCGAGCTCGAAGCGAACCGGCTCGCGCCGTGATCTGAATCCATCCTACCGCGGCTCTG
>Ga0082335_1003036_pt1 | contig 28822 bp, 33 predicted proteins | sample Subgrocontami58m_FD_72375 | JGI IMG/M metagenome (GOLD analysis project Ga0082335, IMG submission 72375) | Subsurface groundwater microbial communities from S. Glens Falls, New York, USA - GMW37 contaminated, 5.8 m (SPADES assembly) (version 2) ...
GGGGGCGAAACACTACGCTGGAAGCGAAAAACTATGTGGAGTTACTGTAGAGCCGGCGTACATTCCCTGAGGAAATGCACGCCGGTACTCCACATATCAAAGACGTCCCGATTCCGCAAAAAATGTTGAGCTCACCATTTTTTGCGGAGCGCGGGTTGCTGTAGGGCGCAGATTCATCGCGCCGAATGGTTGCCGCTGAGTTAATGGCGCGATGAATCTGCGCCCTACACGCGCACGGGATCGTTGGGGCCCCGCAAACCGTGAAAATAGTGTAGAATCGCGCCTTTTCCGGAATCTGGAGTGGCGTCATGGCACGAGTCTGTCAAATCACCGGCAAGAAACCGCAGTATGGGAACCACGTTTCCCATGCCAACAACAAGACCCATCGCCGTTTCCTGCCTAACCTGCAATCCCGCCGTTTCTGGGTTGAGAGCGAAAGTCGCTGGGTCAGGATGCGGGTTTCGCAAGCGGGGCTGCGCACGATCGACAAGAAGGGCATCGAGGTCGTGATCGCGGAAATGCGCGCGCGCGGCGAACAAATTTAACGGAGGCTCGCATGAGGGAAAAAATCAAGCTCGAATCAACTGCCGGCACCGGCCATTTCTACACGGCGAACAAGAACAAGCGCACCACGCCGGACAAGCTGGAGATCAGGAAATTCGATCCGGTCGCGCGCAAGCACGTGATCTACAAGGAAACCAAACTCAAATGACCGCGCGTTAGCACGGTCATCCCTGCGCAGGCAGGGATCCGGGATTCCCTGGTTGCCGGCGTCCGCCGGCATGACGAAATAAAAAAAGCCCGCTGCCAGCGGGCTTTTTTGTTGCTGCGACGGTGTTTATGCCGGCGCCAGCTGGTAGCAGCGCAGGCGCCTGGAGAAATCCTGCAGCGCGACAATGCCGCTGGCTTCGGCGCGGTGGCACCAGTCCTCGAGCTGGCGCACCAGCTCGTCCTTGCTGGCGGACGAGCGCTGCCACAGTGAGGTCAAGTCCTGACGCATCGAATCGATGGTGTCGAGCACCCGGCTGTTGCTCAATACTTCGCGCATCCGCTCGCGCTCCAGCGCGGAGAGTTTCCGCTCGTCGCTTTGCAGCCAGCGCTTGAGCAGGCGGCGGTCGACACGCACGGCATGCGCTGCCTTGAGCTGCTTGATTTCCCCGGCGCAGGTTCGTTTGAGCGAGCGCGCGTACTTTGCCAGCACGTCGTAGCGGTGCGTGATGACCGCTTGCACGGTGCCCAGGTCGCATTCGGTCTTGGCCGCGAGCCTGATCCTCGGGGCTGTCTTCTTTACGTGCGCGAGGCCGAGTATCGCCAAGATGCGGATGTACATCCAGCCGGCATCGAATTCCCACCACTGGCTCGACAGCCGCGCCGACGACGGATAGGCGTGGTGGTTGTTGTGAAGTTCTTCGCCGCCGATGATGATGCCCCACGGCACGATGTTGCGGCTCGCGTCCTCGGCCTGGAAACTGCGGTAGCCCCAGTAGTGGCCGACGCCGTTGATGATGCCTGCGGCAAAGAACGGGATCCACATCATCTGCACCGCCCAGATCGTGATGCCGATGAAGCCGAACAGCGCGAAATCAACCATCATCATGATCGATATGCCGGCCACCGAATGCGGCGTGTAGACGTTGCGCTCGATCCAGTCATCGGGCGTGCCCCGGCCGAATTTCTCGAGCGTGTCGAGGTTTCTCGTTTCGGCCTTGTAGAGGTCGGCGCCCTGCCACATGACTTTGCCGATGCCGAGGATCTGCGGGCTGTGCGGATCATCCGGCGTCTCGCAGCGCGCGTGGTGCTTGCGGTGCACCGCGGTCCATTCCCGGGTCGCCATGCCGGTGGTCAGCCACAACCAGCAACGGAAGAAATGACTCACCAGCGGATGCAGATCGAGCGCGCGGTGCGCCGAGTGCCGGTGCAGATAAATGGTGACGGCCGCGATGGTGACGTGAGTCATCGCCAGCGTGGCGATGATGTAGCCCCACCATGGGAGATCGAACAGGCCTGAATACATAGGATTATGGAGTCATGATTGTACTGGGAGGCAGTCTACCGAAATACCCCTCGCGAGCAAAGCACTATTTCCGGACCCCAAATTGAACTTTTTCAGGGGGTTCCGCTCCCACGCGCTAGCGATGATGCGGCATCGAATGTGCTTTGTGGTGCAGCCAGTTGTTGCGAAAGGCCACGCATAACGGCGGATTGCCGCGCAGAACCACGGCATTCTCCGCATTGCGGTGTTGTGCGTTGTACGTGAAATTGAAGCTGCCCGTCACCACGGCGCAATCCGCATCGCCGGCATCGATGACGATGACCTTGTTGTGTGCCGCGGCGTGCTGCGAATCGAGCAGCACCGGCACTCCCGATCGCGTGATGTCGCGGATCACCGTCGATGTGTTTGATCGCGTTTGATCGTGATCCGCGATCACCGCCACGTCGACGCCGCGGTGGCGCGCGCTCACCAGCGCGTCGGCGATACGGCGGTGGGTGAAGCTGTAGGCCTGCACCAGCACCTGCTGGCGGGCGGAAGCGATCGCCGCGATGATCATGGCGTCGGCGCGGCCGCCGGGCGTGAATGCATATTGCACAGTGCCGCTGCCGGTGTTCGGCACGGGCGGCGTGGCCGCATGAGAGCTGCCGCAGATGAGCAACAACGCAACCGCGGTGAATCGGGGCAGAACGTGCGGGCTCATGGTGCCCGCGCCATGACGGCGGCGAAGAAGCCGTCACAACCATGGTGGTGCGGATAAAGCTGCAGGAATTCGCCGGTGTCGAGCGCGATATGCTGCTGCGCGAGCATCTGGTTCGCGGGTACGAGGCTGAACCGCGGGTGCGCGGCGAGAAAAGCCGTGACGATGTCCTGGTTCTCGGCGCGCAGAAAACTGCACGTCGCGTAAACCAGCCGCCCGCCGGGTTTGAGCAGCGCGGCGGCGGCGTCGAGGATGGCGCGCTGCTTGGCCGCGAGTTCCGCGATGCCGGCCTCGCTCTGACGCCACTTGAGATCGGGATTGCGGCGCAGCGTGCCGAAGCCGCTGCACGGCGCATCCACCAGCACGCGGTCGATCTTGCCGGCGAGCCGCTTCACTTTGATGTCATTTTCGCTGGCAAGCAGTTGCGGGTGCACGTTCGACAGTCCCGAGCGCTTGAGCCGCGGCTTGAACTTGTTCAGGCGTGCCTCGGATACGTCAAACGCATAAAGCCGTCCCTGCGATTGCATCAGCACGCCCAGCGCGAGGGTCTTGCCGCCGGCGCCGGCGCAGAAATCGACCACCATTTCGCGCCGTTTCGGCGCGAGCAGATAGCACAGCAGCTGGCTGCCCTCGTCCTGCACTTCGATCCTGCCGCCCGTAAATAACGGATTGCGGCTGAGCGCGGGATTGCCGTCGATGCGGATGCCGAGCGGCGCGTGCGGCGTCGGCTGCGCGTTGACGCCTTCGACGATGAGTTGCCGCAGAACTTTTTCGCGCGTCGTGAGCAATGCGTTGACGCGCAGATCGAGCGGCGCCGGCTGCGCGAGCGCGCGGCCGAGCGCGAGAATCTCGTCTTCCGGCATCTCGGCGGCGAGCATCGCGACGAGCCACGGCGGCAGTTCCGCCGCGACATGCAGTGGTAGTGGCGCAATTTCAGGCGCGCCGCCGGAGGGCGGAACAGGGGCTCCTTTGAGTTCAGCCGCCCATAGCGCATCGTCGCGGCCCAGCAGCGGTTCGAGCTGGCGCAGGCTCAGCCCCTGGACGCGGTTGAGATATGCGAGCAGCAGCCGGCGTGGCGTCGCCGCACCGGTATGATGCTCGAGTCCGTAGCGCCGCCGCAGCACGCCGAATACCGTTTCGGCGATAAACGCGCGGTCGTGCTGGCCGAGCTCGCGGTGCGCGCGAAAATAGCCCGAGAGGACAGTGTCCGCGGGCTGGGTCATCGTCAGCACGCGCCCGAGCGTTTCTTCCGCCGCGGCGAGCAGCAGGGAGTTGATCTTCAATCGGCGCTGACGCGAATGTCGCTTACCAGCTGCTCGCCCGAGGGCTCGCCCTCGCGGTCGAAAAAGCGGATACGCACGGGCAGCCACCGATACTCGGCAGCGAGCCACAACTCGATGCTTTCCTGGTCCGGCCGCCGCACCTGTCTGACCGGCACCGCGCGCAGCGTGCCGAACGGAGTCTGCAGCTGCTCCTCGCCGCCGATTTCGAGTTCGTAGCGTTCGAGCTTCCAGCCGTTGGTGATCGGCAGCTCGATGCGCCCCGGCGCAAGCGGCATAAGCCCGAGCTGGTACATGAAGCTCACGAGGTCCTGTGCATCGGCAGGCAGCGCGACGTCGCGCGGCGGGTTTCCTATCATTGCCGTCATCGCGTTCCAGTCTAGATCGGCCGCGGCATTCTCGCTGCGCCCCGAGCGCACCCGATGCGTCGTGAAGTGCTCGGGACGCAGGCCGCGTGCTGTCAGCTGGCCGCGGCTTTCGTAGGCCAGGCGCTGGCGGCTGAAGAGCGCAACGAGACCGGTGGTTTCAGAAACGCTCGACAACCGGTAACCACCGTCGTCGAGTTCCCACGTTTGCAGGGTGCGGCCGATGCTGAACTTGTCGTTGCCAAAATAAAGCTCATAGGTGATTTCGCCCTGGCGCGGCAGGCGCCGTGCGAGCACCGGCGCGGGTTTCGTCTCGGGTTCGACGGGTTCGAGTGACTGCGGCGCCAGCGGAGGCGACTCGACTTCCGCAGTGGCAATCCGGGGCGGCTCGGTTTCCGCCGGTCCATACTCCGCTGGCGGCGCTGGCTCGAATACCGGTGCCGCGGCGATTTGCGGTGGCGCAGTGACTATCGGCGGGGCAACAATGGGCGCGGGCGCAGGGGCCGCGCGCGTCGGCGGCCGGGGCCGCGACCGGACTACCACCGGCGGTGGCGGCGCGGCGGGCTGCAACTGCACTTCGAGTGGCAGCGGCTCGGCGCCGCGCCGCGGCAGCTCGAGTTGCACGCCGTAGATCCCCACGAGGTGCGCGAGCAGCGAAGCCGCAACAAAGTACGCGAGCTTGCGCATGGCGTTGAGGTCCGGCACGGCGCTACTTGAATTCGAGCCGCGTGATGACCTGCTCGAATCTCGAGCCGTCATTTTCCAGGATCAGCAGCCTGACCGGAAAGAAATTCCGCTCAGGTGCGAGCCACACTTCGACTGCGTTGTCGTCCGGCTCGCGCTGCTTGACGAGGCGCAGCGTGTTCATTTTGCCGAGCGGCGTATCGATCAGTTCGGTGCCTGCGAGCTGGTAGCGGTAGGTCTCGATCTTCTTGCCGTTGGTCATATGGAACGCGAGATCGGTGAGCTTTTCAGGCGGCAGAAACATGAACTGATACATGAGTGACACGCGGTCCTGCGTGTCCTGCGGCAGCGGGATGGTTTCGTTGCGGCCGTCGAAAGTCAGATGCAGTTGCTTCGCCCCCCAGTCGAACGCCGCGCTCACGTTCTTGCTCGCATCGTCGAGCCGCCCGTAGTCGAATTGCTCGGGGCGCAGTCCCGCCGGCGTCACCGCGCCGCGGCTGTGGATTTTGATCCGGGTCCGCACGAATAATGCCAGCAGGCCGGCCGGGGTGCTTTCGCTGACGATTCGGTACTGGGTGCCGTCTTTCTCGAACGCTTCCTGCACCACCGCCACCGGCAGGCGGTTCTGGTACACGTCGTAGCTCGCCGCAATCGATGCGGGCGGCGAGGCATTGGCGGCGCCCGTAACCACTGAGAGCGCGGCAAATGCCACTGCGAGGAGCGCGCGGAAGATCATGGCTCGAGCGCGGGAAAGATCATCGCACCGCCGGGGGCGGTGTGCATGGCCTTGAACGCGACCGTTTCTCGCGGCGTGATTTCAAGACGCCCGTCGCAGAACCAGCGAACCGCCTGCGGATAGATGCGGTGTTCCTGCTCGAGCACGCGCGCGGCGAGCGCGTCTTCGCTGTCGCCGGGAACCACCGGCACCGCGGCCTGGATCACGATTGGCCCATGGTCGAGCCGCGGCGTCACGAAATGCACGGTGCAGCCGTGGATCCTGACGCCGGCCTCGAGCGCGCGGCGATGCGTATGCAGTCCGGGAAACGCTGGCAGCAGCGACGGGTGTATGTTCAGCAGCCGCCCGGCGTAATGTCTTACGAAATCATCGCCGAGAATGCGCATGAAACCTGCGAGCACGACGAGATCCGGCTCGAATGCATCGATCGTACGTGCCATTGCGGCGTCGAACCCGGCGCGGTCGGGGTAAGCACGATGCTCGACGACCCGTGTGGCGACACCATGTCCGCGTGCAAACGCGAGGCCCGCGGCATTGCGCTCATTGCTGATGACGGCGGCGACCGTGGCCGGCAGCCGCGCGGCGAGGATCGCCTGCATGTTGCTGCCGCGCCCCGAAATGAGGATGACGATTGTTTTCATGCCACGATGGTTTGCGCCTCACCGGCGGCGCGTGCCTGGACGGTTCCGATGCGCCATGCGGTCTCGCCCGCGGCGCGCAGCAGATCACCTGCCTGCTGCGCACGCTCGTTGGCTACGATCACCACCATGCCGATGCCGCAATTGAATACGCGCAGCATTTCGTCGTTGGCAACATTGCCCTGCTGCTGGAACCACTCGAACAACGGCGGCTGCGGCCAGCTCGCGCGCTCGAGCCGCGCCGTCAGGTGCGCGGGCAGGATGCGCGGCACGTTGTCGACGAGCCCCCCGCCGGTGATGTGGGCGAGGCCTTTGACCGGAATTTTTTCCATCAGTTGCAGCACGGGTTTCACGTATATGCGAGTCGGCGCGAGGATCAGATCGCTTAACGGTTTACCGTCGAGTTGCGCCGACAGGTCGATTTTGTTTCGCGCAAGAATGCGGCGGATCAGCGAGTAGCCGTTGGAATGCGCGCCGCTCGAGGCCAGCCCGAGCACCACGTCGCCGGCGGCGATCGTCGAGCCGTCGATGATGGCGCTTTTTTCGACCACGCCGACCGCGAAGCCGGCGAGATCGTACTCGCCGGCCGGATACATGCCAGGCATCTCGGCGGTCTCGCCGCCGATCAGCGCGCAGCCGGCCTGCTCGCACCCTGCGGCGATGCCCTTGACCACCTGCGTCGCGGTTGCGACGTCGAGCTTGCCGCAGGCGAAATAATCGAGGAAGAACAGCGGCTCGGCACCCTGCGTGAGGATATCGTTGACGCTCATCGCAACCAGATCGATGCCAATGGTGTCGTGGCGGTCGAGCTCGAAGGCGAGCTTGAGTTTGGTGCCGACGCCGTCGGTGCCGGAAACCAGCACCGGTTCGCGATACTTGCCGGGAATCCGGCACAGCGCGCCGAATCCGCCGATACCGGCGAGCACTTCGGGCCGCATCGTCTTCCTGGCAAACGGCTTGATATTCTCCACGAGCGCGTCGCCGGCGTCGATATCGACACCGGCATCGCGATAGGTCAGTGGATTGGTGCGGTCAGATGTGCTCACGGTGCGCCCTTTTGGCGGTGACAGACGCCAGGATTCCAGCGGGGAAGGCACAACTCAGCTAAGATAGCGCCTGCCGAAACGTCCATTTTCGAATCCGCCGATCCCGTGCGCTTGCCGACGATTGCAGGTCTCACGCGGCGTGCGGAATTTTACATTAATTCATGAAGCAACTGGTGCTCGATATCGCGCGGCCTGCAGCGCCGACGCTCGACAACTTTGTGCCGGGCCGCAATGCCGAGCTGGTGGCCGTGCTCGACGCGCTGGCGAACGGCGCCGGCAACGAGCGCTTCATCTACCTGTGGGGCGCCGACGGCAGCGGCCGCAGCCATCTGTTGCGCGCGGTAGCCGCCGCCGCGCAGCGCAACGGCAGGCGCACCGTGTGGTTCGATGCGCAGACGAAGGGCATAGACGCCGCGGACGATGCGCTGTGCGCGGCGGATGACGTGCATCTGCTCGACGCCGAAGCGCAGATCGCGTTGTTCAGCCTGCATAACCGGATCCGCGGCGGCAACGGCGCGCTGCTCGCGAGCGGCAATGCGGCGCCCGCACAGCTCACGCTGCGGGCCGATCTGGTGACCCGGCTTGCGGCCGGGCTCGTCTACCAGTTGCATGGCCTGGATGACGAGGAAAAATCCGCAGCGCTGCGCCGCCACGCCGATGCGCGCGGCCTGCGGCTCGCGCCGGAGGTCGCCGCTTACCTGCTGCGCCACGCGCGCCGCGACATGCCGTCGCTGCTCGCGCTTCTCGATGCGCTCGACCGCTATTCGCTGGAGACCCGGCGTGCGATCACGGTGCCGCTGCTGCGCGAGCTGCTGGAAGCCGGGGAGCATTGATTGAATCTCGCGCTGTTCGATCTCGATAACACGCTGCTGTCGGGCGACAGCGATTTCGAGTGGGCGCAGTTCCTGATCGAGCAGGGAGTGCTCGACCGCGAAGTCTACGAGGCGCGGAACGCCGCTTTCTACGAGCAGTACAAGCAAGGGACTCTCGACATCCACGAATTTCTCGATTTCCAGTTAAAACCGCTGTCGCGCCACCCACGGCGCGTGCTCGACGAGTGGCACCGGCAGTTCATGCAAAGGAAAATCCTGCCGCTGGTGCGGCCGCGCGCCAAAGAGCTGATCGAACGCCATCGGGCCGACCTGCGCGTGATCGTGACCGCGACCAACAGCTTCGTGACGGCGCCGATCGCGCGCGAATTCGGCGTCGAGAACCTGATCGCGACCGAGCCGGCGCACGCCGGCGGCGAATTTACCGGCGAGGTGGCCGGCCTGCCGTGTTTTCGCGAGGGCAAGGTCAAACGCCTCGAGGACTGGCTTGCCGGGGAGGGGCAGGCGCTCGGGTCGTTTGCGCGGAGCTGGTTCTACAGCGATTCGCTGAATGACCTGCCGCTGCTCGCGCGCGTCACCCATCCGGTCGCGGTCGATCCGGATGACACGCTGCGCGCGCACGCCGTGCAACACGGCTGGCCGATCATCAGTCTGCAGTAGCTTATGTCCCGCCCGCTGCTGTTTCCCGTATTACTGGCCGTGGCGGCAGGCAGCTTATTCATCGCGCTGCTGTTCGGCACCTTCCCGTTATCCGTCGTCGACGTATTCGACAGCCTGTTTTTCCCGGTCCCCGGCCTCGTGCAGGACGTGATCTGGCGGCTGCGGCTGCCGCGCGCGCTGGCGGCTTTCGCCTGCGGCGGCCTGCTCGCAGCCGCGGGCGTGCTGCTGCAGGTGCTGCTGCGCAATCCGCTCGCCGATCCCTACATCCTTGGCGTATCGGGAGGTGCTGCGCTCGGCGCGTTGAGCGCGCTGCTGCTCGGCGCCGGGCTCGCCTTCACCAACCTTGCCGCACTTGCCGGCGCGCTGGGCGCAATCGCGATCGTATTCGCATTGAGCTTCCGCGCCGGCGACTGGAACCTGCACCGGCTGTTGCTGACCGGGGTCGTGTTGTCGGCAGGATTCAGCGCGCTGATCAGTCTCACGCTCGTGCTGGCGCCGCAGGCGCAGTTGAAAGGCATGTTGTTCTGGCTGATGGGCGATCTGTCGCACGCCGATCACAGCGGTGCCGCATGGCTGTTGCTCGCGCTGTTGTTGCTGGGTTTCACCTTCTGGTCGGGCAGCCTCAATGCGCTGGCGCTCGGCGCGCTCAAGGCGCGCGCGCTGGGCGTCGCGGTGAGCGGATTGCAGGCGGCGCTGTATTTCGGTGCGGCGCTCGCGACGGTCGCGGCCGTGCTGCTCGGCGGCAGCATCGGCTTCGTCGGACTGATGGTGCCGCACGCGCTGCGTCTGGTGGGCGTCAACGATCATCGCCGGCTGCTGCCGGCGTCCGCGCTCGCCGGCGGCAGCTTCGTTGCGCTCGCCGACACTTTCGCGCGCACGGTATGGGCGCCGCAACAGCTGCCGGTCGGCGTGTTCACCGCACTGCTCGGCGTGCCAGTGCTGTTGTTCCTGTTGTCGCGCAAGCCGTGATGCTGCGCGCCGAGCGCCTGACGATCGCTGTCGGCACGCGCACCCTGTGCCGCGAGCTCGACCTTGCGGTCGCACCCGGCGAGTTATGGGCGGTGCTCGGCTGCAACGGCAGCGGCAAAACGACGCTGCTGCATGCGCTCGCCGGGCTCGCGTCCGCGCAGGCGGGGCGCGTCAGCGTCGCCGGAAAACTGCTCGCGGATTATGCGCGCCGGAGCCTCCGCCGCACGCTCGGCGTGCTGCTGCAGCGCGAGGACCAGGAGTTCTGGGGATCGCTCGCCGATTACGTCATGCTCGGCCGCTATCCGCACGCGCGCTCGCTGTTCGGCTGGGACGCGTCCGATGAAGAGGCCGCAGCGTGCGCGATTGCAGCGTTCGACCTCGATCCGCTCGCGGCGCAATCCTACGGCACGCTGTCCGGCGGCGAGCGCCAGCGTGCGCGGCTCGCGCAGTTGTGGGCGCAGAATCCGCAGTTCATGCTGCTCGACGAGCCGCTGCAGCACCTCGACCTGCGCCACCAACTGCAAACGCTCGAACGGGTGCGCGCGGCCACGCGCGACGCGGGCAAGGCAGTCATGCTGGTGCTGCACGACCTGGCTTTTGCCAGCCGCTGTGACCAGGTGCTGATGCTCTATGGCGACGGCCGCCATGCGGCGGGGGCCGCGGCCGAGCTGCTGCAGCCGCGGCGGCTGGAGGAGCTTTACGGCTGCCGCGTGCGCGCTTTTGGCAGCGGGCCGGATGCGCACTTCCTGCCCGTTATATAATTCATTTTTTTTCAGTCGATGATTCGAAAATTTCTCGGCAGGGTTTTCTCGGGACGGATGTTCCGGCCGGCTCCGTCCAAAGTCATTCCGCTCAAAATTCATCGCATCGCGCGCGAGCACATCAGCCGCTGCGCGGCGGGCACGTGCGCGACGTTGCAGCAGCACGGCCATGCGGCCTACGTGGTCGGCGGCGCGGTGCGCGACCTGCTGCTCGGGAGAGAACCCAAGGATTACGATGTTGCGACCAGCGCGAGCCCGGAGCAGGTGCGCGCGATTTTCCGCCGCTCGCGCATCATCGGGCGCCGCTTCCGGCTGGTGCACGTGATGTGCGGAGCCGAAACCGTCGAAGTCGCGACGTTCCGCGGCAGCACGGAAAGCGGCACCGACGAGCGGCAGACCACCGACGAGCACGGGCGCATTCTGCGCGACAATGTGTTCGGCAGTCTCGAGGATGACGCGCGGCGGCGTGACTTTACCGTCAACGCGATGTTCTACGATCCGGTGCGTGAGGAAGTGCTCGATTACCACCACGGTATTTCCGACCTCAAGGCGCGCCGGCTGCGCATGATCGGAGACGCGGCGCAGCGTTATCGCGAAGACCCGATACGCATGCTGCGCGCGGTGCGGCTGGCGGCCTCGCGCGGACTGGAAATCGAGCCGCATACGCGCAAGCCGATCCGCGCGCTCGCGGATTTGCTGCAGAACGTGCCGCAGGCGCGCGTGTTCGACGAAATGATGAAGCTGCTGCTGTCGGGGCACGCGGCGGAAGGCGTGCGGCGCCTGCGCAAGGAAGGCCTGCATCACGGCGTGCTGCCGCTGCTCGATGTGATCCTCGGGCAACCGCTCGGCGAGCGCTTCGTGATGCGCGCGCTGGAGAATACCGACCAGCGCATCAATGCCGGCAAGCCGATCTCGCCGGGGTTCCTGTTCGCCGCGCTGTTGTGGCACGAGGTGCTGGCGGCGTGGAAGCAGGCCGAGGCACGCGGCATGAATACCATGCCGGCGCTGTTTCAGGCGATGGACCAGGTCGGCCAGTTGCAGGCCGAGAAGCTCGCGATACCCCGCCGCTACGGCGGCGACATGAAGGAAATCTGGGCGCTGCAGCCGCGCTTTCTCAACCGTTCCGGGCGGCGTCCGCACCATCTGGTCGAGCACGCGCGGTTTCGCGCCGGCTTTGATTTCCTGCTGTTGCGCTGCGAAAGCGGCGAACTCGACGCCGAAATCGGCCGCTGGTGGGAAAAGTTCCAGCACGCCGATGAGGCAGCCCGCGCCGGCATGCTGCTCACGGAGACCACGGGCGCCGGCAAAAAACGCCGCCGGCCGCGGCGCAGGAAAAAACCTGCCGCGGCGGCAGCCACCGGAATCGGGGCGGCTTGAAACCGGAAACCGCATTTGTCGCGCTGGGCAGCAATCTCAACGACCCCGCGGCGCAGGTGAACGCGGGGTTCGCCGCGCTCGGCGCGCTGCCTGCGACCCGCGTGACCGCGCGCTCGTCGCTTTACCGCAGCGCGCCGGTCGGCTACGCGGCCCAACCCGATTTCATCAATGCAGTGGCGGCGCTCGAAACCACGCTCGCGCCGCGCGCCTTGCTCGAGGAATTGCTTGCCATCGAGCGCAGTCACGGCCGCGTGCGCGAATTCCCCAACGCGCCCCGCACGCTGGATCTCGATGTGCTGCTTTACGGGGATCTGCAGTTGCACGAGCACGGCCTGACGATCCCGCATCCGCGCATGCATGAGCGTGCCTTCGTGCTGCTGCCGCTGGCTGAAATCGCGCCGCGCTGCGTGATACCCGGCCGTGGCGCTGTTGCCGGGTTGCTGCGTGCAGTCGACGCCGGCAGCGTCATTCGACTGGCGGCAGCGGCATGACGGTGCTGCCGGACAAATGCCGTTATGTCGTGGTCGAGGGCCCGATCGGCGCCGGCAAGACCAGCCTCGCCCGCCTGCTGGCCGAGCGCAGCGGCAGCGCGGCGCTGCTCGAAGACCCCGCGGCCAACCCGTTTCTGCCCGGCTTCTACCAGGACCCCGCCCGCTACGCGTTGCCCACCCAGCTGTTCTTCCTGTTCCAGCGCGTCAACCACGTGCGCGAGCTGAGCCAGGCTGACTTCTTCAGGCGCGCGACTGTCGCCGACTTCATTCTCGACAAGGACCCGTTATTTGCGCGCCTGACGCTGAACGACGACGAACTGCGGCTGTACCAGCAGATCTACGCGCAATTGAAGCCGCAAGCGGCGACCCCCGATCTTGTGATATATCTACAGGCTTCGACCGAAACGCTGATCGAGCGCGTCAGGCGCCGCGGCGTGAGCTACGAGCGCACGCTGTCGGAAGATTATCTGCTGCGGCTGACTGAGAGCTATGCGCGTTTTTTTTACCAGTACGACGAGGCGCCGGTGCTGATCGTGAACTCGGAGCATCTGAATTTTGTCGAGTCGCCGCGCGACTTCGATCTGCTTCTGGAGCGCATCAATGCGATGCGCGGTGCGCGTGAATTTTTCAACCGGGGTACGTGAATCCCTATGCGAACGACTTTGACGGCTTTGCACAAGATGGCGCAGGACGGCGACCGGATCACCATGCTCACGTGCTACGACGCGAGCTTCGCGGCGCTGCTGGATGCCTCCGGCATCGACACGCTGCTGATCGGCGACTCGCTCGGCATGGTGCTGCAGGGCCACGACACCACGCTGCCGGTCACGTTGCGCGACACGATCTATCACACCGAATGCGTGGCACGCGGCTCCCGGCGCGCGTTCATCATCGCCGACATGCCGTTCGGAACTTTCCAGCTGAGCCCGGCGCACACGTTCGGGAACGCCGCGCAGCTGATGGCGGCCGGCGCGCAGATGGTCAAGATCGAGGGCGGCGAGACGATGACCGAGACCATCGCGTTTTTGACCGCGCGCGGCATTCCGGTGTGCGGCCATCTCGGGCTCACGCCGCAGTCGGTGCACCAGTTCGGCGGCTACCGCGTGCAGGGCAGGAGCGAATCCCAGGCGCAGCGGCTGATCGCCGAGGCGAAAATGCTGCAGGATGCGGGCGCCGGCATGCTGGTGCTCGAGCTGATTCCGGCCGCGCTGGCGCGTGAAGTCACTGCCCAACTTTCGATGCCGACCATCGGTATCGGCGCCGGCGTCGACTGCTCGGGACAGGTGCTGGTGCTGCACGACATGCTCGATATCTACCCCGGCAAGAAGGCGAAGTTCGTGAAGAATTTCCTGCGCGGCGCGGGCAGCATTCAGGGCGCGATCGAAGCCTACGTCAAGGAAGTCAAGGCCGGGACCTATCCGGGGCCCGAGCACTCGTTCTAGCCTCCCGCCTCCGGCCATGGATCTCATTCACTCAGTCGATGCCCTGCGCCTGCGCCTGCAGCACGAGCCGAACAATGTGTTCGTGCCGACGATGGGCAATCTGCACGCCGGCCACATTCAGTTGATCAAGATCGCGAAGCCGCGCGCCGCGTGCACGGTGGTCAGCATTTTCGTCAACCGCCTGCAGTTCGGCCCGCAGGAGGATTTCGAGCGCTACCCGCGCACGCTCGAGGCCGACTGCGCGAAGCTGCGCGATGCCGGAGTCGACGTCGTGTTCGTCCCCGACGAGCGCGAGATCTATCCTGAACTGCAGACTTATGTCGTCGAACCCTCGGATCTGCAGCACATCCTCGACGGCGCGGCGCGCCCCGGGCATTTCCGCGGCGTCGCGACCGTGGTGCTGAAACTCTTCAACATGGTGTCGCCGCACTCGGCGATCTTCGGCAAGAAGGATTATCAGCAGTGCCTGGTGCTCACCAACATGGTGCGTCAATTCGCGCTGCCGATCGAAATCATCCTCGCCGAGACGGTGCGTGCCGGAGACGGGCTCGCGCTGTCCTCGCGCAACGACTATCTGACGCGCGAAGAGCGGCGCGAGGCGCCGCGCCTGTACCAGTTGCTGTGCCATGCGCGCGAGGAAATCGCCGCCGGCGCGCGCGACTACCAGCCCATCGAACTCGAAGCGATGTCAGCACTCGCGCATCACGGCTGGAAACCCGACTATATCGCGGTGCGCCGCCAGAGCGATCTGCAGCCGCCGGCGGCGGGCGACCGCAAGCTGGTGGTGCTCGCCGCGGCGCGCCTGGGCCGCGCGCGGCTCATCGACAACGTCGAGGTGAACGTCTAGCGCCAGTGCGGAGCCGGAGCGCTGAGTGTAGAATAGCGTTACTCCCGCACTTCCAGACCCGGAAAAAAACATGCTCACCGAAGTAAAAAAGAGATTCTGCAGCACCGGCAGCCACTGGGCGGTCGGGGAGTTTCGCAAAATCGGCGTCAACCGGTGGATTTGTGCCTCCTGCTACCAGCAGCGCAAGACCGAGTTGCGTAATCTTGCAAAAAACAAGCGCCTGGCGGCGGGCGTGCGTCCGAAGAGTTAGACGCCGGCCCGCTGTTCATTCTTGCGCGGTCTCTTGCGGCCGCGCCCCTCTGGCGGTGATGTGCGGGCACGGGAATCAGAGACCGCCGGCCAGTGTTTACACCCCGAATTTCCGAAAACCCCTCTCCCGACTGAAGGAACAAATTTTATGGAACGAAAAAAAGCGAGCGATTTCCCTCCGGACGTGCTCAAGCTGTTTGACGGCTACGTTCACGGCACGCTCAGCCGGCGAGATTTTCTGGACCGTGCCTCAAAGTACGCGGTCGGCGGCTTCACCGCTGCGGCCATGCTGGAAAGCCTCAAGCCCAACTACGCGCTTGCCCAGCAGGTCGCCAAAAATGACGCCCGGATCAAAACCGAATATTTGACCTACCCGTCACCGCAGGGCACCGGAACCATGCGCGGATACTTCGCGCGGCCGGCGCACGCTCGCGGAAAATTGCCCGGCGTGCTGGTCATACACGAGAACCGCGATCTCAATCCGTATACCGAGGACGTCGCGCGACGCCTCGCAGTGGAAAATTACGTGGCTTTCGCGCCAGACGCCTTGACGCCCGTCGGCGGTTACCCGGGCGACGAAGACAAGGCGAGGGAACTGTTTGCCAAGCAGGATGCAGGCAAACGCTTTGAAGATCTGTTTGCCGCTGCCGGCTACCTGAAGGCGCGGCCCGAGTGCACGGGTAAAATCGGCGCCGTGGGCTTTTGCTTCGGCGGGGGCATCGTCAACATGCTGGCGGTGCGGATTCCGGATCTGGCGGCCGCGGTACCGTTCTATGGCGGCCAGCCCGCCGCTGCGGACGTTGCGAAGATCAAAGCACCGCTCCTGATCCACTATGCAGCGCTGGACGAGCGCATCAACGCCGGCTGGCCCGCCTTTGAGGCCGCGCTCAAGGCGAACGGCGTGAAGTACGAACTGCACATCTACGCGGGCACCAATCACGGCTTCCATAACGATACGACACCCCGCTATGACGAAGCCGCTGCCAAACTGGCGTGGTCACGCACGCTCGCGCTTTTCAACGAAAAATTGAAAGCCGGGTAACTACTCCTTCCCCCTTGACGGGGGAAGGTCGGGATGGGGGTGGCAACGTTGCGAGTCGAGGTGATTCTCACCCCCACCCTAGCCCTCCCCCGTCAAGGGGGAGGGAATCGGTTTTCCTGACACTGAAAGATTAGGCACCCAAGTCAGATCACGCCGCCGGCGCGCAGCTTTTCGATTTCTTCAGTTGAATAGCCGGCGGCGCGCAGTACTTCATCGGTGTGCGCGCCGGGTTCCGGCGTGTTGCTGCGAATCTTCCGCGATGCGCCGCTGACGTTGAGCGGGGACGCCACGAAGCGGGTGTCGCCAAACAGCGGCGAGTGCACCGGCGTGCCCATACCCAGATGCTGCACCTGCGGATCGGCGAATACCTTGTCGATGGTGTTGATGGGACCGGCCGGGATGCCGGCCGCTTCGAATAACCCGACCCAGTGGGCCGAGGGTTCTTGCCGTGTAACGTCCGCGACGGCTGCATTGAGGGCGGCGCGCTGTTTCAGGCGCCCGACTCCCGTATTCCACTCCGGCCTGGTTTTCCATTCCGGCTTGCCGAGCGTATCGCAGAGCCGCTCCCACAGGCGGCCTGAACTGGCCGCGATGTTCATATATCCGTCGCTGGTGGGAAAGACGCCGGTCGGCGCGAACGTCGGGTGATCGTTGCCGGCCTGTCCCGCGACCTCCCCCTTGACGAGATAGCGTGCGGCCTGAAAGTCGAGCATGAAAATTTGCGATTCAAGCAGACTGGTGTGGACCCAGCGGCCCTTGCCCGTGCGGCTGCGATCGAACAGCGCCATGGCGATGCCGAACGCCAGCAGGTTACCGGCGGTCAGGTCTGAAATCGGAATGCCCACGCGCACCGGGCCTTGTTCCGGAAATCCGGTGATCGACATCAGGCCGCCCAGGCCCTGCGCGATCTGATCGACGCCGCCACGTTCGCGATACGGGCCGGTCTGACCGAAACCGCTGATGCTTCCGTACACCAGGCGCGGATTGATTTTTTTGAGGTCGTCCCAGCTTACTTTGAGACGGTCCTTGACCGGGGCCCGCATGTTTTCCACGACCACGTCGGCGCGTTCGACGAGGCGCAGGAATACCGCATATCCTTCTTTCGATTTCAGATTGAGCCGGATCGCCCGTTTGTTGCGGTGCAGATTCTGAAAGTCCGACCCATGCCGCCGCCCGATGACATCCTCGCCGAGCGTCTCCGGCGGTTCGATACGGATTACGTCGGCGCCCCAATCCGCGAGATGCCGCACGCACGTGGGGCCGGCGCGTGCCAGCGTGAGGTCGAGAACCACCACGCCGGTGAATGGGAGATGCGCGTCCGTGCCGTTGCTGTTCTCGGTCATGTCGTCAGATCCTTTGAATCCGCTCAAGGGCAAACACAGCTCGCTTCGAAACCGTCAAAGCTGCGCGCGTTCATGAGACGCTCAGGGCGCATGTCGGCGAGCGTCGTGATGCCGAGCAGCGCCATGTCGCGATCGATTTCTTCCTGCAGCAGGTTGATCGCGTGGCGCACCCCGGGCACGCCGGCGATGGCAGCCGCGTAGAGCATTGGCCTGCCGACAAACACGAATCGTGCGCCCAGCCCCAGCGCCTTCAACACGTCGGTGCCGCGGCGGACGCCGCTATCCAGCATGACTGTCATGCCACCCGCCTGAGCGACTATTCCGGGCAACACGCGCAGCGGCGCGACCGCGCCGTCGAGCTGCCGTCCCCCGTGATTCGATACGATGACGCCGTCGACGCCGCTCTCGCGGGCAATGCGCGCGTCGTCACTTGCAAGTATTCCCTTCAGTACCAGATGCCCTTTCCACTGTCGGCGGATCAGCTCGATGTGCTGCCACGAAAGCTGATCGCGCACCCGCCAGTCGCGATTCGCCATGCTGCTGAGCATGGGCGCCCTCTGGCCCATGTTCTCGAAGTACGGCATGCCGTGCAGCAGCAGCGTGCGCGCCAGCATGCCGATAAGCCAGCGCGGTCGCGTGATGCCGTCCCACGCCAAGCGTAGGCTGGGGCGCAGCGGCGTGTGAAACCCCGTGCGCACATTGTTCTCGCGGTTGGCGCCGACGGCCACGTCGACGGTCACGCAGAGCGTGTCGAAACCCGCGCGCGCCACACGTTCGACGAGCCCGGTGATGGCGCCGGGTTCGCCCGGCAGATACGCCTGGAACCAGGCGTTGCGATTGGTTTCGGCAATCTGCTCGAGCGGAGTCAGCGACGCGCCGCTCAGGATCATCGGCACGTTGGCTTGCGCCGCGGCACGCGCAAGCACGACATCACCCTGGTACGCCGCCATTGCAGTTCCGCCCATCGGCGCGATGCCGAACGGCGCATCGTAGGTGCGGCCGAAGAGTGCGGTTTTCTGCGAGCGCCCCGAAACGTCCACCAGCGCTTTGGGCACGAAGGCGAAATCATCGAATGAGCCGCGGTTCGCGCGCATGGAGGCGTTCGTTTCGGCGCCTCCCGAGACATAGCCGAATATCGGACGCGGAATATAGCGGCGCGCCGGCGCTTCGAAATCATCCAGTGCGAGTATGCTGCGAAGCACCCGCGGCGATGCCTTATCCGGCCGCGCCGCTGCGTGCACGCGCGCCGGGGTTACCTGATCTGCAGCAGCAACGGGTTCACTCGGTTCGGGTCGGAGATTGGACATGGGATCTCGAATAAGGCGCCGGCGCAGCGCGAATGACAGCCATGATTTTGCACGTTCATTATAAACATCCATAGCGGGCGCTTCCAACAAACCGCCGTCAACGGCACAATAGCGCTCACAACCTGAGTCTAACCCGCAAGGAGGATGGCGCCATGGCAACGCTTCTGAAAAAGGAACACGCGTAACGCAATCCGGCCACCGGGCTGGAACTGGGAATATGCGCGGCGACCATTCCCAATGTGAACCCGCCATTTATCTGAAGGTTCTTCCGTGAGTGAGCATCCGGTCATCAGCTGGACCGAGGCCGGCGAGATCCGCTCCGCCCGTTGGCGCTCCGAGCGCGGAGTGCCGCCCCCCAGGCGCGTCGTCATCGCCGACGACCGCACGACGGCCGACGCTGCCTATCACCTCGCCTGCGAGGGCACCGCGCTGCTGTGGCGAGGGGACTTCCAGAACGCGCGCCAGTTGCTGCAGGCGCTGGCGCGGCGCGTTGACCGTAAACCACGCATGCCCCGCCGGCCGGCCTCGCCAGAAGTATTACCTGCGGTGTCGCCAACGATTTCGCCGACTGATATCTTTCATCTGTATCGCCAGACCCAGTCCCAGCGCGCACGCACGCTCGGCATGCTGCTCATACCATTGGCGGACGACTACAGCGTTCCGCTGCGGCGCGCGCCCGACGTGCGGCAGGCCTGCACCGAAGCTTATGGCCCGGGAGAAGAACGCTCGGTGACATCACTGCGTGAGTTGCTGGGCCTGATCGGCGCGCACGAGTGGCGCAAAGGGGGAATCGAGATCCCGGCGGTCGGCGGCCGCATCCATCCGCACTACGGCGTGTTCGCGCCGGTACGCAGCGAGTACGTGGGACTGGTGGCCGCTGCGCCGCTGCCTGCGCCCGAATTACCGCTGGCCTTCGATATCGGCACCGGCACCGGCGTGCTCGCCGCGGTGCTGGCCCGGCGTGGTGTCGCGCGCATCGTGGCCACCGAACATGACCAGCGTGCGCTGAAGTGCGCCCGCGAGAACATCGCGCGGCTCGGGCTCGCCGGACAGGTGGAAGTCGTGCCGGCCGATCTATTCCCCGCGGGACGCGCCGCGCTCATCGTCTGCAATCCGCCGTGGATCCCGGCGCGGCCGAGCTCTCCCATCGAGCACGCCATCTACGATCCCGAAAGCCGCATGCTGCGCGGATTCATCGGCGGACTGGCCGCGCATCTGGAAGCGGGCGGTGAAGGCTGGCTGGTGCTCTCGGATATTGCCGAACATCTCGGCCTGCGTTCGCGCGTCGAGTTGCTGGCCGCTTTCGATGCGGCGGGACTGCAGGTCGCGGGACGGACGGACGTCCGCCCGCATCATCCCAAGGTCGCCGATGCCACCGACGCGCTTCACGCTGCGCGCGCCGCGGAGCTGACATCGCTCTGGCGCCTCGTGGTGCGTTGACCGTCACTGCGGGCCAGAGCATATTCGCAGGTCTTGTTCGAGCTTGATATTTTCTGCTTCGATTACGGAGCGGAAGGATAGGGGCCGCGCTGTGCCTGCAACGGCCCAATCCAGATGAAAGTGAGTGCTGCTGCCACCAGCATCTGCATTCGCGTCAGGGTCATTGCATTCGCCTCGTGGTCATGCATGCGCTACCAGCAGAGTTTACCGTATCGAATCGGCAAGCAGTTATGATAGGCGCCTATGGCACGCGTCGCCGCCTTGTTTCGTTACCCCGTGAAGGGCTTCACACCCGAAGCGTGCAGGAGTTTGAACGTCCTCGATGAAGGGCGGATCGCCGGTGACCGCGTGCTCGGCATCCGGTTTGCCAATTCAGACGTGGCGGACGACGCCTGGAGCAAAAAGCACGCATTCGTCGCGCTGGCGAACACGCCCGGTCTGGCGCGTCTTTACCTGCGGTTCAATCATAGAGCGCGGCGGTTGCGCATAAGCCTGGAGGGAGCGGTCCTGGTTGATGCGGCACTGGATGAAAAAGGCCGGAGGAAAATCGCTGCTGCCGTCGAGAACTACGTGCTCGATCTGGACGAAAACCCGCTGTCATCCCATCCGGAACGGCTGCCGCTGCGGGTAGTCGGCGACGGCATCACGCCGCGCTACCAGGACAACGAGGCGGGCCAGATCACAATGCACGGCCGCGCCAGTCTGGGGGCCGTTGCCGCCGCCATCGGCGATCCCAATCTCGGTGAGCGCCGCTTCCGCTCCAACATCGCTGTCGAGGGCATGGATGCCTGGGAGGAACAAAGCTGGGTGGGGCGCAAGGTGCGCATCGGCCGGGTCAAATTCGACGTGGTAGGACCGAAGGTCAGATGCCTCGCGGTGAACGCAAATCCTGAAACCGGCGAACGCGACTCACCAATACTCGCGACGCTGTTGAGCGCCTTCGCTCAACAACAGCCGACGTTTGCCGTTGCGATGGTGACCCGCGGCGCGGGAGGCCGGATTCGCGTGGGCGATAAAGTCAGCATCGTTGACTGAAAAAAAGAAACCGGACTTTCATCCGGTTTCGTAATACTCAGTACTGTTGCTGGCTGTCGTAAATGCCGCCGATCGCGGCGCCGATCATCGCGCCCAAGCCGATATTCGCTACCGGCGCAGGCTGGGAGTAGTAGACTGGTTGTTCGATAATGTAGGGCCGCTCAACGACAACGGGCCGCTGCACCACCACGAGGTGACGGCGGTCATGGCCGCGGTACCAGCGACGGTCAAAATTGCGATGGCCATGACGGTCAAAGTCGCGGAATTGAGCGCCGTGGCGACCGCGGTCAAAGCCGCGGTTGTGGAACGAGTCGGCGAAAACGGGTGCCGCTGCGCCGAGAGCCGCGCCGGCGGTCAGGATGCAAATCAGTTTCTTCATGGTGTTCATGGCTTTCTCCTGTTGAGGTGACTGTGCGGCTAACCTTCCGCACGCAAGCCATTGTTCACCGTGTCGGGGTTACAGTGTGAAAGCAATTGTTACGAACTATGTCCGCTGGACCCCTGGCGCGTATTCGCCGGCGCGTCGAGCCGCCAGAGATCGGCACGCCAGCGCATGGCGATCAGCAAAGTAACCACCAGCCCGACCGCGCAATAGAGGGCTGCGGTCGTGTGATACCCAAAGCGCCCGATCAGCGGGCCGGAGGTCAACAGCCCGATCGGCACGCCGTAGATCATCAGCATCCGTATCCCCATGAGGCGGCCGCGGAATTGCGCGCTCGTATTCCGCAACAGCAGCGCCGACATTGGAACCATGCACAGGCTTTGCGCCAGGCCCGCGAGCATGAGGAACGGAATACCGCCGGCCGGACCCTGCATCTGGGAGAACACGATGACCAGGGCGAGCCACACGATGCAGAAAGCGATCATCATGCGTCCCGGCCGGATGGCGTGCCCGATCCTGCTCAGGACTATGGAGCCCAGCAGCGCGCCGAAGGCGAAGCTCGCGAGCAGGTAGCCGAGCCCGGTCTGGTCGGTGTGATAGATTTCCTTCGCGACGTAGGGCAGCAACCCGTTTACCAGCGGATATGCCGTCAGATTGACGAGGAAAGCGATACACATCACCGCGCGCAGATAAGGCGTAGTCCAGACATACGCGACCCCCGCTTTGAGATCGCGCCAGGGCGATGGGCGCTTGGACACGCCAACCGTGTCTCCGGCAGGACGATGTGCAGAGGCCACGCCGCCCGCTTTCAGCGTCAGCAGGAAGCTGATCGCATAAAAGCTCACGACCACCAGATAGGCCGATCCCATGCCTAGCGTTGCGACCAGCCCTGCGCCCGAAAGAGAACCCGCGATGCGGGCGGAGTCCTGCGTGGTGCGCTGGATGCTCATCGCTCCCATCAGCCGGTCGGCCGGCATGGTTTCGCCGACCAGCGTGGCGCGCACCCCGAGGTCCGAAGGACGCACGAGGCCCATCAGCGCGGCGATGATCAGTACATTCACCGGGTTCAGGATGCCCGTAAAAGTGAAGGTCATCAGCGTGATTGCGAGTGTCGCGTAGACGGCCCGCATGGCGCAGAGCAGGTTGCGGTGGCCGAGCCGGTCGCCCACGACGCCAAAGATTGGCGCGAACAAGGTGCCGACGTACTGCAGCGAGGCATACACGGTGAGCATCAGCACCGACCGGGTTTCGACCAGTACGTACCAGCTGAGGATCAGCGTCTCCATCTCGAACGCCCACGACGTCGCGAGGTCAGCGGGCCACTGGAACCGGAAACTGCGGATGTGGAATGGCGCGAGCACCGGGAGTCGCGAGTTTGCGCTCATGATCCGCCACCGTGCCGCAGGGTGCGCCCGCCGTCTGTCAACGTGGTATCGGTCATCGGGCCAATATGAAAAATCGGGAACGAGCCAACATCTCATAGCATGAATCGCTTTGCAAGCCAATGGCCGGCGCGCTACGAAAAGCCGGTTCGATACGGTAAACTCGCGTTCAGCACGACAGGCCTCAGGGACGATACAGGGGATCGGGGAACCATGGCGAATCCGGGCGAAATCAAAGTAATGACCTCCAACGCGCTGCGCAGCGTGTTCGGCGAGCTCGGGCCGGTGTTCGAGCGCGCGCACGGGCATAAAATCGCGGCGATCTTCGATCCGGCCCAGCGGATGCTGAAGCGCGTCGCGGCAGGCGAGACGGCGGACGTGGCGATCAGCAGCGCGCCCGCGATCGACGAGCTGACGAACCAGGGCGTGATCGCGGCCGGCAGCCACCCCGCTCTTGCCCGCTTCGGCATCGGCCTCGCCGTGCGCTCGGGCGCGCCCAAACCCGACATCGGCTCGGTGGAGGCGTTCAAGCGCGTGCTGCTCGATGCGCAATCGGTCGCCTGCACGATAGAAGGCGCGAGCGGCATTTATTTCGCGAAATTGATCGAGCGCCTCGGCATCGCCGGGGAAATGAATGCGAAGGCCAGAAGGCGTGCGGGCGGTCTGATCGGCGAACTTGTCGCCAGCGGCGAGGCAGAGCTCGCCGTGCAGCAGATCCCCGAACTGATGGCCGTGCCCGGCATCGAGCTTCTGGGCCCGCTGCCGCAGGAGCTGCAGATCATCAGCGTGCTGTCGGCGGGAATTTTCGCCGCGTCGAAGGAGCCTCAGGCAGCGCAGGCGCTGATCGATTTTCTCGCGACGCCGGAGTCCGTGCGCGTGTTCAAAGCCAAAGGTTTCGAGGCCGGCTGACGCGCAGCCTGGCCCTGTTACTTCCGTTCGTTCGCTACTTTTTTTGACCGTGCTGGACCATGAACTTGCTGCGGCATTCCAGCGTGTCGAAGTAATACCACTTGCCGTCGTGAAACTGGCGCGTGCCTTTGGCCGGATCCACTTCCGCAGCGCCGAATGCCGTCTGACCGGTCGTCGCCCGCGCTGCCGCTTCATCGATGCTCTTGCCGCACACCGGACATTGGGCCATCGAGATCTTCTCCTTGTGTTTACTCGGGAACGACGGGAACCGGCCGTCCCAGCACCACGCGCCCCGGGAAGTCCAGCAGAGCACGCGCGATCCGGGCCCGATGCTCGTAGGTGGTCCCCAACCGCATGGTCCATGCGGAAACGCGCCGGAACCACAGGTGCAGATCGAGTTCCATCATGAAGCCGATGCCGCCATGGATGATCTGCGAAAAGCGCACCACTGCTTCGCACTTTTCGTTGCAAAACGCCTTCGCCTGCGACACTTCGACGCTGGCCGGAAGGCCCTGATCCATTTTCCACAGCGCTTCGTACGTGAGCAGGTTGCCGCCATCGATCCAGATGATCATGTCGGCGCAGATGTGCTGAATCGACTGGAAAGCGCCGATGGGTTGTCCGAAAGCCTCGCGGTACTTCGCGTATTCGATCGCCATCTCCGCGTCTTTGCGCGTCGCGCCCAGCATTTGCGCGCACAGCAGCGCGGTCGCGCGGTCGAGCATGCGTTCGACGATCGGCGCTCCCTGGTTGAGCTTGCCGATGAGGTTGGCGCCGGGTACGCGCACATCGTGAAACACCACCTCGCTTTGCCTGTCTTTCGCGAGCGTGACGAGGGGAGTATGGGAAATGCCCGGGCTCTTCGTGTCCACCAGGAAGAGCGAAAGACCGGCGTTGTCGGAGGACGCAGGCGCGGTCCGGCACACCACCAGGCAACGCTCGGCCGCGGCGAAATTGTCGACGAAAAGCTTGGCGCCGTTGATGACGAAGTCCTTGCCATCGGCAACTGCCTGCGTGTGGATGGTTTCCGGGAGGAGCCGCGGGTCCTGTTCCGTGAACGCCCACGTGAGTATCGTTTGTCCCTTCACCACCTCCGGCAGTATCGCCGCGCGCTGCGCCTCGCTGCCGTCCCTGGCGATCGTCAGCGCGGCCACGACCGTGCTATGCAGCGGTAGCGGTGCAACCGCGCGTCCCACCTCTTCCAGGATGAGGCCCAACTGCACCAGCGGCAGATCCAGACCGCCATACTTCTCGGGCAACGCCATCCCTTGCCATCCCAGTTCGGCGACCTTCTGCCAGAGGCTGTCGGGATAACCTTTGACGTCCTTCTCCATCTGGCGCACCAGGCTGGGCGGACATTCGGCCTCCAGGAATTCCCTGGCGGTGCTGCGAAGCATCGCTTCGTCGTAATTCAGCAGCACGTCCATATCAACCTTTCCTGCCACGCGGCAGACCGAGGCCGCGGCGGGCGACCTGGTCCCGCATGACTTGCGTACTGCCGTGGTTGATCCCGGACTGAAAGGAGCCCATCAGGTTGTGCGCGAAGATGCCTTTTTCGACGGCACGTGGAGAGCCGTTCAGCAACTGCCCGTACGGACCAAGCATCTGGGTGATCGCCTCGGAGGTCTTCACGCCGTGCTCGGGCGCCCACACCTTCTCGGCCGAGCCCTCGTAGCTGAAATGGCCGCCGCGCTCGACGATCGACATGCTGCGCATCGTCATGAGCCGGCATACCTGCGCCTCGATCCAGAGTTCCGCGAGCTTGTCGCGGATCGCCGGATTGTCCGCGGGCGAGTAGCCGCCCAACCGGTGCTCCTTGACCCAGTTGATGATGTCCTCGTCGCGAAGCACCGAGATCAGGTAGCGCGCGGCGCCAACCCGGTCGAGGTTCAGTCCCAGCGTCCCTACGGTCCAGCCCTCGTTTTCTTTGCCGAGCAACGCCGTCTTCGGCACCCGTACATCGTCGAAGAACGTCTCGTTGGTCCGGCTCGAGCCGTAGGTGGTGCGCGTGGGCGCCTGGGGATCGTTCTGGATGGTCCACAGCGGACGCACGGTAATGCCGGGCGTGTCCATCGGAAACACGAACACCGAAATGCCCTTGTGTTTGGGCGCATCAGGATCGGTGCGCGCCATGAGGTAGAGGTGCGTGCAGTAGTGCGCGCCGGAGGTGTACATCTTCTGCCCGTTGATCACGTACTCGTCGCCGTCGCGGACCGCACGGCATTGCAGCGACGCGAGATCGGCGCCGCCGCGAGGCTCGGTGAATCCCTGCGCGAAGCGGAATTCGCCGCTGATCAGGCGCGGCACGTAATAACGCTTTTGTTCCTCCGTGCCTGCAGCCAGGATCGCCGGCGCGCCGGTCCCGGTGAGGCCGATGGCGACGTTGGCCCGCGCGAACTCTTCCTCCACGATGTACTGACTCAGGCGGTCGCTGCCCTGTCCTCCGTACTCTTTGGGGTAGCTGATCCCCGTCCAGCCTCGAGCGTGAATTTTTTCGAACAGCTCGCGCACCGCAGGCCCGCGGCTCGTGCCCAGCGAGACACCTAGCAGGCCCTCGTTGTGTCCCTCCATCTCCACTATCACTTCGGGCGTGATGTGCGCGGCGATAAAGGCGCGAACCTCCCGCCGCAGAGCTTCCTGCGCGGGCGTGTATCCAAAATCCATGTTCTATTCCCTTCCTCTCACGCCGCGGCGGCGGCTCGCTCGCGGTATCTGCGCAAGCTTCCGCCACTTTTCACCGCTCCCGGCAGCGGATGACCCACAACGTCTTCCGCAAGCCTCGACGCTTCGATCAGCAGATCGAGATCGATTCCGGTCTTGATCCCCATCTCTTCGCACATGAACACGAGATCCTCGGTACAGACGTTGCCGGCCGCTCCTTTGTGCGCCGCAAACGGACAACCGCCCAGCCCTGCCACGCTCGCATCGAAGATGTCCACGCCCATCTCCAGGCCGGCATAGGCGTTTGCGATCCCCATGCCCCGCGTGTCGTGCAGGTGCAATCCGATCCGCAACCGGGGAAATTTCTCGCGCACCGCGCCCACGAGTCTGCGTATCGAATCCGGCGTCGCCCACGCCATCGTGTCGGCGAAATTGAATGCCTTGATCGTCACGCCGTGCGCCTCCGCGATATCGAGGGCCTGCTGCACGAGGTCGAGCACGCGGGCGGCCGGAATATCGCCCTCGAAGTTGCACCCGAATGCCGCCATCATGGACGCGCGTTCGACCGGCACGTTGTTCTGCTTGAACATTTCCACGATGCTGTGCTGGGCCGCGACATTTTCCTGCAGGGTGCGGTTCTGGTTGCGCTTGAGGAAAGCTTCGGATGCCGTCAGGGAAATCGTGCCCCGCACGTCGAGCCGTCCGATGGCGAGCGCGCGCTGCAGGCCTTTCTCGTTGAGCCACAGACCGACATAACGAACGCCCGGATGCTTGGTGAAGCCCCTCGCGACTTCATCCGCGTCCGCCATGCCGGGGACGTTCTTCGGCGGCACGAATGAGCACACCTGGATCTGTTTGAGCCCGGTCTTCGACAGCGCGTCGATCAGCTCGATCTTGCGCGCGGTCGGTATCGGGCCTTTTTCAAACTGGAACCCTTCGCGCGGCCCTTCTTCGTTGATGGTCACTTCCCTGGGAAATTCTGCCATGGCCTGCTCCCTGATTACGGTGCGATCGCACGCCAGCGGATTTTACCGGATCGCCGCTCAATCGATGCGGATGTTGAGCTCGCGGATGAACGTGCCGTAGCGCTCGCGGTCACGGGCCTGTATCGCCGCGAACTCCTCGGGCGAGGCGGTGGCCACCTCGGCCGCGAAAGTGGCAAGCGCGGCGCGCGACTCGGCAGTCTGCATGATGCGGCCGATCTCGCGGTTGAGCCGCGTGACGATCCCGCGGGGTGTGCCGGTCGGCGCATAGACGCCGAACAACGTATCCGTTGCCTCAATCCCTGTTTCGGAAAATGTTGGCGTGTCAGGGAAAAGCGGCGAGCGCGTGGTGCCCGCCACCGCGAGCAGGCGCAGCTTGCCGGCCTTGACGTGCGCGAGCGTCAAGCCCGAGTCGAAAACGAAATCGACCTCGTCGCTCAGCACGGCCGTGACCATTTGCGCCGCGCCCTTGTAGGGGACATGAGTGGCCTGGATTTTCGCCGTATGAAGCAAACGTTCGGCGTGGATGTGCAGGGTGCTGCCAACACCCACGGATCCGTAGTTGAGCCGGCGGGAATTGGTGCGGGCGTAGGCGATCAGCTCGGCAACGCTGCGTACCGGCAGGCCCGGACGCACCACCAGCACGGTCAGGATACGCGCCAGCGGAACGATCGGCACCAGGTCGCGGGCCACATCGAAATTGAGTTTGTAGAGGTGCGGACCGACGCAGATGGGGCTGCCGGACGAAGCCAGCAGGGTATAGCCGTCCGGAGTGGCCTTGGCCGCGATTTCGAGGCCGATGTTGCCGCCCGCGCCACCGCGGTTTTCGATCACGATCGGCTGGCCGAGCGTCTCGCTCAGCCGCGGCGCGAACGCGCGCGCCATCTGGTCGGTCGTGCCGCCGGCGGGGAAATTGACGATCAGCCGGATCGGTTTGGTAGGCCACGGCTGCGACCAGGCGAACGGCGCGAAGGCGAATACAGCGGCAATCAGGCAGCGGGCGAGCAGGCGCATGATTTTCTCCTGGTCAAGGTCATTTTTCGCTCAAGCTTCCGCCTGCCGCGTGCGATCGTCAAGCCACTATATAATTCATCAAAGGCAAAATGCGTTCCACGCACGTTCACCCGGAAAGACGCAGCATGGAAATGTGGACCGAAGACCAGATGCGGGCGATCGACAGGATGCTCAACCCGCGCTCGATCGCCGTCGTGGGCGCAACACCGAGCGGCGGTTACGGCGGGCGCCTTCTGGGTGCGGTGCTGAGATCCAAAGA
>Ga0082335_1003037_pt1 | contig 28821 bp, 28 predicted proteins | sample Subgrocontami58m_FD_72375 | JGI IMG/M metagenome (GOLD analysis project Ga0082335, IMG submission 72375) | Subsurface groundwater microbial communities from S. Glens Falls, New York, USA - GMW37 contaminated, 5.8 m (SPADES assembly) (version 2) ...
CCAACATTGATGCCCATTGATCAGCATATCTCTTGCCACAGCAAGAGCATAATCTTGAATTGCAACTAAATGGAACAAACCTATATTCCTTACAAGTTTTACAATAATACCAAAATCCTCCCCTGTTCTCATCTTTACAAGAAAGCATCTTTTCTACTTCTTCTATTTCAATTTCCCTAGGGCTATGTGTTTTCTTATAATTTTCCCAGTGATTTTGAAATATGAGTTTGACTGAATAGAAAGGTTTTTCTTTGTTCTCTTTTTGATATATTTGTGTTGTCTGAATAATAACACAAGGGGTTAGACTTTAAAATGTTTAACCCCTTTAAAATTCGCTTATACTTTATATACTAATAATTAGTCTATTGACGAAGTATAAACTCTATTCTTTTTTCAGAGTATTCTAAAATGTCTAAACTTTTATAAACTCCAACAAATTCAAAAACTATGGCAGACTCTAAGCCACTCGATATTGTAGACGAAAATGATGTTATCATAGGCAAAATCAACGATGATGAAATTCAATTAAAAAAAGGTATTGTAAGATCCTCAGCGATATTGTTGTTTAATTCAAAAGGTGAGTTATTTCTCCAAAAAAGAGCAAGCAATAAATCTAGATATCCCCTTTACTGGGATTTTTCTGCAGCAGGCTTCGTAGATTCGGGAGAGACCTATGATGTTGCTGCTGCCCGTGAATTAAAAGAAGAATTAGGAGTAGCAAAAACACCTTCAGAGCTTGAGTTTGTCTCTAAAGAGCTTATAATTCTCGATATGAAAATCTGGCTTAGCATATACAAACTTGTTTATGACGGACCGATAAAAATTGAAAAATCTGAAGTGGATTCAGGAAAATTTTTCTCTCTTGACGAAATAAAACAACTAGCAGAGTCTGGAGGCAAAGTAGTGCCCGTGGTAATAAGCACACTTCAGTCAATGAATTTATTGAGATAAAAAGAATACCATCAATAAGCATAGGAAATTGTTAAATAAATTCTGATACCAAAACAAAACTTGCTAGCTGAAAACTTTTACACGATTAAAATTTTAAATTACTATAGTCAAGGACGCTTAAATTTTACCGTTTGCGCCTTGACTATCAAGGGAAAGACATACAATTTTGGTAAATTATTAATCTCTTTCACTATATTTCAAATTTTCTGCGCAATTTAAAACAGAATAATAACTGCAGAAAATTTATCTTAGTAATAGTATCAGGATTGTTGGGGCCAATTAGAGCAGGTTAAGTTAGGACGTTTACTTAGCTGAAACGCATATTTTATAAACATCTTTTCTTTTACTATCTCATGGAGAGCAAAGAGGAAATAGCAAAACTCATAGAAAAAGAGCTAAAGGCAAAGCTGAAGAAAAATGAAATTCTTGAAATGCTTGAAGCTCCAAAAGAGCGGGAACTCGGAGATTTTGCGTTTCCCTGCTTCAAATTAACTGCGATTTTCAAGAAAAATCCTGCAGAGATAGCAAAACAGCTTGAGAAAGAATTTAAAGGAAAAGAAAGCAAAAATAACTTAGAAAAAGTAGAGGCAAAAGGCGCCTACCTTAATTTTTTTCTCGAAAAATCAAGCATTGTAAAAAATATTTTTAAAGAAGTGAACGAAAACTATGGAAGCTCAGAAGAGGGAAAAGATAAAAAAATAGTAGTTGATTTTTCATCGCCGAATGTGGGAAAACCAATGCATGTTGGCCATATTCGCTCAACAATCGTAGGAGATTCTATCATGAGATGCTATAATTTTTTAGGATATAATACTCTAGGAATAAATTATCTCGGCGATATTGGCTTGCACATAGGAAAATTAATAGTAGCTTATGAACTATGGCTGGACAAAAAAGCCCTTGAGCAAGACCCTGTAAAAGAATTATTAAGATTATATATTAAATTCTGTGAAAAAGAAAAATCAGAAATTTCTGAAGGTCAGGATATGGAAGAGGAATTCGCAGATAACGAATGGACAAACAAAGCCAGAGAAAAATTAAAACTAATCGAGCTAGGCGATAAGAAGAGTCATGCAATATGGGAAGAAATCCGCCATTACTCCGGAAAAGGTTTTGATAAAGTCTATCAGTTGCTCAAAGTAAATTTTAACGAAACAACAGGTCAGAGTAAATTTTCAGAAAAAGGGAAGTCGGCAATAACAAACGCCCTCAAAAAAGGACTAGCCCACTCAGAAAAAGATGGCGCAGTCTATGTTGAATTCGAAAAAGAAAATCTGCCAAAAAGATATATTCTTAGAAGCAACGGAACAGCAAGTTACATTACTCAGGATATAGGTGCAGCCATAGAACGGGATAAAAAATATCAGTTTGATAAAATGATTTACGTTACAGATTATAGGCAATCTCTTCATTTTCAGCAGCTTTTTGCTATACTCAAAAGATTCGGCTATAATTTCTCTGATAAATGCTATCATGTTGGTCACGGAACAGTAAAATTTGGAAAAGAAATAATGGCAACAAGAGAAGGAAAAATAATTCTTCTAGAAGATGTTCTGAAAAAAACAATAGAAAAAGCGGGTAAAGAAATAAAAAAACGAAAAGCTAAGGGCGAGGAGTTTGACAAGACTAAAAAAAATAGTAATGACAAGTCAGACTCCGAGAAGAATCCTGAAAAAATAGCCATCGCTGCAATAAAATATATAATCCTCAGAAACGAGCCAATTAAAGACGTCGAATTTAGCTGGGATGCTGCGCTGAATTTTGAAGGAGACTCTGGCCCCTACTTACAGTATGCTTATGCAAGAGCTTCTTCTATTTTAAAAAAAGCCAAAGAACAAAAAGAAACTAAAAAAACAAAGTCAAAACCAGAAGCAATAACAAGCCAGGAAACTCAGCTAGCAAAAAAAATCTCAGAATTTCCCAATACAGTCCGTGAAGCAGCAGAAAAATACTCTCCAAATCTGTTAGCCGCATACTCTTTTCACCTCTCCCAGCTATTCAACGATTTTTATCACTCCTGCCCTGTCATAAACAGCGACGAAGAAACAAAAAACAGAAGATTAAAATTAATTCAAGCATTCAGAACAACAATCAGGAATTCTTTATATCTTCTTGGAATCGAAGTTATGGAGCAGATGTGATTTAAAATAACTCTTCCAATAATCCTCCAACATGTCTCAAATTTGAGGGAGTAAAATCCAAAGATGCATCATAAACATTAATTCCCTTATTTTCTTCTTTCATAGCATCGGGAAGAATTCTTAATAGCAGGTTATCCACTAATTGGCAGAAAATACCTGCTCCCGATTTTTTATAAATGCCAGATTTCTCGTTAGGTACAGAAGCTTCTAGAACAAGAGTTCTATATTCGTTTTCAGCTACAATTAATCCGGTAGGAATATAGGAAAGTGTGCCCAATTTTGCTCCAACAAGCCCGACCATATATCCCCGATAAGAAAGCGCCAGACGATTATTTCTGCCAACTAAAATTAAAGGATTTTCGTTTTTATCTTTAAGATTTAACAAATTTAATTTATCCTGCAAGTATTCATCTAAAGAAGGGCGTTTTTCTAACTGAGCCATCTTCATCATTTTTATTCCTTTTGAATCAGCAAATCTTTCTAACATTCCCTGTAGAGGATACTTCGCGCTAGTCATCTAACTCTATCTTCTTTTAAGTTTAAAAATAAATCTATGCTAAAGAATACGCTTTTATTCTTAAAGTTTCAGAGAAAGCGCTGCTACGCTGACGCTTAAAAGAACAAGAGCAGTTCCAAGCACCGAACTCAAATTGACAGATAAATTAGCGACAGCATTACCGGTTATATTGGGCGAAAGAAAAAATAATCCTGCAAGAATAAAAAAGAACGTAGAAGCAACTAAAAAGATTACTAAAAATTTTTTGCCTTTTCCGTTTGCCATTTTAATTTTATTTATTTTAAAATTGAGTTTAATACCCCGTGCTCTTGGTACGGCGTCCGATTTTAAACCGAAAAATCCTACTGGATTTTTAGGCCCAGAAAACCCGAGGTTTTCCAGGAGACTAAAATTGCCGGATTAAAAATTTGCGATAAATACTCTGTGCTCTTGGCACAGAGATAGCAAATTTAGGCAATTTTTTTATCTTAAATACTTCCTGCATCTGGAACATTTTCAGGAGGCAATTCATCGCTTCCAGAAGAACCTGTTGACGAGCCAGTATAGGTATCAAGCCCTTTAAGCACAGCTGCAGGGAGTTGCGAAGAATCAATTATATCAGCTTTGTCAATAATATATTGCTTTGTTCTGCTGTTTGAAGAAACTAAAACAGCAACCTCAAGTGAAACTGGCTTGGCAGAAAATTGTCCTGGAGCATACATTTCTTTTTCAGTAAGAGCAGGAGCAACAGTATAGCTAAATGTTTTCGATGAATCAGCAGTATAAATTAAAATTTTTATTTCATCTATATTTGCTTTATCAGAGCCTCGCGCGAGAGTAAGGTATACTCTTCCTGTTGCAGCATAATAAAAAGGCGCAGGAGAATAGGGGTCAATATAGAGATCAGCATTTTCGATTACAGTTGCATTTTCTCTTATCATCTTAACTACAAATGTTCCAACAACCGCAACTAAAACCAATCCAATCAGCACTAGCAAAGTCATTGTTATGACATTCATCTGCGAAGATTTATTTTTTTGTTTCATTTTATCTCCATTTTACCCAGATTCCATTATCACATATAGCGTCAGGGTCTATTGGACTTGCATCACTATACCTATAACAAAGACCATTATAGTTGCAGCCATTAAAGCCGCAATCAGTGCATAAAAAGCTTGCATGATGACAGCCATTAGGCACAGCACATTGGTCATTTGCAGTGCACGCTCCATTCAGAGAAACATTGGTCAATACAGCAACATTAAGACTTTCCGACTTTAAGAAAGGATAGCCTTTGTTTACTACAGGGTCTCTTGCCCACATTGCTGTTAAATTCCAGTTAGCTATAGGAGCATTGCGTTTATCTTTAAAATATTCTAAATCTGTTTTTTGCTGGCAAAGTCCATTAGTATAGCTCCCTGTTCCGTAACAATTCAAAGGCGCATAATAATAATCATTAGTTAATACTCCTACTCCATTTTGCACGTTTCCTACAAATCCGCCGATAGTGCCAAGGTTATTTTTAGTAACAGTGCCAAGCGAGAAAGAATTGCTGATTTTTCCAGGAGCAACAATATTTCCTACAAATCCGCCAGCAGTATCCGAAGCAATAGAATATTGTGAAAGAGTTATATTCGCACTAGAATAGCAATTAGTTATCAGATTATCATTTGTTCCTACAAATCCTCCAACTTCGCGAAGTCCAGCCAAATTATCAGTCATAGCATAAGAATTCAAAATAAGACCATAATTATGACCAACAAAACCGCCAATTGTTGATTGGCAATTAATGCTAACTTTAGAATAAGAACTAGTAATTGAACCATAATTCATTGCAACTAATCCTCCACAAGTTCCACTTCCAGAAATAATTCCATCTTCTGCTCCTGCATTAATAATCTTTCCGTAATTATATGAAGCAAGAGAGCCAACATAATTAGAGAAACCTGCTTCTCCACCCCGCACATTAAATAGCCTTATATTTCTAACAATTCCTTTAGCTCCAATAGATGCAAATAAGCCAACTCTATGCCCGTTTGCATCTCCACCAAAAACAATTCTGCTGATTGAATGATTATTTCCCTCAAAAATTCCTGTGAAAGGAGTATCAATAGAGCCTATTCTAAGTCCGCCATTATTAAAGTCTATATCTTTTTGCAGAGAATAATTAGCGCCAAGATTAGAATTAATTGCGCTAAGCCCGTTTGCATCAAATATTTTAAATGGGTCAGCAGCAGTTCCAGAGCCTAGTGATTTCCAATCGCATTTCTTATCAGCTCTGCAGTATTTCATGGCGTCAAGACAATCATCATCATAATTGCAGTTTACACCATCTCCAGAAATCCATTGCATTGTCCCTTCATAAATTCTACTGGCTTTTAGAGAATAATTTGTAACCCACTGATAGCCATTAAAAGTATAAGCATTATAAGTATTCCAACTTCCATCACTAATTCGCGTAGGCATTCCACTATTTCCAAGCCCCCCAGAAAACAATGAAGAGCTGCCAGCAGGTATTGCCTCGCTTGCAATTTTTCCAATATTAATTAATTTCACGCCATTATTACAATAAACAGCTGAATAAGCGTTAGTGCCTGAAGAACAAGAGGTTGTAGAAATATCGCTACATAAAGCCCGGCTATCTGAACTTGCAAGCACCAGATTAACAGCAGTCGAATTTTGAACCCAGCAGTCATGAGGGATAGTAATATTATAAATGGCATAATCTCCATGTCTAATCCAATATAATGCTGATATTGCATTGGTTGGTTTATTATAACCTACAGCTAACATAAAACCTTGCATAGTTTTGTAAACAGGTTGAGCAAAAGGCACTCCGAGAACTCCAGGTATTCCTAGCACACAAATTTTATCAACGCAATATTCATCTGCTCTGCAATCAGAGTCAATCTCACAACTGACTGAAGTTGGTCTCTCATTATTCTCATTCATCCCCTCAACTTCAAAATAATGCAGCATCCACCTATCACAATTAGCCTTATCTCCCAGGCATCCGCATTTCCATTCGCAGCCCTCGTCTATTCTAGTATCACATTCAGGATTAAATATCCAATCACCTTCAATTTTTTGATATTTTTTGCAGGAATAAGCAAGAACATAATTATCAAATCCGTTTGCAAGAGTTCCTGTAGAATTAATTATTAAACTGCTCGTTGCGCTATCAGGTATCCAGCTCGAATTTCCTATTGTTGGTTGAGCGAATGTAAACGGAACCCAGTTGCCTCCGCCAAGATAATAACCTTTTTTATAGATATATCCGCCAAGGTGCATAACCGAAACATCGAGGTTAACAAAAGGATTGAAGGCAGTTACTGAAAAATTTTCAGGAGAAATTGCAAAAATCTGCTGATTTTCAAAAGGCTCTATCGCAGAAGCAAAACCATAATCAGCATTTTGCTTTTCATCAAAAACCGCGCGGTTAGTTATTGTAGGCTTAATTATAAAAATAAAGGCAGTCAAAACCGCGATTACTATAACAGCAGCTATAATAGCAGTTCTAAATGTTTTTGGGGTTTTTTGTTTATTGGACATTTTAGATAGGAGTTGTATTTATATTTTCGGTACTTTTTTGTTCTGTTTTCTGTTCTGGTTTTTTCATGACAAAAAAATAATAAACAACTGCTGCTAAAATTATAACAATCACTATTGCAACAATAATAAACCAAGTTTTACTCATGCCTAAAATTTTTTTGCTTGAAGTATTAGAAGTTGCTGAGCCAGAGTTATCTCTGCTATCAGGAGACTGAATATCATAATCGGTAGGAATTTCATCAGCATAAGACAAATTATCAAAAGTATCTGCATTTTCTCCGCTTCCTCCGCCCATTTGCGGTGTTGCTGGAGGAGCAGGAACATTTACTGCAGCAACAAATTGCAACGAAATGATTATAAAAACAGCTGCTAAAACAAAACAACAAGCTAGTAAAACTAAAACATTCTTCACGCCTTTTTTCATGCCTCTGCTAGGATATTTAGGTTTATAAATATAACTTTTCTAGAGAATATATGCCTGATTTCAATAACAAACCCGATAGATTAGATAACAAAACAGTATGCCTAGAAACTTTCGGCTGCACAGCCAATCAAAACAACTCTGAAATAGCTGCAGGCATATTATCCCAAGCAGGATTCATAATAACGAACAGCTTAGATATGGCAGACATAATAATTCTAAATACTTGTGTTGTCAAAAGCAAGACAGAATCAAAAATCAAGCGCAGAATTCAGGACTTAGCAAAAGAATTTCCAAAAAAGCTTCTCATCATTACTGGCTGCATGCCTGAAACTGATTTTAAAAAACTTAAAAAATTAAACAGCAACGCAATTTTTTTAGGCACTCATCGTTTTAAGGATATCCTTAATCTTATAAGAGATTATTTTGAAAACAAACTAACAAAAGAAAAGCAACTCGAATATCTTTCAAAAAATCCTGAAGTGAAATTAAATCTTCCAAAACAGCCGCAAAACAAATTAATTTCTATTCATCAAATTTCTGAGGGCTGTTTAGGCGAGTGTAGTTTTTGCAAAGCGCGGCTTGCAAAAGGAAAGCTTTTTTCATATTCCAAAGAAGAAATTCTCAAGTCAATTGAAAGTGATTTGCAAAACGGAGCAAAAGAAATCTGGCTAACTTCTCAGGATAATGCAGCTTACGGCTTAGACCAAAAAGAAAAAAAGTCTGAATTAGTGGATTTATTAAAAAATATTTTAGCGCTAAATCATCGGTTCAAGCTTCGTCTAGGAATGATGAATCCAAATAATGTTCTTCCAATTCTAGAGGATTTAATAGAAATCTACAAAAACAAAAAAATGTTCAAATTTCTGCATATTCCAATTCAGTCTGCGTCAGATAAAATTCTAAAAGACATGAATCGCTTCTATAAAATAGGAGAAGCAGAAAAAATAATCAATAGTTTCAAAAAACAATTTCCAGACATAGTTATAGCAACAGACATTATTGTTGGCTATCCGACAGAATCCGACGAGGATTATAAACATAATCTAGAATTCATAAATAAATTCAAACCCGATGTTCTAAACATTAGTAAGTTCAGCAGTCACAAAGGAACACCATCGGGAAAATTAAAAGTTCTTCCAAACTCGGTTGTAGCAAAGAGAGCAAGCGAACTCATGACAGCCCATCGAGAAACAGCAAGACAAAACAAGCAGAAATATCTCGACAAAACAATCCGTGTTTTCATCAGCAAAAAAATCAGCGAACATCTTTATCAAGCTCGCGACGATAATTATAATATTATTTATCTAAAGTGCACCAAAGAATTTCTCGGAAAAGACGCTGATGTTAAGATTATCAGCGTAGGCGTGCATAATATGATTGGCAAGAAAGTTTAATTAAGACGCAAAGCCGCTTAAAACCACAAATTTAAAAACAAGAGCAGTCATTCTAACCCATGGAGAAGTCTAAAAAAGAAAATAAAAATAAATGCGACGCATATTGCAAAACAAGCTCTGTAATATATCCAACAGAAGAAGAGATAAAACCCCTTAAGAGAACAAAAGAAGAGCTCGAGAAAATAGAAAAAACAAAAAAAATAAGCATAAAAGAAGCAAGCGCATACTCTTTTATGGATGGCTTTGGCTTGCGCTATATAACTCCTTATGCGCTTGCTGTAGGCGCTAATAATTTTCATATTGGTTTGCTTAATGCTCTGCCTTCGCTCCTTGGAAATTTATCGCAGCTCTTCACTCTAAAAGCTATGAATAAATTCTCCAGGAAAAAAATAGTTTTCTGGGCAGTTCTTCTTCAGGCAATAATGTGGCTTGTCCTTTTAGGAGCAGGAACAATTTATTTTATGTTTAATATTCATAATCAAATTCCTCCATATTTCGTTATAATAATCTACACTCTTCTGATTTTTTTCGGAGCATTCGGCGGACCTGCCTGGAGTTCATGGATGAAAGACATTATCACAGAAAATCGCGGAGATTATTTTGGCAGAAGAGCGAGAATAGCAGGAATAGTGTCAATGGTATGCTTGTTAATTGCAGGATTTATTCTCGATTATTTTGAGAATACAAAATTATTTTTAGGATTCATAATAATTTTCTTTATCGCTTTTCTTGGAAGATTAATTTCTGCTATATTAAATCTTAAGCAGTGGGAGCCAGAATTCAAGAGCGACGACAGATATTATTTCAGTTTTTTTGACTTCATAAAAAGAATGTGGTTTAATAATTTTGGAAAGTTTACTATTTATTACTCGTTAATAACTCTGGCAACAGCAATAGCAGGCCCGTTTTTTGCTGTTTACATGCTAAAAAATCTGGGTTTTAGTTATTTGCAGTACATGATTGTAGTGCTTAGTAATGCTGCATTTACTTTTATTTTTATGCCAGCCTGGGGAAAATTTGCAGATAGGTATGGAAATTTAAAAGTCATGAGTTTAACCGGAGGTTTTATTGCGCTGATTCCTATTCTTTATGTGCTTACTATATTTTTCAAACTTCCATTAATAATCTTTTATTATCTTATAGGCGTGGAAGCACTTTCAGGATTTATCTGGGCAGGATTTAATCTTGCTGCTGGAAACTTTATTTATGATGCTGTTACAAGGCAGAGACTGGCAATTTGTGTGTCTTATTTTAATATACTCGCCGGAATTGGCGTGGTTATTGGCTCAATTCTTGGTGGATTATTCGCTTCTCTTAAGGAAAATATGTTTGGGTTGGATATACTTCTCATAATTTTTATAATCAGCGCAGCTACAAGACTAGTAATTTACATTTTTATGGGCTTTAAAATTCAAGAAGTCCGTGAAGTTCCCGAATTTAAAATTAAAGACGCAGGAAAAAAAATAAAAAATCTCTCCATGAATAAATTCCTGGAGTACCTTGATATGAATATTTTCGAAAAAAAGCATGTCAGTCAGGTCGGATAGTGACTAGAGTTAAAAATATGCTAAAGACCATTCTACAATAATATCTTCCCAGTTCAATAATGCTTTTATACCTCCTATTGCTGTTTTAAGCATGAGTTTTCATAATAAAGTTAAGGAAAGCTTCAAGCGAGCGAAAGATGATGTAGAAGGAGTCAAGAACGAGCTTGCTTTTACATTAAAGAGAATAGCAAAAATCGAAGAAGTCCTCACAAAAATGGCGATAGAAGGCACAGCCATAAAAGGTTTTAGGAAAAGAAAAAAGTAAAAAATTTTTTTATAATTCTTAAGCTGTTCGAAACCCTACCCAACGATTAAATAAAATTCCAACCAAGATTTATCAACAAATATTAAAGTATTTTATTATTTCTTATCCTAAGTTGTAGTTTAAGTCTAATTAATCCTGGCTAATATAAATTTCTTAGGCTACCTCCCCTTGCAAGCGATTAAACTAAAAATCCCAAGACATAAGAACCCTAAAAACTTTTCCCACAACTAAAAACTCTCTCTTACTTTCCAAAAATTCTTCCAAAAAATCCTTTTTTTCCGCTTTTTCCGTTTGCTTTGTTTCTTCCAGCAAGTCTCTTTAACTTTTGAACCTTAGAAATTTTGCTTTTTCCACTCGCTTTTCGGCTATGCTTGTCTGCTTTTACTTTTCTTGCAGGTTTTCTAGCTTTAGTTTTTTTAATTTTTCTCTTTGCCAATTCTTTTTCCCTCTTTTATTATGAATGGGTGCTGATGGCGGACTCGGTGAAGGAGTTCCTCAAACATACCACCAATTCTAATCTTAACCTATTGGTTTGTTTTAGAGGTTATCTAGTTCGCGACATAAGGAAGCTTAAGAGATACAGGTTTCGTATGAAGAGTTATAGTCCGTTCTTCATATTAATAGCTGAGTATCCCACAGAGGCTTGTATGTACGCATCCTTTCCAGGACAACCGTACCCATCAGCAAAATAATCACACAAAAAACCTTTTTATATATATCGCACTACTTTAAAGTTAAGACATAAATTGCATTTCGTGATTATTGCTCTTAATATTTTTTGAATGCACTAAACCAAATTCTTACAGCTAAAGAAACTTTCGCGAGAAATTAATAACAAGTCGTTTCAAGTATTGCAACATTATTACTTGATTATTTCCAGACTTAATTAAAATAAATTAAATTTACTACAATTAATACCCTGCATAAATCTTCTCAAGAAAATTTAAACTTTCTTAAATTTATCCCAAGCAACTTCAAAAAGTTGCTCCATTGCTTTTGCCAGGAATTCTGCGTTAAGCCAGAAAGCAACATCATAATTAGGATGAACTTTATCATCATCGAGGACCATGAACATCATCTGTTCGCCATCAATAATTACAAATCTTGCCCTAAGATTTCCAGTGCTCCTGACTTCTGCAACCCGAGAAAGATCTTTTGCAACTTTTCTATTAGAATCATCAATAGGCGCGCCAATTCTTATTTTAACCCCTCTTTTTCTAGCTTTATCAAGTGAAGGCATTAAAGCTTCCAGCTTTCGATTCAATCCACTAGCTGTTGTTACAATTGTTACAGATTTTTCTGCTTCTCTCAACAGCATGTCCATATGATTATATACATTCTGCCTTCCTTTCAAGCTTCCTGATAAATCACCAGGCTCAACAAATTTTGTTCCTTCTGAAAACAATCCGCTTAATTCTTTTAAAATATCTTCATCTTTAAGCCTCTCAAGTCTCTTTGATTTTTCCTGAGCGTCTCTAACTAAGTTTTTCTTAACTCTTTCAATTACTTCTTCTGGCTTTAGTGCAACAAATTTAATCGGCTTTCCAAGCTTCATTATAATAAATCCTTTCTTTTCCAAGCTTTCAAGAATATCATATGTCCTAGAACGTGGAACATCAGAAATATTACTCAATTCCCCTGCAGTAGAAACTCCGCGCGATAAAAGAGCAGCCCAAACCTTTACTTCATACAAATTTAAATCAAAAATCTTTCTCAATCGACTAAGAAATTCTTCGCTTATTATCATTTTTCTTGAGTTTTTTGTTTAACCTCGTTTAACTTACCTTTTTTATTGATTTATTATATCCTAACGACTATTTAAATCTTTTTATCCGCCAAAATATATATTTTTAATTCTCTCGACGGTAAATTTAAACTAGGGATATTCAGTGTTAGCTGTTTAGCTACTTTTTTATACAACATCCGCAAACATTTAGAAATTATTCAAAAGTGATAATAAAACAGGAATTTTAGAAAGATGCTTAGCATCAGGTAACAATTTATTAATAATTGAGGACTTTGAATAACCCCCTTTCCGAAGGAAATATCTTCAAAGTCCTGCTTTGAGAGTTTGATATTTTAGGGTTTTTCCAAACTCTCAATTCTCATGAATCCTGAGAAGACTTGTCCTCCTTCCTCGACTTGTTGACCTTTCCAGCGCTTGCTCAACCTTACCCCCCTTGCTTAGTGTAAACTTCAACCTTAAATCTCCTTCAAATGTAAATAATAATTCATTAAACCCAAAATGACAAGGCTTCTCAAAACTCCGTATTGGCTGCTTGTAACTTCCTCCCAAAATTTAGGACATCAAAAAAACAATGCGCACCACATCTTAAAAGATGTGGTTTGAATGCGCTTGTTTTTTAGAGATAGAAAAAATCTGAAGTTGTTTAGCAACTTCTGCGGACTAAAGTCCGCAGTTTATTTTTTCTATATTATCAATATTTTAAATAAACGAAGTCAAAACTTGAACCACTAAATCTTACTAAAATAAATCTCAACTTCCTTATCCTTAATTTTATCCTTAGCCTCAGCTAAAAACTTTTTGCCCTTAATTTCTTTAACTATTTCTATTGATTTAGAATTTGTTCTTTCCTTAAGCATTTTTTCCTGAGTCACCAAAAGCTGCCCCAGTTTATCATCTTTAATTGCAACAACAAGCTCAATCTTATTTTCCTTCACAAGCCCTTTTTCTTTTCTCAGAGATTGGACTTTTCTTGAAATTTCCCTAGCAAAACCCTCTGCTTCAAGTTCAGGAGTAAGTTTTGTGTCAAGCTTAACTGTTATTTCTCCAGATTTTCCTTTTTTAAACTCAAGTTTTTTTACATTTACCTCATCTTCAACTAAAGCAATATAATCTTTTGGCAATTCTGCTCCAAATATTTCAAGTTTTGCAAGAGGCTGCTTAAGCGAAATATGAACAACATCTCGTTCTTTTAACGCAAGAGAAACAATATCTCTTGCAAGATGCATATTTTTGTTAAGCTCTTCATTTATTAATTTTTTATCAAAGCTCGGCCATTCCTGAAGATGCGCAGAATCTTTTTCATCAACAACACTATGATAAATAATTTCAGCTGCAAAAGGCATCACTGGTGCAATAATCTTCGATAATTCCTGAAGAACAAACGCAAGAGTCTGCCTCGCTTCTTTATCTTCTTCGCTGAATCTATCCCTGCTTCTCCGCACATACCAAGTAGATAAATCATCAATAAACTTTCTCATTTCAGCGCAGGCGTGTACTGTATCATAGTTTTCAAAATATTTTGTTGTTTCTCTAATAATCTCATTTAATCTTGAAATAATCCACTTATCTAATATATCTTTCGCATTTGGTTCGCTTACTTTTTCTTTTTTCTTGTAAAGAGAATAAAAGTTATTCACATTATAGAGAAGCAGCATGACTTTTTTGTAAATTTCTTCAACAGTTCTCTCGGAAAAATTAAGTGACTCAGCAGCCATCACGGGGCTTGAAAGCAGATAAAATCTAAGTGAGTCCACTCCATATTTTTCGAATAAAAGCCAGGGATCAGGAAAATTACCCTTGCTTTTGGACATCTTCTCTCCATCTTCTGCAAGAATTGTTCCTGTTGTAACAACATTCTTGTAAGGAATATCCCCAAACAGCACCGTAGACATAACCAAGCAGTAATAGAACCATGCCCGCGTCTGCCCGATATATTCAGCAACAAATTCTGCTGGAAAATTTTCCTCAAAATATTTTTTATTTTCAAAGGGATAGTGAAACTGGGCAAAGGGCATGCTTCCGCTTTCAAACCAGCAGTCAAGAACTTCAGGAATTCTTTTCATCTCTTCTTTGCACTCGCATTTCAGTTTTACATTATCAAGATAATCTTTATGTAAATCTATCTTTTCTTTCGGAAGACTCACTGCATTTTTTTTCAGCTCCTCTATGCTTCCTATTACTTTGATTTTTTTGCATTTTTCGCATTGCCAAACAGGAATAGCCGAAGCCCAATATCTGTTCCTTGAAATCGTCCAATCAGGAGCTGCCTCAACATTATTCTTGAATCTTCCATGCTTAAGAGAGTCAGGATACCAGTTCATCTTTTCATTAAGCTCAAGCATTCTTTTCTTAGCTTTTTGAATATTAACAAACCACGAAGGAATTGCGCGATACATAAGCGGAGTCTCGCATCTATAACAAAAAGGATATTCATGCGCTTTCTTCTCTACTTTTACAACTTTGCCTTGTTTTTTCAAAAGCTCTATGACCCCAGGGTCAGCATCTTTGATGTACCTTCCTGCAAAATCAGTCACTTCTTTTGTAAATTTTCCAGCTTTATCTACGGGCTGTACAAAATCAATTCCATTTTCTTTGCAAACTTGATAGTCTACTTCTCCAAAAGCAGGCGCAGTATGCACAATTCCTGTTCCATCCTCTGCTGTTACAAAATCCCCTGAAATAACTCTAAAAGAATTCTTAAGATTGCTGAAATAAGGAAATAGTGGTTCATATTTCTTTCTTACAAGCTCTTTTCCAAGAACTTCTTTTATTATTTTATAATCCTTTTCATTTTTAAAATATCTGCTTATTACATCTTTTCCGAGAACATAAACAATATTGTCAGAATTATCTTTAACATAAACATAAGATAAATTTGGATTTACAGTCAACGCGAGATTTGACGGAAGTGTCCAAGGAGTCGTGGTCCACGCCAGTACATAAGCATCTTCATCTTTAAGCTTGAACTTTACAGTTATAGTATCCTCTTTTACTGTTTTATACGATTGGTCCATCGCAATTTCAGAGCTTGCCATAGGCGTTCCGCAGCGAGTGCAGTACATTAAAATTTTCTCGCCTTGGTAGATAAATCCTTTTTCATAAAGCTGCTTAAATGCCCACCAGACACTCTCGATATAAGAATTATCCATTGTTTTGTAAGAATTGTCAAAATCAATCCATCTGCCTATTCTATCTACTGTTTTTCCCCACTCTTTTGCATACATCAGAACCTTGCTCCTGCAAAAGCTGTTAAATTTAGCAACACCCATTTTCTCAATTTCATCTTTTGTTTTTATGCCAAGCTCTTTCTCCGCTATATTCTCAACAGGCAGGCCATGACAGTCCCATCCCCAGACTCTTTTTACATATCTGCCTTTCATCGTCCAGAATCGAGGCACAGCATCCTTGATAGTAGAAGCTAATATATGGCCATAATGCGGAAGCCCTGTCGCAAATGGCGGGCCATCATAAAAAATATATGGCTTTCCCTTCGAAGTTTTTTTAAGAGACTTTTCAAAAGTCTTGTCTTTTTTCCAGAATTCAAGTATCTTTTTCTCCTGTTCATCTATTGTTGCCATTTTCTTTTTCCTTCTTTCTTATCTCCTTTATGATTTATTAAGCTTGCTATTGGGAGGATTTAATTTAGGATATTTTCTATTCAGGTAATACTCGAAGCCTTTTGCAAGAGCTTCAACAGCAGATTGAAACATATTGGTATCAACGCCGACTGCTTGAAATTTCTCATCTCTGCTTTCAAAAGATATAACTGTTCTAACTGTGCTTTCCTCTGCGTTGCTTTTGGCTATGCCTACATGAAAATCTACGATTTTCATATTAGCTGCTAAAGGATATCTCTTTAACAAGAGTTTGCTTAAAGTTTTATATGCTGCATCTACTGGCCCGCCTTCTACGGTCAAGTCTTCCATAACAGGCTCATTGTCTATTGTTCCAGCAATAAAAAATCTGCTTGTTTCTTTGCCTTCGATAGTTTCTGTTTCAACTCTAGAGCTCTTAACCTTAAAGAACTCAGAAAGATTTCCAAAATACTTTTCTATCAACAGATACTGCTCTGCTTCAATTCCGCCGATTCTATAACCTTTTTCTTCAAGAGTTCTCAGTTCATCAAAGAGCGCTTTTATTTTATTTTTTATTTCGGGATTATTTTTATCAAGCTCGTGATGAAACTGCTTTGCTACAGCAACTACTCCTGCGTTTCCTCCAAGAGTATTTAAGATAATTACTCTCTTATTGCCGAATTCCTCTGGAGTTATATGCTCATAGTTAGCCCCTTTATTTATAGCGTCTATATGCACCCCGCCTTTATGCGCAAAAGCATAATCTCCAACAAAAGGCCTACTTGCCGGAATATCTAATCCGCATAGCCTATATGCGAATTCTGCAATATTTTTTAGCTCTTTCATTTTAACATTAACTTCTCCAGAAAATTTTGTTGCATAAACCGGAATAAATTCAGAAAAATCCAGATTTCCAACTCTCTCACCTATTCCATTTATAGTTCCCTGCATCTGAATAATAAATGGCAGTGAAGCAAGAGCATTTGCAAGCGCAAGCCCGCAATCATTATGGAAATGCACTCCCAACTTTACGTTATATTCCTTAAGTTTATCCGCAGTCTCTCCAACAATTCTCTTCGCATCTTCAGGAAGAGTTCCTCCGTTTGTATCACACAAGATTATTCTCTCTGCTCCGGATTTAATAGCAGAAACTAATGTACTAAGTGCATATTCCTTATGTTCTTTAAATGCATCGAAATAATGTTCTGCATCATAAAAAACAGGCATCCCATTTTTTTTAAGAAAAGAAATACTATCTGATATTCTTTTAAGATTTTCTTCTGGAGTCAGTTTAAGCTGTTTTTCAACATGTTCTAGATGCGATTTTCCAAATATGCATGCATAATCTGCCTTACTCTTTAAAATGGAAGCAAGATTAGCATCTTCATTTACATCTGGCTTTATAGAAGTTGAGCCAAACGCAACTATCTTTGCTTTTTTTCTTATTTCTCTACAAAGCTCAAAAGATTTCAATATATCTTCAGAAGCAATTGGCCAGCCCAATTCAATAAAGTCAAAGCCAAAATCATCAAGCCGAGTAAAGAGTTCAACTCTACTCTTTAAATCAAAGCTAGCTCCTGCTGCCTGTTCTCCTTCCCTCAGGGTGCAGTCATAGAGTTCGAGTTTTGACATGGTAAGTTAATGTGGCAAGCGCAATTAAAAAACAGTGCACTTGCCTCACGCTATAATAATTATACTCATCAAGGAATTCTTCTTAAAGTAGTTTAGAATTCCTGGATGTTCCAAAATGTCCATTTTGGACATAAAAGAAACTATAGAAATTATAGCAAAGGCTAATGTCTTTCCGCTATAGAAACGCGAAGTTCGATTAGCCATGAAAATTGTATGAGGAGGGAGTATTTAAATTTTGTTACTATAAAAAACATTAATTATCTGGGCGAGTTTCGGGGTCAACTATTACATATTGATTCGCCACTGTATCTCCAAGAACAGCGTCTTTCTGTATCTTATCCAAATACCCCATTATAATCTTATGAGCAACATAAACAGTCAAATATCCTTTTATAAAGGGCTGACCTCCTGTCATTAAAGCATAGGTTGCGTCATTAATTATATTCACTTGAACCCTCGGAAAACTTACTATTTCGGGTCTTATATCTAAACCCTCAAAATTAAATCCTTTATTCTTAGAGCCTTTTATATAAAAAGTATTCAGAGAAGTATCCTTCCATGTTTTTCCGATTAAAGATTTAGGAATACGCAATTTTATAGCTACTAATTGCCCTGCAGAATTAGCCGAACTAAGCTGCCCATGCAGATTAACAAAAATAGTATTCATACTCTCAGGAGCAAGATTAGTTATGTAAACTCCCTCTTGACCGCGAAAAATACCTTCAGAAAGAGTAGGCAAAAAATATTCATCACTAACTATTTTTTGTGCAGTATTCTTAAAGGTATAGTGCCACATCGTAACATAATCTCCTTCTACTGTACTTTGAAAATGTGTCTCTATTTCAGGAATTCTTGGTTTATTGACTAATAAATCTGCCCGTTTTTTCTGCAAACCACGAAGAGCTTCTTTTCCGCTATTATGCACCACAACACCAACACCATCGCCGCCATCAACAACATAATTATTCAAGCCAAAAGTATCTTCAAAATTATAAACTAAAAAAGGTTTTTCAGAAACAATATCTTCAATTCTAGTTATCCTGACTCTTCCACCATCAGCTGTTTGCAGAATATCTCCAACAGCAAGTTCTCTAGCAGGAATCCAACTTCCATTTATTAGGAAGGGATGCTCATTAGTAACGCTAAGCGAGCCAGCAGAAACAAAACTAAGTAAACTTAGGGCTCGCTTAAAAATAAGTTGCCCTATTTTGGCTTAATTGTATAATTCCAACTTGGAAAAGTGTTATGATGCTCTATTTTGATTTTTTCCATCTCTTCATCTGAAAATTCTTTCCCTTTTTCATATTTATTCTTATCAAGCCTTGCATAAATTTTCAATCCTTTTTCGGTTGTTGTATTTTTAATGAAATTTATTATAATATCATAGTCTGTCAAAGGTTCTCCTTTCCAATTCAGGCTTATAAAAGAAAACATTCTGTGTTCTATATTATTCCATTTGCTTGTTGCAGGAGGAAAATGAAGAATAGTTATCTTCATTTTTGTTTCTTTTGCAAATTTATTCAAAAAATATTTCCATCCCCTATTTCTGTATCCATTACTTCCACCAGAATCTGCTGTTATCAGCAATTCTTTTGCTCTAGGATAATGTTTTTTTCCTAATTGCTTCCACCACTGCCTGATGCTTTCTACTGCAAATTCTGCAGTATCACTGCTGATTCCAACATTTACAAATCCTTTGCTGAGGTTTATATCATAAGTCCCATAAGGAACTGCTTTGCCTTTAGCAAAACTTGGATAATCATATGCGTTTACATGTTTTGCTTGTCCTTCTTTAGTCCAGACTCTACCTTTATTTTTGAAATTACCGACGAGCTCTTTCTTTTTTGTATCAACTGAAATAACTGGTTGTTTCTTTTTTAAAAATATATTTACTTGTTTGTTGATATATCTAAACTGCTCATCTCTGTCATCATGATTTTTTCCTTCGTACATTTTTTTGTTAGCTTGTAAAGAATAATTCTTTTCTTTTAGTATTCTTCCTACAGTAACCTCTGAAATATTATGCCCTTTTAACTTTAAAAAATCTGCTATTGAGTATGTGGATTTGTTTATCCATTTTAATTTGCTCATTGGATCTCCTGCAGTGTTTTCTTTCATAATATTTTCGATTTCTTTTTCTATTTTAGGGTCTTTTTCAGCAATCTTTTTTCTTCCAGCACCCTCTTTACGAATTCTCGTGATCGTTTCTCTTTTTTTATTTCTAACTTCTCTCATTCCTTTTATCACAGTATGGTGGGACATTCTAGTTAGTTTGCAAACATGTGCAAGCCCACCCCAACCAATTTCAATTGCCTTTACCCCCGCGAACTTTCTTCTTTGAACTTCATTACATCCTGATAAAGTATTGAGCCAAAGACTATCCACACCCTCTTTTTTCATTAAGTAATATAGAATTCAGAGTTTATAAAGTATGGCATTTAATTTTGGGTTAAACCCTTAGCAAAATTAAAGCTACATATAACACAAGCTTCTCTTTTTTCATGAGCATATCAAGAAAACATTATTTATAACTCTTATGGCGATAGACTATCAAGACTTCTTAACCTGAATATCCTTTTTGATCATTCTAACAAGCTCAGGAAACTTAGACACCTTGAAATGCCCGCCTTTGCTCCTATAAATAATAATCTTAGCATTCTTTAACTTTCTTCTGAATTTCTCGGCATGTGATAACGGGACAACTTTATCATCTCTTGAAAACATAAGAAAGATGTTCTTTGAGCAGTTATCCAGCCTTGACAAGTTAGACTTTAGTCTGAATCCGCCAACCAAGTCTTCATCAGGCAGACTATCATCAAATGGTGCTCCAACAAGATAAACAGACAATATCTTTCTTGGAAACTTATTTTCAGATAAATACTTTGCAAGAAATATCCCTCCAAGAGACATACCAACAAGAATAATATTATCGCGCATAAAAGGAATATATCTTTCAAAGTGAATCTTCCACTCCGAATATTTAGCATTATCTGATTGAGGCATTCTAGGTTTTATTATCTCAAAATTCTTTCCCAGACTCTTAGTCAGATAAGCATCAGCCCATCTAATTCTTGCTTCAGAAGAGATTTCTCTATTCTTTAAAAAATGAAGATAATCTTTTTTATTCCTAAAGGTCATCCCACCATGCATATAAAATACCTGATTTGTCTTTTTCATAATAAATATCAGCAAATCTAGCTTATTAACTTTTCTCCACAATAAATCTAGCCAGCATAGAAATCTTTATAAACTTTGCAGAGCCATATATAATACATCAAACGCCAGGAAATTCGTCCAATGCTAATTGGGGGGGTTGAATGGGTATTGCGGTCTAACGACCCCTTGGTGTAACTTAAACTCAACTAATAATCTATCCGGTATTCATCTTTCTTTTTATTAGAAATCTTTCTATGTCCTCGAGGCTAATATTTACATAGGTGTTTAATAGATTCTTTGCGTCTCTTCGCATCATATTTGCATAGATATGAGCATGAGAAGTAAATGCCAGCCTTTGATATAAAGGCTTCCCAATCTTCATCTTTAGAATATTCTCAAGAAAATATCTAAGGCTTTGGGTTATATCATTATCCCGCCCCTTAAAATCCCTGCAAAGCGTAAGAGATAGAAAATCTGGCTTTTCTATAGAACTAAATAGATAGTATAAGATTACAGAATAAACTCTAACCTTGAACACGCCTCTCTTTGTTTCAAAATTATCGTACTCGTAGCGATATTTATTAGCCCTCCAATTATTGATTAGACTGTCTACTAATTTTTTATTAAATTTAAAGCCCCTAATAACTTCTCCATCTTCCCTAGCTATGCAAATAACATAAGTATCCTTAAAAATATCATAGCCACTTACATCAACCTCAAATTTCATATAGATTATAGCCTTCCAGTTATTATAAATATTATTGTTCTTTATTTTTCTTCCACTCCGTAATCTTCCCAATCTCTCTTTCAATCTTATCCGCAACTCGAAGTTTTCTTTCCTGTCCGCCATCAAGAATCTTATGATGCTTAACTCTATCAAGATAATCATGAATATGCCATAGATTTTCTGAACTAGTTATCCACTCTTTTCCAAAAACCGAAAGGTCTATAGCATCAGAAAAAGCTCGCAGAGTTTTCTTGCCTGTGTTTTTATCATCAGTATACTCATGAAAATAGCTCATAACTAATTCTCTTATATCCCTATAGATTGGCTCTCTATATCTTAGAACAGCATGATTTGTTTTTGATATTGCTCCCCATTTTGCATTTTTTCCTTTTCCATTTTGAAAAACGGCAATTACATGGTCAAAATCATCAGAACTCCCGCGCAAATCAACAACAAGCGGCTTTCCATTTCCTATTTTATTTATCCAAATTGCAGCAGCTGCAAGAAAAGCTCCCTCAATGCAATGGCACTTTCTAATTTTTAAAACAGAAAGAGGAGACCTGCAGGTATCAACACTATCTTCCTCAAAGTTCACAGGAAGCTTATTAAGAAAATCCTGAATCTTTCCTGGCGTATTCAATTTTCCAAGTATTTTCAGAATTTTCTGCGGTTTTTGATTGTCCATATTCATTTTATTTGTAAACATTTTTTCTATGTCCGATTTTAAGAATAATAATCGTATCCCTAATAATATCAAAAATAATCCTATAATCTCCTACTCGCAATCGAAATGAAGTTTCCCCTTGCAATCTTTTGATATCCTTAACAAAAGGATTTTCAGCTAATTCTTTTACTTTCAAGATTATTCTTCTAGCAGTTAATAATTCTAATTTATCTAATTCATCTTGAGCTTTTTTATCCCAGATAACCTTAAATTTCATAAGCCAAATCTTTTCTCTACCTCTTCTTGAGTATAGAATTCGCCTTTCTTAATCCTTTCTCTTGCTGCCTTTATTTCAAGTATTGTTTTCTGGCTTAGTTTTGGCTCTTTCTCACACATTCTAGCCAAATGTATGAGTTTTCTAACTAATTCATCATAGCTTTCATTCTTATACTGTTTAAAGGCATCTAATTGCTCTTTAGTTATCTGATTTAATCTTATTGTAGTCTCCATAATTTGAATTTCCTTTTCTTTATTTGAAATATCAAAAAACAATGGGGCACCTCCACTTAAAAGTGGGGGTTTGTAAAGCCCCTTGTTTTTGGATTCCCCGAAAGAAAGACGCAGTAAAATAACCGCAACATAAATGTTGCGGATTTCTTTCGGCGATTAAAGGATAGAAAATGAGTTTTACATTTTCCATATACGTATGTATACAATTGTATGCTTTATAAATCTTTCTAAAAATATTTTACAACTTCTCCAGCGCCTCTTTCTCCAAAAAGTGCAGATTACTAGCAGGAATAATGATGCAAAAAGGCGCAGAAACTCTTTTTGTTTTGAATTTTTTCGGATTATCATAGAAGAATTTGTTTTCTTCTGTTCCTAACCTGCTAGCAACAACAATCTTATCTAACTTAATGTTTTTCTCACTAGCAGAAGCTTCCAGTTCAGAAATAGCTTCATCGAGTTTTAAGCCAATATCTGTGAGTATAAGCGAATGCGCTCCTATTGACTCATTTTGCTTAACAATATCCATAAAACTCATAGGCCTAAATTTCTCGCCCTGCCATTTCGGCATACTCGTTATTTTTCCAAACTTATATAATTCTAAACCGCTCTCAGCAACAGCGTCGAAAACACTCGCAGCATAAATAACGCGTGTTTTCACTTTTGCTTTTTTTGCTTCCATTAACAAACTCAAATGAGTCGTAGCAAAAAGCGGACAGCCATAAACAAGCAAGGCAATATCCTCTTTTTTTGCTTCCTTTACGAGTTTATCACTCTCAACTTCCTTTCTTTCTAAAATATCAAGTTTTCTCCCAAAATTTTTTTCAAGCTCATCAATTTTATAAGGAAAATCAACAGTATATCCTTCTAAATAAACTCGCTTGCATTTTCCCAGCACACCTAAACCTTCCCAGCTTATACTATTCTCATTAAGTCCTAGTCCAATTAAATATAACATAATAAACCTAGAAAAAGAGCATTAATATATTTAACGCATTATACACAATTCGGTTGATTAAATTACTTCTTTTAGAATTGTGTAGATCAAAAAAACAATGGGGCACCCCCACTTAAAAGTGGGGGTTTGTAAAGCCCCTTGTTTTTTGGATGATCCAAAACTTAAAACAGTAAAGCTACGACCACATTCTAAAGAATGTGGTTTTAAGTTTATGGACATAAAGAATTTGGATTTTATATCAACACAATTATCCAAATTGTCTATATGTTCTAGATAATTTCTATGCGTTAAATATATAGGAAACGCTAAAAATTAATTCATGCGTTTATAGTCAAGGACGCTCACAGTTCCTCAGTTCTGCGCCTTGACTATCAAGGGAAAGACATCGTATTACGAGGAATTATTTATGTCTTTTACTATACTATAAAACTAACTCTATCCGCGATGGAAGTAATGAAACATAATCTTAAAACGACTTGTTATGGATAACTGCGCGATTTATAGCACGTTTCGTAGCAGTTATACAGATAGAGAACTACATTAATATTGAGCTACAAGCTATGCAGTTGTCTATATTAATTACAAGACTTGTTCAAGAAGCCGTAAGTTTTTGAGTTAGAGCATTATTAATGAATCTAAATATTATGCCAGCACACCATAAAGCTTCAACAAAAACCTTTAAATATGTCTCTCGCGATTGATAAGTATGGATGCTGGAGATACAATCAGATTGATTATTGCAATAGTTTTAGGTTATGCCCTGCTTTTTTTAACCATGTGGCTGTTCAGAAGAAAGAAAAAAGATAGAAAAAACTAATTGAACATTCAATAGGGCTTATGCTCTTACTTTGTCTGCTCTAAAACCCTGCTCTCGCAACTCCAAATGGTTCTATATACAAATTTTAAAAAGAAATAAATTTGTTAATGCCCCTTAGTTTTGTTTACTCTACTGGTTCTTTTCTTTCTAATCTTATTCTTATTTTCACTGAGCATCACTCCAAACACAAAAACCATATAAACTAGGCTTAAAATCATCGCTACATCAAAATAAGCAAAAAACATTATTAACGCAATGCCTAAAAACAAGTAAGAAAGCCAGAAAAAATACTTTCTATCAGGAACTAACTCATCATCGCAAAGCCATGCCAGCAGTTTTCCAACAAGCCAAGAAGTCAAAAGAATCAAAATATAAGCTATCACTTCAATTATTTCCATATTTTATCTAGGAATTTTTCGTTTATAAATTATGCTGAAATGTTGAGAAGGCCCCTAACTTAACTCTCGCTGCCCCAACCAACACTCCCCAATTCTTATATAATTATTAGAATCAATCTTTCAAACAATCTTAAACTTATAATAACTTTGAAAAATTGTGGTTAATAATCTTAAATCGTGATTCAACTTGGCTGCTTAAGCTTTGTTAGAGCTTCTAAAAATTATACTGCGCCTGCTCGGCTTAACCTTCTAAACCTCATAAATCAACTTCAAACCCAGATAATCCCATGCAATTACCAGAATAAATTTTCCAAAGAAATTATATCTCTTTAAATTATTTGGAAAGTTTAAATTATTAATTGAGGACTTTGATTTACCCCCATTTTCGAAGAAAATATCATCAAAGACTTCAACTCCTCGGGAGTTGAATGTATCAGAGAATTTATTCTCTGAGTCCTCTTTGAGAGTTTAGGATTTTGGGGTTATTCCAAACTCTCAATTTAAAATATTCTTCGAGCAGTAGTTTAGAGCAAAGTAATTGAAGTTTAACCTCAAGATTTAGTGTTTGGACTGCATAAAACTTGCTGGTTAAAACCAACATAAAACTTTATAATCCCAAAAAATTAATAAAATGATGGCAATCATAATGAAAGACACAAAAAACCTAAAGCAAGAAATTCTAGCCGGAAAGCTCTTTATCTATCCTACAGATACTATTTATGGCTTGGGCTGCGACGCTACTAACCTCAGCGCAGTAGAAAAGATAAAAGAAATCAAGCGGTGTGATGCGGATAAACCCCTTTCAGTTATAGCTCCAAGCCTCGGTTGGATAACTGACAATTTCAGAACAACAAAAGAAGACATAAAAAAATATCTTCCAGGTCCATATACTCTTCTGCTAGAAAAAAAAGAACCTGGTTTTCTAAAGGGGATATCAAACAATGAACGAATTGGCATAAGAATCCCTTCCAATAGCCTGACAAAAGAAATTCAAAAGTCAGGAGTTCCTTTTGTAACAACTTCTGTAAATTTAAGCGGAGAGCCATTTGCTCTAAAAATAGGGGGGATTAAACCAGAAATAAAAAATAAAGTAGATTATATTATTGAAGCAAATAAAAAAGAAAAGCTTTCAGGAATTCCTTCAACATTAATTATTGATGGAAAAAAGATGGAGAGAAAATAAAGCTTATTAATCAATAATTTCCAACCCAGGAATTCTTTTAAAATGGCTAAGATTTCGGGTAAGAATCGGCTCATTATTAATAATGGCGATTGAGGCTATCATCAAATCAAGAGGGTCTATGAGCTCTCCTTTACTCCTTAGATTTTCAAAAATATTTGCTGCCTGCAAAGAAGCATCAAGATTAAAATCTAAAATACGAAGGTGCAATAGAAAATTTGTTATGATTTCTTTAGAATCATGCTGTTTTAAGCGCAGGGCACCTTTAAAAAGCTCAAATGCATTTATCGCGGTAGTAGAAAGTTCAATTTCACTGTCTCTAAGCTCTCCAATTTTATTTATAGCATATTTTTCGCCTCTTAAAAAGTCTATCATAACATCGCTGTCTAAACATACCATTAATTCATTCTCCAAGAGCCCATTTTTCTTTCCTTAAGGATTTCTCTGCTTATTCTTGCACCCTCATTTTTATCTAATTTCCCAGCAAATTCCATTAAGCTTTCTTTTCTTTTTATTTTGGCCAAAATAACTATTATTTCTGAAAAAGAGAGCCCATTTTTGAGTTTTTTCAGCTCCATATAAGCTTCATCTGATAGAGATATAACTTTTGTCATGCATATATGCATGCATGCATGTATATAAATCTTTCTATGTAGCACCGAAACCTTTAAATATGTGATTTCACATATATATTTGAGATGCCAAACATAACTTTAGCAATATCTGAAGAGCTGCATAAAAAGATGAAAATGCTAAACGAAGTTAGATGGAGTGAAGTAGCCAGAAGAGCAATTGAGCAAAGAGTCAACGACTTAAATACGTTAAATGAATTAGCCTCTAAAAGCAAAATAACCGATGAAGATATTGAAGAAATAAGCAAAAAGATAAAAAGGGCTGCTGCTATTAAATTTAATGAACATTGTAATAGACACTAATATTTTTATAGCCGCTTTAATCAAAAAAGAAGGATTAGCAAGAAATATTATAATTAATTCAGGTCATTCTTTTATTTTCCCTGAATATGAATTTCAGGAGATATACAAATATAAAGAAGATATATTGAAAAAATCAGGATATTCTGAAATTGAATTTATCCAAGCTATTTCCCTATTACTAAATCATATGAGAATTGCAAGTTATGAAGAAATTAGTAATTCGCATGATAAGTCAATTGAGATAATGGAAGAGATAGATGCAAATGATATAATTTTTATCGCAACTGCTCTCGCTTTCGATGCAATTATTTGGTCTGAAGATTTCCATTTTAAAAAGCAGAATCAAATCAAAACATTAAATATAGACAACTGCATAGCTTGTAGCTCAATATTAATGCAGTTCTCTATCTGTATAACTGCTACGAAACATGCTATAAATCGCGCAGTTATCCATACTAAAGAAATTAATGAGTTATTCGCGGCATGATAAAATTCGCAATACTTTATTCAAAGAAAGATGAAGCCGGAATGAACATAGCCGAACAGCTAAAGAAATTCTTTCTACCACAAGTTCCAATAATAGAATTAACAAAAGAAAGCATATTTAATGAAAATATCGATGAAAAAGAAGAGCAATTAAAAAATGTTGACTTTATTATTTTCGCTACAAAGCATCAAAGCAAAGAAGGAACCCCCTCGCTTTCACTTCACGCGCCAGGAAACTGGCGAAATGCAGATTTTGGCGGAAAGCCAGGAAAAGTTTGTCAAACTTCTAGTCTAGCTCTAAAGTTTTTGTTTCAAAAGCTTAACGAAAACGCAAAACAAGCAAATTATCAGCATAAAATAACCTTAGAATGCACTCATCACGGCCCCTTAATCAAGAAACCTTGTTGTTTTATTGAAGTTGGCAGCAATGAACAAGGCTGGAAGGATAAAGAAGCAGCAGCGATAATTGCAAAGACAATCGCAGATTTTCAGAATTTTAATCCTCAAGATTTTAAGGAAGTCAAAACCGCAATCGGCATCGGAGGCCCGCACTACTGTTATACCTTTAATAAAATCCAACTAAATTCCAAAGATTATGCAATAAGTCATATAATTCCAGAATACGCTCTTCCACTTACAGAATCAATTCTAAAAGAAGCAGTTCAAAAGACAAAAGAAAATCCTGATTTAATCATTGTTGATTGGAAAGGCTGCGGAAACGCAGAATCAAGAAATAAAGTAATCGAGATTATAGAAAAGCTTGGATTAAAGCACGAAAGAACTGAGAGAATTGAGAAATAAGTTCAATAAGTAATCAATATTTAATAAGGTTATAGATTTTGTAAATGAAAGTTTAGACTTAATTCGTGAAAAAAGGTTAAACAAGCCATTTTAAGATTTTAGGACATATTAATAATTGAGGACTTTGAATAACCCCCTTTCCGAAGGAAATATCTTCAAAGTCCTGCTTTGAGACATGAAAATTGCCCTTCCTAGGCTCTCTTATTTGGACTAATAGGAGAGAAAAGTGCAATTTTCAAGTGTTCAAGAATCCGAACACATTCTTTTAGTAAAGGATTCTTGACAGTTTGATATTTTAGGGTTATGGATAATTCCCTTAATTGAAGTACTCATTTTGGGAATTTTCCAGATAGATGATATGAGAATTCTTAAACGATAACGAAAGATAGATTAAAGCCGATGGCTTTAATATGATATGGAAAAATTGTCTGCTTTCAGACAAGACAATTTTTCTAACAAATACTGAAA